>JGI24740J21852_10000961_pt1 | contig 12824 bp, 10 predicted proteins | sample KBSCornC6_FD_21852 | JGI IMG/M metagenome (IMG submission 21852) | reverse complement strand
GGCGCTGGCGCGGCCAAGCCGCGAGAGGAGGGAGGGGCACCCGGAGGCGCGCGGAGCTGGGGCCGGCGAAACCGGCAAAGCGATGGCCGCTAGGGGCGGCTCGGAACGTGGCAGCGGAGCTGCATAGGCGGGTAACGACCGCAACGCCCGAGGGAGTCGGGAGATGGCTCGGGGACGAGCCGGGGCCGCAGCCCTGAAAGCACTTTCAGTTTGACTATGGTTGCGACGGACCGAAAGGGGGGCAGGCGGTTCAAGCCCGCAAACGCTGGATGTGGCCATCGCTTTCCGGTGGCGACTGCGAAGCGAGAAGCACCGAGAGTTGTCTGGGCATTGTTCGCCGACAGTTGCGAGCGCGCCCGGCGCACGTTGCGCAACGGGCACTCGTGATCGACGTGGAGGCGACCGCGGAAGTTGACGAGGAGGCAGCCTGGCCGTTCCTGGACTTCGAGGCCGATCGCATGCATCGTTGGATGCACGAGTTTGAAAACGACTGGACGCAGGGCTACCGCACTTACCTGCGCTACTGTCTCGTGCAGCCAGGCAAGGGGAGGTCGCACTTGATCGACAGCATCCTGCGGCGCTCGCAATGGCGCCAGCGGCCGACTGCAAGGCGAGCAGAGCTTCGGGCACTGCGGCACCGGCTTACGGTGAGCTCTTCGAGCGACAGGCGGAGTTTTTCGATGCAGAGGCGGATGGGGCGACCAGTGCAGCCCATGGCGCCACGGGTGCAATCGATCAATTTGGGAGCGAATTTCGGGTGCTCGTGCACAACCGGCCCGGGCAGAGCTGCACAGCACGTTCGGCACCGTGAACGCAGCGATGGCTATGATGGCCTAGGTCCTCCGCTGCACAGCGGTACTCCCGCGTTGCCTCGTCAAGTTCAACTCACGCCACCGCTGGTTAAAAGTCCGGGTGCGCTACCGCTGTGCCCCTCGCTCTTTCCTGCGCAAGTCCGATTCACGAACGACCGCGCAACGCCCCGACCTCGCGTCCTGCTGGAATCGCCGAGCCCTTCGCTGCTGCGTTGCCACCCGGCTGCCCCGCTGTTCGAACTTACATAACACATCACTACACTCGCACGGTGAGATCAATCAACATAGCGGCGGCTTGCCGGCGACACGACCAGATAGGGGAGCGTGAACGATGTCTGACGACAAACTGAAAAAGCCCACGGAATTCAAACTCGCCATCCAGGGCGGCATGCTCGCAGCCCTCGGCATCAACATGTACTCGACCGTTGGCAAGTGCCTAGTCGAATTCGTGGCGAATGCCTACGATGGCAACGCCCACGAGGTCAAGATCACCATTCCGTTCGAGGCCATAGAGAGCGAGCGCGACGCGTTGCGCGCAGCCGACAAGAAGGACAAGGCCACGAAGAAACAGATCGCAGCCCAGCAAGCCCTTGCTTCATCGGCCGGCGATTCAGCCGAGAAGTCTGTCGCCGACGCCGCATCACCGACGGTCGCCCCGCTTCTTGACGCATTAGCTTCGACTGCGGACGTGTCGCTGTATACCAAGATTCTGAGCGACAGCGTGCGAATCGTCGTCGAGGACAACGGCCACGGGATGAGCCCTGCGGACGTCGCCACGAAGTTTTTGCCCATCAACCGGCACCGCCGATTGGACAAAGCCACTGGCGAAGAGTCCAACCTCCGGTCCGAAGGCGGCAAGCGTACGGTGATGGGCCGCAAGGGGCTTGGCAAGCTCGCCGGTTTCGGCATCGCGAGCCGGGTCATCGTCGAGACCAAGCGCCGAGGAGACCTGTTCTCGACCGTTTTCACGCTTGATTCTGCAGATCTGGGGGCAGCGGAGAACTTGCCCGAAATCAGCATCCCGGCGACTTACATCGAAGAAACCGACGCAGAGCGCTCCGGTACGAAGTTGACGCTCGCCGGGCTAAAGCCCGACGCGGTCCGGTCGAACGTCGACAAGATCACTAACACGCTGGCCGAGGCGTTCTACGGCATCCAGCCCGCGGACTTTTTGATCAAGCTCAACGAAACTCAGGTCGAGTCCAAACCCGTGGACTATGACTTCGTGTACCCGCCGGAAGCTTCCGCCGACTCGCTCGCCTACGAAGTGATCGAGATCGACGACGTAGGTTCTCTGCCTATCGGGTACGCCGTGCGTTTTCGCAAACCCGGCGAACACTTGATCGCCGGAAAGCGCGGCGCGCGCATCTACTGCAACAACCGTCTCGCAGCCGGACCTTCGTTGTTCAAGCTGGGCACGGGAATGCACAACTTCCACGCCCAGGATTATTTGGAATGCGTCGTCGTGGCCGATACGCTCGATCGACTCGGCGTCGACTTCGTCAATACGAACCGAACGCAACTTCGAGAAGACAACGATGTTGTCGACGCCGTCCTCGCGCGGATTTCGTCGCTAATGAAAGAGGCCCTGGCGGCCCATGCCAAGCACCGGGAATCCCGCGTCGGAGAGGAGATGAAGAGCAACGCCGATGGCGAGCGGATGAACAAGATCATCAATCTGCTCCCTAAGCGCAGTCGAGCACCAGCCGGGAAGCTGCTGCGAACGATCGCACTACGCCATGGAGTGGACAGTGTCGAGTTCAAGGAACTGGCACCCCTCGTCGTGAACTCGGTCAATGCGGGGGAAGTCTTGATCAGACTAATCGAGCTCCAGTCCGACGCAACCACCGTCAACCAGGTGGCCGTTCAATTGGTCGAGCTCGGCGAGATCGAGCGCAGCGATGCACTGAAGCTGTACCGCGGCCGTCGATCCGGCATCATCAGCCTGCGCAATCTCATCCAGAAGGGCGAAGAGTTGTGGCGGACGAAGGCTTTCGAGGCGGAGCTGCACGGCCTGTTCAAACGTGACCCGTGGCTGATCAAACCCGAATACTCTAAATACCTGACGAGCGACAGCGACCTCAACAAGCTCGCCAGCAAGCTCGCCGAAGTGCTCGGGGTAGACAAGTTCGCGCCCATCCTCGCAGAGGACGGGACCAAGGATAAGGACCGCCCGGATCTCGTATTCGTCATGTCCGACGCCACGACCCCGCACGTGGTCACAATTGTCGAATTCAAGTCGCCGAGCATCCCGCTCGCAGCAAGCCACTTGGCCCAGCTAAAGGGCTACATGCAGCGCGTCCAGAGCTTCCTGAGAATGGAGCTGGCCAATCACGAAGTAAAGGTGCGCGGCTACCTGATCGGTGCGATGCCGGATCCCGACACGAAGGCGCAAGACCAGCTCATGTTGCGCTACGAACTCGAAAACCGAGACGACAAGGCTCAGTGGGAAGTGCTGGGGTTGGAGCATCTTCTCCAACGGGCGCTAACGATCCACTCCGATGCCATCGACGTCTTCGAGCGCGAACTGCACGAGGATGCGGCGAGCGATCCCGTGGCCGTTGTGGCGGTGGAAAGCTCTGCCGGCGCGCTCGCTGCCGAGGGTGGTATGACTGCGCCTACCAAACCGGCATCCGTCACCTGACGAAAGCTAGCGTCCGGACGTTCGATGGCGTTTCACAAGCGGCGCCGGCAACGGCTGAACTTGGGCGCTGTCACGATCCCGATCGTCCGTAAACAACACCGCGATCGAGGACGCGACCGCGCGACCCAGCGCCAGGGGAACGCCGTTGCCGATCTGACGGGCAATTGACATCCGGTCTCCTGCGAACTCCCAGGAGTCCGGAACGCCCTGGATTCGAGCCCCCTCTCGCAGCGTCAATACCCGATGCGCTGTCGGGTGCACGTATCGACCCTTAGAGGCGTTTTGGAACGAGCAGCGCAGTGTGTTGGCGGGCGCGTCGAGTTCCACTCGCCCCCACACATCGGTGGCTTGCGGCCCGAGCCTCTGCCATGAAGGCGGACACAGGTGCGGTGCGGCCCGCATAACGTCGCGCTTGTCGCCACTCTCGGGGATGACCAGGAATCGCGAAAGCGCCAGAGCTCCGGGCTTCGGGGCAACGTGCAAGCCGGTTTCGTCGGGCTCTTCTGACAGCCCCTTGAACGCCTGTCGAACTGTGGTGTGCGTTGTGACTGTAGGCACGGGACGTTCGGGCAACCCGATGCGGGAGAAGACGCCGAATGCGCGGACTCGAAGTTGCGGCGCTCCGAAATCGGCCGCATTCAGTACCCACTGCGTACACTCGTAGCCCATGCGCTGCATGCGGCGCTTCAGCAACGCCCAATGACGGGACTGCAAGAATGGTGGCACGTTTTCCACGACGACGACCTGAGCGTTGCTCGATCGCGCCCAGTCCGAGACGCACAGCGAAAGCGAATTGCGCTCGTCGGAGTGGTCTCGTTTTCCGAGGGTGCTGAAGCCCTGACACGGCGGTCCCGCAAGAACCAGGGATGCGCTCACACCCTTGCGCACTCGTCGCACGTCATCGGATATTTCGTCTGCGCCGACGTTCTTGGCGTAGCTCGTTCTGGCGCGGTGATCCGCCTCCACAGCCAGTGCCGCGTGAAAGCCCGCCTCGCGAAAAGCTTGGCCGAGAAGACCTGCGCCGGCGAAGAGATCTATCGAGCGATGACGCGCTTGTTGATTCACGGTAGGAATCTTAGGTGATATGATTGATTCATGCAAGGAATTGCTCATCCCTCGGAAATCGTGATGCGTGCGCGGCTCATAATGCGCGAATCGCAAAGAAAATTTGCAAAAAGAGTCGGTTGCACGCAGCCGATGATTTGTAAGTACGAAAGCGGTCAGGTGCCCCCGCCATCTGCGCTTTTGATTCTCTGCATGAATCTGCTCGGCATGTCGGCCGATGGCACTAGTCACCAGGATTTAATCGATTTGGTGCGAGTGCGTTTGGCCGGCGATCATATGGCAGCCGCTCGGCAAGCCATGGCTCAGGTCATCCGCTGCTTACCATCCGGCCCCGAGGACTCTGCGATCTAGTCCGATCCGTGCGAAACGTGACCAAGTCGATCGCGGTAGCACACGCATGGACCGGCTCATCCTCTGGGTCTTGAGGCGTCGGCAGTGCAGAGATCGCATTTAGCGTTCTCGTTCTATTTGTAGCACCGCCGTGGCAAGTGGCAGGCTCGCCAAGCGCGCAACCGGCTGCCGGCGGAGCTAGATGTCGCGCAAGCTCAAGCAGACGCGAGCGAACTACGCGATCACGGCAAGCACCGCTTGAAGTGCGTTGGCGGCAGAAGCAAGAAGCTGCTTCGCCTGAGTCACGGGCTCGACGTCAATGTCAACGTTCGCGAGCGCAAAATCGTCTGCGATCGAACTGGATGCGGGGTGCGCATCGGCCAAGCGCAGGCCATACACGCCGACGAGCGGGCCCACGATCTTCCTCGCTTGGGCCGCGTTGGTCTTCTGCGCTAGGTAGGTCTCGAGGAGCTTGAGGGAGCCCAGGTTTGATTTAGTGTCAGCAGGCACCAGCGTGCGCAGCAGCGCACCGTCGATCGCGTCAGCCGTTGCCCTCGCAATGTCCTTGGCCAAGGAAAGAACGCCGGCTCGATCATCGAGACCCCGAAAACGGTGCATGCGGTTGAGCATGTCCGCCATGTCAGGGTGGTCGCGAAATAGCTTCTTGCCATGTGCCTTCGACATGGCGTCGTCCAGCTGCTTCAACGATTCCCGCAGGCGATCTTCGGGTGCCTTGGTATCCGCCGGATCCGTTGCCATCTGCGCGCCGACCAACTCACGACACGTCGGACCGGTGGGAACCGTGTTGAACCCGTACCAGACCTGCTGCTGCCAGAGCGGCAGTCTTGCAACGTCGGGTGCGTAGACGTTGATCAGGCCCGACTCGTCGATGCCGAAGTGCGCCTCGTCGTCCGGAGAGCAGCGCACCGATCCGGTGTTTTCCGTGTACCAGCCTAACGCACTTCCGCGAAAGTTCAGCAGGGCCGCAATGACTTGCGGCCGGAAACAGAGCCAACGCCCGACGTCCTCGCCGTCGAGCGCGCTTGCGCGCATGCGGGTTCCACCGGCATCGACCAGATACTGCAGGTCGATCTCCGGATCATCACCGCGAACGCGCGGGCTCGTCAGCGCCGGCTCTATCCATTCTTCGCGCCACAGTTCGCCCTCAACGCGGTACCCGACCTGACCCCGGCACACGAATGAACTAGATTCATAGCCCGTGTTCTCATCGTTTTCCTTCTCGAAGACCTGTGCGTCTTGCTCGTGATCGACATCAGTGCGCCAGACCTTGAAGACCGCCAAGCTGGCATCCGGGGGGCCGCCATCCGCACCGATAGGCCACGCATTGGCAACAAAACGATCACTCGGCTCTTCGCCCTTCAACCCGTCTTTGGCCCAGGCCAGATGATCAACCGCTTCCACGATTTCCATCCGCTGGTGGTATTGGGTCACGCGCAAAGCCAAGCCTCGCGCGCATAGGTAGTCACGCAGGAACTCAGACTTGATCTCGATCGCTATCACGTCTCCATCGGCATTACGCCGCTGGCGCATCACCTCGACGTAGCCTTCACTCGCGCAAACCCAAGATTCCCCCTCCTTCAGCAGACCAAGGGCCATGACCAGGTCTGGGTTGACGATCCATTCATTGGCGTGGAGGTAGTTGAGGCGCTGCACGAACACGAACGCAACCCCGATCTGCTGTCCGTCGTTGTGCCACACCACATCGGCTGGCTTGTATGGATATTTCTTCGAAGCGTACGGCGAGGGGTCCCTGCCAATGCCAATGTCGGACCATCCCAGCCGTTCTTCGACGAACTGCCGATGCTCTGGCAAGACGGCGATCGAGCCGACCCCATCGAACTCGTCGAGGCTTCCCACCGAGGAATAATTGCCCTGCTTCTTGAGATGCTCCATCCGCCGCAGCGGAATCCAAACAGATGAAGCCACCCGCCTGCGACGGATGTCAGCCATTTCGAACCAGGCTTGTTCTTTCATTTTTGCCCTGCCCTCCGGCTCATTTTCGAAGACGCGACCAAGAACGCCTTCGCCCTTACTGCGTTTGCTGCTCACATTGCAGGATTTTACTGCTGGCCAGTAGCGCGCCCGCGGGCGCTGCTGCCGGCTTCCCCCTTGGAGGGCATGCCGAAGGGCAATTGGCCGTGGGCCGCTGGATCACCAGAATGCGACCAACACAGGGGGACCGCATGAACACGTCCAGGCGCTGGACGTTCTCGAAGTCGACGAGCAGCAAATGCTTCATGGGGCGCTAGCAACGAGGTTCGGTGTCAGCATATCCGCACCCTCGGCTCTGAGACAGTCATGGCGAAGCCGGGGCGGACCATGAATTCCAAAACGCTGCGAACACTCAATGCAATGCTGCGTTGTCTGCACAATGCCAGTCGACGATCCACCGAAGAGACACAGGAGGTGCCCTTGGCGTCCAAGAAACCAAAGGAGCGGGACCGCAGGCCCAATGCCCAGTCGCAGAAGACAGAGGAAGTCGTTGACCCGCTGCCTGGTCAACTGGAGGAGAAGTTCCGACGCTCGCTCGGCCGGCACAACCTCCATTTCGACATGCTGGAGGTCTCGGTGCAGACCTTCGCAAACACGCTCTCCCAGCAACCCGAAGAAGCGACTTACATCCGAGGTCAGGCCAAGAAGCTAGGGTTTCACTCCCTCTATCCTGACGCCACATTTGCCAGCGCGCGCGCCTACCTGATCTATTCGCACATTGCCTATGTCTTCAATGCAGGAGACGTGTTGTGCGAAGGCATCCGGTCAATGAGCTCGATGAAAGCGCTCAAAGGCAGCAACCCCGTAATGTTCAATGAGATCGACACGGGGGACTTTGTCAGGAAGACCCTCGCCCTTGTGGTGCTTGCCGCCATGTCACCCGAATCGCGCGACGCCGTTTCGGTGAACGCGAGAGTCTTGCAACTGGTGAAAACTCACGCGTCTTTTGCTCTTGTCGACTACTTCCGAATCGTTCGCAATGAGGAGCTTCACGGTGACGGCGTGGCAGGCCTTCGGGTCTCAGCGGCGAGGAATGCTCTGCCGGTAGATCTGATTAGGGGGCGGTACAGCGAGATGCCGTCAGCCGTTGCGCTGAGTGCGCGGGACGCTCTGTTGTGCTCCAAGGCCTGGCAGGGTGTCGCAGAGTGGCTCTGTCGACACATGTTGAGCGACGCTGAAGCCCAGGCCCTCCTCAAAGGACGCTTTGGTCGGCTAGCGGCGAATCGGCGCGAAACCGCGGCACGGCGGTTCCTTGAGCTGCAGCTGCTTTATTCGGAAGACGACATTAATACCATGCTCTTCACACTGAGTTGGTAGTCGGCCCTGCAAAATTCATCCATCAACGCCGACCAGCCCACCCGGATCCGTTTTGCTCACCCGCGCTGGCGTTGCGAGCGCCCAAACCAGCGTCAACAGTAGCGCAAACAAGGGCGCAAGAAGGCCCTGCAGCCCCAGGCGCACGATGGCCCGCAGCAGCCATCGGAGGTTGTAGCCCGCCGCACACAACACAGTATGCAGCGCATCGCCCGTGGCGCCCAGCAGCCAGCACCGGTCCAGGGCGTTGTCATGCTTCAAGTGCCCGATGGCGGGCTCTACCGCCTGGCGGCGCTTGAGCCACCTGCGCTGTTGATCCGTCAGGCTCTTGAACTTGCCCCGGTGGATGATCTCAACGCCTGGGTTGGCCGCGTCCACGCCTCGAAAGCCCAGGTCTACCACGACCTGCCTGGGCTTGGCGCCGGTGTCCTCGGTCAGGATCGTCGCTTGCTCCAACTGCTCGCTCAACGTGTGGCCGTCGTAGGGGTTGCCGGTGAAGCTGCGGGCGCCGACCATCAACCCCTGCTTGTGCGTGACCGCCACGCTGACCTTCACGCCGAACTCGTAGGGCTTGCGGGCCTTGCCCTTGCCGATGCACTCCACCTCAGGTGCGTGCAGGGCGTACAGCTTGTTCTTATCCTTCGGGCGCTGGCTGCGGATGCGCTCGGCGCGCTGCATCAGCGTGTGCAGATTCGTCAACGTCAGCGCCGTGACCTCACTGGCCTGCCCGATCTTGCGCTGAATCTCGCGCAGCACGACGCCCAGGATCGTGCGCTGGCGTTTGACGACCTTGCGCAGGCGCTTGAACTGCTTGGCGTGGGCGTAACCGCCGGCACGCCGGCGCAGGCTCTTGCCCTCTTTGACGAAGGTCTGCTTGAGCGCGATGCCCGCGCGCTTGGCAGCCACCACCACCTTGTGGCGGGCGATCTCCAGCAGGCGTGAGTCCACCGGGTGGGCGATGGCCTTCTCCTGCACCGTGGTGTCCACAATCAGCCGCTCGAACTCGGCCAGTTTGACCGCCTTGGTGCTCACGGCCGTGTCGATGGTGGCCTTGAGCAACTCCTCCACGCCGGCCTCGCCGATGGCCGAGCGAAAGCGCCCGATCTGCGTGGCATCGCACGGCAGGCGTGGCTCGTAGAACGTCATGCCGCTGAAGTGCTGCCAGACCACGTTCTCGGCCCAGCGCTGCACGAGTTCCTCGTCACTGAGCTTGTAGGCGTGCTTCAAGTACAGCAGGCTGGCCATCAGACGCAGCGCAAGTCGGGGGCGGCCGGCAGCGGCAACACCTGCGCCGGCGACCTGCACGCTGGGGCCGAACAGATCGTCCTGCGCTATAGCCCGGCCTTCTCGCACCTGGCGGGCAAAGCACGGGGCCAGCGCCGCCTCGATCTGCGCCCAGGGCAGCCGGCTGGCCAGCACCGCCAGCGGGTGGCGCGGATCGATCATCTGGGCCAGCGGCTGGCGGAAGAAATCAGCCTCGGGCATCGGTAAAACTCCCAGCAATCAGAATCTGAGGCGCAAATTCTCGGGGGATCGGGCTCCCAGTGGAACTGGCGCAAAACCAATGGGCATGCGGGTCACGGAGGTTTTGCAGGGCCGACTTGGTAGACTCAGCCGAAGGCCGGTTAGCACAGCGGTAGTGCACCCCGGGGCTGCGAGCTTGCTCGCAGCCACCCCGACGAAAGACGATCACGCGTGTCGTCTTTCGTCGGGAAGACAGAGGTTCAAATCCTCTACCGGCCGCCAACTTTGTAGCGCTCCTCGACGAGCGCTTGCCGCTTACCTTGACGCGAGCGGGACCACCAGAGATCGCTATTCGTCAGATTCCGTGAGGTCGCTGTTCCGGTGCGATCGGCAGCGCTGCCATATGCTTCCGATTCCCAAACTCCACATCGTGGACCGAGGGCTTTTTGAGACACCGTATGGGCGCATTGGGGCCTGGCGCTTGGCGCGGGGCGGCAGAGGCGCATCACCGCGCCTTGATCACCCAATAGTCGCCATTGAATTTGCCGTACCGTGTATCGAACTTGGCGCAGGGGTGCAACTTCTGCCTCCGGTCGATGCATTGAGTGATCTCCCCGTCGGCTCCGGACGCGCGCAGGCGGGCCATCGAGGACTCTAGCTCCGCCCGCTCGGCGCGCAGGTCGCCCATCTGCCAAGGCGTGACGCCGAGGCAGTAGGCCACGCAGGCTACCGACAAGCCGCCAGCGACCGTTACGCCTGCGGCGACGAAGACCACTTTGGCGGTGATGGAACGCTCCATCGCGGACAGCCTAGCAGCGACAGCGTTCGCGGCGTCGACGGCCTGCTGCAAGTGCCCGGCCATCCGCTCGCCCGCCTGCACTGCGGGTTGCGCGAGGCCGAGCGATAGTCCCTGCGCGACCTGTGAACGCACCCCATCGGGCAACGCTGCGAGAACGTCGCCCGCCCGGGCGACCTGCGCGATAGTAGTGTCGGCGGTGCGCTGCAAGGCCATTGCGTGCTCGATTACGGCGGTGATCGCGTCCACTTTCTCAAAATTGTCCATTTGTCGACGTTTCAAAGGCTGGGACCCCGGTCCCGTTCGAGGCTGCGCCGCCGTGTGACGGTGCGCTGGCGGGCCTGCTCGGCCTCAAGCGTGCGTTCGGCCTCATGCGCTTTCGCCCGGGCTTCGCCCATCGCCGCGACAAGCTGCCGCGTGTTCGCCTTCTGAGCGCCGAGGTCCAATCGCAACTCCCTGACGCTTTGCAGCGGCAGCCACCGCACAGTGCCTGTCCCGTCCACTGCCACCACGATGCCCGACGAGGAGGTCCCCTTCGTCCCAGCGAAAAGGGCGATCGCCCGCAGGTACCGGGCCACGTCATCGGGAGGGAATTCGGGCTCGGCGCGGCCGACGGCTGTGTGGGCGAGGTCTTCCGTCAACCACCCCAAGTCGGGCTCGATGCCGGTGCGTGCCTTTGCCATGTCGACGTAAGAGCAGGCGTGCGTGGTCCAGACGGGGTCGGCCTCGACCGATTCGACATACCAGTGCACTCGCCGGCTCAAGCGTACCAAGCCACGATATTCAGTCGATCCAAGTGCTTCGCACAGGGAGGCATGCTTCGCTAGCTCTTTTGGCGACGCGTTGCTTGAGCGCTTGAACTCGAGTATGCGGATGACGCCCGGGTACCGGAGATACACGTCGCCGATCAAGCCGTCCAGCGGCGTCTGCTGTAGTAGGCACACCGAGCCGTTTGCGTCGATCCCCAGTTCGACGCACCGCGCGCCGATTCGCACGCCCAGCGAGTACAGGAAATTTCCGATCAAGATGTTTTCATAAGGGTCGAGCATGCGCGGGTGGGACAGTGGGTGGGCGCCGGTGCAGGCGCTCGGGGTTTCTCGGCCCAGCTTTATAGCGCCTCCTGGGGCGGCTTCACCGTTGCGACTTCCCGCCGGTCCAGGCCGGTCGTCACGGAATGTTTGACCTGGGGAGCCAGCGGTCAGGACCAGGCCCATTTTTTTAGGCGCCTTCGCACCACCTTGCCGCCCTCTACCCATACCAATTCAACGCCTGCCGCTGATCGCGGGTCTCGTGACCACTGCTTCGATCGCCGCCGCGGGCGTCGCCTGGTACCTTGGCACTGCGTTCAGCTCCAGGCGGCCCATGCTGCCGCGGTGGCTCCGCCAAGTCGGCCTGCAGCCGATAGCCACTCTACGGCGCCCGACGAAACGCTAGCGGCCGACCTGCGGGCGGCTGGACGGTTCAGCGACGGCCAGGGCCATCGACTACAGCCGACGACGATGGGAAGCGCTGGTGCGCTACCTCGACGACGGGCGGCTGCCCATCGGTAGTCAAGTGCTGGTGGACGAGGTGCTGGAACTTAGATCGCAGTAAGCCGGCATGCTCGACGACAGCGCATCGCATTGGCCGCTGGGCCATCGCATGGCCCTTGAAGGCTCTCCGAGCGGCGGGAGCATGAGGGCATCCCATCCGATGTAGCCAGGAGGCGCCATGACCCTGCCACCCCAACCGACCTTGCCGATCCGCCGAATCGTCCAAGGCAAGAACCCGCGCGAATACTTCGATCCCGACGAGATGGCCGAACTGGAGGAGGGCGTTCGCGCCGTGGGTGTCCTCGAGCCCATCGTCGTGCGGTCGATTCCGGGCACAGACCTATTCGAGATCATTGCCGGCGAACGCCGATGGCGCGCCGCCAAGAATGTCTATGGTGACGACTACGACATGCCCGTGGTCATCAAGGATGCGAGCGACGAGACTGCCGAGGCGATGTCGGTGATCGAGAACTACCACCGCGCCGCGATGTCACCCGCCGAGGAGGCGCGTGCCGCACAGCGGCAGATGCTGCGCCAGCGCGGCGACAAAGAGGAAACGGCCCGCCTCATGGGTTGGTCGCCCGATGTGCTGGAACGACGACTTGCGCTGATGGCATGCACGCCCGCCGTGCTCAAGGCGCTGACCACCCATGCCATCCAGCTCGGCCACGCCGAACTGCTCTCGGGCATTCCACCGGACAAGCAGGACAGCGTGCTGGCGGGCATCCTGGCGCAGAAGGTGCCTGTGGCCTTGCTCAAGACGCAGTTGGGCCGCTATGCGCGACGGTTGGCGGACGCGATCTTCGACACGGCGCAGTGCAGCGGCTGCGCGCACAACTCGGCGCGGCAGGCAG
>JGI24740J21852_10000954_pt1 | contig 12857 bp, 7 predicted proteins | sample KBSCornC6_FD_21852 | JGI IMG/M metagenome (IMG submission 21852) | reverse complement strand
CTGGACCACCGCCGTACCTCATCGGATAACAAATATGGCGGCGCCGGCTCCAAGTTCGGTAGCTGGGAATACGGATCGCTGGTGGATATTTCCAGTGTAATTGGTGTGGATAACGCCTTTACGCTGTGTATACAACCGCATACCTGGCATGGCGCCCGTTATAAAGGTGCAGATGGCGGAGCCAAAAGCGTAAATGAAGATCAGGGTAGTGAGATAGTAGTGATCAAAGGACTGCCGAGATAAATTTATAGTTATGTACTGAAGCGTGAAAGGTGAATAATATATTCGCTTTTCACGCTTCAGCTTTCCATACTAAACCTGCAACATGCGTATAGGCGTTATAGTGATAGCTGTTACACTGCTGGCCATACTGGCTTACAGCATTATAGACCTGAAGGCAGATAGTGCTGCGCCTTTGGCTACCAGCCGCTGGTACCAGTTTCAGGCAAATGAGCTGGAGCAGAAAGTAGCTGCGCTATGTACGGCTATTGAACAGCGCCAGCCAACGGAAAAACAACAGCAGGCTTTTTTAGCAGCCAGGCTGGCATACAAACCCCTGGAGCTGCTCACTACTTATTACATGCCCTATACTGACCGGTTTATTAACGGTCCTAATTTGCAGGAAGTAGAAGCTGATGAAAAAGATGTAACCGTACAACCGGAAGGTTTCCAGGTGCTGGAAGCCTTACTATTCCCTGCATTACAAACCACAGATACGGCCGCGCTGCGGCAGGAAGCACAACGCCTGCGGGCGAATCTGCAGCGGGTGCGCATGCGGGCCGCTAACCAGGATTTTACGGATGCGCAGCTGTTTGATGCCATGCGGCAGGAAGTATTACGTATATCTTCCCTGGGCCTGAGTGGTTTTGACTCACCGGAAGCGCAATACAGTTTGCCGGAAGCCGCTGCGGCCTTACATGGGGTGGAAACCATCTGGCATTTTTATGCTACGCGGGTACAGCTTATTAACACAGAGCTGGCTAACCATACGCAGGAATTATTTACCAACGCCAGGCAAACCCTGCAAACCCATACTGACTTTAATACCCTGGACCGCTTGCACCTGATCAGTAACTACCTGGATCCGCTTATGGTAAATTTAAAACTGGTGCGTGAGGCATTGAACATACCCTATGTGCCGCTGCCCCACTTTTTAGATCCTGCTGCATCCCACGTATTTGCCAAAGACGCTTTTGATGTCACCTTTTATGCACCTGATCAGGCGCAGGTTATTACAGCTGATCAAATAACCCTGGGTAAACAATTGTTCTATGACCGCGTGCTTTCCTACAACGGGCAGCGCTCCTGCGCCACCTGTCATGATCCGCACAAGGCTTTTTCCGATGGCCTGAAAACCCCTGCTGCCCTGGCCGGAGAAGCGCCGGTAATACGCAACACGCCCACTATTTTAAATGCCGCTCTGCAACCCGGATTGTTCTATGATCAGCGCGTAGCTTACCTGGAAGACCAGGTAAATACCGTAGTGCATAACAGGGCAGAAATGCATGGCGACTTAAAAGCCGCTGCTTTAAAACTACAGCAGCAAACCGGCTACCAGCAATTATTTAAAAAGGCGTTTAATGTACAGCCTTCACAGATCGATCCTCAAAATATTCAGCGCGCTATTGCCAGCTACATACGTTCACTTATAAAACTGAACAGCGCTTTTGATGAATATATGCGTGGCGATACCACCCAGCTGACTGCAGCAGCAAAAAGAGGATTTAATATTTTCATGGGTAAAGCCAAATGCGGCACCTGCCATTTTATGCCGCTGTTTAACGGCGTACCGCCGCCGGATTTTGCAAAAGCAGAAGCTGAAATTATTGGGGTGCCTGCCATAAAGGATAAACCGGTAATAGATACGGATAATGGTAAATATAATGTGCACCATATAGCCTTATACCGCTATGCGTTTAAAACCCCTACCCTGCGCAATGTAGCCCTAACTGCACCTTACATGCACAATGGCGTATTTAATACGCTGGAAGAAGTGATCACTTTCTATAACAACGGTGGTGGCGCCGGCATGGGCATGCAGCTGCAGGGACAAACCCTGGCTGCAGATTCACTGCACCTGAACCAGCAGGAGCAGCAGGATGTAATTGCCTTTATGCAATCTTTAACCGATACTGCTGCCATTCAATAATTTCCCGCATAACGTAGTAATGTATACACACTCTTTTACGGAGATGGTGTGATCTAATCACCTGCAATAAAGCGTATTGCACGGCACGCACTACTGGAACCGTTTTTGTTGTAACTACTTACACCTAATGCGGGATTTATGGAGCAAGCGCAGCAAAATGAGCATAAAGGGATTGAAAGTAGCATCACTTCCGGCATACACAGCAGCTACTGGCTGGATTCTTTGCAGGCCCTGCAATATGAACCCCTGCAGGAAGACCTGGAAACAGATGTGGTAATTATTGGCGGCGGTATGGCTGGCGTAAGCATTGCTTACCGCTTAACTATGCTTGGCAAAAAAGTAGTACTGGTAGAGGACGGCGCCATTGGCAGCGGGGAAAGCGGGCGTACCAGTGCGCACCTGGTGGCTGCATTGGATGACCGCTATTACCACCTGGAAAAAATATTTGGAAAAGAAGGCATCCGCCATATAGCAGAAAGTCACCGCACCGCGATTGATACCATAGAACAGATCATACAAACAGAAGGCATTATATGTGATTTTGAAAGAGTGAGCGGTTACTTATTCCTGCACCCTTCTGATAAAGCAGATTCACTGGAAAAGGAATATAATGCTACCCGGGAAGCCGGGCTGGATGTGGCTTTACTGGATACTGTACCCGGATTGCCTCAAGTGGGCTCCTGCCTTGCATTTGCCAACCAGGCACAATTTCATCCTTTAAAATATTTGCATGGTTTGTGTAACGCCATTACTGCAAATGGTGGAAAAATATTTACCTCCACCAAAGCGGAATCCATAGACCATACCGGCATTGTTACAGATCAGGGTATGCGGGTGCATGCCAGCTTTGTAGTAGTGGCTACCAACTCACCGGTAAATGATAAATACGCCATTCATTTAAAACAGTTTGCTTACCGCACGTATGTAATTGGCGCGTTGGTAGCAAAAGATAGTATTCCGCATGCATTGTGGTGGGATACCGGCGATTATCACACCAATGCTGCTATACCGCCATACCATTATGTACGCATACAGGCTTATGATGAAATGCATGACCTGCTGATATGTGGAGGTGAAGATCATGCTACAGGCCTGGCATTTGCAGAACCTATTACAGATGAGGAACGGTACCGGCACCTGGAAACCTGGGCGCGTGGAAAATTTAATATAGAAGAAATTATTTACCGCTGGTCCGGCCAGGTAATGGAACCTATGGATTCACTGGCTTACATAGGCCGCAACCCTGCTGATAAAGACAATGTATTTATTGTTACCGGCGATTCCGGGAACGGCCTTACGCATGCTACCATAGCGGCCTTGCTGATACCGGACCTGATATTGGGACAGCTAAATCCCTGGAAAAAAATATATGATCCGCAGCGGTTCAAATATTTCCGTTCCGGTAAAACCTGGATAAAAGAATTTGCCGGCGGCTTATTCCGCTACATGAAAGAATACCCGTACGATGCGGATGTAGTGGAACTTTCCTCCATTCAGCAGGGTGAAGGAAAGATAGTAGAGCTGGGGAAAAATAAATACGGGGTGCACCGTGATGAAGAGGATGACCTGCACATTGTATCAGCAGCATGTACACATCTAGGCTGTATTATACAATGGAATGCTGATGAGAAAAGCTGGGACTGCCCCTGCCATGGCAGCCGGTTCACCTACAAAGGAAAAGTAATTAACGGGCCTGCCAACCAGGACCTGTTCTATTACCGGGAAAAGGCGCCGGCCTCATACCACGCAGATAAATGAGGAAATAAATTTTATTAACAACTATAAAAACGGATCTTATGGAAAAGCAACTCAGCAATAAGAAGGTAGCTATCCTGGTAGCAGACGGATTTGAAGAATCTGAATTTACAAAACCATTAGAGGCACTAAAAGATGCCAATGCACAGGTAGATGTAATATCATTACACGGCGGTAAGGTAAAAGCCTGGGCTGAAAAAGACTGGGGCGGCGAGTATGATGTGGATAAAACCGTAGACCAGGCCAACTCAAAAGATTATGATGCCCTGGTATTACCCGGTGGTGTATTAAACCCGGATCAATTAAGGGTGAATGCAGACGCGGTAGCCTTTGTGGGCGGCTTCTTTGATGACAGTAAACCTATTGCTGCCATTTGCCATGGCCCCTGGACCTTAATTGAAACCGGTGAGCTGGCCGGCCGTACTGTAACATCTTACCCCAGTATTAAAACAGATTTAATTAATGCCGGCGCGCAGTGGGAAGATAAGGAAGTAGTAGTGGATAATGGTTTGGTGACCAGCCGCAGCCCAAAAGACCTACCGGCTTTTTGTAAAAAAATGGTAGAGGAGATTGCGGAAGGAATACACGCTTAATGCAATTATGAATTTTGTTTAACAAGAACGCTGTGTGCCTAGCTTTATGCAGGAATTAAACTACCTCCATTGAGCATATGCATACAGCGTTTTGCATTTAGTATTAACGAGCTTACCTCATTCGTAATTAAATACCGGGTGCTATTTCCTCTTCTTGTACTTAATGTCCACCGGGGCTACGCCGGTTTCTACAATGCCCAGCTTGCGGGCTGCTTTTTTAGAGAGGTCTATGATCCGGCCTTGTGCAAAGGGCCCCCGGTCGTTGATCTTTACTTTTACGGAGCGGCCGTTGGCCAGGTTTATAACTTTTACTTTGGTGCCAAAAGGCAAGGTACGGTGTGCGCCCGTCATGGCGCTTTGGTGAAACGTTTCACCACTGGCTGTTTTACGGCCCTCAAACTTATCTGCATAATAAGAGGCCTTTCCACTTTCCGTGATCTGCCGGGCGCAGGAGCTTAGCAGGAACAGGCAAATGGCCAGTAAGGTATAGTAATGTATAAACCGGGATATAAGCATGCAAAAGGTTGTTTAACAAATATAGCCCTTTTTTCATGTGTTTGCCAGCGTCAGAATGGGTAGCCTATGGCTATGTTCAGGATCAGATTTTCCTTACGCCAATCCGGATCGCCAAAGCGAACATCTTTTAACACCCATCGCTCATTTTCCGGCAGCCAGGGCTTGCGCAGAGGAAAGGCAAGGTCCAGGCGCACCACTATAATAGAAGCATCTATGCGCAAACCCACGCCCGCATCCACTGCAATATCTTTTAAGAAATGCCCGCTGAATTGTCCGCCTACCCTATTGGTATCACTTTTTTGCAGCCAGATATTACCGGCATCTACAAACAGCGCACCGTTGATCACGCTTACCAGGTGTACACGCAATTCGGAGTTAAACTCAAGCTTAATATCGCCTGCTTCATTGGCCAGGTAACGGCTGCTGGTATCGCGGTAGGTACCCGGGCCCAATGTTCTGGCGCGGAAACCGCGTAAGCTGCTGCTACCGCCGGTAAAGAATTGTTTTACAAAGGGTAGGGTCCTGGAGTTGCCATAAGGCAGGCCATAACCGGCAAAAAAGCGGTTCACCCACAGGTTGTTCTTACCTAGCTGCCAGTAGTGCCGTACATCGCCACTTAGCCTTACATACTGCGCAAAGGGGCTGCCAAACAGTGTTCTGCCACTATCTCCTTTAGGCACTATTAAACCGGCAGCATTACCGGATATATCTATATTACCGTTCAGGTAAAAACTATGAATGCGGTTAGGCTCCTGGTTGTTATAGGTAATGTTATAGTTAGCGCCCAGTATAAACTGTTTTTCTATGGCCCTGCGCTGCACAGGGTCTACCTTTAAGATACTATCGTAACCCGGGGTAGTGCTGGTAGGCAGCACATAGGTAACGGAAACGGGCGCCCAGTTATGTTCCAGGAAACGTGTTTGCCGCCAGAGATACTGCCACTGGAACGTATACGCGTTCAGGTTATACAGGTTTTGCCGGCTGTACAGCTCATAGCTGAGGCTAATACGGGTACGCGGTACATAAGGCGTGCGGATGTTTAACAACCCTTTGACGGGGGAAATAAAACGTGGTACAGTTAAGGACACCTCACCCTTCAGGCTATACGAATTAGCGCTTACCAGCTGCCCGCCGGTTTGCCATTCCATACCACCGGAGAGAGATACCTCCAGCAGATTGGCGGCCCGCCGCCAGTTGCGGTTGCGCTGTGTTACCTTTATTTCAGAACCTACAAAGTTGTTGGATTTAGAGGTGCCGCGCAGCTCCGCCTGCAGGGAATACTGCGGATAAGGCGTAAGGTAAAAGGTAGCATCCAGCCGGCCGGTATCAGACAATAGCCGGGTTCTGTAACTGCTATCCCTCCCGGTAATGCTGTAACTATTCCTGTTGCTGCTGCTATCCCTTCTGATGGTGGTATCTCTCCTGCTGTTGTTAACACTACTGTCACGGCCGCGCACTGTGCGGAACTGGCCTTTCACAAATTTAAAATTGCCCAGGCCAATAAGGCGCTGCAGGGTAATATTATGGTTGCTTAAACGGTACAGGCTATCCGGCTTAAGGAACATGGAGCGGCGGAATATAAGCGGCCTGAACTTTTTTTCAGGATCCACTACGCCAAAGTTGCGGTATAATGTTACCTCATCCCTGTTAATGCGGTTTGAAGCGGTATCCTGGTCCAGCGAGTAGTTGGGGAACAGGGTGATCTTACGCATATAGTACGGCTTGCGCGCCAGTGGCGAAATATCTTTCTTTACTGTAACAAACATATTCACCGTACCATCGTTTTGCGTGCTATCTACTTCTACCAGCAGGTGGTCGGCAGTGAAGTAGTAATAGCCCTGCTCTTTCAGGCGGTTGTGCAAACGCTCCCTTTCCGCCTTCACACTATCCAGGCTGTAATTATTGCCAACTACCAACGAGGAATGGTCTGTAGATGCTGCAATAGTGCGGCCCAGCTGCGAGCTGTCTGTTTCGTAGGTAACGCTCTTAATAATGTAGCGCATGTTGGGTGTGGCAGTATATACGCCGGTAGCTTTTTTCTTACCCTTGTATTTTACATCGGATACCACATCCGCCTGGAAATAACCGTTGTCCACCAGGTATTGCTGCAATACATTGGCGGTATAATCCCTTTTGGCAGAGCTTAACAGTACCGGCGGCTCGCCCCACTTTTTACGCAGCAGGTAATTAAGCCCTTTGCCTTTGGGCTCATTACCCAGGTTGTAGAGCCACAGGCGAACGGGCAACCCCAGGAATTTGCGGTTAGGCTTTGGGCGTGCGCTGTTGTCCAGGCCTTCTTTTAACGTAGCATAATCGCCCGGCTTTTTACCATCCCATTTTGTGGTAGTACCGGTATACAGCCGGTCGCCTTCCGGAACGGTGCGTGTAGTGCTGCAGGCGCAGATACAGAGGCCGGCCATTAGCAGAACGATATGTGAATAGTTAGTTCGCAATATTCTTATTATTTCTTGGTAGGTTTCTTTTGATTGTTCTTCCGGATCTTTTCCTGCTGCTTTTCCTTTTGGGAGCGGCCAAAGATCTCGCGGAACTTGTCATAATCTATTACCAGCATAAATGCCGCACCGGTTTCTACTACCTGCCCTTCCACCACGGTTTCGTTGGTATTACGCTGGTAAATGCGTACGCGGTAGCGCCCGTCACGGGTGAGCTTATAGTCCACAGAAATATCACCAACCAGGTTGCTGGTATTGCTGGTGGCGGCATCGCCTTCCAGCAGCACATTGGAACCAACGGAAACGGTTAAACGATCATTAAACAGGGCTTTGGATACGCCTACATTTAATGTAGTATTTTCTTTGGCGGAGCCGGTGGAATAGTCTTCATTCTGCTGCAGGTCAAAATTAATATCCACTCCTTTAATGAGGTTGCCGGCCAGGTTGTTCATTTGCTGGGATAAGATCTTACTTACACTCTTACGCGCCTGCNNGCCAACATCCACNCCTTCACTTTCTGTAGCNCCGGGATCNTCNGGNATAAATGANTTNAGCACCAGCAGNCCCATTACCTGTTTATTCAGCTCAGANTCTATCTGGTTAATTTGTTTTAANCGGTTATATACNGTACCNCTGAANGCATTNCGTTCTGCCTCCGGCATATCCAGCATAAATGAAATTTGCGGNTTCANCAGGTCGCCTTTAATGTACATGTACACTTCAAANGGCAGGCGCTGGCGGTAGCGGTTACGGGAGCTGGCATCCATGTTGGAAAGCTGGTCAGAAACCAGGTCTGCCGCCGGCGCATTTACCGTGTACTTGGCAGTAATATCCAGCGTGGCATCCATTGCATCGCCATTAAAAGTAATGGCGCTTCCTTTTTCAATGGCAAAGGAGCGTTTGATCACCTCATATAAAGACATCTGGTATTTACCTTCCTGGATCTCATACCGGCCGGTTAAACTCAGCTTGCTGCTGGGATCCAGCGTGGCATTGAGGTTGGTACTACCTTTGGCCTCCACATAATCGCCATTCTGCGGATCTATAATTATTTTGATGGTAGACTCCGGCGTGATCTCCGCATTACCGCTGAAGTTTATACCCTGCAGGCGCGGATTCTCAAACCGTGCGCTATCCTGCGCTTTAATAAGCGCAGAATCCAGCGGCGCATCCTTATCCACAAACACCATTACCCCTTCCCTGTTAGCCAGGCCGGGATCGGTTTCCGGAATGGTAACCGTTACCTTGGATTTATCGCGCAGCTTTACGTAAGCATCAATACGCGGCAGGTCCATATTGCCCCGTATTTTAATACGGCTATCTATAAACGCAGGGCCATAGAACAACTGATCAGGGTTTTGCTGTTTGCCCAGCACCATAAAGTTATCTGCATTCACATCCAGGTTAAAGCGGTAGTTGGTGAAATCAGTGGTATTTACCCGGCCATTCACGATCAGCTCATTACCCAGGCTATCTGCAATCACAAACTTGTTAAAGGCAATGCCTTTTTCATCCAGTACAATTTCCTCATCCGGTAAGGTTAGCGGTGCGCCTACATAGGTAATGGTGCCACCGGCGTCATTAAAATGAATGTTGCCCAATACTTTTGGCTTATCTGTAGTACCGGTAATAGTAAACTGCCCGTTGGCGCTGCCGTGCATGCGCGTAACACTACCAAAGGTAAAAGGTTCCATGGCAGCTATGTTCAGGCGGTTAATATCCACTTTGGCATTAATGGCTGTATCGTAGGTGGCCTTTACCTGCAGATCGTTATCATTACCTACCAACCCGGCATTAATGGCGTAAGTGTTAGGCGCGGGCGTTTTAAGGTCTGCATTCAATGTACCCAGGCGTGTATTCCTGAACGTTAGGCTGTCTATTTTCAGGGTGCTGGATACCAGCGGTGTGTTACTCAGGTTGCTGACGTTGGCCTGGCCATTCAGCACACCGGTTGCCAGCACAGTATCTGCTGCCAGCAGGCCGGTAATAGTAGCCAGCTGAAAATTCTTAATATCCGCCTGCAGCGCCGGTAAGGTACTGTTGCTGCTGTCCGGCCGGGTTTGTAGTTGAATAGACTGTTCCCGGTAAGATAGTTTGAGGTTGGCGGTATCCGGCATACCGTTATGCAGGCGCACCAGGTTACTGTCCGCCACTGTCCACTGCTGTTTGTTCAGCAGCAGTTCCCGGTCCAGGGAAAGTGCAATTACGCTATCCGGTAAAAATTGTACCAGGCCGCCTACTTTGTATTTAGGTTTGCGGGCCGGATCATCCACATTCAGGTTCCAATGCAGCTTACCTATGTTGGCGTTGGCCAGCAGCTCCGTATGATTTAGCGGGGCTACCGGGTGGCGCAGCGCCGCCAGGGAAACCGCTGCATTCATTGCTGTATCCTGTATGCGGACATCTACCAGCAGGCTATCTACATGCAGGGAGTCGTATGTTAATTTGGGTAAGGTGGCTTTCATTACCAGCAGGCTGCTATCTGAATTCAGGCGGCCCCATATATTTATGGGCTGGTTCATACGCAGGCCGGGCGCCATGGCCTGCAGGCTGCGCGGCCAGTTTAATGCGGCTGTCCATTGCAGCAGCTGGCCGGGAGGCAGGGTTACAATACGCGAGCTATCCAGCGGTTGTAAGGGTTTGCTGATAATACCGCTGAAGGCAGCGCCTACCTTCGTATAATCCACCGTACCATTGGCTTTTATAAAACCAAAAGGACCCTGAAGGGTCAGGAATTGCTGGTCCTGGTATTCTGCTATTAATGATACCGTATCAATTGGGAATACCTGCCCGTTAGTAGCTACCTGCCAGCCGGTAAGGTTTGCGGCGCCTATAATGCGGGTGGGTGTAAGACTGCTGAAATCTGCTGTGAGATCGCCTTTCAGCTGCAGAGGATCTGTATAGAAATGCGTAGCATACAGGTCGGCCTTAGTCAGTTGCAGGTTGGCCTGCAGGTTTTGCAGCAGGGTATCCTGTATGCGGCCGGTTACATCAAATACCATGTTCAGGGAAGAATCTTCACTCTGGCCGGAGGCATTAAAATCCCCGGCGCGGATACCGGCTTTCATGTTAATATCCTGGTACGTGTAGCCGTTATAGGTAGCGCTGTTTAATACCAGCGCGGCATTGGCCGCCATGGTATTTATTTCATAACCTTTACCTTCTGCTTCCAAACGCCCGTTGATCCAGCCCATGGAAGTATCATACAGTATGCGGCCGGGATTCACATGAAAATACAGCACGTTCACGGAATAGCTGGCGCGCAGGCTATCCATAATATTTACCAGGTGGGCGGTAAGGTTTGCTGATGCCAGGTCGCTTTTGAGCTGCAGCTCCGTTTGCAGATTGGCCATGCCACCCTGGAAAGAGCCGGTAATAAGCATTTGTTCCGGCAGGCGGATGGAGTCCGGCATGGTGCCTGGAGGCAGCCAGGCCCGCAGCGGTTTGTTGCCGCTTTGCAGCAGCAGCTCCGGCAGGTTAGCGCGGATGCTGTCTGTATTCTGTGAATAAAAGATCTCTCCCCTTGCCTGTATTAGGTTACCCACATTATCACGAATGTACAGCTGCGGAATTTCCAGGCGGGACATGCTGCCTCTCATAACGGAATGTATCAACAGCTGCTTGCCCCATAATGGCTGCATGTACTTACTATGCGCGTCCGGCACAAAGGGCATGAACTCATTCAGTACAATACGTGTAGAGTCCAGGTTGGCGCGCAGCTGCAGCTGATCCAGGTGATCGGCCACCGTGGTCCAGGAAGGTACGGTAACAACTATTTGTTTCCGCAGTATGGACTGATTAGTTTCCAGCAGCAGGTCATTGAGGGCCAATACCTGCGGGGTAAACAAAAAGTTCATGTGCGCCCGCTTTACCGCCAGGCCGGACGATTGCTCCCGCATGCTTAGCTGTTGCAGCACGGCGCTTACAGTATCCGTATTATAATTAATATCCTTTAAGTGGGTAGTAAAATCCCGGATGAACAGGTGATTATAGTCCGGGTTGCCGGCACCTGCGCCACGTGGGGCGGGACCGGTATTATTATCGTATTTAACCGTCAGCTGCTCAAACAAAGCCTGGCCGGTATTTACCCGCCAGGTATTGGGCGCGCTGCTGTCTGATACCGGTGCGCTGGTATCTTTGGGCATAAACATGGTTACAATGCCCCTGGTGCTGCGCAGGTCAATGTTCTCTATTTGTACGTGGGTAGAATCCTGGTCAATATTAGCATTGGTGATCTGGAAACGGCCTACTTTCCAGGCGGTGGAAATACCGATGTCCTCACTCTCATACCAGAAGGTGCTGTTGCTTAACTGTAGTTTTTTCAGCAGCAGGTGAAAAGGCGCTGCCGTGGTATCTGCATCCGGTGGCGGCGGGGCTGCGGCAGCAGTGGCTTTCAGGCGGTAGGCCTGGCGGAAGAAACCCGTTAATCCATCCAGCGTAATACCACGGAAAGCATATACACCATCATTCACCAGCAGATCATCGGGGTCTATTTGCAGGGTTTTCCAGTGCAGCACCGCGTGCATGCCGCCCAGGTCATCCACATAGCTTAACCGCACCTCCCGCATCGCCACATCTTTAATGCGGAACTGCATGGTGGTGCCGGTTTCCGGCGACAGCGTATCCGGCGTAGTATCCGGACTGGTAAAGGCATCTACTATAAACTGGTAATTATATGCAGTGTCTGCACCATGCCGGTACACATTTACCAGCACAGTATCCCATTCCAGCTTGTTGATGCGCAGCTCATTATTAAGCAGGGAAAGCAGGTTGTAATGCACTTTCAGGGAGCCGGAGTATAAAAGGGCCTGCTGAGCGGTATCTGCCACGTATACATTACGCAGCTCCAGGTATTGCCAGCCGCGGGCGCGCAGATAGCCGATCTTTACTTTTGTATGCAGCTTGCTTTGCAGGTATAGCTCCCCCTGCCGGCGCAGGTAATCCTGTACGGGGGTGAGTTGAAGCAATAATACAGCCATCACAGGCAATAACAATATGGCAATGATAATCCATAAAAGCCAGCGCCACCAAGGGCGACCGCGACTATGATGATGTTTGTCCTCGGGAGTTTCAGCTACTGTCACTATGAAAAATTACTCGGTAATTTACTGAAAATAAATGCTTTGGTAACTGTAATGGTGTTGCTGGTAGAGGTAGCAAAATTTGTACCTACTCAATATGTGGAGGATAGCTGGGGCTATTATAATTTACAGCACCGGGGTATTGCGCTCGTTAAACCAGCGGATATAGTACTCCATGCGGTCCCGCTTTTTTGCATCGGTATTAAAAGTATCCAGTAAGGTCTGATCCTGTGGGAGGATATATTTCCTGAGATTGTAGAGAGTCAGGTCATATATCTGTCCGGTAATAATGTTGATCACTTTTTTCTTT
>JGI24740J21852_10000949_pt1 | contig 12877 bp, 8 predicted proteins | sample KBSCornC6_FD_21852 | JGI IMG/M metagenome (IMG submission 21852) | reverse complement strand
TATGACCGTGATAAAAAATACAATCCTAAGTCCGGCCTGACGATTGAAACCTACCATAATCTCTGGCCGATACCTGCTACTGAAATAACACAAAATACCGGTGCTGTATTGGAACAGAATCAGGGGTATTGAAAGGAAAATAATAGTCCCGGCTACTATCCAGTGGCCGGGACTATTACAATTAATTACCTACACCTCCCGGATGGAAAATCCCGTTTAATTTTGCATCCAGCTCTTTTCCGAACAAGGTTTTTCCAACAATAATCCCATTTGGATCAATCAAAAAATTCTGAGGAATTGCCTGGACACCGTATGATCTTGCTGCAGCACTATCCCAAAACTTCAGATCAGCAAGCTGAAGCCATAAAAGCCCATCCTTTTTAATAGCTGCCAGCCATAAGGCTTTGCTGTCAGGCTTGTCGAGAGAAATACCAATAATTGTAAAGTTGCGGTCTTTGAATTTGTTGTAGACTTTAACCAGGTTAGGGTTTTCTGCCCGGCACGGCCCGCACCAGGAAGCCCAGAAATCCAGCAGTACATACTTACCACGGAAAGAGGAAAGTTTAACCAGCTTTCCGTCAGCATCGGGTACCTCGAATTCCGGCGCAGGTTGCCCTATTGCAGTCACTCTCATCTTTTCCAGGTTTGCTGCCAGCTTCCTGCCCTCCTTACTGTTTTTGATCCTGGATGACAATCCTTCAAACAAAGGTTGTACCACATCATAACGCTGCTCATAAGCCACTTTAGGAAACAATTCCAGGCTAAGCTTTGATGCAGGGTGTGACTTTATGAACTTAACATAAGCATCTATGGTCATGTCGCTAAACCTCTTACGAAACGCTTCCACTTTGGCCTCATAGTCCTGGGTGGACTGCGGCGATACCTTTCCTTCCATGAACAGCCGGTCCTCCGCAGTCATATTTGAATAGCCGGCATCCACCAGGTTATTAAGATCATTATAATCATTATTATAGGGCGTTCCGGTTACCTGTGATCCCACAACGGTGGCTCCATTGCCTTTAACTTTGATGGTACCCGGCTCAAGATAAACGGTTAGCTGTTCCAGGCTATTATCCTTCCCAACGCCTTTCGTATCAAAAGTCAATGTAGCGGCTACCGGCGTGGCGGGCGCATTTCCTGAAAATTTAAAAGCTCCGTCTTTCAATGCAACAGAGTCTATGACAGCTTTACCGCCAATAGTATACTCTAAATAAGCCTTTATGGGAGAATTATAGTTACCGTATGTACCATTAATGACGAACTTATGGTTACCCTGCGCTAAAGCAGCCAGGTGTACTATTGATAATGCGGCTATAAATATTTTTTTCAATTTGCGTATGATTGATTGGATTAAAAATTACGTTCAGTTTCCGGAAAACCTCCGGCGCATTATTTCCGGCTGTCAGGAAAATCTCTTCATTTAATTTAACAGTTCGTTCAGCTTTGCTTCCAGCTCTTTTCCGTGGAGGTCCCTGGCAATGATCACTCCTTTATTATCGATCAGGAAATTCCTGGGAATAGCCTCAATGTGATATTTTTTAGTAACGGGTGAATCAAAACCTTTCAGATCCCCCAGATTCGTCCAGGTATAACCATCATTTTTTATCGCCTTTTTCCAGGCTGCCGCATCCGTATCAAGAGAAACGCCAATTACGCCAAAACCTTTGGACCGGTACTTGTTATAAAGGGGAACAAGGGCCTTTGCCTGCATTCTGCATGGCGAGCACCAGCTTGCCCAGAAATCGATAAATGTGTATTTATTAAGAGATATGATTGTTTTGGTGGAGATCTTTTTACCTGCTACATCCGGCAGCATAAAATCCTCATACTTTAATACTTCCTTTGTACCCGGCGCCGGGTCTGTTCTTTTATCTTCAGCAATACCGGCAACACCGGTAACACCATTTACATCATTTACAGCCAGCGTATATTCCTTTGACGAGGGTGGAAGGCACATTTGATTATTACAGGCCATGTACCTGATCCTGAAATGGAGTGTTGTTTTTTCATCAGCCCTGAGCCTGATGGTTTGTGAAAATGTAACACCCTTCGCGTAATAAGCTACAGTTGCTCCATTTGAAGGTTCTACTCCTTTTTCCTCCAACTTTCCTATTAGCTGAACGTTTACATTTTCTGCAAACGAGATAGTGGTAGGCATGCCTATTCCACCATCGTAAGACTGGGGATATATATGGAACGGCTCATTGATGGAAGCCGTAAAGGCTATCTTAAAAGTAAGCGGCGCTATCGGGTCGCTGCTGAATTTCCATGAAACAGGGTGGTTGTCCTGCGCAATCCCGGATAACGCTGCCAGGTTGGTTAATATAGAAAGGATCACTAATCTCATAAATACTTTTTGCATGGCAAAAGCCGCATGTGTTTTAATTTCAGTCATCATCAAACCTAATGGATGCAAGCTGTATTAACTTTTATACCTGGCTTTCGTGATCTCCACCATAGACTTCAGCTTATAGTACTCCCTGTCTGTAGAACCGGCATAACCAGCGCCAAAGAATCTTATGTTGCCCAGTGGGTCAAATACAATTTTAGTGGGTGTTCCCTGAACATCATAAACCTTGTTTTCTTCATCCTGCAGCACATCGAGGGTGATACCTTTTTTTGCCACAAAAGATTTTACTGTAGCCCGGTCCTCAAACAGGCTTACCACAAACATTTGAAATATATCTTTCTTATAGTCAGCCACCACACGTTCAAACCCGCTGAAAGCAGCTACACAGGGGGTACATCCTGTAGACCAGAAATCTAACGCCAATACCTTCCCGTTAAAGTCTCCAAGTTTAACGGAATCACCATTCAGATCCGTCAGAGATACCTCTTTTACCGGTTGCCTGGCATTAAAAAGCGTGAACATTTTACCATCTCCTGCAGGACTGGGTATTGACCCTTCAAGGGTTGTTTTCGGGGATGCGATGTACGATTTTTCTACTTCTTTATAACATTCCTGGTAAGCTTCGTCCTTCAGAGATTTAAGATATTGGTCAAATCCTTTTTCCGTTCCTTTTAACTTTTTATATACCTGTCTGAATGTAGTGACCATAGCGGGATTGGATTCAGCTTCGCGGAATGCCTTACTCAACGTATCAAATGCAGGCTGGTATTTGCCGGCCGCTGACATCACTATCCCGTAACGGTTCAGGTAATTAGATTTTGCGTCCTTGAAATAATGGATATCACGCATACCGTCCTTAACCTCCGAAGATCTTTCCAGCAATTTCAAAGCAGTATCTATATTTCCCAGCTGCGCGTTAGCTGCGGCATTTACTTCCATAACAGCCTGCGTTCTGCCAATCCCATCGCTCAGGGTGCCTGCCCTGAGATCTTCCAGTATCCCCGCGGATACTTTTTCCACTTCTGCCGGGTTCTTATTCGCATCAAAGAGATTATCCAGCGCATAGGTAAGAAAGAGGAACTGCAGGACGTTTATTTTCGGATGCGTGTTTTTATAATGCCAATAGCGTTCAAAGTTACCTTTGGTAAGCCATCCCATAGCCAGCTGTGCACGGTATTCCTCATACCTGGATGGTTTGGCAGGATCGATAGGATTTGCCTTCAGCATTTCATTGTATTGCTTTTCCTGCTCTTCCACGTTTGCGATTGAAATAAAGTTCATAAAGCTATCCCTTGCGGATGGCGATTGTTGCGCGAAAGCGGAGCTGGAAATCAACAACAGTAAGATTAACTTTTTCATTTTTATCAGGTTCAGATTAAACAGTATTGACAAATTTTGAATAATTACGGCCGGCATTATTTTCAGAATGCTGATGGCCAAACGTAATAGCTCCCACTATCCTGTGGGGCTAATCATTTTCAACCAATCCTTTGTTCTCTGCCAGCATTCTTTCGCCGAATTTCAGGGCAAATCTCTCCGGTTTGAGGGTATAAGTTGCCACAACATTGCCTGCGTCGTCATAGAGTTTGTGTGTGTACTTAACCGTATTGCTGTAAACCGGGTCAGCTGAAAGGCGGCGCATATCCAGCCAGCGCATGCCGGAGGTAGCAAATTCACGGATCCGTTCGTCAAGGATGTAACGAACCAATGCTTCTTTATTTGCCGCTATGCCTGAAGGTACAGCTGCAATATTAGCAGGCATTCTTTTGGCGCGCAGTATCTCAAGGTCACTTTTTGCCCCGGAAAGGTCGCCCGCCCTTGCTTTCAGCTCAGAACGCATCAGGTAAAGATCCGGTAATGAAGGGCCGATCTCCAATCCTGAAAAGAGCGATGCGGAGTACCGCCGCATTCCAAGGGGAAAGACCTTATCGGGATTGAACATTTCAGTATCTGAGAATAACAGCAGCCGTTTATCCATCGGATCAAATAATGCCGCCGTCTCGGGGGAATACACAAAAGTATTGGCCTGGGGTAATTGAAAATTAGTCATACTAAGATTGTATATCACCTGCGTATTGTTTGCAGCTAGTGGATAATTTGAAAGCCCAAAACCGAAGTCAGGGAACCACGTGCCGCTATCATCCGGATCAAGTACTACATTGTAGTCGTATAGCGCAAGGGGTACCGTAGCATTGCCAAGTTCTGCAAACGCCGCATCCACATGTGTTCTGGCCTCATTGAATTTTGCCATATACAGGTAAACACGGCCCAGTATAAATTCAGCGGCCATCCTGGAAAACTTCCGCCTGTGTACTAACGGGCCGAGATCAGGCAGCGCATCTTCCAGGTCTTTTATGATAAAATCATAACACTCCTGCACAGAAGCCCGCACAAACGTTGTTTGTGTAACGTCTGCCTTTGTAAGCAATGGTATGCCCAAATCAGTAGCAGCGGTAGCTGCATTATAAGGCAACGAATAATCGTTAAGGAAATACAGATGGCAAAGTGCCCGGCCGACTTTGGCCTCTGCAAGGATCGCACGTTTTTGCTGATCGGTTCCTCCCTGCGATTGCATTACTTCGTTAATGACCTTATTAAAGGTGTAAATGTTGGTAAGAGGCCAGGTTTCGTTTGGAAGCTGATCTTCATCGTACACCCTTGCCTCAAACCTGAACAGCCGCTGCGTTCTGATCTGGGCGGCATCCATATAGGTTTCCTGGGCCGCCATTTCATCGCCCAGGTACAAAGACGGAGGGTAGGGGACCTGAAGACTTACAGCGTTCATTAACTGCTCGTAGTCCAGTGTTGTTTTTGCCACACGGGATCCTTTAGGCTCAATTTCCAGGAAGCTTTTTGAGCATGAGGTATGAAGCATCAGTGATATAAACAGAACCGTTATTAATACCCTATGAATGGATCTCATCATCTTAAGCTTGTTTAATTAAAGAGTAAGGTGTGCGCCAATTGTGAAAGTACCTTGTCCCGTACGGATATTCCTGATACCTCCCGGCGATTGAAACTCCGGATCGATTCCCAGATGGTTCTTCTTCCAGAGCATGAGATTGGATACCTGTACCCTAAAAGTTAACCCTTCTGCATGCATCCGCTGTACAAGACCCTTGGTCAGGTCGTAGGAAAGTGTGATCTCCCTGATCTTTGCGTAGGAAGCGTTAAATGAATTCAAATTTGAGTAGGTGTAATAGAAGATATTTCTTCCGTTGTCAATAGTTGTATTATAGGCGTATCTCGGGATATTTGTTTCGTTTTCATCTCCCGGGGCCTTCCAGCGATGAGCAAATTCAGGCTGAAGGGTGTTCTGATACAGCGGATCCTGCCAATATGTGTTAAAATCCCGGAATAATACGTGACCCAGATTAAAGCTGATATTAATTCCCAGTTGAAATCCCTTGTAATAAAAAGTATTGAATAATCCGCCAGTTACGATAGGTTGAGAAGTTCCCGCCAGATGAACATCTTCAGGTTTGGAACCATTTTTATCAGACAGCAGTTTCCCATCATGCTGAATGATCTGTGGATCCCCCGCTGCGTTAAGCCCGCCATTTATGAACTCGAATACGGCGTATGCCGGCTTACCTTCCACGAAAGAAGTCCCGATCATTCCCGTACCGGTTGTGATAGCGGTAGCCGTTGCCATCCTCGTTATCTTATTTTTGTTGTAGGACAGGTTCAGGATAGTATTCCAGTTGAAATCCCGGGAAATTACATTGAGTGAGGTCAGGCTAAGCTCTAACCCTTTATTTTCAAGGTCTCCATAATTCCCGATAACAGTGGCGTAACCTGTCAGCGGAGCGGTTTTCAGTGAACCTATCAGGTTACTGGTCTTCTTTATATATCCGTCTATTGACCCCCCCAATCTGCCTCCCAGCATTGTAAAATCCAGTCCTGTGTTATAGACGGTGGTTTCTTCCCAGGTAAGCTTGTCATTGCCGGGAGTCGCAATAACTAAACCAACTCCCGTTACATAGTTTACGTTTGAAGAAGACTGCAGGATATCAAAAGATGCTGCCTGGGCGGGTTTGGGTGCATTACCTGTTATTCCATAGGTAAATCTCAGATGGAGCCGGTCCAGCCATGTAAATGATTTCATGAATTCTTCCCTGTTCAGCAACCATTTGCCGCCTATACTATAAACAGGCCTGTTTTGAGCCGATTTGGCCAGGCCGAATAGATTACTCTCATCAATCCTCCAGCTTGCATTCAGCGCATACTTCCATTGGTACATGTATCCTAATGTGGAATAATAAGAAGTTGTTCTTGCGATAGCGCCTTCACCACCGCCCACATTATTTGCCGGTAATACCCTTCCCAGTAGGCCTGATACCGTTCCTGTAATGCCCTTCATCAGGGTATCAATATTTACCGGACGGGAAACCTGCAGCTGATCATCCCACCCGTAGTAGGTAGCTGAAGATGTCAACGGCGTGGAGCTGGTAGCTTCCTGGCCTGCCATAACGGTAAGCTGGTGAGGGTCCCAGCTCTGATTGAATATCAGCTGATTTCTTACCGTCCAGTTTTTTTGAGAGGCATTATTAACATTGAGCATTCCTCCATCCTTCGGCAACCAATACCTGGGGGGGCTGTTTATGGTGGGGGCCTGGGTAAAACCAACAAGCTGGTCCCTTACCGCATAACTTTCCTGGTACTGCACCGTGCGGCTGTTCCTCGAAAATGTTTGATAGCCGTAAGTGCCTTCAAAGCGCAGGCCCTTTAGTAGAAGTAATTTCGCGCTTCCTACAATCCTTCCTGATATATTGCTGCTTTTTGAGTATCCCCGGTTAAGCTCGTCAATCGGAACATAATCCAGGTTAACGCGGCTTCTGGCAGCATAATCAAGCCTGAGGGAATCGCTGTAGTTTCCAAGGAAGTTTACCGCCAGCGGGCTTCCCGCATCATTGCGGAAACGCTGATAAGGCACAAAAGAAACGTCAGGGGCTATAATACCTATGCCGAGATTTGTAGTGCTTGCGGCTGTATTAGTGAGATCCGTAATTACGGATAGCTGCAGCCGTTTGTTGAAACTAAAATCCTGCCTGACATTCACTTTGTACGAATTGTTCCGCTCTCCCGGTGTGCTGCTTTGAACACCGGTATAGCTTAACGATCCATAAAAACTGTAAATGTCTCCGCCTCCTGAGAGGGAGACCGTATGGTTGGTTGTGGCAGCATTTCTATAAAAGATACCGGAAATCTCACTCCGGTTATCGATGGCTGCCAGGCTATCCAAAGCTCTATTCGCCAGCGCGCCGGTGATCAGTCCCCGGTATTCATCATATTGAATTTGCAGGTGAGGAGGGACAGGTGCCAGTGTTTGTGCCGTATTCCAGTTATAATAGGGCGCAAATTGAGGAAAGATCTCTTTTGCGGTGGCAATAAAATCCCGGCTGTTCATTTTGGGAATATAAGCCCGGTCGGGTTTACCCTGAAAGCTATAATAACCATCATATTCAACCCGCAGTTTTTGCCCTGTCTTTCCTTTCTTAGTGGTAATAACAATTACTCCGTTAGCCGCTTTGGCTCCCCAGATGGAAGCAGCAGATGCATCCTTTAGAACCGTAATATCAGCAATATCCTGGGGATTAATGTTTGCTATCGGGTTAGCTCTGTTCATCACATTATTACGGGAAGAATCATTGGTGTTATCGCTTGGTAATTCCACACCATCTACCACGATCAGCGGCGACCGTGTTGAATTGATGGAAGTTAAACCGCGGATCAGCAAGGGCTCTCCTCCCGGCGCGTTGTTCACCACAAGACCAGGTGCCAGCCCATCAAGCCGCTGGAGAATATTGGTGCTGCCGGACCTGCTGGCAACTATGCTCATATCCACTTTGGCCACTGAGCCCGTATTTCGTTCCCTGGTAATATTCTGATAGCCTGTGGACACAATTTCCACGGATTCCAGCTTTTGTTCCAAAGGCACAAGTATGACCGATATTGTTTGCGCATCGCCCACCTTCACCTCTTTTTCATTGAAGCCTATGAAGCTTATTAATAGCACAGCTCCTTTTTCAGCTTCAATCTGGAACATTCCCTTTTCATCACTCAAAACCATGGACTGACTGCCTTTTATACGGATGGTTGCGCCGGGTAAAGGATCTTTGTTTGAGTCGGTGATTGATCCGGATACTTTCGTTTTAGGTGCAGGAGAGGCCATTGGATCACCATTTTTCTCAGGAGCGCCGGTCTCTTTGCGCATTATCACCACATTGCCCTGCTTTATTTCAAAAGCAAGCTTCTCCGGTTTTAAAATGGCGGTCAGAAAATCATCCAATGGCATCTGCTGTGCTTCAATAGTCACCGGATGTGCATTCTTAATGTGTTCATCATTGTAGAAAAAGGTAACTCCCGTTTGTTTCTCAATAATCTTAAATACATTACGTAAAGGCTCTTTGTGTAGTTTCGCAGTAACAGATTGCGCAAGTCCTACAGCCTGTACCTGAATTAAGGCAACAGTTAATAGAATAAATGTTAGTTTCATTGCTAACTGCATTTTGGTTGATACCGGATGGCAGATAAAGCCACTCCGCGCTGATCCGAGCCTCCGCGGCTGGTGAAAAGCGTAAAAGTAAAAGGTTGGTTGGTTTTTGATATTATCTTAAATCAGGGCGCTTCATTGGCATACCAGGTACTTACCGGGAATGTTCCAGCATCTCCGGCTTTTTATTAAGCAGCATGCTCAATGCGCCATTTTCATTAAGTTATTCGCTGAATTATTAGTCTAAATCATTGGGGAAGGATAATTAGCCTCTTTCCTTCCAATTTGTAATGAATACCCACATTGCCCAGGAAATACAGAACATCGGCAAAAGGCAGGCTTCTTTTAATAGTGCCGCCCAGCTGTACTTCCGGAAGCGGCTGCTGAAAAACCACCTCAATATCATACCATCTTGCAAGCTGTCTCATGGCCTCTTCCAGCGGAACATTATTAAAATCAAACACCCCATTTTTCCAGGCAACAGCCGAAGCTGTATTCACATCGTTAAATACCTGTATAGGATCATCCCCGTTTGTTGTGAGCGCCTGCTGGCCAGGCGAAAGCAGCTTGTACCCCCCCTTGCTGAACCCATTCAGCCTAACCCTTACTGATCCATCCAGCAGCGTGGTCCGGACAGATCTCTCATTTTCATAGGCATTCACATTAAAGCTTGTTCCCAGCACTTCCACCGAGGTACCGCCGTTAACAGCTACCCTGAAAGGAATGGAGGCATTTTGCGCTACTTCCATATAAACCTCGCCTGTAATGCTGATCAGTCTTTCTTTACCCGTGAATGCAACGGGATAATGTATTGAACTTTCTGCGTTGAGCCACACGTTAGTCCCATCCGAAAGCTTAAGCTGGAACTGTTTGCCCCTGGAAGTAGATATCGTGTTATATTGTACGCTGGCCCCCCCACCTTCGTATTCCAATACGCCATTTCTGACGTTGGCAACAGCTCCCCCCGGTAACGATACCCGGCCATTTTTTATAGTATCTAAAAGAACCTCCGATCCGTCTGATAAGGTAAGCAAAGCACCGCTTTTACCCGGCAGCACACGGTCTGCTGATTGCACAACATCAGCCGGCGCCTTCTCCTGGGTTTTCTGATACCAGTAATAACCGCCAATCCCTATCATCAATGTTACACAGGAAGCTATAGCCCAGCGCCATTTCCGTATTGAAGGATTCCGGTGTACAGCGTACATTGCCGGCGCCGGCTCCTTTCCAACAGGCAGCTCCCCGCCGGGATATTGATCCAGGATATTCCTGATCAGCCTTTGTTGCTGCTCCTCACTAAAAAAACCTTCATCTTCCGTTTTTTCCCACATATCCTGCAGCGCAGGAATAATTTCCTGTTCAGCAGACGCCGATTGCAAAATATCAATAAGCTCTTGTCTTTCCGCTTCGGTAAACCGGTCGTTTGACCACTGTTCCAGTAAGTGCTGTAGTCTGCTGTTCACAGTTAATCAATTTATCTCAATGGATATGAGCATCTTTTACTTAGGAGTAAGCTTTTGTAAAAAAGGGGGTATCCAACGAAAAAAAAAAATTACAATTTCATAATCAGGAACCCAATTATAAGAGGCAGGCCATTATTCCTGATATAGTCAACGATAGATAAAGAGGCGATCTGAAGGTATTTTTTGACGGTTTCCCGGCTGATCTGCATTTCCTGCGCTATTTCGGCATATTTCTTTCCTTCTATCCGGGCTAATATCCAAGCCTTCTTCTGTTGCGGTGGAAGCCGGTCTATGGCATTTTTCACCATACTATCATAGGCCTCCTTTAAAGAGGCATCATCCTGTGCCACAGTTTCACCGGGATCAGTTTGCGTGAATTGGTACCACTCCTCGCGCTTTTTATGCTCTCTATCAATATTTTTTAGCATTCTCAGGGCATGATGCCTGGAGATTACAAATAACCAGGAACGAAAACTTTCCACTCCTTTGAGCGATTCCCTGGTCAGCCATAACTGGGTGAAGATCTCTTGTACCACATCAGATGCAATATCCTGATCCTTGGTTAATTTGACCAGATAAGTAAAAAGAAGGCCGGAATACATTTTCACCAGCGTAGCAAATGCCTTTTCATCTCCCTCAGAGATCTGAAGCAGCATTTGGCGTTCACTATAATTAGTAATGTCTGACAATAAATAAATTGATTGGTCCCAGTATAGCTGCAATGTTATAAAAAAAAATGCAGAATTGAGAGTGCCCCCTGAGCCTGCATTAGTTAAGTAAACTTTTATTGTAGTCAAATCACTGAATCTGCCCCCCGGAGTGGTGGCTATGTTTGAACAAATTGAGTTGGTGCATGGGCAATCGGTTAGCCCAGCTGAAGTATTGGTGCATATGCCATTAAAGAACATAAGTAGTAAGAAAACTGCAGCGAACGGACAAAAATTTCAAATTACCAATAATTTTACGGCTGACGCCGAAAACTCAACAAAAACCCGAACCTTTTCTTGTTTGATCTGCGAAAACCCGCCCAACGTTATGATACATTCCCAATAATCTTCTTCCAGTGTGACAACTGCGCCGGCGCTTTGGCAGCCACTTCTTTCAAAAACTGTTCGGCAACTTTCTGATAACCTTTTTTCAGATCAGAAAGTGGAAAGGTTTTGTTGCGCCATTTTTTGTCGCCGCCGCCACCTGAGATAGCCGAAGCAACAATGGAAAAGGCTACCTCGTCCGGTTTGATCAACACAAACTGAAAGGCCGGTTGCCCCTGCTCCCCCTCATCATAGGTATATTCGGTATTTTTTCCTGATTCAAAGTTGCGGACTATCGTGCCTAACACATAGAACCATTCATTCAGGCACACATCTTCCTTTCCCAAATAGCCCATGGCAGGTACTATCTTCTCGTCGATCACAATCTGTAAGTGGCCGTGTACATGCGAGAAATGATCGGTGTTTGAAACGGGCTTACAGCTGCCCAATCCCATTCTTAATTGTCCCATAACGGTAAAAATAAATATTTATCCCGATCCCCAAAACAACAAAAGCGATCCCGGCAAGGATCGCTTTTGTTGTTTTGCAGAAACTATACGCTACTCCTGGCAGGTATAGATAAACATCTTCAGAATATTTTTTATAAACGAAGCAGCTTGATCGTCTTTATAACAACCTTGCTTTGTATATCATACACCTGCAAATAATAAACTCCCCTGGTAGTGGTGCTGTTACCTGTTTCCAGCACTTTCCTGCTTTGGTTGAAAGAACGGTCTGTAAGCACCAGCTTACCCTGCGCATCGTACAATCGCAGCAGGTAATTGCGGTTCCATAACAGGCCGTTAATGGTGAGCTGCTGTTGGAAAGGATTGGGTAAAACCACCAATTCAGCGGCTGCATCTCCTGTAATAATATGCTGGTTGCTGCCCACCATTAATGGAGCCGGTGTACCGGTTATCTTAAAGCTGCGTGTAAGACTAATACTATCCAGCTTATGCTTAAAGGTAACTTTCAGCAGGTGCGTACCTACACTGTAGCTGGATGGCGACAGCACAAAGGTTTTGTTGGCGGCAATGGGTAGCATCGTACCATCCACCCACACCCACACATCGGTATGCGCCTCGGGCCTGGGGTAGTTGACTATAAGAATGCTTTCGGGCTGGTCCGATTGGCTGTAGCTGGCTTTGAGCGTTCTTAAATTAGGCGGTGTATTCAGCTGTGGATAAACACGTAGTATTACCGGCGTATCATTTTTTGAAAGGGCCGTGTCGTTATAGGCCATCCATTGCAGGGTATCTACTCCAACCACATTGGCGTTGGGTGTATAATACATGCTGTCAATTTCTTCCAGTGAAACATCACGGCTTCTTTCATAAAACACCTGCTTACCTGCTATGGTTAGCTTGCCGTATGACGGCACCCGGTTTATCCTGATGGCTTTTAGCTTACCTACATAATGTTGTTTGAACTGGCTGGCCCAAAAGCGGATCGGCGTGCCCTCCAGCGTATTGCGTTCAAAGGGTTTAAGGGTATCGGGCGCCTGCACAATATCCATGTATATATACGCTTCGTTGGT
>JGI24740J21852_10000948_pt1 | contig 12883 bp, 9 predicted proteins | sample KBSCornC6_FD_21852 | JGI IMG/M metagenome (IMG submission 21852) | reverse complement strand
AGCGTCTCGACAGCCGCTACGCGCCCGGCAAGCGCAACGGCGCCTGGCTGAAGGTGAAGACGGTCGGCCGCCAGGAGTTCGTGATCGGCGGCTGGGTGGGGGGGGAGGGGAGGCGCCGCAACCGCGTGGGCGCGATCCTGCTCGGCGCTTACGACGAGGCTGGCGATCTCCACTACGCGGGCAAAGTCGGCACCGGCTTCTCCGAGCGCGACCTCGACGAGCTGCTGGAGCGGCTGCGACCGCTGGCCCGCAAGTCGAACCCGTTCGCCGCCCGCCGCGGTCCCCGCAATGCCAACTTCGTCGAGCCGGAGCTGGTCGCCGAGATCGAGTTCCGCGAGCTGACCAGGGAGGGCGCTGTTCGCCACGGCTCCTTCAAGGGCCTGCGCGAGGACAAGCCCGCCGCCGAGGTGGTGCTGGAGCGGCCGTCGGGCTGAGCCCGGGTCAGGCCGCCGGGCGCATTCCCGGGGTCTCGCCCGCCCGCCTCGCGGCCAGTCTGCGCTGGGTGATTCGCGCCTGCTCGACCAGGCGCTCCCGCGCGGCGCGGCCTCCACGGCTTGCGCGCTGGAGGGAACTTCGTTTCTGACTGGAGACTGATGGCATCGCTTCCTCCCCTGTGGTTACCCGTCGACGCGCGCCGGGTCGGTCGCTTGCCCTGCGTCCTCCGGTTCGCGCTCCCGGCTACCCGTCGGTTCTGGGCTCGAAACGGAATCGCCCTCGAAGAGGCTGACCAGCGCCGGCACCAGCAGCGTCCGCGCCAGCACCGTGTCGAGCAGCAGCCCGACCGCCATCGCGAAGGCGAGCTCGCGGAAGGACTGCAGGGGGATCAGCGCCACCGCCGCGAAGGAGAGCGCCAGGATCAGGCCGGCGACGGTGATCGCCCGGCTGGCCCGCGAGCCCGCCACCTCGATCCCCCGTCGCAGCCCGCGCCGGCCGGCCTCGTTCCAGATCCGGCTGATCAGGAAGACGTTGTAGTCGGAGCCCAGCGCCAGTAGCAGGATCGCGGCGGCAATCGGGACGAAGAACGAGAGCTGTTCGTAACCGAGCAGGCCCTGGAAGACGTAGGCGGTGAGGCCGAGCGAGGCGGCGACCACGAGAGCGCTGACCGCGACCAGATAGAGCGGCGCCCGCCAGCTGCGCAGCAGCAGCCAGAGCATGATCAGCAGCACCGCGATCACCGCCGGGGCGACCCGGACGAAGGCGTCGCGGGTGTCTTCGTTCAGTTCCGCCGAGATCGAGGTGTCGCCGGTGACGCCGGTGGTGGCGCCGCCGAGCCCGCTCCGCTCCAGCAGCGTCGGCAGCTGCGTTTCGAGGTCGGCGATGGTGTCGATCGCGCCGGCACCGTCGGGATCGGAGTCGAGCACCAGCGCGTAGCGGGCGGCGTTGCCGCTGGAGGAGACGAAGGCGCCGAAGCGTCCCTGGGACGGTTCCTGCTCGGGGCCGATCGCGCCGGCGACGCCTGGCTGGCGCGCCAGCTGCGCTTGCAGCGCCGCCAGCTGCCCGCGCTTGCTGGCGATCCCTTCGTCTTCGACCACCAGCATCGTCGGCCCGACCGCGCCCGGCCCGATGCTCTGGCGGACCAGCTCGTAGCCGCGCTTGGTCGAGGTCGAGTCGGGCAGCCCCGAGATCACCGGGTTGCCGAGCTGCAGCATTCGCAGCCCGGTCGCCGCTGCCCCGAGCAGGACTAGGCAGAGCAGCGCCACGATCAGCGGGTGGCGGGCGGCGGCGGCGATCAGGCGACCCCGACCGCGCGGCTGCTCGGCTCGATCCTCGCCGGGCCGGGGCTCCGCCTCAACCGCCTCCCGCCTCCCGGGCCAGAGCAGCGCCCGCCCACAGATCGCCAGCATCGCCGGCACGAAGGTCAGCGCCACCAGCGCCCCGACCACGACCGCGATCGCCAGCGCCGGGCCGAAGGCGGAGAGGAAGCGGACGCCGGCGAGCAGCAGGGTCAGCATCGCTCCGGCGATCATCAGCGCCGCGGTCGAGATCACCGGCAGCAGCTCCGCCCCGGCGGCGGCCGCCGCCTGGTGCGAGCGCTCGCCCGCCAGCATCCGGTCGCGGTAGCCGGAGACGAAGAAGACGAGGTAGTCGGTGAGGGTGCCGAAGAGCAGGGCGACGATCACCGGCTCGGCGGCGCTCGGGACCGAGAAGTCGAAGCGTTCGCCGGCCCAGCCGAGGACGTGGTCGGTGACGACGTAGGCGATCGCCACCGACGCGACGCCGAGCAGCGGGATCCCCAGCGAACGGAAGTAGAGGGCGAGGATGCCGACGACGAGGGCGACGGTCGCGATCTCGACCCAGATCAGGTTGTCTTCGATCAGGCTGGTTTCGGCGAGGTTGGCGGGCAGCGCCCCGGTCACCTCCATCGTCGGCGCCCCGGTCGCCCGCAGCAGGCCGTGGCCGAACCCCTTCGCCGCTTCGAGCGCTTCCGGTTCGCTTAGCGCCGGGTCGGGATACAGGTAGGCGACGAGCGTGGTGCCGAGGCGGTGGGAGGCGAGCAGCCCGGGGGAGTCGGTGACCGGCACCGCGTGGACGTCGCCGCCGCGCTGGCGGTCGACTGCGGCGATGTAGCGGACGGCGGCGGCGCTCTGCGGCTGCGAGAACCCGCCCGGCTGGTGGACGACAACGATGGTCCGGCTCAGCAGCGGCAGGCCGAAGGTGTCGAGGGCTTCCCGTTCCACTTCCAGCGCCCGCGAATCCTGCGGCAGCAGGCTGCCGAGTTCGCTGCTCTCGCTCTCGAAGGCGGAGGGCAGGTGGACGGCCGCCAGCGCCAATGCCGCGATCCAGGCGGGCACGACGAGGAAGCGCAACCAGACGATCGCGCGGGCGAGGGCGCGGCTCCATCGCGAGCCTGGCGCCGGCCTTGGATCGGATCTCCCCTCCATTCGGACCCGCTTCCCCTACCCCGGCAGGACGCGACCCATTCCCTGAATGCTCGAATCGACTCCCGATTCCTGCGGTATGTTCGCGCCGAACGTGCCGGACTCGACCGTCAACGCCGCGCGTATCGCCTGGGTGGCGGGAACGGCTCTCGCCGTCTTCCTCTTCTGGACGGTGGCCGGTGGCAGCACCGGCGCCGGCGTCAGCTTCTTCTACGCGCTGCCGGTCGGGCTCGGGAGCTGGTGGTGGGGACGGCGCGCGGCGGCCCTCCTGGTCGCCGGCGCCTTCGGCCTCTACCTGGTCGGCGATGCGATCCACCCGGTGCAGTTCTTCTGGACGGGGCTGGTCGTGCGCGGGGTCGCCTTCGTCGCCGTCGCCGCCCTCACCGTCGCCGCTCGCGAGCGGATCACCGTGCTCGAGCACTCGGCCGAGGAACTCGACGCGATCCGGGCGGCGCTGACCCCCTCGACCCTGCCGGAGCTGCACGGGGTCGACGCCGCGGCCGCCTTCGTCCCCTCCCAGCTCGGCCTCTCCGGCGACTTCTACCTGCTGACCAACGGCCCCGACGGCTCGACCCTGGCGATCGTCGGCGACGTCGTCGGCCACGGGCCGGCGGCAGCGCGCCTCGCAACCTTCGTCCGCGCCCGCTTCGCTGCCTTCGCCGCCAACACCTCCGACCCGGCCGAGCTGCTGACGCTGGCCAACGGCGCCCTCGTCGACCGTCCCGGCAAAAGCGACGAGCTGGTCAGCGCCGTCTGCCTGCGCTTCCGCCCCGACGAGCCCGAGGTCGACTGGGCGATCGCCGGGCACCCGCCGCCGTTGTGGCTGCCGAGCCTGGCCGAGCTGCCGTGCGATGGGGAGACCTTCCTACTTGGCGCCGTCCCCGACCTGGGCCTGGTCAACACCGTCACTCCGTTGCGGGACGACGATGGCGTCCTCGTCTACACCGACGGCGCCACCGACGTCCGTCGCGCCGGCGCCTTGCTCGGTCTCGAGGGCCTGACCCGCCTGCTGGCGCCGCTCACTTCGCTGCCGGCGGTGGAGATGACGGCTCGGGCCGAGCAGGCGATCCTCGGCTGGACCGACGGGCCGATTCGCGACGACCTCTGCCTGATGGTGCTGAAGCCGGAGCTTCGAAGTCCCCTGGTGGCGTAAAAACGCTGAAGCTCAGCGGCGACGAGACCTGCTCGCGGACCTGGCAACGCGGGCAATCCTGCAGCGTCGCGGCGTGCATCGCGCTGTAGCTGCTCCCGCACCTCTCGCATCTGAACACTTCCCTCTCCCTCCCAAGCGATACGACTGGCCGTACAGGGTCGGGGTACCCCATTGGACGCCGTGACCAAACACGGCTCGGAGGCGCCTCAGGCGGGCGCGGCGCTGCCGTAGATCGCCCGCAGCCAGATCTCGACCAGGACATCGAGGACGTCGTCGCGGGCGAGCGATGGCTTCTCGCCGGCAAGGCTGGCGTACTGGGCGCGCTCGTTCATCTGCACCAGGGCGATCGCCAGCTGCCGCGCCGGCACCCCGGGCGGCGCCGCGCCGCGCTCGCGCTCGGCCTCGATCACCTCGGTCACGTCCTCGACCCAGCCCTCCATCACCTGCGACCAGAGCTGACGGGCTTCGGGGTTGGTGGCACGCAGCTCGGCACCGGCGAGGATCAGCGAGCGGCGGGCGCGGAAGGCCCCGTAGAAGGCCTCGATCCCCTCGCGCCAGCCGGCCCGCGGATCCTCCAGCAGCTTCGCGATCGCCGCCTCACGGCCGCCGCGCGCCTCCTCGACCAAGCGGTCGATCAGGGTCAGCACAACCGCGTCCTTGGAGGGGAAGTAGAAGTAGAAGGTGGGGCGGGAGATGCCGCCGCCGCGGGCGAGGTCGTCGACCGAGATCTCGCTCAGCGGCCGCTCCTCGAGCAGCCGCTCGGCGGTGGCGAGGATCGCCCGCTCGCGATCGTCGCCGCTGGCGCGCTGGGCGCGGCGGCCGCGGGCGCCGCCCTCTGCCCGGGCTGGGGTGCTGGCCTCCATGCAGTCACCGTACACCGCGTCGACTCTCTCGACAAGCGGTTGACAGACTCAACACGGTGTTGATAAGTTGGCGGCGATGAGCGAGGCAGCGATCAACGCCCCCGTCCCTGAGGCAGCCGTCGAGCACATCGACGTCCTCATCGTCGGCGCCGGCCTCTCCGGCATCGGCGCCGCCTGCCACCTGCAGCGCCAGCTCCCCGGCAAGAGCTACGCGATCCTCGAGGCGCGCGAGGCGATCGGCGGCACCTGGGACCTCTTCCGCTACCCCGGCATCCGCTCGGACTCGGACATGTTCACCCTCGGCTACTCCTTCCGCCCCTGGGAGCAGAGCGAGGCGATCGCCGACGGGCCCTCGATCCTTCGCTACGTCCGCGAGACCGCCCGCGAGTACGGGGTCGAGGAGAAGATCCGCTTCGGCCACAAGGTCGTCGGCGCCGACTGGTCGAGCGCGGAGTCGCAGTGGACCGTCACCGCCGAGCGCAGCGACACGGGCGAGCGCGTCGTCTTCACCGCCGGCTTCCTCTACAGCTGCACCGGCTACTACCGCTACGACGAGGGCTACACCCCCGCGTTCCCCGGCATCGAGCGCTTCGGCGGCCAGACGATCCACCCCCAGCACTGGCCCGAGAACCTCGACTACGCCGGCAAGCGCGTGGTCGTGATCGGCAGCGGCGCCACCGCCGTCACCCTCGTCCCCTCGATGGCCGAGCAGGCCGAGCATGTGACCATGCTGCAGCGTTCGCCGACCTATATCGCCACCCTGCCGGCGGTCGACCGCCTCGCCGAGCAGCTGCGCCGCTTCCTCCCCGAGCGCGCCGTCTACTCGATCGTCCGCTGGAAGAACGTCGGCCGGATGATGCTCAGCTACCAGCTCTCGCGCCGCGCCCCGAAGCTGATGCGGAAGCTGATCCGCAAAGGCGTCGAGATGCAGCTGCCGGAGGGCTACGACGTCGACACCCACTTCGAACCGAAGTACGACCCCTGGGACGAGCGCCTCTGCCTCGTCCCCGGCGGGGACCTCTTCCGCGCCCTGCGCTCCGGCAAGGCAGACGTCGTCACCGACCGGATCGAGACCTTCACCGAGACCGGGCTGAAGCTCGAGTCCGGCCGCGAGCTCGAGGCCGACATCGTCATCACCGCCACCGGCCTCAACCTGCTGATCATGGGCGGCCTCCAGGCCAGCGTCGACGGCGAGCCCGTCGAAATCTCCAAGACCGTCGGCTACAAGGGAATGATGTTCGGCGGCATCCCGAACTTCGCGATCGCCCTCGGCTACACCAACGCCTCCTGGACCCTCAAGTGCGACCTCGTCGGCGAATACGTCTGCCGCCTGCTCGCCCACATGGACGCCCAGGGCTACCGCGTCGCAACCCCGCGCGCGCCCGCCCCGAGCCAACCGACCGAGGCCTTCATCGGCCTCCAATCGGGCTACGTCCTCCGCTCCCTCGACCAGCTGCCCAAACAGGGCGCCACCCACCCCTGGCGCCTGCACCAGAACTACCCCCGCGACATCCGCCTGCTCCGCCACGGCCCGGTCGACGACCAGATGGACTTCGCCCGCGGCCCGGTCGTCACCCCCGCTGAGCAGGCCCTCACGCCGGCCTGATTCACGGCTGAGGCGGCGTCGGGGCAGAATCCCCGGTCGTGAGCGACGTCCAGATTTTCATCGCGGCGCTGCTGGTCTCGGTGGCGCTGCTCAACTCGATCGCCAACTGGCTCCGGGTCCCGTACCCGATCGTGCTGGTGGTCGGAGGCCTCGCGCTCGGGCTGGTTCCGGGGGTGCCGGAGATCGAACTGCCGCCGGACCTGGTCCTGCTTATCTTCCTGCCGCCGCTGCTCTACTCGGGTGCCTTCTTCGCCGACCTGCCGGCGCTGCGCCGCGACGCGCGGGTGATCTCGCTGCTCTCGATCGGCCTCGTGCTGGCGACCGCGGTCGCCGTCGCGGTGGTCGCCCACGCCGCCTTCGGCCTCGCCTGGGAGCCGGCCTTCGTCCTCGGCGCGATCGTCTCCCCGACCGACCCCACCGCGGCGACCGAAATCCTCCGCCGGGTTGGGATGCCGCGGCGCACCGTCAACGTGCTCGAGGGCGAGAGCCTGGTCAACGACGCCAGCGCCCTGATCGTCTACAAGGTCGCGGTCGCGGCGGCGATCGGTGCCGGCTTCTCGGCCGCCGACGCCGGCCTGCGCTTCGTCGGCGGCGCCGCCGGAGGAGTCGCGATCGGGCTGCTGGTCGGCTGGATCGTCGCCGAGATCCGCGCCCGCGTCGACGAACCGAACACCGAGGTGACGATCTCGCTCTTCACCGGCTACGTCGCCTTCCTTCCGGCCGACGAGCTCGGCCTCTCCGGGGTGCTGGCGACGGTCACCGCCGGCATCTACCTCGGCTGGCGGGCGCCGCGCCTGGTCTCACCGCAGACGCGGCTGCGCTCCTACGCGCTCTGGGAACTGCTCGTCTTCCTGCTCAACGCGACGCTTTTCATCCTCATCGGGCTGCAGCTGCCGGTGATCGCCGACGGCCTCGGCGAAAGCGGTATCTCCACCGGCACCGCGGTCGCCGATGCCGCCCTCGCCTGCGCGGTCGTGGTCGCGGTCCGCTTCGCCTGGATGTTCGGCACCACCTTCCTGATCCGCGCCGTCGACCGCCGGCCCTCGCAGCTCGCCCGCCGCGGCAGCCTCGCCACCCGGGTGATCGGCGCCTGGGCGGGGATGCGCGGAGCCGTCTCGTTGGCGGCGGCGCTGGCCTTGCCGCTGGCGACCGACGCCGGCGACTCCTTCCCCGACCGCGACCTGATCCTCTTCATCACCTTCGGGGTCATCCTCTTCACCCTGCTCGGTGAGGGACTGACGCTGCCCTGGCTGATCCGCCGCCTCGGCGTCCACGAGGAGGACGGGGCGGAGGAGAGCGAGGAGGTGCGGGCGCGGCTCACGATCGCCACCGCCGCCCTGGAGCGGATCGACGAGCTGGAGCTGGAGGAATGGACCCGCGACGACACGATCGGCCGGGTACGCGGCCAGTACGAGTTTCGCCGCCGTCGCTTCAAGGTCCGCAGCGGCAAGCTCGAGGACGAGGATGGGATCGAGGACCGCTCGCTCTCCTACCAGCGACTGATGCACGAGCTGTTCGCGGCGCAGCGGCTGGCGCTGGTCGAGCTGCGCAACGACGGCGGCATCTCCAGCGAGGTGATGCGGCGGATCGAGCGTGAGCTCGACCTCGAGGAGACGCGCCTGGACTCGTGAATTCGTCCGGGAGTCCGGAGGCCGGGGCTATCTTTGCCGCTCCCGTCCATCGATTCGGAGTGTGAGATGAAACGTTTCGCCAGGGTCCTGCTATCCGCCGTCTTCGCCGCGCTGCTGCTCGCCGGCCTGACCGCCGCCTCAAGCTCGGCCGCGCCGGTTGCGAGCATCTCGGCCGGCTGCACGCCGGCGACCAACATCGAGGCGATCCTCGACGACTCCGGCTCGATGGCGATCACCGACGAAAGCCTCCTGCGCGTGCAGGCGGTCAACCTCCTGATCGACACGCTCAGCCCCAACACGACCCTGGGCGCGGTCGAGTTCGGTGGCGCCTTCCTTGAAGGCGAAAGCAGCGCCGACACCGTCTTCGCGCCGGAGCCGGTCGGCCCCAACGCCAACGCGATGCGGGCGGCGCTGAAAGAAAAGATCAACGCCGACAACGGCGCCACCGACTACAACGCCGCCTTCAAGCAGGCCGACGCCGACAACCCCGGCGCCCAGGCTCGGATCTTCCTCACCGACGGCGGCCACGACATCGGCGAATACGAAAACGGCCACCTCGCCCACAACGTCCCGACCTACGTGATCGGCTTCGGCTCCGGCCTCACCTCGCCCGAAGACAAGGCGCGGCTGGAAAAAATCGCCAGCGACACCGGCGGCACCTTCTACCCGCTCAGCGACAACAGCCAGCTGCAGTCGGTGATGAACAGCATCGGCGCCGCGGTCACCTGCCAGACGCCGCCACGCTCGTTCACCGACAACCTCAAGCAGGGCCAGAGCAAGCTGCACGGGGTGACGATCGGGGCGAACACGAAGTCGATCCAGATCGCCCTCACCTGGGCCAGTCCCAGCGACGTCTTCAAGATCACCGGGCTGAAACTGGTCTCCGGCAAGAAAGTCCTGGCGATCGCGCCGCGGCCGCAGGCCAAGCCCGGGAAGCTGAAGGTGATCCGCAATGCCAGCTCGACCTTCGTCGTGCTCAAGGTCTCGAAGCTGCGCAAGGGCCGCCTCGTCTTCAAAGTCGGCGCTGCCAAAGTCGGCTCCGGCGCGACGGCGACGCTGACCACCCAGGTGGGCCAGAGCTCGCGCAAGTAGTGACCGGAAAGGGCGCCGCTCCGCAGGGGGCGGCGCCTAGAGTCCCGGCATGGGTTCGCTCTCGCGCGGCTGGCGCGTAGTCCTCGCCTACTCCCTGGTCGCGGCGGGGACGCAGGTCCTCTGGCTCACCTACGCGCCGATCGACACCGCCTCGGCGGACTATTACGGCGTCTCGACCGGGGCGATCGGCTGGCTGGCGGAGATCTTCCCGCTGCTCTACGTGGTCCTGGCGCTGCCGGCGGGGCGGCTGCTCGACCGCAGCTTCCGCCCTGTCCTCGCCGCCGGCGGGGGGCTGGTCGCGGTCGGCGGGCTGTTGCGGCTGGGCGGGCCGACCTTCGCCTGGGCGCTGGCCGGGCAGGCGGCGGTGGCGGTGGCGCAGCCGGTGGTGCTGAACGCGGTCGGCAAGCTCGCCGCCGATTACCTCCCCGAGGACGAGCGCCCGGCCGGGATCGCGGTCGGCGCGGGCGCCGGCTTCGCCGGGATGCTGGTCGCGCTCGCGCTCGGCCCGACCCTCGGTGGGCACGGCCAGATCCAACGCCTGCTGGTCGTCGAGGCGGCGATCGCCGTCGTCTGCGCCCTCGCCCTGGCCTGGGCCCTACGGACGCCGGCGCCGGGGGAGCTGGGCGAGCTTGCTGGGGAGGAGGCGGTACGCCCCGAAGCAGCGGCACCGGCTGCCGCCGGGGTCGAGCGCGGCGCCGTCCGTCAGCTCTGGGCGCTGCCGCAGATGCGGACGATGGCCGGCCTCGTCTTCGTCGGCTTCGGTGTCTTCATCGCCCTCACCACCTGGCTGCAGACCCTGCTGGAGCCGGCCGGCGTCTCCGAACAGGGTGCGGGGGCGCTGTTGGCCGGCATGCTCGTTGTCGGCCTGGTCGGCTGCGCCCTGCTGCCGCCGTGGCTCGCCCGCCGCGGCGCCGAGCCGGCCTTCATGCGCGTCGCCGTCCTCACCGCGGCCGGCGGCCCGCTGCTGCTCGGGCTGCTGACCCCGACCCCGGTCCGTGCCGTCGTCATCGTCGCGATGGGCTTCGTCCTCCTGCCCGCCCTGCCGGTCGTCCTCACTGCCGCCGAGCGACTCGCCGGCGTCGCCGAGGCCGGCACCGCCGGCGCGATCGTCTGGCTCGCCGGCAACCTCGGCGGCCTCGTCGTCGCCCTTGTCGTCCAGGCCCTGGTCCATCACCCGCTGCCGGCCTTCCTGGCGATGGCCGCGATCGCCCTGCCGGCGTTGCCGCTGGCCAGCCGCTTCCCCTCGTCGCGCCCGGCGGGTGCCTCTTTTCACGGGCAGGATGAATTTTTCTGATCGCGGTCCCGCAGCCGGGCCGCGCGCTTGGTCAGGTAGCGCTGCTCGGGGAGGCTGTTGGTCAGCTCGGCGGCGCGGTCGTACTCGGCCAGCGCCGCCGCGGTCTCGCCGGCGGTCTCCAATAGGTGGGCGCGGGCGGCGGGGAGGCGGTGGTGCTTGCCCAGTTGCCCGTCGAGCTCGGCCAGCAGATCCAGCCCGGCTTCCGGGCCGTCGGCCATCGCCACCGCGATCGCCCGGTTGAGGGCGACCATCGGGCTGGCGGCGACCCGTTCGAGCAGGGCGTAGAGGGCGGCGACTTCGCGCCAGTTCGTCGCCTCCGCACTCGGCGCCCGGGCGTGCTCGGCGGCGACCGCGGCCTGCAACTGGTACTCGCCGACGGCGCCGCGCGAGACCGCCCCCTCCAGCAGCACCAGTCCCTCCTCGATCTTCTCCCGGTCCCAAAGCGAGCGGTCCTGCTCCTCCAGCGGCACCAGCTCGCCCTCGGCATCGGCGCGGGCGGCCCGCCGGGAGTCGGTCAGCAGCATCAGCGCCAGCAGGCCCGCCACCTCGGGGTCGCGCGGCAGCGCCAGGTGGGCGATCCGGGCGAGGCGGATCGCTTCCTCGGCGAGGTCGGCGCGGGCCAGCCGCTCGCCGTCGCTGCTGAGGTAGCCCTCGTTGAAGATCAGATAGACGACGCGCAGCACCGCCCGCAGCCGCTCGCGCAGCTCCTCGCCGGCCGGCATCTCGAACGGCTCCGGAGAGCTCTTGATCGTCTGCTTGGCGCGGCTGATCCGCTGCGCCATCGTCGCCTCGGGGACGAGGAAGGCGGCGGCGATCTCGGCCGTGGTCAGGCCGGCGACCGCGCGCAGGGTGAGGGCGATCGCCGAGGGCGGGGTCAGCGCCGGGTGGCAGCACATCACCATCAGCACCAGGGTGTCGTCGGCCGCCTCGCCCTCCCCCGGCTCAGTGGTAGGCGCTGTCGGTTCGGCCGCGACCGCGTCCTCGCGCCCGCGCCGCGCCGCCTCGCTGCGGACCCGGTCGACCATCCGCCGCGAGGCGACGTGGACGAGCCAGCCGGTCGGGTTCTCCGGCACCCCCTGCAGCGGCCACTGCCGCGCCGCTTCGATCGCCGCTTCCTGGACCGCGTCCTCGGCGTCGGCGAAGTCGCCGAAGCGCCGCACCACCGCGGCGAGGGCCCGCGGCGCCGACTCGCGCAGCAGGCCCTCGATCTCGGGCGGCCGCCTCACCTCAGTGCTCGACCGGGCCCATCACCTCGCGGACCTCGATCCGCTGTTCGACCGGCTGCCCGTCGGGGCCGGGCGCGGCCGAGGTGAGGGCGGCGATCTCCAGTGCCCGCTCGAGCGACTCGACGTCGATCACGCGGAAGCCGGCCAGCAGCTCCTTCGACTCGGGAAACGGGCCGTCGGTGACGACTGGCGTGCTCTTGCCGTCGGAGACGACGAACTTGGCCAGCTCCGGCGCGGTCAGCGCCGTGCCCTCGATCAGCTCGCCGCGCTCACGCAGTTCGACGTTGAGGTCCTTCTGGAACTTGATGTGGGCCTGGACGTCCTCCGGCTTCCACTCCGTCATCGGCCCGATGTCCGCTTCGACCGAGCCGTAGTTCTGCAGCAGCATGAACTTCATCGTTGCCTCCTGTTCGTCGCTCCCCTCGGTTGCGGGGTGCGTTCACCAGTCTGTCGGAGCCGCGATCTCGTTTTCGACATCGCCGGGCGAAATAGCGGGGCGATCGAGAAAACCGGTGTACTCTGATCCGCTCGATGGTGCGGTGGGAGGACTCGACGATCCTGGTCACGGGGACCTCGGGGTTCCTCGGCAAGGCGGTCCTCGCGGCCCTGCTGGCCAGGGATCCCGCTCCCCGGCAGGTGCTGCTGCTCCTGCGCGCGGCCGACGCCGACGCCGCGGAGCGGCGCCTGCGCAAGGAGGTGCTGGCGAGCGAGTGCTGCGCCTCGCTGCCGGCGGCGGCACGATGGCTCGCCGAAGGTCGCCTGCGGGCCGTTGCCGGCGATCTCGCCTCCATCGGCATCGACGTCCGGGAGCCGGCCTGGGGCGAGGTCGGGACGGCGATCCACTGCGCCGCCTCGGTCTCCTTCGAGGACCCGCTCGACGAGATCCTGCCGCTCAACGCCTTCGGCCCGGTGTGGCTGCTGGAGAGCCTGCGCGCCGCCGGTGCCCGCCCCCACTTCGTCCATGTCTCCACCGCCTATGCGGCCGACTGCCGGCGGCCGACGGTGCCGGAGGACGGTTCCATCCATCCGGCCCTTGCCGGGCTCGACCCCGAGGCGATGCTGGCCGAGGCCCGCGGCTGGCGCCAGCAGGTCGAGCGGCGCGGGGGAGACGTCGGCCAGGAGCTGGCCCGCCGTGGCCG
>JGI24740J21852_10000947_pt1 | contig 12895 bp, 12 predicted proteins | sample KBSCornC6_FD_21852 | JGI IMG/M metagenome (IMG submission 21852) | reverse complement strand
TCCGCGGCGATACTCGCTGCGGCCGTACACGAAGAATTCGACGCCACGTGCGCCATATTCCGCGCTAAAGCGTGTGTGATTCGCCGCGCCTTCGTCGCCGAGTGCGGGCGTGCCGGGCAAAGCCTCATGCACGGCGAAGCGATCGGCGTCGCTGAAAATCGCGCGCAACGTGCGGCGCGTCGATTCGTGTTCGATCGCGCGATGCAGCTTGCTGCACAGATTGGCCGGCGTGAAATGCACGCGGCCGTCGTGCGTGTCGGCGGACGGACTCACGGTCGCGGCATTCGCGGTCCACATCGCCGAAGCCGAACTCGCGGCGGCCAGCAACTCGGGCGCATTCTTCGCCACGTTGGCGATCACCGTGGCGTCGTCGCCGGAAAAACCCAGCTCGCGCAACAGACGCACCGACGGACGCTCCTGCGGCGGCAGCACGCCCTGATGAAAGCCGAGATCGGCCAACTGCTTCATCTTGCGCAGACCCTGCTTCGCGGCCGCCTTCGGATTCGCAACCGACTTCTCGTTGTTCTGCGACGCGACGTTGCCGAACGACAGCCCCGCATAGTTGTGCGTCGGGCCGACCAGGCCGTCGAAATTGGCTTCAGTGGCTTGCATCGTCGATCCTTAGAATTGAAGGCCCGGCGAGACGCTCGCGGGCATTTGCAGTTGCGCGCTTTCAACCGACGCCATCGGATACGCGCAGTAATCGGCCGCGTAATAAGCGCTCGGCCGGTGATTGCCCGAACGCCCCGGCCCGCCGAACGGCGCACCCGACGACGCGCCGTTGGTCGGCCGGTTCCAGTTGACGATGCCCGCGCGGATAGTGCGCTGGAAATGCGTCCACAGCGATTCGTCGTCGGCGAGCAGGCCCGCGGACAAACCGAACTCGGTGTCGTTGGCTTTTTCGAGCGCTTCGTTAAAGCTGTCGTAACGGATGATCTGCGCGAGCGGCCCGAAGTGTTCCTCGTCGGGCAGATTCTTCACGGCGCTCACGTCGAGAATGGCCGGCGTGACGAAGCCGAGCTTCGGATCGCGCTGCTCCATTTTCAGCAACGCATGGGCGCCATCCGCAAGCAAACGTTCCTGCGCCGCGACGAGACGCGAGGCCGCGCGCGCCGAGATCACCGCGCCCATGAACGGCTGCGGCTCGGCGTTATATTCGCCGACGCTGATGCGCGAACTCACCTCGACGAAGCGCGCGAGAAAGCGCTCGCCGAACGCGTCGTTCGGTACGAAAATGCGGCGCGCGCAGGTACAGCGCTGCCCCGCCGACAGAAACGCCGACTGGATCGTGTGATGCACGGCGGCGTCGATGTCCGCGACCGGCCCGATCACGAGCGGATTGTTGCCGCCCATTTCGAGCGCGAGCACGATCTCCGGCCGTCCGCCGAACTGCTTGTGCAACAATGTTCCGGTATCCGAACTACCGGTGAAGAACAGACCGTCGATCTGCCGATGATTCGCTAGCGCAACGCCCGTGTCCTTCTCGCCCTGCACGAGGTTCAGCACGCCGGCCGGCAAGCCCGCATCGGCCCAGATTTGCACGGTCAGCGCGGCGACGCCCGGCGCGAGTTCGGACGGCTTGAACACGACCGCATTGCCCGCGATCAGCGCCGGCACGATATGCCCGTTCGGCAGATGCCCAGGAAAGTTATACGGCCCGAACACGGCGACCACGCCATGCGGACGATGCCGCAAAACCGCGGTGCCGTCCGCCATCGACGAACGCTTTTCGCCGGTGCGCTCGTTGTACGCCTGAATCGAAATCTCGACTTTCGCGGCCATCGAAGCCGCTTCGGTGCGCGCTTCCCACAGCGGCTTGCCGGTCTCGCGGCCGATCGCTTCAGCGAGCGCTTCCTTGCGTTCGGTGACGAGCGCGGCGAAACGGCGCACCACCGCGCAACGCTCATCGAGACTCAGCGCCGACCATGCCGCGAACGCTCGCCGTGCGCCGCGCACCGCGCGATCCACGTCGTCCGCGGACGCGCTATTGCCTTCCCACACCGTCGCGCCCGTACCGGGGTTGCGCGACGCGAATGCGGGTCCTGTGCCGGCAGCCCATTCGCCGCCGATGAAAAGCTCGCTCATGATCATCCCTGTTTATGTTTCAGCGGCAGCACCCGCACCGGGTCGCCTGCCTTGACGCCGAGTGCCGACGCTTCGATCGCGTTCATGCGGAACACGCCGTCTTGCGGCACGCCCGCCGCCACGCCCACGCGAAAATCGCCGAGCGACGTGTTCGACACCATCGAACGCGGCGCATCCTGCGGCGCGCCCGCCGGCACGTCGGCGATTTCGAGCGGCACCATCACGCTTTCGCGCACCGTGCGCAAGTCGGAGATATGGCACTCGAGCACCGGACCGGCATCGAAAATATCGACGTGGTTCTCGTAGCGCAGCCCTTCCGCTTCGAGCATGCGGCGCGCCGGAATCGTGTCGCTATGCGTGAGGCCGACGCATTGCTGCGCTTCTTCAGGCAGCAACTCGACATACACCGGATAGCGCGGCATCAGCTCGGCAAGAAACGCCTTGCGTCCATGAGAACTGAGGTAATCGGCCGCGTTGAAGTCGATCTGATAGAAATGCGAGCCGACCGCGCGCCAGAACGGCGACGTGCCTTGCTCATCGAAATGGCCGCGCAATTCCGCGCACAAACGCTGCGGAAAGCGCTCGCGAAACTGCGCGAGAAACATGAAGCGCGAGCGCGACAGCAGGCCGCCCACTCCGCTCGTGCGATAACGCGGGCTCAGAAAGAGCGAACACACTTCGGCGTAACCCGTCAGGTCATGCGAGATGTTGAGCGCGCGCATGCGCGTCCAGATGCCGAGGTCCTGGCTCGCGTGCACCACCGTGCTCACGCGATAGTTGTAGAACGGCTGCTGCAGGCCGACAGCCGCTTCGATGCCGCAGACGCCGGCGACGTCGCCGGTTTGCGTGTCTTCCATCACGAAGAAGTAGCCTGCTTCATGCGGCGCGGCCTTGTCTTCCATCGTGCGGCGCGCCCGTTCGACGCGTGCGGCAAGCGCTTCGCGGTCCGGCTTGAAGGTGGTGAGGCCTGGGCCGGTTTCCTGCGCGAGCCGCATCAACGCGTCCACATCGCCTCGTTGCACAACGCGAACGACGATCATTGCGCGTCTCCCGATTGTTCGTGCTGCTGTTGATCTTCTTCGTCTCCCGGACGATGCAGCGGCGCGCAACGCACCGCATTGCCGTCCTGCACGCCGAGTGCCGCCCGCGCCGCCTGCGCGAGGGGTGCCCCTTCGCTTTTCGTCGACGGCAGATCGCCGAGCACGCAGCGGAATTCGCCATCCACGCCGTTGTGCGCGATCAGATACGCAGCGCCGCTCGCGGCTGCGGCCGTCTCGTGCACGACGCGCGTTTCATTGCGCGCGACCGACGCACTGCGGTCCACTTGCGCAGTGAGCACCGGGCCCGCGTCGAAAATATCGATGAAGCGGTCCGTCTCGAAGCCTTCTTCCAGATGGATTTCATACGCCAGCAAAGCGTTCGAATCCGGTTCGCCGAGCACGCGCTGCGCGGCTTCCGGCAGCAAGGGCACATAGATCGGATACGTCGGCATCACTTCGGCGATAAACGTTCGGCTGCGTCCGCCCGATTCGATTTCGATGTCGGCAAAATCGCGGCCGAAGAACTTGCGCCCCACCGCTTCCCAGAATGGCGACACGCCATGCTCGTCGGTCACGCCGAGCAGCAGCGAGAACACCTCGGACGTAAAGCGCCTGCGATTCGCGGCGATGTACATCATGCGCGCGCGCGACAGCAGATGCGCAGCGGCGTCGCCACGCAGCGACGGGTCGATGTAATAGCCCGCGAGCCGGCTCTTGCCCGTCAGTTCATGCGACATGGTGAGCGCGTGAATCTTGCGGTTCACGTGCAATTCGCGCGACGCATGAATCAGCGCGTCGTTACGAAACGCGTAGAACGGGTCCGAATAACCCGCCGCCGCAATGATGCTCGCCGTGCCCATCAGTTTGCCGGTCTCGCTGTCTTCGAGCACGAACAGATAGAACTCCTCGCCCGGAAAGTCGACGTCCGCGCGAAACGAATCTTCCGACAGCGCGACGCGTGCCTCGAGCGCGCGCCGGTCGTGCGGCAGGGAATGCAGCACCGGTTGCGCGGTGCGCGCCATATGTTCGAGCGCATCGAGATCGGCGAGGCGGCCGGGGCGTACGAAGAGCATCATCGTTCCTGTTGAATGTGACGCATGAGTTCCCCTATGCGTCGGTGCGAGGCGTTGAACGCGCCGTTTTATTTCGACGCCGCTTCGGCCTTCGCGCCGACCACTTCGGCAATCGCTTTCGCGAGCCGTTCGAAGCCTTCGTTCATGTCGTCGAGCGGCATGATCAGCGACGGCACGAAGCGCAACACGTCCGGTCCCGCCATCAGCATGATCACGCCATGCTGGCCCGCGGCCGTGACGAAGTCTTTCGCGCGGCCCTTGTACGCGTCGGTCAATTCGGCGCCGATCAACAGGCCCTTGCCGCGCACTTCGGTGAAGAGGCCGAAGCGCTCGTTGAGCTTCGCGAGATGACCCCTCAGCACTTCGCTGCGCGTGCGCACGCCTTCGAGCAGCTTCGGATCGCTAACCAGTTCGACAACCTTCTCCGCGATGGCCGAGCCCAGCGGATTGCCGCCATACGTGGTGCCATGCACGCCGACCTTGAAATGCGCGGCCAGTTCGTTCGTGGTCAGCATCGCGCCGATCGGGAAGCCGTTGCCGAGCGCCTTCGCGGTGGTCAAAATGTCCGGCGTGACGCCGGTGTCCTGATACGCGTAGAAGTAGCCGCTGCGGCCCACGCCNGTTTGCACTTCGTCGAAAATCAGCAGCGCGCCGTGCTGGTCGCAGGCTTCGCGCAGCGCTTTCAGGAACGCCGGATCGGCCGGAATCACCCCGCCCTCGCCCTGAATCGGCTCGACGATCACCGCGCAGGTCTTCGCGCCAATCGCCTTCTTCGCGGCCTCGATGTCGTTGTACGGCAAATGCACGATGCCTTGCGGCACCGGTCCGAAGCCTTCCGAATACTTCGGCTGACCGCCGACGCTGACAGTGAAGAACGTGCGGCCATGAAACGACTGCGTGAACGAGATCACTTCGAATTTCTCGGCGCCGTGGCGGTCGAACGCGACTCGGCGTGCGAGCTTCAGCGCCGCTTCGTTCGCTTCGGCGCCCGAGTTCGCGAAGAACGCGCGGTCCGCGAAGGTCAGGTCTTCGAGACGTTTCGCAAGACGCAACACCGGCTCGTTCGTGTAGCCATTGCCGATATGCCACAGCTTGCTGCCCTGCTCCTGCAAAACNTTCAGCAGTTCGGGATGCGCGTGACCGAGCGCGGTGACGGCGATGCCGCCGGCGAAGTCGATATAGTCGCGGCCCTGCGTATCCCAGACGCGTGAGCCGAGACCGCGATCCGGCACGAAGGCGGCGGGCGCGAATACCGGCACCATGACTTCGTCGAAGGTCTTGCGTGTCACAGTCAGGTCGTTCATGGCAAATCCTCGTTACGGTGAGAGGTAATACAGATAGTGTAGGAAACCGCGCGCGATACGTCTTGCGCATACGCGACGCTTTCTATGAGCTTCCACCTCGTTGCGTGCTGCGAGCGGCGCCCGCCGCGCGCCGAGGCGCTTTCAATCCGCGAGATCCGGCCGCTCGATCAACGCGCCCGCGCGCGGTTCGCTCGCCGCCGCGCCGCCCGCGCCCGTCTGCCGGTCGAGCCAGTTGCGGCGATCCTCGCGCGGCGTCACGCCGAAGCGTTCACGGTACGCATTCGAAAAGTGCGCCGCCGACGAAAATCCGCACGCGAGGCTGATCTGCACGACCGATTTGCTGGTGCGCTGCAATTGCGTGCGCGCTTTCGAAAGGCGCAGACCCANGTAGTATTTGGACGGCATCGAGCCGAGATACTGGCGAAAGAGGCGCTCCAGTTGCCGCCGCGAAACGCCGACGAGACCGGCGATTTCGTCGGTGGTGAGCGGGTCTTCGATATTCGCTTCCATCAGCATCAACGCATCGTTCAGACGCGGATGGCGCTCGCCCGGCGCGGTCACGAACGGAATGCGCTGACGTTCCTCGCCCGCGCGCAACACGCCGACGCCGAGCGTATCCGCGATGCGATCCGCGAGTTCGGGGCCGTGTTCGCGGCCGATCATCGCGAGCATGAAGTCGACGGTGGCCTGACCGCCCGCGCAAGTCGCGCGATCGCGGTCGATTTCGAAAATCTGCTGCGTGACGATGGAGCGCTCGAACTGCTCGGCGAACTGCTGATAGGTTTCCCAGTTCACGCTCACGCGATAGCCCGACAATTGCCCCGCCATCGCGAGCCACCACACGCCGTGATGAATACCGGTGACGAGCGGCGTGCGTTGCCCGACGCGCGCAAGGCTCGCGAGAAACAGCCGATAGTCGGCAAATTGCTGAAAGCGTTCCGTGATGACGATCAGCCAGTCGCACGCGATCGCGTCGCCGAATGCGGCGTCGGCGGGCCATTGCGCTCCGCCCGCGAGCGGCACCGCGCGGCCGTCCCACGAGCAGACCTGCACGCGATACAGCGCGCGGCCGTCGATTTCGTTGGCGAGATTGAGCGCGTCGACAATCGGCCCGACGCCCGACATCGACACGGGCGGCAATGCGACGATTGCAACCTGCGTGGTGCGTGCGGGACTGGACGTACGGGCCATCAGCGGATCACAACGCGGCGAGCGGGCGAACGGGCGGACGCGGCGCGCGTTACTTCAGGCTGCCGGAGAGGAACTGCTTGAGCCGCTCGCTGCGCGGCGCGCTCAGCACTTCGGCGGGCAAGCCTTCTTCTTCCGTGCGGCCTTGATGCAGGAACATCACATGGTTCGACACGTTGCGCGCAAAACCCATTTCGTGGGTGACGACGATCATCGTGCGCCCTTCTTCCGCGAGCTTCTGCATGACCTTCAACACTTCGCCGACGAGTTCGGGATCGAGCGCCGAAGTCGGCTCGTCGAACAGCATCACATCGGGATCCATCGCGAGCGCGCGGGCAATCGCCACGCGCTGCTGCTGACCGCCGGACAGATGCGCCGGATACTGTTTTTCGACGCGCGGCGCGAGGCCCACCTTCTCGAGATATTCGCGCGCGCGCTCTTCGGCTTCGCGACGCGGCAGGCCGAGCACGTGAATCGGCGCCTCGACGACGTTCTCGATCACGTTCATATGCGCCCACAAATTGAAGTGCTGGAACACCATCGCGAGTTTCGTGCGAATGCGTTGCAACTGCTTGTGATCCGCGACTTCGAGATTGCCCGCGCGGTCGGCCTTCGTCTTGACCGCTTCGCCGTCGACGACAATCTGCCCCGCGTTCGGCCGCTCGAGAAAATTAATGCAGCGCAGGAAGGTGCTCTTGCCCGAACCGCTCGCGCCGATGATGCTGATCACGTCGCCCTTGTTCGCGTTCAGCGACACGCCCTTGAGCACTTCGTTGTCGCCGTAGCGCTTGTGGATGTCCTGCACGGCGAGCTTGCAAGCCTGGGTTTGCGTGGTGTGGAGCAAGGTGCTCTCCCTTTGAAAATACGATCGAACTTGCGACGGCGCGCTCAATGCGTGCGGACCGCCAGATAACCGAGCCAGTGACGCTCGGCGCGGCGGAACAGCGCGACCAGAGCAAACGACACCACGAGGTAGATCAACGCCGCGAGGCCGAATGCGTCGAACGAACGGTAGGTTGCCGAATTCGCGTCGCGCGCCACCTTCAGGATATCCGGCACGGTAGCCGTGAACGCGACGGTGGTCGCGTGCAGCATCAGGATCACTTCGTTACTGTACAACGGCAAGGCGCGGCGCAGCGCGGACGGTATCACAATGCGGCGGTACATCGTGAACCAGCTCATGCCATAGGCGCGGGCCGCTTCCACTTCGCCATGCGAGGTCGAGCGAATTGCGCCCGCGAAAATCTCCGTGGTGTACGCGCAGGTGTTCAGCGCGAACGCGAGAATCGCGCAGTGAAAGCCGCTGCGGAAAAACGCATCCAGCAGTTGGTGCGAGCGCACGAATTCGAGGCTGTACATGCCGGTGTAGATAAGCAGCAATTGCACGTAGAGCGGCGTGCCGCGAAATACATACGTGTAGAGACGCACGGGCGTCGACAGCCAGCGCTTTTTCGACACGCGCGCGACCGCGAGCGGAATCGCAAGACAAAAGCCGATGCCGACGGACACGACCAGCAGCCACAACGTGACCGCGAGGCCGGACATGCGCTGGCCGTCCCAGTAGAGAAACGCGCGCCAGAAGTCGTTGAGAATGTCGATCATGGTCTTAAAGCTCCGCGTGCCGGACGCCGATCGAATAGCGGCGTTCCAGCCAGATCAGCGCGAGGTTCGAGACGGTCGTCAGCGCGAGATAGATGAGCGCCGCGATCAGGATGAAGAAGAACATGTTGAAGGTGCTTTTGCCCGCGTCCTGCGCGGCCTTGACGACATCCGCGAGACCGATGATCGACACCAGCGCCGTCGCTTTCACGAGCACCTGCCAGTTGTTGCCGATGCCGGGCAGCGCGAAACGCATCATCTGCGGAAACAGAATGCGCGCGAATACGCGCACGCCGCTCATGCCGTAGGCGCTGCCCGCTTCGAGCTGGCCGCGCGGCACGGCGAGAAACGCGCCGCGAAACGTCTCGGTGAAATACGCGCCGTAAATGAAGCCGAGCGTCAGCACGCCGGCGACGAACGGGTCGATGTCGAACTGCGCCACGTCGAGCGCGTCGGTCAGATTGTTGACCGCGATCTGGATGCTGTAGAAAAGCAGCAGCATCAGCACGAGGTCGGGCACCGAGCGGATCAAGGTCGTGTAGCCGGTGGCGAGCGCGCGCAACGGCCGGTTGAGGGAGAGTTTCGCCGCCGCGCCCGCGAGGCCGAGCAGCACGGCGGCCGCGAGCGACAGCACCGACAGTTCGACCGTCTGGATCGTGCCGGCCAGCAGGACCGGACCAAAGCCGTATAGCACCACGCGTGTCTCCATCCAGTTTGGTTTGAGAACGCCTCGATGCAGCCGGCTCGTCGGACCCCGGCTCATCAGGCATGGCGCGGAGTCTCCCAAGCGAAAATTAATTTCTCAAAGGCCGACGCAAAGTTTGCTGCGCCGCAACAGGGTACGCGGAAAGCGCCGGGCGGCTCGCGGCGCTTGGTGTTGGGGGACGCGGCGGGATGCAGTCACCAGCGCGGCCCGGACGCGCCGCCGCGATTTAGCAAGTTTGAGGTCGCTTTTTCGATAGACGGCGCGCGCTTCGCGCAAGGCGAAGCGCGGCCGTGCGAAGACCAGGAGCGGGCCGCCGCTAGTCCATGCCGAGCCGCGCGCGGATCGCGGGCAGCATGTATTCGACCGCCGCGCGCCCTTCCTCGATGGCCGGCGCCGCGCGATGAAAATCGAAGATGCCCATGCCGCCCAGGCGCGGCTGGATCAGGATGTCCGCGGGCTCGCCCGCGAGACGGCTGCGCGTGATCCGCACCTGCATGATGTCGATGCTTTGCGCGATCGAACTGAGCATGGACGGCACGCGCGCGCTCGGCGCGGGCGGCACGCGCACGTCGTCGGTGGCGCGCTCTTCGGCGGGCGCGAGCCAGCGCGGCCAAGGCTTGCCGTTGCGGCGCATCGAAACGGGCGTCGGTGCGTTCGGGTCGATGGCGGGCGTGTCCACGACCGCGCCGCCGAAATCGCGTCCGTTGAGAATGTCGTTGTTCAGATCGACGGCGATCACGCAGTCGGCCCGCATGCCGCGCGCGACCGACACCGGCACCGGATTGCTCAAGCCGCCGTCGACGAGCCATACGCCGTTGTGCCAAACCGGCGTGAAAATGCCGGGAATCGCAATCGACGCACGCACCGCGTCGACCACGCTGCCGTCCTGCAGCCAGCTTTCGCGGCCGGTGTCGAGTTCGGTGGCGACGGCGGCGAACGGCATGTTCAGTTGCGCGATGGACCGGCCGTTGAATTTGTCGGCGAATAACTGGATCACCTTGCGCCCGCCAAGCAGACCGCCCGACAAACGCAAGTCGAGCAGGCGCACGACCGTCTGCCACGTGAGCCGCGACACCCACTCCTCGAGCCAGTCGAGGTCGCCGTTCGCATAGACGGCGCCGACCAGCGCGCCAATCGACGTGCCGCATACCACGTCGGGCTTGATGCCCGCGTCGTGCAGCGCGCGGATCGCGCCGATATGCGCCCAGCCGCGCGCGGCGCCGCCTCCCAACACCAGCCCGATACGGCTGTATCGACGTCGACGTATCATGATGCCCCCCGTCTTTCTTCGTCTGCTTCTCGTTGTTTACAGCGTTTCTAGCGCCCGCGCATGACGTCCGAACGCGATGTCGTGTACACCGTGTGATTCTGGTCGAAGTGCACGTTGAAAATGCCTTCTTCCGTCACGCCGCCCTCGCGCCACTTCCAGCTCCACACCGTTTCCGGCTTGAGCGGAAACACCGCGACCTGACCCGGTTTGCCGAGCAGCCGCCGCACTTCGTCCTCGCTCATGCCGATGCGGATCTTGCCGAAGTTCGCCGCGGTCAACACTTGCGTGATGGATTGCAGTTTACCGTCCCGGTCAACGTCCACCATGTACGTATTCATACCTTGCGGACCACGTGGATACTCGAAGCGCTTCGAGCCGTCCGTATAAGTGCGTTCGGTTTCGGGCTTGCCCATCTGCTCGCGGATCTGCGCTTCGGTCGTGACGCCCGGCGTCATGTCCTTGAGCAGCAGCGCGTCGGGCTTGACGGCGTTAAACAGGTCCTTGATTTTTTGCACGGCGTGCTCGCTCTGTTGGTCGTCGCACGCGGTAAGCGCGAGGCATGCAGCCAGCATGGCGACAAGAGGCAGTTTCAGGCTCACAGCAAATTTCCTGTAGCGATGCGGACGCGAGTGCCCGCATCGGTCGTGTAGTGATTCCCCGCTGGATTTCCCGCTCGACATCCGCTGGACGTTCCTTAGGGCGCGCTACAGGATAACCGCGTGACGCAAAAACCGCGAGCGCGCACACGGCGCGCAAAGACACGGCGAAACCGGCCTCGCAGGCGAAAAATGCAGGACGTAAAGCGCTTTTCCGACGATGACGCCCTCTGCGCGCCAATTATTGCAAAGCGCAACAGACGCAACAGAAAGCAAAAANGCGACGCTGTGCAAAGCGTCGCCCATGCCGGACGGCAGTGAAGCGNTGGTCGTGACGGCGGGTACGGTCAGTACGCCGGTCTTGAAGATGTGCGAAAACCGCGTGAAGGACGACGCGCAGCGGTCCGTTCCGGCGCGGCGATGAACGGCCTTGGCCGTACACCTTGCGCCATCGCCGGAAGTGGCGAACCGCTGCTTGACTGGCCGCCCTGGTCCCCTCAATAAGCCTTCCAAGTGACGTTAATCTAACGGGATTGGAAGCGCTAGACGAGAGCGCGTTTACACCGAATTTGCAGAGGATTTCGCGGCGCTGTCAGTGGCACCGCGGGACGCGGTCAGGGCAACGGGAAACTGCGGTCGAAACTTGCACGCACATCCAGATGCGCGCGAATCACGTTGGCCGCTTCGTACGTGTCCGCGGTGCGCTGCTGCGCGGCCACGACCGTATCGTCGATTGCGACCGGATGCACCTGGCCGCGCTGATAGACCGTCTTCAACACATCGGTGGGCAAGCCCGTCACGCGCGATTGCATCGCCGCGACTTCGTCGGGATGCGTGAGCGCCCAGCGCTGGCCGATCGCCACGCGCCGCAGGAAGTCCGCCAATTGCGCGCGTTTGCCGGCAATCGCGGCCTCGGTCGCGACCTGATAGCTGAGCCCTTCCGACAAACCCACGCCGTTCGCGATGATGCGGTCGTGATCGCGCGACTCGCCGAGCGCCGTGTACGGGTCCCACACCGACCACGCGTCGACGCTGCCGGACGCGAGCGCGGCCTTGGCGTCGGCGGGCGCGAGGAACACGAACGCGACGTCGCTTGCGGACAGGTTGGCCTTTTTCAGCGCGGCGAGCGCGAGATAGTGGCCGATGGAGCCGCGCGTCGTCGCGAGACGCTTGCCCTTCAGACCCGCGACGTCCGTGAGCGGCGAATGCGGACCGACGACGATCGCCAGATCGAGCGGATTCGAGCGCGTCGCGGCGACCGCCCTCACCCGCGCGCCCGCTGCGAGCGCGAAAACGAGCGGCGCGTCGCCGAGGCCGCCGACGTCCACCGCGCCCGCGTTCAATGCTTCGCCAAGCGGCTGCGCTGCCGGAAAATTGAACCATTCGATCTTGTACGGCAGGTCTTTCAACTGGCCGGACGCTTCGAGAATGCCGCGTGTCTGCAACGACTGATCGCCGACCTTGAGCACGGGTAAGTCGGCCGCGGCGGCGGGCNTCGCGCANAACANCAACATCGCGGGAATGGCCACGATAATTGCGGCAAGCGGTTTGACAAGTGCCCGAGGCACGACGGAGAAAATCGCAAAAGACATGATGAGGATGACGTTCCAGGAANGTGTCGAGCAATAGATTCGACGACGATAAGCGAGCGTCTTGTATAAGACAAACGCATTATCGTGCTAAGCAAATATGCGAATTTTTGTTGCTTGCAAAGTATGCGGGAACAGCGATGCAGGTATCATCGGGCGCACGAACCACCTCATCGCTCATCATGAAGATCGACGAAATCGACGCCTACGTCACCGTTATTCGCTGTCAGTCGCTGCAGCAGGCGGCGCTCTCGCTCGGGCTCACGCAACCGGCCATCACGCGCCGTTTGCAGAATTTCGAGGAAGCGCTCGGCGTCGAATTGCTCGACCGCAACACGCGTCCGCTGAAGGCGACCGCGACCGGCCGGATCGTCTATGAGCAATGTCGCGCGATTCAGCGCGAACTCGACGTGCTGCGCGAAATGGTCGCGACCGATACGCCGCC
>JGI24740J21852_10000945_pt1 | contig 12918 bp, 12 predicted proteins | sample KBSCornC6_FD_21852 | JGI IMG/M metagenome (IMG submission 21852) | reverse complement strand
AACTGCCTGTGAGCTGACGAATAGACGCTGGGCAAGCTGTGCCTGAGAAATATTTACTTTTTTCCGTGCTTCAGCAATTTTATTGCCGATCATCTTAGTAGTTAACATAGACTATCTCTTTGTTTTGACACTACAAAGATATCCGGATTCATTCTCAGAAACCGCAAAAACACAAGCACTTATAGTTGTAATTACGCTACTTATCGTTGTTATTTAACAACTACCGGTAGTATATACCGGAATTTCTTTTGTTGGAATAATGGCAGGAGCGGAGCGGGCATTATCAATTGATCATGCACCAATATATTTAGAAGGGTGGGACTTAGAAATACGTTGAAAATCCAAACTGAAAACCCGCCAGCCTGGAAGGAGGGTTCCCCAAAATATCTTTTTGCCAGTTGTAACGATAGTTGAACCGGATAACCGTTTGAGCAGCAGGCCGCCAGCTGATGGCTGGCACAATAGAAATTACATCGTCTGCAATATTACCTCCGGTTGACTTGAAGGTACCTTTATTCCAGTCCACATATTCAAAACGTAATGCTGCATTCAGTACTGCCTTTTCAAACCCGAACATGCTTCTTTTTAACACCGGCTGCACAAGATCAATAAAGCCTCCCTGTTGCTTACGTCCAAACTGCTCAGTATAGGTATCGGGTATATCCACTCTTACCCAGGCCCATTCTCCATTAATGTAGGTTTTAGTGGCCGGCACAGTTGTATTAAAGTCGATGGCAAATACATCCACACGCCTTTTTTTATCCAGCGTTAATCCATCCTCTTTAAATTTATTATACACGCCTCCCATATAAGATAATCCAAGCTCTCCGATCTGTTTATTCTTTACTGCAATCTTTCCGGTAAACAAGGGGCTTCCATTGAAGCTTTCCTCAAAACGGTCCGGGTTCTCTTTACTGGCAGGCAGGAATGTTTTATTTTCTGAGTTGGTTATAATCTTATCATCAAAACCGTTGGTTAAATAAACCTCATAGCCATATACCCAGTTGTTGGCATATTTCTTTCCGTATAATCCGAAGCCAACATTACTCCAGGTAGCCGGCAGCATTTGTGTGGCAGATATTGGCCTGTCTACAAACTCCCACTTAGGTCCATCATGATTCTGGTTGAAGGCTCCTATCGGGTTCATTACTACGCCTCCCCGGAAATTCAGCAGGGGGGCCAGCTCAAAATCCACTGAAGCAAATTCAATATTGATCTCTTTGGTGCCATCTTCAAATTCAATCTCAGACAAAAACCTGATCCGTTTATAGATAGTAGATGCAACAAATAAGGTCAATCGCCTCATCTGGAACTGATGCCCTTCACTGATGCCGTTTTCACTGAAATATTGGTAATTAGCTTCAACGTATCCGCCTAATGCTACCGGCAGCTTTCCCACCTGTAGCAGCGGGCGGTTGTACACTGCATCCATATTTAACTGGGACCTGGCAGTATCCGCCGGCCTTCTGCGCAGGAGAGTTGTGTCAATCTGCGCGGTTGCTGTAATGTAGGAGGTAAACAGAATAACCAGTGTATGTATAAGTTTTTTCATTTTGCTCTCAGGTCAATAAAAAGTTGATCGTTTGCAATAGTTACAGGAAAAGTGCGAAGGGTTTTATCGGCCGGCCCGCTTGTAACCTGGCCGTGGTTGTTAAACTCACTGCCATGCGCCGGGCATTGCAGTTGATCCCCGGAGGCCTGCAGTTCTGCTCCCTGGTGCGTGCAGCGCATCCATAATGCGGTATAATTATTTTCCTCCAGCCGGTATAAGCAAATGGGATACTGCAATGCATCGTTCCGTATAACAATGAAGGAGTGATAAGCAATTTTATTCCGCTGTTTTATCTTAAACTCATCCGGATGTATCAATAAGCCATCATTATTCAGGGTACCGGCAATGTAACGTGTGGAGGTACATGATGGCAACAAGCTTGTTATTACGGTAGATGCCAGACAGGCGCCGCAGGTATCTGCCAAAAATTTCCTTCTGTTCATTATACGGTCAGAATATTTTAGAGTGATTCAAGAAATCTGATCAGCTTTTGCTTTTCATCTGTTGATAGTTGCTGGAAATGCAGGTTACTTTGCTGTGCTTCACCGCCATGTAACAAAATGGCTTCTTCTATGCTTTTTGCCCTTCCATCATGGAGCAGAAAGTATTGCCCTCCCTGTGAGTTTTTTGATAGCCCAAGGCCCCATAAAGCAGGTGTTCTCCATTCAGCAGTGCTGGCCATACCTTCAGTATAGCCATCATCCAGCCCGCTTCCCATGTCGTGCAGCAATAGATCAGTGTATGGAAAAAAGGTTTTGTCCGATAACGCTGCTATAGATGAGGGGCCGGTTTTAAGCTGGGGAATATGGCATTTGTTACATCCAATTGTTACAAACAATTGCTTACCGGTTTGTACGGCTGCATTATTTTGATCTCTTTGAACAGGCGCTTTCAGCGTTTTCAGATAGAATACAAGATCCAGCACTGTGTTATTTGAAACTTCAGGATCTATTTCCTGGCTGCTATAGGTATCATAATGTTCATAGGTTGAGCTGATGCCCATATCCTGGTTGTATGCATTAGCGGTTTGCTGCATGAGATCATATACTGCAGCTTTTTTACCAAATCTTCCGATATATCTCCCATTATACGCTATGGTAGCCGGCCGCTGTATGGTATAGGCAGGTAAGGTGAGCCAGTTTGGGCGGCCGGAAATTCCATCTCCGTTAGTATCGTTTTCATCAGCTAAGGCAAGTAATGCGGCATCAGGTACGGCATCCAGCAATCCCAGGCCGGTATTGGCGGGCGGTGTAAACCTGGAAAAAGTAGCCCCTGCAGGTATCTGTTCAGGTTTGAAGCCTGGTATGGCTTTCTGTTGCAGCTGCGGGCCTCCCTGGCTTAGAAAGTGGTTACCGGTGCTATCTGTTTGCCCGAACCGTGTTAAGGTAGTAAAGGGATGGCCTTTACCGTCCCCCGCGTGACAAGTACCGCAGGAGGTGGCAACAAACAATGGACCTAATCCCTTTTCAACAGTGAAGATATCATTATTAAACGCGGCATCCCCCCGTAGGAAGATCTGGTGTTGTTCTGGTGTCAATCCCTCTATGGGACCATCCAGTGTTTTATCGTCGGCAGGAACTGTGGTTAGTATTTTCTCACAGGCCAGGCCTCCGGAGATAAATAAGAGGATACCTCCCAAAGCCAGTATTTGGTTGCGCATAAAATAATTGATAGACACACAAACATATAAAATTTAGATGAACAATAAATATAAATTTAGGCTAGACTAAAAAATAATTTTAAGTACGTCATTTGTATTATAGGGGGCCTGGCTTATTCCATTGGTTATGGGCATAAGGCTGCTGAACCAGTGATATTGGTAAAAAGATCAGTGATCTGTATAAGCATTGGTCTGAAAATGCGCTCCACCTTTGCATGTAAAGCCTAATAAACACCATTATGAAAATAACTATTACCGGATTGTTTTTATTTGTTATAAGTATACAGCTGTCGAACGCACAAACAAATAGTAAATATTCAGAACAGGAGATCATCAGCCTCTCAAAAGCAAAGTGGCGCTGGATGGCCGACCGGCAGACAGATTCCCTGGATGCGCTCTTTAATGAAAAGGCGGTCTTTGTTCATATGGGTGGGACCATGAATAAAGAGCAGGAAATGGGAACCATCAAAAGCGGCGGTATTCAATACAAACATGCGGAAATTCTGGAAACCTCGGTGCGGTTCATCGGGAATACGGCTATCCTGCTCAACAGGATCCGTCTGACAGCAATTGTGGGTGGTAATGAGGTGATCAATCCCTTCCAGGTTACTGAAGTTTATGTGCAGCAAGGTAGTAAGTGGACCTTAGGCTCACTCTCTTTCACCCGCTTAATCGGCCAGTAACCTGCCAGCTAAAAGGATAGAGATGTGTAAAGCAGGACTAATGAGGTTCAACATTGTTGCCGGGGTGCTGATTGCTGCCTCGGTAGTCATAAGTGGCTGCGCGGCTCAGAAGCAGGTTACCGCAGCGGCCCACTGATGATCCGGCAGCAAGGCAGCGTTACCCTTGTGCATCTTCCGGAAATAGGTATACAAGGCAACAAGCATTTTCCATTTTCTGATCTGAACAATGTACAAATTGCGGATCTGTTGTCTAAGTTTTTAAAAGATAAGGGACTTGACTAAGCGCCCTATTTCTTTTTAGCGCCCCGTGTTTTAGGTTTGCCATATTTCTTCATCATTTTCTCCGAGTGCCGGATCTTCACATTCACCTTTTTGTTCTTTGCTGATTTCTCATGGAAGGCAGCTCCGGCGTCTTCGCGCTTGCGTTGTTTTAACACGATGTTCGGCACAATAAATTCCGGTTCTTCTTCGTCCGTGAATTTATCCGAGATCTCCAGGTTTTCAGGTAAAGGGATCTCCGGGATCTTATAATTCATCAAGGTCTCTGCTTTTGCGCGCAGCGCCTGATCCTTCTCTGAAATGAAACTGAGCGCGATGCCCTTTTTATCTAACCGGCCGGTACGGCCAATACGGTGAACATAACTTTCAGGGGTTTCCGGCATATCAAAGTTGATCACATGCGTTACCTCGGAAATATCCAGCCCGCGCGCAATGATGTCTGTAGCGATCAGCACCCTGTAATTACCTTCCTGGAACTGTTGCACGGAGTTAAACCGGTGATTCTGGTCCTTGTTTGAATGGATCACACCTATCTTATCCGGAAACGCTGCTGCCAGTGGCTCATACAGCTCATCCGCCAGCTTTTTCGTAGATGCAAACACCAGTACTTTCGTCATATCAGCCTGTTCGCGGATCAATAACTCCAGCAGGTTCACTTTTGTATTGAAGTTGGGAACAATGTAGGCCTGTTGAGTGATATTCGTCAAAGGGCTTCCGGCAGGAGCTGCTTCAATCGTAACGGGACTATTAAAGAAAGTATCCATCAGCGCCTCCACATCCGGTGTGATGGTGGCGGAAAAAAGGAGGTTTTGTCTTTTTACGGGCAACAGGTCCATGATCTGCTTCAATTGAGCACGAAAGCCAAGGTTCAGCATTTCGTCCATCTCATCTATCACCAGTTGCTTAATGGCCTTCAATTTTAATGAGCCGCTCAGCACAATATCCACCAGTCTGCCCGGCGTGGCCACCACCACATCCAGCTTAGCCGCTGCTATAGCCATTTGCGGGTTCATATTCACACCACCATAGAAACCGGCTACTTCTACGCTCATGTAAGGCGTGAGCCTCTTAACAGATTCCTCCACCTGCAGCACCAGCTCCCGGGTAGGCACAACAATCAGGATCTGCGGAAACCTGTCTTTGGTAAAAGACCACATACGCAGGCAGGGCAGGAGGTAAGCGAACGTTTTACCGGTACCTGTTTGGGCAATGCCACACACGTCCCGCCCCGACATTGTTACGGAAAATACCCTGCTTTGAATAGTGGTAGGCGTTGTGAATTTAAGATCCTTCAGCGCGGCCAGTAAAGGTTTATTCAGATTTAGATCCTCGAAAGTCATACGTGTCAATAAAAAATGAGCCACAAAAGTAACGCTATTCCCGGGTTAGGCGAAATTCATATTACTTTTACGATATGATAAATAGTGCGGATATATATACAGATGGCAGCTGTAACACCCAAAACGGCCTGGGGGCATGGGTTGCCATCATATTGTCGGGGGAAGAAAAGACCATCTTATCCGGTAAGGTACCGGATACCACACATAACAGGATGGAGCTTTACGCAGTGATAGCGGGGATCAGCCATGCGGGAAAGGACTTCAGATCACTCCGTATTTACTCAGACAGCCAGTATGTAACGGGACTGATGGAACGGAGGGAGAAATTGATGGCTGCGGGCTTTGTTACCAGCAAAGGAACGGAAATGAGGAATGCAGATCTCGTAAAGGAATTCTATGCGTTGGGCGGGCACATTGAATTAACATTCATTAAAGTGAAAGCCCATCAAAAGAAAGGAGTTGACGTTAATTTCAATATAGAAGCAGATAAACTGGTGAGGAAGATTATGCGGGAAGGGATCTGAAAGGCCGCCTCATTGCTGAAACGGCCCCAGGTGTTTTATTAAAAGAAGGTATATTAATACAACCTGTAAAACAGTGTTTTCCCATTACCCGTACCTGTGCTGCCGGTAATGGTAATATGACCGGTATTTCCGTTTCCATCATAGCCGGAGGCCATGTTATAGCTCGATGTGCAGTTTGTGACAGTATGCGGCACACTCTGTCCGGAGCTGCCCAGCTTGAAGCCGTTACCATCCCCGTTGCCGCCATATCCGTTGTTAGTGGCAGTACAATTGGTGATCGTAACGGTAGACGGCTGTCCGTACAGATCCCAGCCGTCGTCTGAATTGTGGTTGGCAGTGCAATGATCAAATTTGTTTCCTGCACCGGCTGATAATTTGCAGGCAAAACCATCTGCATTTTCACCACCGTTCTGCGTATCATAATTTTCATTGGATTTACAGTAGCTCACGTTATTATGATGCGACTGGTTGTAGATCTGCAAACCGGAATCATGATTGCCTGAAGTGGTAACGTTATACACGTAGTTATAACCACCATACTGGAACACCAGCCCGCAATCAGGCGCATTCTTAATAGTCATGTTCGTGATGTTCCAGTAACTCCCGTTACATTTTACACCCCAGCCGGACGAGATGCCTGAACAATCCAGTGTGCCGCCGGTGAAATTGATCTTGGAGCTGGAAGTGCCGCTGTTGAGCAGCTGTAAAGTACTGGTAAGTTTAATAGTGCCGCTGACCGTAATGATGTCGCCTGGCGCCGCTGCTTTTATGGCGGCTTTCAGGGCTGTTTCTGTAGTTACGGTTACGCTGGTGGCAGCTGCGGTAACGGCAGTAGCAGTGGATGAAGCAAACTTTTCATCAGCAGTGCCCGGGGTTACTCCATTGTTCTTTTGACAACTGGCAAATGCTATGCAAAGCATAGTAATAAGGGTTACATTTTTCATAACTGTGGGTTTTAATTATTAGAAGATAGTAATTAGGGTAAGCTGAAATTCAGTAATTAATTGATAAGTTGATTACAACCGTGCTGCTTTTTTTACGCAATCGTTATCGGCAACGATTGCACGAAGGATACGGTTATTCACGGTGTGTGCGGGTTGGCAGGCCCTTGCCTTTTTGCAAATAAATCTTCATACAGGATGTTAATAATGATTGTCTTCTGGAAATACCTAATTTCGTAATCAAAATTTGTAAGCATGACGTGCTACAGTTGTGGGACCACCCTTAATCAAAAAAACAGATCTGCAGAGCACATTATCCCAAACGCAATTGGCGGAAAAAAGAAGGCCTACAATCTCCTGTGTAGTGAGTGTAATAAGCATTACGGCCAAACAATAGACCAGGTGCTTGCCAATCAGCTTGGCCCCTTCGGCTACTTACTAAATATCCCCCTGGATCGTGGCCAGCACTCTAAAGCGGTAAAGCTGGTCACTGCATCCGGGAAAGGAACCCATTACACTGAGGAACCAACCAATGAGCAATATTACCTGGCGGCAGAGGGCGACGCCAATCCTTTCAAGGTTGTAATAGATGACATTGACTACCACCGGTCAGTGGCGAAGATCTGCCTGAACTTCTACCTGTCTAAAGGCTATCCGAAAAAATACAGTGAGAAAGTGATCGCCTTCGTAAAGGGCGAAAGCAAGGATCGTATCTTCCATTACTACTTTCCGTCCAACGAGGGTGTGCATGCCCTGGGTGAACAGGAGGTATCACATATAATACATCTTCACGGTGACCGGGAACTTGGTGTGCTCTATGCGTACATTGAGTTATTCAATATGCAAAATCTGATCATCATTTTCAGCTACGATTATGATGGCAATGATCTAAATGTTACTTACTGCCGGGATGTCGTAAAAAACGTAGAGCTGACCAAAACTATCAGGCTAGGGCTGGTGCGGCATCATGTGGAAAGCCTGAGGTATACTTCCGCTGCCATGGGCAGGAAAATGGAAGTAAGATTAGAAAGGCTGATCCATATTATCAATAAAGCTCAGTTGAGCAACTAATACATTTTTCAACCGAACTTTCTTATGGCATGCTTAATCAGAATTGATAGTTTTCATCAGAGATCAGCACAAAAATTATTAGCAATGAAATAATAACCTATTACTATTGGATTAAGTAATAGGTTATTATTTAACTGTTGTCTTATCTGGTTGCCTGCCGGTTTATTTCGGTGCGTTAAAGCTGGTAATGGTACTTCCATCATAATGATATACCCCATCTCCTGTGCCAAACCAGATACTCCCGTCGTTGGCTTCAATTTCAACTAACCTGAAAGTGTTTGTGCCGGATTATAATAAATGGATTTCAGATGTCTATTTTTTTGCTACGATCTTAATATGGAATTCAATGGAATCCGACATAGTTTCATCCGCTAAATTATCATAGAACTTTCCTGATTTATATCGAACATCCCATAGTGTTCGATCAATGACCAGCCTGCCATTCGCTTTGACAATTCCGTCCTTCACTTCCATTTGGGCTGGAAAGGTAACCGGGTGTGTGATACCTTTAATAGTTAGGTTCCCTGTAACTTTTTTATTATCACCATTTATCGATGCAACCCTGGTAATGGCGATTGTAGAAAAGGGGAATTTTTTAACCTCAAAAAAATCAGAATCTTTTAAGTGATTAATAAGGTTGTTATCACTCCCATGGTTTTTATCTTCAATTGTATTCATGTCGACTTCAACTGTACCACCCGTAAGTTGACCGTTTTCAATCATCAATTCTCCTTTTGATATATAGACGTACCCTGTATGACTGTTTGGATTAAATACATTCCAGCCTTTCCATGTTACAACACTTTCCTTCGTATCTATTACAACATATTTTTCATTCCCAGCATGTAAGGATAAGGAGCCTGCCGATGCATTATTTTTATTTTCTTCTTTTACAGGTCCTCCGCAACCGAAGAACAAAGGAGCAATAATTAAAATTGAGTAAGTGATTGATAGCTTGTTGTTCATACTACAGAGATAATATTGATTAATAATAATTGACAAATGATTTTAAAATCGGCAATACACATTACTGCTGCCCCTCTTTACTTTTAAAGTCCGTGATGGTCTTTCCATCATAACGATACACTTCACTCTTAGGCCCCATAGCTCCAAACCAGATACTTCCAGCGCTAGCTTCCAAAATCCCACAAAGCATTCCGGTTCCTTTTCTTTCATTTAACCTTCCTGAACTTGATCCTTCCGAAAAGCACCATAGCTATTGCATTCTTGTCTTTGGTATCGAAAACCAATGAAGCTCCATCATCCGGATTGACAAACTCACCTTCACCCCCAACCGGAAGCACTTTAAATCTGTAGCTTCTGTCATTGCCATACAATATGCCTTCCGCCAGTTCAAATTTGATCTTCCATTCTTTATTATCAGCACTCAGGTATTCACCTTCCAAAAGTTCCAGGTATTCAATTGGAACTTTTTTGATCAGGTCATCTGTCTTTATGCCGTTGTCTTTTAATATTTTTATACCTTTTTCGTTACCCGGATTTAATTTTACAGATTCCTTATAATTTTCGAGGGCGGCTGTCTTGTTTCCTAGTGCCATGAGTGCTTCTCCATAGCTATCGTAAACATTTGATGATTTGGGAAACGCTTGTGTATTGAGTTTGAAAATTGCCGCTGCTTCTTTCACTTTCCCCTGCTGCAGGAATTGATAACCCGTCAGGTTCATTTCCTTTTCATTGAGGTAGCATCCCGTGGAGTCTTTAATGGTTTTATAATATTCAAGTGCAGCGGAAATTCCGTCTTTCTCGATCCGGTCTCCCAATGAATAAGCAACCGATCTTTTAGGAAGGTCGTAGGATTTATCATAAAGAATTGCAGCAATAGTTTTCGTCATTTCATCGAGAGGAGCCCGTCCTGTGTTATTCAATAACACAATGAAGGATTTATCCGAAGGTATCCGGGTGAGCTGTGTGTTAAAACCGTCTATCCCGCCTCTATGGCCAATTGCTTCTATTTGTTTAGCCGTGTTGCCTAAGGGCATTTCATAAATGTTCCAACCATAGCCATAATGCCCTCCGCCTGCTGGAATATGTTTGATAAATAACAGATCCATATTTTCTTTCCGCAGCAGTTGATTGCCATACAATGCCTGGTTCCAGAGGTACAGATCTTCTACTGTTGAATACAATGCTCCCGCAGCGTATGGGACTGACATATCAATGAAATTTGCATTGATGTAAAGCCTTCCATTTTTTTCATAGCCCCTGGCCCTGTTCTTCAACAAAGGGCTATGATGATCATATCCGGTATTCTTCATATTGAGCGGAGTAAAGATGTTCTCTTGTAATACCTGCTCGTAAGATTTACCTGTTATTTTCTCAATGATGTAACCCAACAGCATATAACCTGAATTGCTGTACGCATTTCTTTCTCCGGGTTTGAATTGCAGCGTTGAGTCAGCGAACAGATTCACCAGCTGTAAAGAACTGTAAGCATTACGGCTGATATTCTTAAAGAATCCCGGAAACGCAGTCACATCCGGAATTCCGGAACTGTGTGTGAGCAGGTGATGAATAGTAATTATCTCCCCGTTTTTTTTAGGATAATCAGGAAGGTAGGCGGAAATGGGTACATCTAATTTCAATTTACCTTGTTCAACCAATTGCATGATCAACATAGAAGTAAATTGCTTTGTGATGGAACCTAATCTAAATTTAGTATCTGGCTGGTTGGGAACATTCCATTCCATATCAGCCAATCCAACCCCCTTTTTGTAAATAACTTTACCTTTTTCAGCGACGAGGACAGATCCATTAAATTTCCCATATTCAGCATATACACTTATTAACTTATCAAGTTTATCGACTTTGGCTTGTCCGTAAACCCTGGCGTCATGTTTTTGCTGAGCCGGTGCGGGAAAATAAATTGTTCCTGCCACCAGCAGGATAATCAGGCTGTACAAAATGGTTCTTCTGTTTTTCATATCATATCAAAGTTGATTCAGCGAAATTACTTTGATATCTTTGGGCCTGGGGAATTTGGATTGTAAATAGAAATGTAAACTCTGTAAATAAATCGCAAAATTATGTTTGAAAGCCAAAAATTGCTTGAGGGGAAAGGCAAGTACCTGTACGGACTGACGCTGCTTCTGCTTATCTCCGTAATCTGCGTGGCTTTTAATATGGAGGGGAGTGACGACTTTGATATCGCCAGGAGGGAAGTGCTGCTTCGCAGGATCGGACATGAATTACTCTTACAGTCGGGCGACAGAACGTCAAGGGTGCTCCCGGTAAAAAAGATCGGTGAAAATGAATACCAGATCGGGTTTGAGAATGATCTTACTTTTCAGCCGCAATTCCTGGTGAACACTACCAGGCGTTTGTTGGCCAAAGACCCGCTCGCACGTGAATATGTTGTTAAAGTTCTGAACTGCAGCAACTCCAGTGTAGCCTATGGATACGCGATATCCAAAAATAAAAAAGATGATATTATAACATGCATAGGAAGAGAGCAACCCAGAGGATGTTACATGATCAATGTTAAATTTAAACCAACAGGTATAAATATTGCTAAGAATGGATATCTTCTGGGCAGCCTGCCATTTTTAGCATTTGTTGGTTTTATTTTTTTTAGAGCTGTTAAGCCGCAGAGAGTCTTACCTAAGAGTCAGGGCACCAGGATATTCACTTTTGGCTCGGTCTTGTTTAATGCGGAGGAACGGCAGCTGATAATAAATAAAACGACCATAGACCTGACTGGAACTGAAGCACGTCTGCTACTCATTTTTGCGTTGTCTCCTAACGAGACTATAGAGAGAAGCCGGCTGCAAAAAGAGATATGGGAAGATGAAGGTGTTATTGTGGGGCGTAGCCTCGATATGTTCATATCAAAACTTAGAAAAAAACTGGAATTTGATCCGAATAGCAAAATTGTTGTTGTACGTGGCAAAGGCTATAAGCTTGAAATTAGCTCTTAAGAAAGATCTTCCCGCCCAAAACTGGTCTTCTCATAATACCCCGCATTATCACCTTTCCCCCCAATAGGGTTTCTTAATTTTTCCGGCAGGTTAACACCTCTTTCTGTCAAAGAGATCCCTCCCTGATTGGGATAGTGTATGTTCCAAATATCCTTACCGGATGGTTTTTAAACCCGGACAATCTCACCTGTGTATTCCCGGGAAATGCAGCACTGGTAACTATTTAAGGCATTATCCTCCCGGAGAAGTGCTAAACAGGATAATTCCTGCCTTTTTTAAAAGTTAGAGAAATCAAAAATACTGAATATATTTGTCTACAAAATCTGTGGACTAAACATACTATTGGATTAAATGTCAACCTATATTAGAACGATTATGAAAAAACTACTACCTCTTCTCTTCTTCTCTTTTCTCCTGGGCAACGCCGTATTTGCGCAAAAAGTAATAACGGGCGTGGTCAGAGGAGAGAAAGGATCCCCTGTACCTGGCGCCACCATTAGCCTCAGGGGCTCTACCAATCATGCCATTGCAGATAACCGGGGGCAATTCAGCCTGCGTACTTACGCACCTTTTCCCCTTACCCTGGCTGCAAGCGCCATTGGCTTTGCCACCCGTGAGATCGAAGTGACCGAACAAAACCAGGGCGCAGTGGAGATCACTCTTACTATAGACAATCGCCTGCTGAATGAGGTATCCGTTACAGCACGCCGCCGTAACGAAAAGATCCAGAGCGTACCCATTGCCATTTCCGTTGTGCGCGGTGGCGCTATCGAGGAGGCCGGCGCTTTCAACGTAAACCGCGTGAAGGAGCTGATCCCTTCCGTTCAGCTCTATTCCTCCAATCCGCGTAATACTACGCTTAATATCCGTGGGCTCGGTTCCACCTTTGGTCTTACCAATGATGGCATTGAGCCGGGAGTTGGTTTTTACCTG
>JGI24740J21852_10000944_pt1 | contig 12923 bp, 10 predicted proteins | sample KBSCornC6_FD_21852 | JGI IMG/M metagenome (IMG submission 21852) | reverse complement strand
GGTTTTGCCAGTAACCGTGCGTGATGCTCGGGCCGCCGCACCATATCTCGCCGACATGCCGCTCCGGCAAGCGCTCGCCTGTGCGCGCGTCGACGATCGCAAGCTCGTGACCGAACGCCGTCACGCCGCAACCGACGACAGCCTTGCTATCGTCATTGCTCTCGTTGTTCGAAGCGACGGCCCGCGCAATCGGCGACGGCTGCGCGAGCGCCGATGCCGAAAAGCGCGTCTCAGGCGAACCTGTGCCGACCTCAACGCCGGTCAGAAACAGCGTTGCCTCAGCGAGCCCATAACAGGCGTACATCGCGCGTGGATCGAGACCGTGCGCGCTGAAGCGCGTGGCGAAACCGTCGAGCGTCGTCTGGCGAATCGGCTCCGAGCCGCAGAACGCCACACGCAGCGACGACAGGTCGAGTCCTGCAAGCTGCGCATCTCGCACGCGGTCCGTGCAGAGTCGATACGCGAAGTCGGGACCGCCCGTGACGGTCGCGCGTTCTCGTGCGATGCCGGCGAGCCAGCGCGCCGGCCGCTCCAGAAAATGCAGCGGCGAAATCAGCGTGACCTGGAAGCCGCACAGCACCGGCATCAACACGCTGCCGATCAGTCCCATGTCGTGATAAAGCGGCAGCCACGAGAACATGCGGTCGCCGGCGCGGCAACCCATGCCGCGCGACATTGCACTCACGTTCGCACATAAGTTGGCATGACTAACGATGACGCCTTTCGGCGACGCGGTCGAACCGGACGTGTATTGCAGGAACGCGATCGCATCGGGTTCGGCGCGCTCGATGCAGAAGCCGTCGTCGCTGCTTTCGTCCGGCGACACGAGCGTCGCGCCGTTCAAGCCCGGCTCGTGATTCAACGCAGCAAGCGACGCCCGCGATGCGCGCTCGACCACCGCGAGACGCGCCATGCAGTCGCCCGACATGCGCCGCAGCCGTTCGATATGTCCGCTTTGCAGCGCTTCGGCCGGATACGCGGGAACCGCGATCATTCCCGCATACTGGCAGGCGAAGAACGACACGACGTAATCGAGCCCGCTCGGCAGCATCAGCAGCACGCGGTCGTTCGGCGCACCGTGTTGGCGAAGGACCGCGGCAAGACGCCGGGCGCGCGCGTCGAGCGCTGCGTAGGTGAGCTCGTGCGCGTCGGTGTCGCCGTCGACGAGAAAGCGCACTGCCAGTTGATCGGGGCGCTCGGCAACGTGCAGCTTCATCACCGAGACAAGGTCGTTCGCGGGCGCCGCCGCGGTCTGGAACGGCGCGTCATCGAATGCCGCCGTATTGCTTACCGCGTGTTCGTGAGCAGCGCAATTCGCCGCGTGCTTGTCCGCGCCATCGTGGCGCGGCGTATTGATAACAGACATCCTCGCCTCCCGAGATTTGCCGCGCGCCGCGCGGCCGTCGTCGCGCTGGACCGCATCGCGCGGCGCACAGCGATCGCCGCCGTCGCATGCGTTGCGACGGCGGGCGTCAATTTCGTAGTCATTGCGGGGAGCAAGGCGTCTCTTGGGAACGCCGTTATGTGATGCGGGTCATGCGGTGCCGGTTACGGTGCATCACAGCGATGCAAACGCGGCCCGGCACATGACGATCAATACGCGAAACTGATTGGCGTGCCGCCGCGCGGATGCGCAACCGTGCCCATCGGCACGCCATAAATCGCGCCGAGCATCTCTTCTTCGATCAGCTCGTGCGCGCTGCCGCTCGCAAGCAGGCGGCCGCCCTTCAGCGCGATCAGGTCGTCGCAGAAACGCGCGGCCATGTTGACGTCGTGCAATACGACGACCACGCCGAGACCGCGCTGCTGACTCAGCGTACGCACGAGGTCGAGCACTTCCAGTTGATGCGCGATGTCGAGCGCCGAGATCGGCTCGTCGAGCAGCAGGCACTGGCTGTCCTGCGCGACCAGCATCGCGATCCACGCGCGTTGCCGNTCNCCNCCCGACAGACTGTCCACTGCNCGNTCCGCGAAACGCGTGATGTCCGTCAGNTCCATCGCCTCATGAACCTTCTCNCCGTCGACGCCGGTAAAGCGGCCAAGCGCGCCNTGCCACGGATAGCGGCCGAGCGCGACGAGTTCGCGCACCGTCATGCCGCTCGCCGCGGGCTGCTGCTGCGGCAAATACGCNACCTGNCGCGCGAACTCGCGGTTCTCCCACTCGCGCAACGGACGGCCCGCGAAACGCAGCGTGCCCGCACTCGGCGACTGTTGACGCGCGAGCAGTTTGAGCAGCGTCGATTTGCCCGAGCCGTTGTGGCCGATCAGACCACACACGCGTCCCTTCGGCAGCGTGAGCGCGAGCGGATGCAACAGCACGCGTTCGCCGATGCGAAACGACACGCCGTCGAGTTCGTACATCGGCTCGCCGTGCGCAAGCTGCGCGGACGCGGAAATAACGGACGGATTGGCATTCATGAGCGGTGAATCCTGATCAGTGATAAGCGGACGCGAGACTCGCGGCATGCGCGGCGCCCGAGCCGTCTTCGACGATCTGGCCGAAATCGAGCTTGATAAAGCGCTCGGCGAGATGGAAGTAACGGTCGTCGTGCGTGATGACGAGCACGGTCTTGCCCTTGGCCTTCAGCTCCGGCAGCAGACGCTTGTAGAAGACGTCCTTGAAAAGCGGGTCCTGGTCCGCGGCCCATTCGTCGAATACGTAGAACGGCCGGTCTTCCAGATACGCGACGACGAGCGCGAGCCGCTTGCGCTGCCCTTGCGACAGATCGAGCGTCGAGAACTTGCCGTCCTTCACGCTGACCTTGTGATCCAGTTGCAGATCGGCGAGCAGTTGTTGCGCGAGCGCATCGAGTCCGTCGGCGTGCATGCCGAGCAGCGTGTCGAACAGAAAGAAGTCGCTGAATACGACCGAGAAATGTTGACGGTAGGCGTCGCGCCGCGCTTCGTCGACGGGCTCGCCGTTCAGCAGCACGCTGCCGCTTTCCGGCACATAAAGTCCGACCAGCATTTTCGCGAGCGTCGTCTTGCCGCTGCCGTTGCCGCCGATCAGATACACGAGTTCGCCCGGACGGAACGTGAGGTCGATCGGTCCCAGCGTGAACACCTCGTTTTCTTTTTCGCGGAAGTAGCGATGCGTGGCGCCGTCGAGCGCAATGCTTTCGAACGATGCCGCGACAGACGGCTCGAGCATCACCTCGCTCGGTAGTTCGGCATTGACCTGTTCGATGCGCTCGAGCGCGACGCGCGCCGAACTCAGGCTCGGCATCGCGGCGAGGACGGCTTCGATCGGCATGATCATGTAGACGAACACGATCGCGTAGCCCGACATCACATGCGGATCGACGCGGATGTAGCGCGCGAACACGAAGAGCGTCAGGCCGATGAACGCGAACAGAATGAAGTTGCCCCAGCTCGACGCCGCCGCGTACAACATGTAGCCGCGCGTGCGCTGCACGCGCACCGCTTCGACGTTGCTCGCAAGCGTGTCTTCGACGAACGCGTGCTTGCGGGCGCGATGCAGCTTCAGTTCCTTCGCGCCGTCAAAGAGCGCGCGGAAGTGCTTGACCAGATCGTCCTCGCGCTTGCGCGACGCGCGCAGATGAAACATCGCGCGGCTATGCGCGTAGCGAAAACCCGTCATGCCGAGCACGATCGTCACGATCGCGACGATGAGAATCGGCCACGACATATAGCCGAGATACGCGAGGCAGCCGACGATCACCGCGCTTTGCATCGCGAGCGAAGGCAGGCTCACGAAAAACACGACGATGGTATCGAGGTCCTGCGTGAGCACCGCGAGCGATTTCGCCGCGCCCTGCTTTTCCAGATGCGCAAACGCGGCGTCGCCGATGCGACGAATCGTGCGCATGCGCAGCGTTGCCTTCGCCTGCTGACCGAGCCACATGAAGAGCGACTGCGCGAGCGCGCGCATCGCGAGCACGCCGAGGCCCACCGCAAGAAACTGCAAGCCGAGCCGCGCGAGGCCATCGGGCGTCGCGACCAGCGCCTGGTTGATGAGGGCGAGCAGCGCGGCATTGCCGAGGCCGCCGAGCACGCTCGCGATCAGCGCGACNGCNATCATCCAGCGCGATTTGCTGACCAGTTGCAAAAGTACGGACATGAAGCTCCTTTCGTCGCGGCGTCAATGCAAGGGGCCGCGTCAGTTATCGGCGCCCCGCGCATCGTCCCAATGCGCGAAGGCTTTTTCGTGTTCGTTACGCGCGCCGTGCGCGGGCACATGACGGCGCGCCTGCGCCGAATGTGCCGCGGCCTGCGCGCGGCGCTTCAAAAACGGACAGCGCTCCTCGATGGGCGCGTTTGCGTCGTCCAGAAAGTACTGCTTCCATTCGAGGTTGCCCGGATCGCCGTAAAAGCCGAGATCGGGATGCGCGGGAATGTCGTCCCATGTTTCCAGACGCTTGCGCACCTGATTGCGTGCCTCACGGCCAATCACCTTGTTCGTGATGGTATCGACAAATACCGAACGCGGCTGGAACAGCAGCACCATTCCAGGACCTAAATTACGGCTATGGCGCGCGCGAAACGACGGACACGCGCACACCACGAACATCTGCACACCCGCATATGAAAACTCCCACGCTTCATCCATCGGGTCCGGCTGCTGGTCTGCCGCCGGGTCCGGGTCGATGTCGTGCAACCGCTGCAGAATGCCCCAGAAAAGCGTTCGATATGCATCGTGCGAAAGCGGCTCCGGGTCCGGCTCGAAGAATACCGCGATGTTGTTTCTCCTGTACTCCGGCCGCACCGCGAGCTCCGCGAAAGTTTGCATCGTCGCGGGAAGATCGCGCAGATCGCGGCCGTTCACGAACGAATAGAACATCTCGCCGCGCCGCTCCGCCATCGTGCCGAAAAAGCACGGATACGCCGGATTGAGCACCTGCTCGCGCAGCGTCGCATACGAAGCGTCCAGCCACGCGGGCGCGGACACCGCGGCGCCCGTCGCTCTGCCGGCAATGATCCGGCTCTTCCAGTCGCTGACCTCGAATCGATCGGCGTCTCCGACAGCACTGTTGCCTGCTTGCATCGTTCGCTCTCTCTTCCTGACCCACTGTTGTGCGCGCCGAGCGCGCGAGGCATCCCGGACCGCGTGGCCGGGACGTCGATACTGTCGTGGGGAAGAGGCACCTCTGTTGTCGATCTTCGCCGTGGGCGCCTGCATGGTGCTGCGGTTTTCTTCTTGTTTGTATTCGCTTACGTCGTGGCCGTCGCCGGTTCGTCGAGCTCGGCGACGAGGGCCTCGATCCACGCATCGGGAATGATCGGCTGGTGATACGTGCACTCGTTCGACACCACCGTCGAGCCATGCAGACGTCCATCGGGAATCAGCACCATGTCGCCTTTGTGCATTGCGTGCTGCATGCCGACGTTGCCCCAGAAGAGCATGTCGCCCTCCTCGATCGTGACGAGGCGATGATCGTTGTGCACGTGCGTCGTCGAACACATTTCATGCGGTTCGACGAACGTCTCGCGGTCGATGCCCGGGCACTCGGCGTCGATGCGCGCGCTGATGCGATGCGCGAACGCAACGTACTCGCGAATCGATGCAAGCCAGCGCAACTGCTCGCCGAGATCCCAGCGACCACGCGCGGCAAGCCGCTCGCCCGCGACGATGCCTTGCACATACTGCGCACGCGCCGCCGCACCGAAATTATCGGCCACGCGCCGCAATGCTCGCGCGCAGCGCTGTTCGAGCGCGCTTTTCAATGCTTCGGCATCCGTATGATTTCGGCCAGCCGGCTGCAAGTGCGCGCAGGCGCGTTCGAGCGCGAGACCGAAGGCGAGCCATTCGGCTTCGGCCGCGAATGCCGCGCCGATCAGTCCGAACGCGCGATCCGGCCGACGCGCGAGCGCGTACAACAGGTTGCATTTCGCGGTGCTGGTCGGCAGATAGAACTGCCAGTACGCGTGCTGCCGACGCGTTACGCCGCTCGCCGACGCGACGCGTTCGAACAGCGCGTCGTCAGGCGTTTCGCGATGAAGGCTGGGCCGCTCATCAGGCGGGAGCATGTCGAAGAAGCCGCTTGCGCCGGCACGCGCGAGCGCGCGGCGCTTCGAGACCGCGAGCGCCCAGCGCTGAACCATGATGAAGCGCAGCCCTTCTTCGAGGTAGTCGTTGCGCATGAGCCGCGCGAAGGTGTCGCTCCAGAACGCAAGCTCGTCGTCGACAATGCGCGTGATGCGCGCGCTCGCAGCGCCGACATCTTCGCTCGTGTCGACGTCTTTCGTCAGGTACTCGAATGCGTACGCTTCGAGAAACGGCGCAATCTGCGCGCCCAGTTCGCGTGTGTCTTCGCTATAGAAATCGGTGAAGCGTTGCCAGTCGGCAGGCTCCGCGCTCAGCGGCGGACGCGCGAGATCGAGCTCGTAGATCGACATCAGCGTGCGCCCGGACGCGAGCGCCGGAAGACGGCTCACGTTGTGCTCGCGCACCGGCTTCATGAACTTGAGGAACTCGAAGTCCTCGGGACGCAACGGGCGGCGATGGAAATCGTCGTCGAGCAGCAACTCGTCGACCGTCGCGCTGCGAAACGGCTGCGCCGCCGCGAACTGCTTGATGAGCGCGACGTAGCGCTCGCTGTGGCCAACGAACGGCGAGAAATCGAAGATCGGCAGCGAAGCCTGGCTCATGGTCATTCGGTCCTTATCCGGGTTGCCTCAAACTGCGAGTGTTGGTTGCTGGGCGTTTCGCGCGAGCGAGTCACGCGAGGGCCCGGTGCAACGGTTGCGTCGTGGTGTTGGCGGGCTGCGGGTCTTGTGCGGTTTGCGGTTGATGTGTTCGTTGCGCTTCTTGCATTCGTTGCGCGAGCGACTCGGCGACCGCTGCAAGTACGGCATCGCGCGCCGTGTCGATGAAAAAATGCCCGCCGTCGAACCAGCGCACCTGGCATGGGCCGCGCGTCTGTTGTGCCCACGCATCGACGTCTGTGCTGTTGGCCGTGGCGGGATCGTCGCGGCCGACGAATACGTCGATCGGACAGTCCAGCGGCCCAGCGCCAGCCCACGTGCCGGCGTGCGCCATCGTATGCGTCGCCATACGCGCCGGATGCGTGCCGCACAAATGAAAATCGGCGCGCAGCAGCGGCAACATAAAGTCGATGAAATCCGCGTCGTCGAGCAGTTCGGCCGGCGTGCCGCCGCGCTCGCGCAGGCATGCAATCATTTCGTCATGCGAACAATCGAGCCAATGCGTTTCGTGTTTGCGGCGCGCCGGCGAGATCGTTGCCGATGCACCGAACCAGACGGGCGCCGGCTTGCCCCGCTCGCGCAGCGCATGCATGAGTTCCAGTCCGACGAGCGAACCCATGCTGTGGCCGAACAACGCGAATGGAGCGCCGCCATCGACGAGCGCGAGCAGTTCGTCCGCGAGTTGCGCGACGAGCGCTGGCCATTCGGTATGCGGCGCTACGGAGCGGCGCATGCCGTGACCCGGCAGCTCGAGTGTGCGCACCTGCACGAACGATGGCAGCCGATGCTGCCAGTCCCGATACAGCGCCACGCTGCCGCCGGCATGCGCGAGGCAGACGAGCGTCAGCGTGGTNGGCGCGTCGNGCATCTCAGGCACATTCGGCATGCGATTCGGCGAGCTCATCGGTTCAATGCTCGCGCATCACGNGTTGGTCACGCGNTCGGCCGCTGCGCTCTCGGCCATCGCCTTGCGCAAGCTCAGCGGACGCATATCCGTCCAGACCTCGTCGATCCATTGCAGGCATTCGTCCTTTTTGCCGGACTTGCCCGCTTCGCGCCAGCCGGCGGGAATGGCCTTGTAGTCAGGCCAGATCGAATACTGTTCTTCATCATTTACAACGACAACGAAATTGCTGTTTTCGTCACCCCAGCTCATCGCGGCTCCTTGCTGAACGAAGTTGTGTACGTCTGGTTGATCGGGTGAAGGCGTCGGCTGCCCTTCTGTGCCTTCAACATCAACGCACTGCTGCTTCACTTCGATCGACGGCTTATCCGTTTCGCATTTAAATGCGAATCATTTGCATTTAAATTTACTCGTCGGCCGCCGTGCATGTCAAGGCCGGCGACGTCCTGCTTTTGGTCGCCGTTCTCGCAGCCTCACGCAACGTGTGCGGCTGCGGAAAAGGAGCTTAAGCCAAAACGTTTCATCAGACAAGCAAATAAGAATCATTTGCATTGTCATGCGCTTGTCGCCATCATCGGCGATGATTGGAAACTGGAGGCACTCGTCATGGACAACTCGCAAAGCGGCAACGTGGACGACACCGCGTCACGGCCGCAGCACGCTTTTTTCGACACCCTGCTCTCGCGTCAGTCGCACTGGCCACTCGCCGAGCCGGGGCCCAGCGAGACGGAGCTGGGTCTCATCTTCGATGCCGCGATGCGAGCGCCGGATCATGGCTCGCTGCGTCCGTGGCGCTTTGCACTGATACGCGACGACGCGCGGGCCGAGTTTGGCGATGTGCTCGTCGATGTCGCGGCGCGTCGCGAGCCTGCGAAGCCTCGCGCGGAGTTGGAGCATCGGCGGCAGCTTGCGTACACGGCGCCGCTTATCATCGTGATCGCCGCGGCGCCTTGCGCGGACTCGCATGTGCCGGAAACGGAGCAACTGCTGTCGGTCGGCGCGGCCGCGATGAATATGCTCAACGCGATTCACGCGCTCGGCTACGGCGGCTTCTGGGCGACGGGCGCCGACGCCTACGATCCGAATCTGTGGGCCGCGCTCGACTTTGAGCCGTCGGAGCGCGTGCTGGGATTTCTTTTCGTTGGGACACCGAAATCTCGTGAGCCTTCGGCGGTGCGGGTGTCGCATTCTCTTTATGTGCGTGAGTGGTTGGGGCGTGCGTCGATTTGAGGTGGCGAGGGGAAGCGTGGAGGAGCGTCGGTGAGGGCTGCGGGCCTGTTTAAAGAGGAGCAGCGGCAATGTAGTCCGTATACGTCTTCGCGCGACCGGAGGGGGCAGGCGGTGCGCTTCATCGGGACAGACGAAAACGTTGCGTGCAGCGGCAATCTTGCCGCCGCGTTTTCTACTGTGAGCGTGCGAGGGTCGTCCGAGCAGCCGGCATCGCCGGTTATCACGTGGCAGCCACAATGAGCGGATCGAACGATCGGCAGCAGAGTGCGGGTCGTAGCGTGGGAATTGGATTTGACGCAAAAAAGCCCACGAAAAATCATGGGCTTAATTGGTTTCCTGGCGGAGAGAGGGGGATTCGAACCCCCGATAGGCTATTAACCTATACACGCTTTCCAGGCGTGCGACTTAAACCGCTCATCCATCTCTCCGCGGGGAGCCGAATTATAGCAAACTTCGGGCCGTCCGCCAGACCCTTTGCGAGAATCGCGTTTGACCAGCGCATAGCATAGGCCGACGGCGCATCGCATCCTGCACGGAGCCGGCGTAAAAAAAGCGATCGTCAAATACGCGCACCGCAATATCGGCGGCAGCGCCGTTCTCATCGACGAGCAAAATAAAACTACCGGGGAACCGTTCGCGAACCGCACGCTGGACCAAATAACGGCAAACATCCCAAAAACATGAGCGCCGGGCAATCTGCTAGCGTTACGTCGTCACGAGCGACGAGGCTGACGATGGGTGGAACTGAACTAAAGACAGATTCGTTTCAACGCTGGATGATGTACAGCACGGATGCCTACGCGAGCGGGCGCATCTTTCTTTCCACCGAGCAGAAAGAGGCAGTTGAAGAAGGCAAGAAGTTCTCCCAACGCGCATATGCCGATATATGGGCAAAGGACGCCGCGCTCGTTCGGCGGGTCCGCTCTTTTCTCGGGACGAATTTCCATTGGCACCAGCGACTGGCAAACAATGGCGCTGACCTCGAGGTCATAGAGACATTGCAGTCCATGATTCGCGGCGAGAGTGTTGTTCTCATTGCCGAGCAATCGCGCACAGACGGGTTGGGTGCCAGTCCGCCACCCAAGTCGCAAGGGCTTCCCAGCTTCCGCAGCTCGTTAATGAACGATTGCGGAATGTCCTACGATGCGGCGACGGCTTACATTGACCGCTATAACGACACGGTGGACCGGATAAATGCGGGTGCAGCCCGCTATGCGAATGCGGCCCCTTCGTCACTGGCCGACGCCAGGAGCAATCTCACGGACACTGCTACGCCGCTAAGTGATGCACAGCCGTTCGAGTACGAAGCAGATACAACGACCGGCGATTCCTTCGAGATAGCGAAAACGCCGAACCTGGGTGATGCTGGTTGGTACACGAATCCCGGTTCAGGGCAAATGCGTCTATTCGGCGATGACCGAAAGCCGATAGTCGATCTGGACTTTGATCACATTCATAACGGGCTGCAGCCTCATGCCCATAACTGGGGACCTGGGGGACGCGATTCGGGCAATGATGTCGTTCCCTTCAGCCCCTGGAACCCCTAACGAGAAGCCACGATGCAACAATACCCCTCGTTTCACGATTGGTTTCTCGTCGGAGTCGCAGTCGAAGCCGACGCAAAAACCGTTGTGGTCGTCTTGCGCAGTGACGACAAATCCAATCAAGCGCAGCTGGTATTCGCGGGCGCGTCGCGCTGTCTGGCGAATGGCTTTGCCGCACAGAACATCGTCTATCAATTGAAGATTCTCGAGGACTTCGATTCCGCCGAATACAAATCGGCAGTCAGTGCGCTGGAGGAGGCGCACCCGTGGGGCAGCCACTGGCCGCGAAAAAAAATTGCCTCGTTTTCGAGTTCGGTCGGCGCGGAAGTACTGGTTGAATATCTCACCCTGACGGTGACTCAAGAACCGCTTCCCGCCACGTGAACGATACCGCGCGCAGTTCCACTTCGGCCGTCCCCGCTGCCGCAACGCCCCCTACGGATGCCGAATATAATCCACCAACGCCCTCGTATAAGCATCCGGCTTCCGATCAAAAAGACTCACACCCACAGCCACCAGAAAACCCGCCGGTACGCCGAACACGCCCGAGCTGATCGGCTCGATGCCGAACCAGCGCGGTCCCGCGAAGCCCGTCATCTGCGCGAAGAACGGATACGTCGACACGATGTAGTAGATGCACACGAGCAGCCCCGCCAGCATGCCGGCCACGGCGCCGAGGCGCGTCGTGCGCTTCCAGAACACGCCGAGCACGAGCACCGGAAACAGGCTCGATGCCGCGAGCGAAAACGCCGCGCCCACCAGAAACAGAATGTTGCCGGTATTCAACGACGCCACATACGACGCAAACAGCGCCACTCCCAACAGCAGGATCTTCGAAATCGTCACACGCCGCTGACTCGACGCGCCCGGGTCGACCATGTGGTAATACACGTCGTGCGATAAAGCATTGGCGATCGTGAGCAGCAAACCATCGGCTGTCGAGAGCGCCGCGGCCAGCGCACCCGCTGCAATCAGGCCGGACATCACATACGGCAAGCCCGCGATCTCCGGCGCGGCCAGCACCACCATGTCGGGCTGCATCTGAATTTCGCTCCATCGCACGATGCCGTCGCCGTTGGTGTCCGCGAGACTGATGAGGGTCGGCTCGACCTTGCGCCATTGCGTGAGCCATTGCGGCAAATCGGCGAAGTGATGACCGACGAGATTCGTCAACATCTCATACTTGATCAGCACCGCGAGCACCGGCACGGTCACGTAGAAAAGCGCCACAAAAAACAGCGTCCAGCCGACCGAGCGACGCGCCGACGCCACCGACGTCGTCGTGTTATAGCGCGTCAGAATATGCGGCAGACTTGCCGTGCCGAGCGACAGGCACAGTAGCAGTGAAAGAAAATTGCGCTCGTGCATGCGCCGGTCTTCGTCGCTTGCTGTGGGAAACGGCTCGTGCATCGGCAGCGGCGCGGCCGCGCGCATCAGCATGTCATCACGCTGCTGAGTCCACACGACCTGCGCGGCGGCGGCATCGCGTGGAAANTGCTCCAGCGCTTTTTCTCGCTCCTTGATTTCGCGCAGCGGACCATTGCGCCGCCGCAAATCGGCCACCTGCTGCGTGAGCCGCAGTTTCTCNTCGACGAACGAATGCGGCAGCATGTCGAGCCGCTGCTGCATCANTGCGGCACGGCGTCGATAGTCGTCGCGCACGGTCTGCTCGAGCGGCTCCTCGCGCACCTGCTTCTCGAGACTCTCCATGCGCTCCATCAACCGGCCGTAACTCAATTGAGGCACCCAGCCGAGTCCGTCCTTGTGCGCGATCATCGAAACAGGAATCAGGATCGCGGCGATCAGAATGATGTACTGCGCAACCTGCGTCCACGTCACCGCGCGCATGCCGCCGAGAAACGAGCACACGAGAATGCCCGCGAGTCCGCAGAAAATCCCGACGGCGAAGTCGACGCCGATGAAGCGCGTCGCAATCAGGCCGACGCCCTGGATCTGCGCGACGAGATAGACGAACGAACACAGAATCGCGGACAACGCCGCGAGCCCGCGCACCGCATTGCTCGAAAAACGCGTGCCGAGGAAATCGGGAATCGTATAGCGCGCGAGCTTGCGCACGTACGGCGCGAGCAGAAACGCGACGAGGCAATAGCCGCCGGTCCAGCCCATCAGGTAAGCGAGGCCGTCGTAGCCCGTCGCATAGATGGAGCCGGCGAGCCCGATGAACGACGCCGCCGACAACCAGTCCGCCGCGGTCGCCATGCCGTTGAACGCCGACGGCACGCGCCGCCCGGCGACGTAGTATTCGACGAGATCGGACGTGCGCGACAGCAAGCCGATCACCGCATACACGGCAATCGGCACGAACAGAAACACGTAGCCGATCCACATGCCCGGACCGGTTGTGCGCTCGATGCGCCACATCACATAGATGAACAGCAGGAAGCCGAGCGTGTAGAACGCGTATGCGCGGATCAGCCGGTTCGTGAGCTTCATCGGCTTAGAGTCCGCGCGTGCCGGAATCGGCGGCGATGTGGTTCGCGGCGGCGTCCGTTGTGCGATTTACAGCCTGATTTACAGCGCTATTCTCGACTTCGTTCGTATCCGCGTCGGCAAGAAAC
>JGI24740J21852_10000941_pt1 | contig 12947 bp, 10 predicted proteins | sample KBSCornC6_FD_21852 | JGI IMG/M metagenome (IMG submission 21852) | reverse complement strand
AGCGCGCTGCTTGCGCTTGCACTGCCGGCCGGCGCGGGAGCGACGAGCTGGACCTCGTTGCCGTCGGGTACGACCAGCACGATCACCGCGGTCGAATACCAGAGCCCCACTCGCTTCTGGTTCACGACCGCCAACGGTGAGATCTTCAGCAGGGGCGTCGGCGGCAGCTTCGTGAAACAGAGGTCGGCGTCGGGAATTCCGCTCAACGACATTGAATTCCTCCCCGCCCCCAGCGAAATCGGTATGGCGGTCGGCGACAGCGGCCAGGTCCTGCGCACGACCAACGGCGGGAACTCCTGGGGGTCGGTCGGCTCGATCCCCGTCTCGAAGAAGGCCTCGGAATCGCCGTTTCCCGACTGCACCTCCTCGGCGCCGCTCGGCGACGTCAACGCGGTCCGCTTCGCCGGCGCGAATGCCGTCTGGCTGATGGCCGAAGGCTCCCAGCTGGCGCGCAGCGCCCCCGCCCTACCCGCAGAAGTCGGCGCGACGGGCACCTGGGTCGACGCCAACCGCTCAGGAAGCAACACCTGCAAGGTCGACGGCGGCATCTACGCGGAAGGTTTTGCCGACGCCTTCTTCGCCCCCGCCAATCCAGACGTCGGCTACTTCTGTGTCGGCTCGTTCCATGCCGCCTTCGCCACCGTCGACGACCTCGCCACCGCGGCGACCCGGCGGGAATCGTGCGGCAATGGCAGCGGCGACAACACCCGGCTCGCCGGTGACCCCGCGAACCCGGCGCGGATGTGGGCGGTCTCGGCGGGCCCCTACGGCGTCTCGATGACGGCGCAGACGACGGATGGCTGGAGCAGCGCCAGGCCCTTCGACCTGGTCAACATCGAATCTGGCTCCTTCACCGAATCGACCGATGTCGCCTACTCCGGCGGCACCCTGCTCGTCTCCGGCGCCGGTGGGATGGTCCTCGGCTCGGTCGACGGCAGCAACTTCTACTTCGAGAATGCGACCGGGCCGTTGGCCTCGACCAAATGGGAAGCGGCCTCCCTGGCCGGGCCGAACGATGGCGCGCTGGGCGGCGCCGGCGGCGCGCTGGCGATCAGTGCCGATGCCGCGGCGGTCGTTCCGGCCGCCGGCGGCTCAGGCTCCGGCTCGAGCGGCGGCGGCACGCAGCCCGCCACCTCCCCGGCGGTGGACAACAAACCACCTGCGACGACGATCGTGACCAAGCCGAAGCGGAAGTCGACGAAGCGGAAGATCAAGTTCACCTTCGTCTCCTCGGAGGCCGGCTCGAGCTTCCAGTGCAAACTCGACATCGCCAAACGCTTCACCCCCTGCCTCTCCCCGTTCAAGAGGAAGGTGACCCCCGGCGTCCACACCTTCTTCGTGCGGGCGGTCGACGCCGCCGGCAACCCCGACCCAACGCCCGCAACCTGGTCGTTTGAAGTCAAGAAACGACACCGCAGCAAGAAGTAGTCAGGAACGCCGAGTGTGAGACGGCGGCCCCGAGACCCTGCAGGGAGGTGGCGCGACGGCGCGGTCTGCGACTGGAGTGGACGATTCGAACCGCCGACCTCCTGGGTGCGATCCAAGGAGGGCGGAGAGCGCGAAGTCGCCAAAACATGCCGATTTGCGGCATTCTTCTGGTGATCTTGGAGAGGCTGCAGAAGTGAAATATGCAGGGATATGCGTCGATATGCGGGGAGCCGGGCACTTCTGGCGATAAGTGCCTGAAATTTAAAAGGGCGGTTGGAGTGCGAGGGGCTTATCTCAGCGCATACATGGATCACGCCGATTTCCTAAGGCCCAGTAGGTCACTGGCAATCCGACTGGGTCCCATCGAAAGCGACGTCCTAGGCGGTGAGCACTCGGCTGAACTCCGACGTTCAGGCGTTTAAGGATCGTGAGGGTCGCCGCTCTGCTTCTGAGAATCTCGATGCGACGACGCCACAAACGACAGCGTCATCCGGGTCGAGCACATGAAGCTTCCGAGAGATCGGCTCCTCCAGAGCCTTTAGGGGTGCCGACACTTCCCGAATCACGTGGAGGCCTTGGTTTTCGATGAGCACCCTCTCCTCCTCGCGGGAGCGAACCAGCGATGGCACATAGACTTTGCTCCGATCGGCGAGCTCAAATTCGGCTGCATTGTCGGGGCTCTCATCGGTTCGGAAGCGATGCGCCCAAGTTGCAGACGGCACGGTGATGACGCAATTCCCACGGGGGGTGAGCACGCGAAAAACCTCCTCCCAGAACGAATCGTCGTCGTATGGATCGGCAAGCGATGCGACCACGAGATCGAGTGATCTGCTAGGCACCGGGATCGAGTCGGCTGCAGCGATGGCGAGCCTTGCCCCGCAACGCTCCCAGCAACTGGAGTGCTCCAGCATCTCTGGCTGAGCGTCCGTGATCAGGAGGCCATCCAAGCTGCCATGGCGGCGCCACAGCAGCTCTGCCAGAAGAGAGCGGCCCGCCCCGACCTCGCACGACCGGGCCGCCAGGGTCTTCGGGACCAGCAGCTCCAGCAACAGCCGACTCGCCTGCCGAAAGTTCGCGCAAGTGGGGTGTCGCCGGGAGTCGTAGTACTCCGAGGCGACCCTTCCGTAGGAAGAAAGAAGCATTTCACTCGATGCGTTAATCACTCTGCAGAACCTTTATAGAGGGTCCGAGGGCGGCGATATCGCGGTGGACTTCCCCGACCCGGCTGCCCAGGTTGCGCAATACGCCGTCCTTGCAGCGCTTCTCGATGTCCGGAAAGGCTTCCGGCAGCATCGAATCCATGTAGACAGCGCCGACCAGGATGCCGCTGTCGTCTTTCAAGGTGGCGCAGAAGAAGGACTGACGCCCTCTTCCAGCCTGCTCGGCCTGTTCCCGCGTCATGCCCCAGTGGCCGATCAGCGCCTCAGGTTCGTCGGCGGGAATCTGCGGATCGTAGAGCGTCTCTTCAAGCCGCCAGGCCCTGCCGAGGATCCCGAAGCGCAGGGAGAACCGCCTCCCTGAGCCGCCCCCCGCAGGCCAGTAGTCGACTAGCTGGTAAAGGCCGTCTCGATAGAGAGCGTCGGAGACGTAGACCGTCGCTCGATGGTTACAGCCCGGTTTGCATTCCTCCGCCGGATGCAGTGTGTTCACCAACTGAGCGAGGACGATCCGGATTTTCTTGCTGTAGGCAAGGATCTCGAACTGTTCCCCTAGGGGCCCAGAGAAGTCCCGGACCGCTCCTTCGACGTCGGCCTTGGTCGCGACGGCCGCCTCGGGAGAGAGCTCCAAGGCGAACCCGCCTCCGCTGATCTTCCGAACTCGCCGAAGAATGGGCCGGAGAAGGCGGCGCCCTCTGTCGGTCACCGCTATCGCGATCGCGATAAGGACAACAAGCGGCCAGATGACGACGCCGACGAGATCGACCACCTCGGAGAACGAAACAATCCCGGTGAGAAGCCCGAGCATTTGGTCAGCCTACCGTTACCGTACGGAAACTCGATTGATGGAGATAGATGTCGTTAACGGTTGTCGGCTGCATCACGTTTGACACGATTGACCTGCCCGGACAGGAGCAACGACGGTCGCTTGGGGGATCGGCGCTCTATGCGGCTCTGGCCGCATCGATCTCGACCGAGACCGACATCGTCGCGGCGGTCGGGAGCGACTGTCCCGATGTAACGCTCGGGTTCGCCGAGGAAAGAGGAATAGATCTGAGCGGTGTGCAGCGCCTCGATGGCCGGACTCCCCGTTGGCATGGTGAATACTGGGGAGCGGGCCTCCAAGACCGCAGGACGGTGAGTCTCGACGAGGGGGTGATGGGCGGGCTGAATCTGGAGGTGGTGGACATCGGGGCCGGTGACATTCTTTTCCTCGCCACGGCCCACCCGAAACACCAGCTCGACGCGGCGGCTCAAGGTGGATACCGACTTCTGGCGCTCGACACGATTGACGCTTACCTCCCCGAGTATCGGACGCAGCTACTGGCCCTTCTGCCTGACGTCGATCTTCTCTTCCTCAACGAGTCGGAGGCGAAGGCCCTGGCGGGTCGGGATGTGGGCGAAGCAGCCGCCGAGGAGTTGCTCGACCGCGGCGCGAGCTTGGTCTGCATCAAGCGAGCCCATGAAGGCGCTCAACTCTTCGCCGCGGACTTCGCGCTTTCGTGCCCCGCCTTCGCGCCACCTGCGGTGATTGATCCCACGGGGGCGGGGGACGGCTTCGCCGGCGCCTTTCTCGGTTGTCTCGACGCAAACGGAGGGGACCATATGGATCGAGACAACTGTCGGAAGGCACTGGTCTTCGCGACCGCGGTTGCCTCTTCGATCGTCGGCGCCCCGGGGCCCGCCGGCCTGCTTGCGATAACCGGCGAGCAGATCGCGGCCAGGGAGGACAAGATCAGCGTGAAGGTCGACCGAACCGCGCCCCGAGTATCGGATTGATCTGAGCGTGGACCGGAGCCAGGTCGCCGATCTGTGAAAGAGGTGACCAGCGCAGGCGGTCGATCTCGCCTCCCGGTCGAGGGGTACCGTCCAGCCGCCCGGTGTAGACCGTCAGCCAGACCCGTGCGCCGCTCTGGTGAGCGGCCTGGTCGACGAACTGGCCGAGGGGTTGGAGATCGAAGACGCAGCACGACAGCTCCTCGTCCACCTCGCGCCGAACGGTTTCCACCTCCGACTCGCCGGCCTCTGGCTTGCCGCCGGGCAGGATCCACTTGCCGCCGGATTGCTTGCGGACGACGAGTAGGTGCTCGTGGCGGACGATCGCCACGGCAACCACGTTGATGTCGCCCGCCGCGGGTGAAGGACTCAAGCGACCACTCCGGTTCGCTCTTGATGGGTCACCCACCAGCGAACCGGCGGGTCGCCCGATGCCATCGGCTTGACGAACTGGTGCGCCTCGATCGCCGATTCGGCGAGCGTCACGTCGTAGTCCATGCCGCGGTCCGCGAACCGGAGCCTGATCGCTCGACGGACACTCTGACCCAGCGTGTCGCGGCCAGGCCGACGTCGACGGGCAAAGGCGGCGCGCGGCTGGATCAGCAGAAAGACAGAGCCGACGTCTCCCGACCAGCGTGAGTGATTGCGCGGATAACAGGGCGCGAAGGCGAGGATGAACAGCTCCATGCCTGCGAAGGTGAGCCACCATCCAGGTCGCTCTATCGGTTCATCGAGGCACTTTCCCCCGGCCGGATCGTTGGCCACAATTATGTGCACGACCTCCCCGACGAAGTCGGCAAGGTCATCAACCGACCTGCCGAAGGCTCCGGGAGCCTCAAGCACGATCCCGTCTATCTCTGTGTCGCCGGCACTCGTGCAGAGAGACTCCAAGGCGGCGATGTGCCCTTTCAGGTTCTCCCCGATGCTCGCGTCCGCGCGCCACTCGGGCAGGCTGCTGAGGCGCGAGGGAGCCGCGAACGTGCAGGCGCTCGTGGAGCGTATTTTCTCGAATCTCTCCAGTGGCGTGGACACTAGGGGTGAGATTATTCATATAAACGAAAACCTTAAGTCTTTAAGGCAAGGCCCTGAGGGCGGTGCATACGCCCGATAGAACCCGGTCAAGCTGCAGATTGGTGTCGCCGACGATCTTTGCCTCATAACCGCTTCGGTCGGCATTCCACCCGTAGCAGTACACACCGCAGGCATCGAACCAGGTGCTGGCGGTGTGGCCATATTTGATCGTGCGAGCCAGATCCTGGTCGTCGATGATCCGTACCGCGAGGAACATGTAACAGCGCGGCGGCGCGGTCTTGATCCAGTTCCCGAGATCGGAGGTGGGACCACGCCCTTCGCCCGCCAGCCGGGCACGGTCTGCCTTGATGTCGATGTTCTTGAAGCTGGCCTCCTTGATGCGCTTTTCGAGGTCGGCCGCCCCACCCCGCCCTTCCGGGTTGTTTTGCTTCTTGTTCCCGGGATGCTTCGGAAGACCGCTGGCCTTGGTCTCGATCACCAGGTCCACCTTGCCGCTCGCGGGGTAGGCGACATCGAGTTTGTGGTTGACGAAACTCAGCCCTGGGACATCGGGCCGGCTGTGCAGTTTCTTTCCTGAGCAGTTGGCCAGCAGCAGAGCCAGCATGTCGTTGAAGAAGTCACCCTTCCCGTTCCGTATATCCCCTTGATCGGCCACGCCGGCGGCGACGAGGTCGTCGAAGGCTCGCATCGCCTGCAGGTAGATCGGCTCGACTTCCAGGAACGTTCTGGCTCCCATTTCGCGCATCTCGACCAGGGCGGCCTGCAGTGGCGCGCGTCCGGGCTTGGCGATGTTGCGGGCGCTGAGCGTCCGAGCTTTGCGAGCCATCGACTTCAGTCCTCCCGCAGGTCCTCGGGCGCAATCCGCTCGATCACGCAGGCCGCGTACGCTGCCGCCGCGGCGGCAGCGTAGTTATGCCACTGGTCCGCCTTGTTGCTATCGCCGTAGTCGCTGGATGCTCGGATGACGCCGTAGGATCGTTCGAGATCCCAGGTGGCGCTGGCGATTCCGCTGCCCTCCATCTCGATTCCCCGCAGTCCGAACCGAGCGGCGAACGCGTCCCGCTCTTTGGCGCTTCGAAGGAGGGTGTTCGACGACCCGATTTGACCTCGGAATACGAGCGGCTTGCGCGCCCGGCCTTTGCGCCGCTTGTCCTGAGGGTGGGGGATTTTCTCGAAGTTTTCGTCGAGCATGGTGTCCGTCTGCGCCGCGGGTCGTTTGAAAGCCGGTGTGGCGGCAATGAGAGACTCGATCCGCTCCTCCCATGGACGGAGGCCACTCCCGATGAGGTCGGCCTCCAACAGGTTGACCGCCCCTATCACGGAGGCCCCCGGAGGCGGCAGAAGTTCGCGGTGCTCGAACCCGTCGTCAGTGGCCGCCCCGGAGGTGGGATCGATGATCCCCTGGCGGTCCGCCACGATGATGTCCCCCAGCCGCACGTGCTTTGCGGCGTCCCCGGGATTGGGAACGCCGCAGGAGATGCCGACCATGAAGATCAGCCGGGCGGCCGGGAAGCTGCGGAGCAGATTGGTGGCCGCGACGCTGGCACCCTCCGTTCCCGCTTTCTTCAGAAGGGTCAGGGCAACGCGATGGGTGCCGACGCGTTTCCCGCCGCGATAGGCCTCGATGTCGCCGACGACATATGTGTTCGAGTCGCCACGAGGCTTGGGTTCGGAGATGTCGCCCGTGAGCATGTGCCTCATCGCCGCGAACTCCTCTGGGAGCGCCGTGACGATCCCGATCTTGCAGTCAGTGCGCCCCATGCGCGGAAACTCGTGCCGGCCCTCCGCCGCCTTTCGCGCTTCCTCGGCAAACGCCGCCTTCTCCTCTTCCAGCGGCTCGCAATTGCGCAGCGAGGGTGAGAGATTTCGCCATCCAGGCGAGCTCTTGAGGCGCAGGAGCTCGTTTACGTTGGCATGCTCGACCACGTCGAGAAGGTCGAGGGCGGCAAGATCCTGCGCGGTTTGGCGGTAAGAGAACGCGGTCTCCGCGGTCAGCTCGAAGGGGCTGGCGAGATAGACGAGGTCCCCCACGATCATCGCCTCGAGCGAGTCGGCGTAGCCATCGATGTAGGCCGGCTCGATCACCCGGCTGATCGCCATCTCCGGTAGCAGCACACCCTGTTTGCCGAGCAGCTCGAGCGCGTGCGGAGCGACAAAGGCGCTCTCCTCGAGCAGCTCCGGCACCCGCATCCAGGCCTGCTCCACGTTGCCTTTGCGGAGGTGCGCACCGGAGTCGGCGAGGAATTTCCCCAAGCCGTCGCTGTGCGCTATCCGCCTCCAGTTCCGCTCGATCTTCTCCCGCGAGGATCCCGGCTTCTGCTCGTAGCCGGGCGGCGCCGTCGCCGGCAGCGTCGTGTAGACGTTGCTCCCCCCTCCTGGGAGCCCACGCGGGTACTGCGGTACCTTGCCGTCCCGGTGCGCCTCGAGCGAGTCCTCGCCGGCGCTGAGGTAGACCATCCCCAGGTCGGCGAGCTCAGGGTGGTCGGCCAGGATCTGCTGGGCCAGCTCCGCCTCGAAGTAGGAGGAGGCCGGAAGGAAGACACGGTCGGACAGGAGGACCGAGAGGCGGAACGCCCGGCGTCCCTCGCGCACGACTTTCCGGAAGGGGATGCGGTTGTCGCGGATAGCGCGGCCGTAGTGGTAGAGGTCGAGACAGTGCAGATAGATCCGCGACTTCGGGTCGGCTAAGGTGAGCCCAGACTTGATGCTGGGGCTTCCATTGATCTCCAGGCGGGCCATCTGCTCCCGGATAATTAAATCGAAGGGCTCAGCCGGTCTCGCTAAATGCGGGATCTCTTTTAAAGGAGCCCTTCACAGCTGGTTGTAAATGGGATTTCGATCCGCACTCGCTCCTAGGATGATTTGTGTGAGGGCGACTGACATTCTCGACACTGGAACGGCGCAGCGGAAAGACCGCGGCGCCTTCTTTACGCCGCCGCCGATTGCCGAGTACCTCGCCGACTGGGCGGTCGAGGGAGATGCCAACGCCAGCGTGCTCGACCCTACCTGCGGCGAGTCCGTCTTCCTCGAGGCGGCCGGACGGAAGCTGCGGAACCTGGGTGCCGATCGGGCGCAGCTGCGCCGGCAGGTGCTTGGCGTCGACCTCCATGCCGAGTCGGTCGAGCGGTCGATCGCCAATCTCACCATGGAGGGTCTCGACGCCTCGCTCCTCGTCGACGACTTTTTCGCCCAGCCGCCGCCGAACGAGCTGGACGCCCAGCTCCCCTATGTCGATGCGGTCATCGGCAACCCCCCCTTCATCCGCTTCCAAAAGCACGCGGGCGCAGGCCGCAAGCTAGCCCAGCGCCGCGCGTTCGAACAGGGGGTCCCGCTCTCCGGTCTTGCTTCGTCCTGGGCTGCGCTGGTGGTGCACGCCTGCGCGTTCCTCAAGCCCGAGGGGCGGCTGGCGATGGTCCTTCCCCAGGAGCTGCTGACCACCGGATACGCCGAGGAGGTCAGGCTGTGGCTGAAGCGTCGGTTCAAGGCCGTGCACCTGGTGATGTTCGACCGTCTGCAGTTCGAGGATGCTCTCGAGCAGGTGGTTCTCGTGTTGGCGCGCGGGACCGGGGGTTGCAAGGCGTTTTCCCTGGTTCCGGTCGAGGATTCCAGCGACCTGGAGGACATCCGCATGTTCGGTCCCATGCACCTCAGCGTTGCGCCCCCTAACAAGGGCAAGTGGACCGACCTGCTGCTCTCGGTTGAGCAGCGTCAGCTCTATGACCACACGGTCGGAGAGAATTTTTCCGAGCTGAGTCGCTACGGAGCTCCCACCTTGGGCACCGTCACCGGCGCCAATGACTTTTTCTGCATCAGCGAGGCGACGCGGCTCAAGTATGGAATCTCCGAGAACAGCCTGCGCCCTACGTGCCCTCCCGGGACGAAGCATCTGCGGGGGTTGACGTTCACCAAGCGCGAATGGCAGAACCTGCGCGACGCGGGGGAGCGGGTTTGGCTGCTGAATCCTCGCTCGCAGGAGACGCTCGACGGTCACGAAGACCCAGGCTTGGATCTTTATCTAAAGAGCGGCAAAGAAGAAGGCGTCCACCGGGCCTACAAATGCGCCAAGAGGCAAATCTGGTGCCAGCCGCCCATCGTCGTCGCGCCAGATCTCTTCTTCACTTACATGTCCCACCGTTATCCCCGCTTGGTCGCCAACATGGCGCGAGTCACCTTCTTGAATTCCATGCACGGCGTCAGGCTGGCCAGCAACGTTCCCCGGGAAAGCCGCCAGGCGCTGCCCCTCCTGATGCTGAACTCGGCAACGATGCTGGGGGCCGAGGTGCATGGCCGGGCCTACGGAGGAGGGGTGCTGAAGATGGAGCCGCGCGAGGCGGCGGTGCTTCCGCTTCCCCGTCCCGAAGTGCTTGAAGCTGCCTGGAAAATCCTCAAGCCCGAGCGGAACCGCATGGCGGGCGCGCTCGAACAGGGGCTGTGGGAGGGAGTCAGCAAGCGGGTTGACGAAGTGCTGCTGCACGAAGTTTGCGGCGTCGAGCGCGATGAGGTGGTCGCCCTGCGCATCGCGGGCCGAGATCTTCGCCGCTCGCGTATAGGCCGAGTCGAGTCTGCTGCACGCTAGTGCGATGTCGCCAAGAGATGGCGGGACCTTCTCTGTCCCCGGCGTTAGTTACTTGAAATACAGCCCTTCCTTTCGAAGGTGGCAATGACTTCTTGCCGCTGGGCGGAAAGCTCTAACTGTCGCCGATTGCAACTGGAAATCGACAGCAATCGCCGCTAATCCCTGCGCATTCGCGCGATTTCAGGCACTAGTGCCTGAAATAAGAGCGGATTTCAGAGGCGGTTGGAAAGACCTGCAAAGAACCAAGTTGCCGACGTGCAGGGTATTTCGTCGATGGAGCTAGGCGGATTCGAACCGCCGACCTCCTGGGTGCGATCCAGGCGCTCTGCCAGCTGAGCTATAGCCCCTTGGGCGCGGGATGGGAAGTTGCTCCCATGGCCTCGCAAGGGCAAGGATAACCGCATAGTCTTTGAGAGCCTTCGGATCGCCGACCATGAGCATTCTCGACGACGCCATCAGGGAGCACCTGGAACTGAAGCGCCAGCACGGCGCCGACGACGCTGAGCTGAAACGGCTCGAGGACGAGGCGTTTGGGCCGCCGGCGCGGCCGGAAGAGGCGCTCGATCCGTTTGCGGAGGCGCCGACGGAGTTTCTCGTCACGCCGGGCGCGGAGGACGAGGACGAGGCCGCTCCGGGAGCCGAGTTCGGCGATGAGGAGCCGGGTGGCGGACGCCGGATCAACGTCGCCGACCTGCAGGAGCCGCCGCCGGCTGCCGACGAGGACGATGCCCCGGAGGCGTCGCTCGCTGACGAGCTGCCCGCCGAGGAGCAGCACCCCGCGATGGAGCACGAGGCGGTCACCGATCTGCCGCCCGCGGACGAGGCCGGGCACAGCACCGAAGAGCGCCATGCGATCGCTGAACAGCCGACCGAAATCTTCGACGTCGAGGGCGAGTTGGGCGCCTCCTCCGAGGCAGACAGCCCCTCTGACGAGCAGCTCCTCGATGCCGAGCTGAACGAGCCGCGCCTGGCGCCGGTTGACCCGATCGAGGGGATCGAGGCCTCGGCTGCTGCCGACGCGCCGCCGAGCGACGAGGAGATCGAGGAGCACGCCGACGAATTCGACGAGTTCTTCAGCGAGCAGCGGCTCTCCGATGAGCTCAACCAGGCGCTGGAGGCGCCGCTCGAGGACGAGCCGGCCTTCCCTGCGACCGAGGAAGCCGAGGTGCCTCAGCGCAACTTCGCCGAGGAGGAAGAGGCGGAGGACGAGGACTACGAGGACGAGGAGGAGCCGGAGGACGAGGCTCCGTCCGATGACGAGGAGCACCCCGAGTCCCCGGCTGCCCACCATGACCCCGGGCACCAGGACGCGCTCGAGGACACCCCCGACTTCCTTGCCGACGATCCCGAGGACGAGAACCTCTGGTTCGAGCAGAAGCCGCCGAAGGACATCGACTTCGGCGACTAGGCGCCCACGCTGCAGTTCTGTGCGTCTTCTGTATCTGAATTGACACGATTTGCGCGCCACGCGTAGGCGCTGGACATTTAGTTTGCGGCGATGTCGTCGCTGAAGCACAAAGGGGACCTCGCCGAGCTCAAGGTCGCGGCCGATCTTGTGGCGAGAGGCTGCCTCCTCTCTTTCCCATTCAGCGAGGACAGCGACTACGACCTGATCGCCGATTGCGGCGGGCGCCTCCATCGCATCCAGGTCAAGTACGCGCGATCGGATGGTCGGACGGTGATCGTCAGGTGCAGGTCCCACTCCCTGACCAAGGGGAAGGTCAGGCAAACCAAGCACTACACCGCGGACACGGTCGACTGGATTGCGGTCTGGGACCGCACGACGGAGCGCTGCTACTACTGCCCCTCGAGCGAGCTCGGCACGGGCCGGAGCATCCTGCACCTGCGCCTCGCTCCCGCCCGAAACGGCCAGCGCCTCGGGATCCGCAATGCCCACGACTACCTCGAGCCAGACTTCTCCAGGGATCCGAGGATGGAGCCAGCGGGGATCGAACCCGCGACCTCGGCGTTGCAAACGCCGCGCTCTGCCAGCTGAGCTATGGCCCCGTGGAGACCGATTGTAGGTCGGCGGAGCGGGTCTCGCGAGGACTAGGCAATCAAGCTCTCGGCCCGGTGCGACTCCGGGAGGTTCTGGTCCGCGTGGTAGCTGGACCGCACCAGGGGGCCGGCGGCGACGGACTCGAAGCCGAGGTCGAGGGCGGCACGCTCTAGGGCCTCGAACTCCTCCGGGTGCCAGTAGCGGACGACGGGGAGGTGGTTTTCGGTGGGGCGGAGGTACTGGCCGACGGTGAGGACCTGGACCTTGTAGTCGCGGAGGAGGCCGAAGGTCTCGACCATCTCCTCGAAGGTCTCGCCGAGGCCGACCATCAGGCCGGACTTGGTGACCACGTCGGGGCCGCCCATCTCCTTGGCGATCCTGAGGACGCGGGCGGAGCGGAGGAACTGGGAGCCGCGGCGGGCGATCGGGTAGAGGCGGGGAACGGTCTCGACGTTGTGGTTGAAGACGTCGGGCTTCTCGTGGATCACCTTCGCCAGCGGCATCTCTTGGCCGCGGAAGTCCGGGGTCAGGACCTCGACCTTGCACCCCGGCGCCTGCATGCGGATCGAGCGGATCACGCCGACGAAGGCGCTGGCGCCGTAGTCGGGCAGGTCGTCGCGGTCGACCGAGGTGACGACGGCGTGCCGGAGGCCCATCCGCTTCACCTGGTTCGCCACCCGCAGTGGCTCCAGCGGGTCGTTCCAGGTCGGCTTCCCCGTCTGCACGTTGCAGAAGCCGCAGCGCCGGGTGCAGACGTCGCCGAGGATCATGAAGGTCGCGGTCCCGCGCTCCCAGCACTCGCCGACGTTGGGGCAGTTGGCCTCCTCGCAGACCGTGTGCAGGTTGTCGGCACCGATCGTCGCCTTCAGCCGCCGGTAGTTCGGGCCGCCCGGCGCCGGCACCTTCAGCCACGGCGGCTTCCGCTTGCGGCGGAAGGGGACGGTGCCCTCGGCCTCGGCGGCGGTGCCACCGGGCTTCG
>JGI24740J21852_10000939_pt1 | contig 12964 bp, 9 predicted proteins | sample KBSCornC6_FD_21852 | JGI IMG/M metagenome (IMG submission 21852) | reverse complement strand
CGAAAGATCTGATGCAGGCCGTGGGCTGCTCGATGCAGGAAATCGACATACGTCCAAGCTGCATGCAAATGCTGAAGGACCTGAATCATCCATTCGCGACCGGCGAAGAACAGTACGACGTCACATTCGAAAACGTTCAGGCCGGCGAGCGCACCAGCCATCTTTTCAGGCTCGCCAATTTTCATCACGCCATCGTGATTGGCACCGGCGATCTCAGCGAACTGGCGCTCGGATGGTGCACGTATGGCGTCGGCGATCACATGTCGCACTACAGCGTGAATGCGAGCGTGCCGAAGACGCTCATCACACATCTTGTCCGTTGGGTCGCGGAATCGGGTCAGGTAGGCGACGCGGGTTCGCGCGTGCTCGAACAGATTCTCGCGACAGAGATCAGCCCGGAACTGGTGCCCGGCAAAGTCGAGAAAGTTATCGATCAGAAAACCGAAAGCATCATCGGGCCATATGAATTGCAGGACTTCAATCTGTACTACCTGTTGCGTTTCGGCTTTGCTCCGTCGAAAGTGGCGTTTCTCTCGCATAGCGCGTGGGCCGACCGGGAGCATGGCGTCTGGCCTGCGGGCCGGAATGTTGCGCGCAATCAGTACACGCTGGCCGACATTAAACGCAATCTGGCGATTTTCGCCGAGCGCTTTTTTCACACGAGTCAGTTCAAGCGCTCGTGCATTCCCAATGCACCCAAAGTCGGCTCCGGCGGTTCACTGTCGCCGCGCGGCGATTGGCGCGCGCCGAGCGATAGCGAAGCAACCGTCTGGCTGCGGGACATAGAAAAAATTCCGGACTGACGTAAGTAACGCGACTAATGCAGCGTCGCAGGTACGGAGAATGCGGTATGTCGCGCATCCGCGAGCGCCCGCATGCCGATGTTGCGCATGCCGACAATCCCCAATACCGACGCCTGGCGCCGCGTCATTCTGGAGAACTGCCATGCCCGATAGCAATTCGTCGATGTCGCCCACCATCACCTCAATGATCCGGCTGGATCATATGCATGTACTCACCGCGTTCCATCGCTATCATCCGGACACCGCGTGGTGGCGTAAGCGCGCAATTGTGAATTCAGTGTGTGCCGCGCTCGAAATTCACGCGCAGTTGGAAGAAGAGATCTTTTATCCGGCGCTGGGCGGCGTACTCAGCGAAGATCAGACGCTCGAAAAGAGCCGCCCCGAACACGACGAAATGCGCGCGACGATTGCGAAGCTGCGCGCGACCGGTCCCGAGGACGCTGCCTACGACGGCCTCTTTCAGCAACTGATGCGCGAAGTCATGCACCATGTGGCCGATGAGGAAACGGTACTGCTGCCCACCGCCGAACGCGCATTGAAGGACGAGTTGCGTTCGCTTGGCGCGAAGATGACGCGCCGCAGACTCCAGCTTCTCGGCGAACGTCCGCGCGAAATCGCGGTGAATACGGCGGGCACTTTTCCGGTCGCCACGTTTCTGCTCGGCTCTCTGCTTGTGATCGGCGCGACGCATTGCCTGCCGAAATCGCGCAGAACTCGGTACGCCGATTAGGCGCCGATTAAGCGCTGATTACGCACTTACGATCAGCCGGGCTGTAGGAAGCCCGGCTGATTCGTCACGCCGAAGCCTGCGCGCCCGGCTTATCCACAATCCTCACCGGAATAGACTTCGCCCCTGGCACCTTGCTCTCTTCCGCGTAATGCCACAGCGGCAATAGCGGATTGCACTCGGGGTAATAGCCGGCGATGCAGCCGCGCGGAATGTCATACGCCTTCACGGTAAAGCCGCTCACGCGCCGGTCAAAGCCGTCGTCGGCGATGGTCTGCAAGCCGATCTTGTCGCCTTCGGAAAGACCGCTCGCCGCCATATCGTCCGGATTCATCAGCACAACCATGCGGCTGCCTTGCACGCCGCGAAAGCGGTCGTCGAGACCGTAGATCGTCGTATTGAACTGGCTGTCGGAGCGCAGCGTCATGAGCCGCAGCGCGTCCGGTTCACGCTCGGGCATGTCGGGATCTTCGCCTAGCGCCTTGGGCACGAGGAACTCCGCCTTGCCGCTCTTTGTTTTCCATTGCCGCTGGCTGGCCGGCAAAGGTTTGTGAAATCCGCCGGGCGTCCACATGCGCTGATTGAAATCGTGGAAGATCTCCGGGTACGTCTTCGCTATTTCGTCGCGCACTACCGAGTAATCGTCTCGCCACGCATCCCAATCGACGTTGAAACGCGTGCCCAGCGTCGCTTTTGCGATGCCGGCGACAATGTACGGCTCCGAGCGAATGTTCTCACTCGCGGGTTCGGCCACGCCATGCGAGCCATGCATGCAGGCGGTGCTGTCTTCCATCGAAACAGCTTGCTCGCCGCTCGCCTGCCGGTCGATTTCAATGCGGCTCAGGCACGGCAGAATGTACGAAATCTCGCCGTGCACNAGATGGCTGCGGTTGAGCTTCGTCGCAACGTTCACGTTCAGACGCAAACCGCGCCATGCGGGTTCAATGCGCAAACGGTCGGGTACTGAACGCACGAGATTGCCGCCGAGATTGAACACGCCTTTAACCTCGCCTTTAAGCATTGCCTCGAATGCCTCGACGGTATTCAAGCCTTTTTTGCGCGGCGGTTCGAACGAGAACTGACTGGCCAGTTTGTCGAGCGGCGCGAGTTCCGGTTTCTCCGTGATGCCGACGGTGCGCTGCCCCTGCACGTTCGAGTGTCCGCGCACCGGAGAAGGCCCGGCTCCCGGCTTGCCGATATTACCGCGCAGAAAGAGCAGGTTGCACACCATGCGCACGTTCTGCACGCCGAGTCTATGCTGTGTGAGTCCCATGCCGTAATGAATCATCACGGCATTGGCTTTCATGTACTCGTTTGCCGCAGCTTCTATCGCCTCGCGCGGCAAGCCGCTCACTTTCTCGATGTCCGCCCACGACGCCTCGCGCGCATAGTTCGCGAATGCTTCATAGCCGGTTGTGTGCTCGCGAATGAAGTCGACGTCGATGACGCGCGGTCGCGCCTGTTCGATGGCGAGATCGTCGGCCTCAATCACCGCCTTGCAGATGCCGAGAATCGCCGCAGTATCGCCGCCCGTCTTAAGCTGATGATATTGCGTGCTGATCTGCGTATTGTCGGGCGTCAGCATCTGCACCGGCGATTGCGGATTGGCAAAGCGCACGAGGCCCGGCTCTCGAAGCGGATTGAACGTGATGATAGGCACGCCGCGTTTGCGCGCGTCCTGCAACTGGTGAAGCATGCGCGGACTATTGGTGCCGACATTCTGGCCGAAGAAGAACATCAGATCGGTCTTCTCGAAGTCCTCGAGCGTAATCGTGCCGACGCCTACGCCGATCGCTTCCTTCAAGCCGACGCTGGTGCTCTCGTGACACATGTTCGAGCTGTCCGGCAGATTGTTNGTNCCATACATGCGCGCGAAAAGCTGGTACATGTATGAGGTTTCNAGCGATGCACGGCCCGACGCGTAAAAGACCACGCTGTCCGGATCGAGCTGATTCANNTCGCGGCCAATTTCGTCGAATGCCTGTTGCCATTCGACCTGCACGTACTTGTCGGTGGCGGGATCGTAGCGCAACGGCGCGGTGAGCCGCCCGGCTTCCTCCAGATCATGNTCGTGCCATGACAACAGTTCAGTTACGGTGTGAAGCTGAAAGAACTCGGGCGTCATTCGCTTCGATGTGAGGTCCCACGCCGTCGCCTTCGCACCGCTTTCGCAAAACTCGAACACGTGCGGGTCGGCCGGTTTCGCCCACGAACAGCTTACGCACATGAAGCCGTCCGGTTTGTTCTGCTTGCGCAGCGCTGCGCTGTCTTTGACGCTCACATGCTCCTGCGCCAGGATCGTCGTGACCGCTTTCAACGACCCCCAGCCGCCGGATGCATACGGGTAGTCTCGTGTGGTATCGCTCTCTTTCATCATCGTCTCCGCGCGATCGTCAATGTACAGGCGGTGAGCAAAGCATGTACCCGTGCCGCGCAATGAGCACTGCTGCTGACAATAGGGTTACAAGGCGGGTTACACGACGCGTTACAAATCACTACCGCGTGCCCGTTCGCGCTGCCGCATCCATTCAAGCAATCGGGTCACGTATTTGCTACCCTGCATGAGCGCTTGCCGGGCGATTGCCCGTTCGTCGATGTCCGCTCACGTCCCTTACTCGAGGTTCCGCGATGCCACCCTCGGTTGACGCTCTCTTTCTCGCCCGCGCGCAATTCGGCTTCACCATCGCCTTTCACATCATTTTTCCGGCGATGTCCATTGGGCTCGCCAGCTATCTCGCGGTTCTCGAAGGGGCGTGGCTCGTCACCGGCAAGCCGGTCTATCTGGCGGTATTTCGCTACTGGCTGACAATTTTCGCCGTGGTGTTCGGCGTGGGTGTGGTGTCGGGCCTCGTCATGTCGTATGAGTTCGGCACCAATTGGGCAGGCTTTGCGTANCGTGCCGGNCCNNTAGTNGGCCCGCTGATGGGCTACGAAGTACTCACCGCATTCTTTCTCGAATCNGGCTTTCTCGGCGTGATGCTGTTCGGCATGAAGCGCGTCGGACCCAGACTGCATTTTCTCGCCACGGCGCTCGTGGCGATCGGCACGTTGATGAGCGCGTTCTGGATTCTGGCCGTCAATTCATGGATGCAAACGCCGCAGGGCTTCACGATGGTGGACGGCCGCTTTTTTCCCGCGGATTGGCTCAGCATCATCTTTAATCCGTCGTTCCCCTATCGGCTCGTGCATATGGTGCTTGCCGCGTATTTGAGCGTGGCGTTCATCGTGGGCGCGGTGGGTGCTTGGCACCTGCTGCGCGATTCGAGCAACGAGCCCGCGCGGCTGATGGCTTCGATGGCGTTATGGATGGCGTGCATCGTCGCGCCGATCCAGATCGTCGCTGGCGACCAGCACGGCGTCAATACGCTCAAGCATCAACCCGCGAAGATCGCCGCACTCGAAGGCGACTGGGAGTCGAAACCGGGCCAGCCGCTCATATTGTTCGGCATGCCAAACATGAAGACGGAAACGACCGATTACGCCGTCGAGATTCCGCACCTCGGCGCACTGATTCTTACGCATACATGGAACGGCTCGATTAAGGGGCTGAAGGAATTCCCGCCGGCCGATCGTCCGTTTTCACCTCTTATTTTCTGGACTTTTCGCATCATGGTCGGACTCGGCGTGCTGATGGCGCTGACCGGCTTTGCGAGTCTCGCATTGCGGGCGCGGCATTCGCTTTATCGCGCGCGCTGGCTGCACCGGCTCATGGTCGCGATGGGACCTTCCGGCCTGATCGCGCTGTTGTGCGGCTGGACCGTGACCGAAGTCGGCCGTCAGCCTTACACCGTGTATGGCCACTTGCGTACCGTCGACAGCGTATCGCCCATCGCCGCGCCCGGCGTTGCAACATCGCTCGCGGCTTTCGGCGTGGTCTATCTGATCGTATTCGGCGCGGCAATGGTGTTCCTGTTGCGGCTCATGGCGAGGCCGCCGTCGCTCGCCACCGAAGGGCCCGCGAAGGACAAGCCGCATAGAAGCGCGGGCATCACGCCGGGCCCCGCGCAACGGCAACCAGCATCGGCCTCTAGCGATAACGCTCTTTCACAGGACCCACGCCATGACAGCCGCCACGATTGATCTGCCGCTCATATGGGCCGCGATTCTCGCGTTTGCCGTGCTTGCGTACGTGCTGCTCGACGGCTTCGATCTGGGCGTGGGCATTCTGTTCGCCGTCGAGCGCAATCGGGAAGACCGCGACCTGATGGTCAATTCCATTGCGCCGGTATGGGACGGCAACGAGACATGGCTCGTGCTCGGCGGCGGCGGACTCTTTGCCGTTTTTCCGCTCGCCTATTCGATCATTCTGCCCGCGCTCTATCCACCGATCATTGCAATGCTGCTCGCACTCGTCTTTCGCGGCGTGGCTTTCGAATTCCGTTTTCGCGCAACAGGCTCGGGGCGCATGTGGTGGGACGTCGCCTTCTTTTCCGGCTCCGTCATGGCTGCTTTATGCCAGGGCCTCGTGCTCGGCGGATTGCTTCAGGGCATCCACGTCGAAGGCGTTTCGTATTCCGGCGGCTGGTGGGACTGGCTCACGGGCTTCACCGTGTTGTGCGGACTCGCGGTGATCGTCGGCTATACGTTGCTGGGTTCATGCTGGCTCATTTGGCGCACCGAAGGTCCACTGCATGAACGCTGCCGGCGCTACGCGCGCAGCATGGCCGTGGCGGTACTCGCGCTCATCGTGGTGGTCACGCTATGGACGCCGATGCTGCAAGGGTCGCTCGCCGAACGCTGGTTCCGCTGGCCGGCGATTGCATTCACGGCTCCAGTGCCGATCTTGCTGGTTCTTCTCGCGGCCGGCTTCTGGCGCAGTCTGTCGGCGCGCAGGCATGTACTGCCCTTGCTGTTTGCCTATGGCATTTTCATTCTTTGCTATGCGGGACTTCTCATCAGCCTCTATCCCAATCTTGTGCCGCCCGCCATTTCTTTCCGCGATGCCGCTGCGCCGCACTCGAGCCTGCTATTTCTTCTGGTAGGCGCTGCGATTACCGTACCGATGATTCTCGGCTACACCGTCTACGCGTATTCCGTCTTCAAAGGCAAAATGCGCCCCGGCGAGGGATACCACTGACATGTGGCGACGATTCGCATGGTTCGTCGGTTTATGGATGCTGGGCGTGGCCACGGTAGGGCTAATAGCAGGCGTATTGAAAGTTATATTACGCGCGGCTACGCATTAACTCTTTTGTGGAACGGGTTCTTCAGTTGTGCCCGGTGAAATGTTTGCTCGCCGACGCGTAACGTTTTCAAATTTTTGTCGATAGTCGCGCGTTGCGTATTGCGTATTGCGTATTGCGTATTGCGTACTGCGTATTGCGCCGGCGAGTACGAGGGAGTTCTTCCTCGTATTCGCCGGCGCTCTGGTCTTCAATGCAAACCCTTGGTTACGGCAGCGTGTACGCAATCACATAGTCGCCCTGCTTCGTGCCGAGCGAGCCGTGGCCGCCCGCGGTGACGAGCACATACTGCTTGCCGTTGCTGTCCGCGTAAGTCATCGGCGTGGCCTGGCCGCCTGCGGGCAAGCGCGCCTCCCACAAGCGCTCGCCGTTACGCACGTCATAGGCGCGCAAATAGTAGTCGAGCGTACCGGAGAGGAATGCGACACCGCCGGCGGTCGTCACCATGCCGCCGAGACTCGGCACGCCGAGCGGCATCGGAATCGGCAAAGGCGCGCTATCGCGGATCGTACCGTTCTTGTGCTCCCACACAATGTTGTTGGTGCGCAGATCGACGCCCGCGACATAACCCCACGGCGGCGCCTGGCACGGAATGCCGAGCGGCGAAAGAAATGCGTTGATCTCGAATCCATACGGCGTGCCGCGAGCGAGCTTGATGCCGCTCGTTTCGCTGCCCTTCTTCTCGCCGTTGTCCGACGGAATCTGCGAACGCGGTATCAGCTTCGAAGTAAAGGCCATGTAACTCGGATTCGCGATGAGTATTTGCCGCACCGGGTCCACCGCGACACCGCCCCAATCGAATACACCGAAATTGCCCGGAAATACGAGCGATCCCTGTTCCGAAGGCGGCGTAAACATGCCGTCGTAACGCAGCGATTTGAATTTCACGCGGCACCACAACTGATCGAAAGGATTAGTGCCCCACATGTCGCGTTCGCGCACTTTCGGCGGCTTGAAGTTAAGTGCGGAGAACGGCTGCGTCGGCGATGTGTGGTCGCCCGACGCGGCGCCTTGCGGCACGGGTTCTTCTGTAATAGGCACGATAGGCTTGCCGGTCTCGCGGTTCAGCACATAAATGCTGCCCTGTTTCGTCGATGCAATTAGCGCAGGCTGCACGCCGCCTGCCGTCTGCAAATCGATTAGCGAAGGTTGGCCGCCGACGTCCATATCCCACAGGTCATGGTGCGTGAATTGATAGTTCCAGCGCATCTTGCCGGTTGCGAGGTCGAGTGCAACCACGCCTGCTGCCACTTTCTCGGAAGCCGGTGTGCGCAATCCGCCCCATTGGTCCGGCGTCTGATTGCCGAGCGGCAGATAGACCATGCCGAGCTTCTCGTCGACGCTGAACACCGACCACATATTCGGCGAATTGCGAACGTACGTCTGGTTGGGGCCAACGGGCTGCGTCGCGTCCGGATTGCCCGCGTCCCAGTTCCACACGAGATGGCCGTCATGCACGTCGAATGCACGCGTGACGCCGGAGGGTTCGTTGGTCGATTCGTTATCGGTGACGTGGCCGCTAATAATCACGAGATCGCGCGTGACCGCCGGCGGCGATGTCGAGTAATAACCGCCCGGTGTGAACGGGCCGATGTTCGTGCGCAGGTCGATCTGACCGTTATTGCCGAAGTGCGTGCACGGTTGTCCCGTGTCCGCATTGAGCGCGATGAGGCGCGCGTCGGCGGTCGGCAGGAAGATGCGGCGCGGGCATTCGGCGCTGGCTGCGGCGTTGGTGCTGGCGTTGGCTGTCTGCTGCGTGGCGGCGGCAGTATCGCTCGCAGTCGTCGCAGCCGATGCGGATTGCGTAGTGTCAGCCGCCGCGGAAGCCGCGTTCGGCGATTCGGTGCTTGCCGATGCGGCGTCGGCCGCAGGCGTCGATGCAGCCGCGCCGGAAGATGCATTCGCAGTCACGCTTGCAGTCGCGCCCGAAGCCGCAGCCGCATTCGAGGCCACACTTGAAGCCACATTCTCACCAGCGCCCGGCGCCGAAGCCCCCGCTGCATTTTCCGCGGCCCCGGTCGTTGCATTCGCCGAATACATCGCGTCGTCGTGATACGACACGCCGCGGCATGTCATATGTTCCCAATGCTTGAAACCGACGGGACTCTGGATATGCGGATCGTAGCGCCACAGTTCTTTGCCCGACGCGGGATCGAGTGCAATCACGATACTGTGCGGCGTGCAGAGGAACAACTTGTTGCCCACCTTGATGGGTGTATTTTCATCGGTCGTTTCAGTCGGGTCGCCCGGACCCGGCTTGTCGCCGGTCTGGAATTGCCAGGCGACCTTCAATTGCCGCGCATTTTCAGGGGTGATCTGCGTAAGCGGCGAATAGCGCTGACCGAACGGCGAGCCGCCATAGTCGGTCCAGTCGCCGGCCTGCCGGTTCGCATCGCCGGCAAGCGTCGTGCTCGGCGCCGCGGCGGTGGAGGCCAGCGTGCCGGGGCGATCGTACGGATGATTGAATGCGGTGCCGATGCCAAGCAGCACCGTCACGATCACGGCCGCAGCCAACGGCACCACGCCCTCGCGATGCGCGGCCGGCGGCCCGAACACCAGTTTGCCCGCGACGGGCGGCAACAGCAGCCACAATGCGAGCACCAGCCACACCCACAAACGCGGCAGTAATTGCCAGAAATCGAAGCGCGCTTCCGTGACCGCCCAAATGGTCGAACCGAATAGAACGAGCGCGAACAACCAGAGCGCCGACCGCCGGCGAATGAACAGCAGCACACCGGTCAGCGCGATCGCAATGCCCGTTATGACGTAATACCAGGAGCCGCCAAGCGTGACCAGCGGGACTCCGCCCGCGGCTAACGCCAAACCGATAATGATAAATACGATACCAGGGACCGCGAGCGCGGGGGGAAACCGATGCGGCTTCGACATGTTCGCCACCTCTACAGACAATGATTCAAATTGAATTGCAACAATAGCCCACCCATGCAGGCTCGGAAGACGCTGCCCTGCGAGTAGCATTTGTGGTTCCCGGACGCTTGCCGGGAAGGCATAGTGCATGCTTTGTAAGGTCGCCCTTTCTTGCCCGATATGTGATGAAGCAGCGAGCCACCATACTCTGTCTACGCGCCAATAGCATCCTCCTCGTCGCGAGATCGAATGGAAGATGGGCGCTGCCCGGCGGCCGATGCAAGCCTGGCGAATCGGTCGCGGCAGCGGCCATTCGCGAACTTCTGGAAGAAACGCAATTGACCGATCTCGCGCTTCACTACATCTTCGAATTCTGGGGCGCGCGCACTCGCCACTATGTATTCGCCGCGCGTATTCCCGATGACATCGAGCCTGTTCCGGGCCGAGAGATCAGCCGGTGCCGCTGGGTTCGCGCGAAAGACATCCATTCCGCATGGGTCAGCGTGTCGACGCGCGGAATCGTTCAGGTACTGCTCGGCGAAGGCAGTCCTGTGGGCCCCGCGCGAAGGTCGAGCCCGTTGCGTGTTTTCTGAGCGCCGCATTTGACGCGCGTGGCACAAGCGTTGCATCGCAAAGCTTGTCGCCTATTCACTCACGGAGTTTCAAATGGCAGGAGATAACTCGTTCAAGCCCGGCGAAATCGTCAAGACGTCCGGCATCTATGCAGTCGTTCATGACGACGGCAAGGGAACATTCGAAGTGACCTGCGTAGAGGGAGAACATTTTCCGCCGACGCGCAGCGGCAAAGGCGCCCACTTCGAACTCAAATACGCGGCCACTCATGCGCATCGTCATGGCGAGCTAAAGGGCAGCGAAGCGCGGCAGGCTGTTTAAAGAACTCAAGCCACTGAACTCGCGCGCGCTCTATCGGCCAGGAGGCGAGACCGGTGCCCAAAGCTTCCGCCACACCATTCGCTCTCGCCGAGCGCGCGGTCATCAGTCTGTATGACGGCGGCGTACTGTCGCCCGCCGTCCTCGAACGGCTTATCGCATCGTTCGCCACGGCGAATCCCGACTGGGACACTGAGCCGACAGAGCGCTCCGTGGATGGACGCTCGCTTCACGAAGTCGTCGCTCTGACCATGCTGCCGGGCGAATCGCTGCGGGCGGCGCGCAAGTCGTTCATGTCCATCATCGAACATATTGCGGGCGCGCCGAAAACGAAAAAGACAAGCCGTGCAGCGAGCAAAGTCAAAGAAGAAGTCGAGGAAGAAGAGCCGGCAGAAGAAGACGACGAAGACAGCGCCGAACTCGCGAGGCAATTATCCGGCGGCGCACGCGGTACGCGCGGTACACGCGGTACACGCGGTACACGCGGCACGTCGTCTAACGGGCGACGCGGCTCCGCGGAGAGCGAAGACGCCGACACGTCCGCACGCAAGCCTGCTGGAAGGGCCGCATTCAATCCGCTCGTGAATGCCGCGGCGCCGCGCAAGAGCAAAAGCTGACTGTTGGCAGAGAGCCGCCCGCCAACGGGCACAATGCTTGCGATGCTTCGCTCAGACATGCCGCCACGCGGCGGCGTCCAACATGGAGAGCGACATGCCGGAACAACAACCAACCCCCAACACCGACGACGCACTGGAATTACTGATCGCGGACCATCGCGCGGTCGAAAAGCTTTTCACCGCATTCAAGCAGGCCAAAGAGGACGATCTCGAAGCGAAAGCCACCCTCGCCCAACGCGCGTGTGAAGAACTGACCATTCACACCATCATCGAGGAAGAACTTCTTTATCCCGCCGCGGGTAAAGCGCTTCCGTCAAGCGATGTCGTCGATGTCGAGGAAGCCTACGTCGAGCACTTTCTCGTGAAGACGCTAATCAGCAAATTCGAAACGCTGAAGGCGGGCGATAAGGGCTTCGACGCGACCTTCAAGGTGATGAGCGAAATGGTGCAACATCACGTCGAGGAAGAAGAGAACGAGCTATTCCCCGAATTGCGCAAGGCCAATCTCGACGTCAAAGGGCTCGGCCAGAAGATCGTGAAGCGCAAAACCGAGTTGCAAGGCAAACTCGACCAGGTGGGAAGCCGCGCTGTGGGCGATAAAACCTGATACACGTTCTGCGCCGCGCGGTGCGTCGCCGCGTATTGCCATAAAAAATCCCGCCCTGAAACGGGCGGGATTTCGCTCGTCATTCGACGGCAACCGCGCTGCTTACCGCTGCTTACTTCTGCTGCTTCGCCTTCTCGTTGCCGGCGCGCTCCGCGAATTCGGTGAGCTTCAGATCCGTAGCTTTTTCTTCTTCCAACGTTTCCTTCAGCAGATTAACCGCCTCGGTAAAGCCCAACTGCTTGCCGATCGCGCAGAGACTGCCGTACGACGCGATTTCGTAGTGCTCCACCTTCTGCGCGGCCGCGACGAGACCCGCGTCGAGCACCGGTCCTCTTTCGATTTCGTCGATGAGTTCCTGGCCTTCTTCAATCAACCCTTCCATCGCGACGCACTTCATTCTTTTCAACTTCACGCCACAACTTTCTACAACCTTGTCGATTCTTTCCACCTGTCCCTGCGTTTCCTCCAGGTGAACCTTGAATGCCTCGCTCAATTGCGGATCGGACGCAGCGCGCGAGAGCTTCGCCAGTGCTTTGGTCAATTGCTTCTCGGCGCTGTAGATATCAGACAGCATGTGAACGAACAGATCATCGACAGTCTTTCGCTGTGTCATATGCAACTCCCAAGGTAGTGGTTAGGAGCCCTGCATCGCGCAACGGGTGTGCCTGGCGAAGCGGACGGGCATGTGATTGACCGTAGCGCGTCGCATTCGCACCAGGTACGGCGCATGCGCAGGCAAGCGTGCAGTCCAACGTTTCCCAACCATATTCAACGGAGAAGCCAATGTTCGTTCACAACAAGCGACTTCAATACACCGTGCGTGTCGCCGCCCCTAATCCGGGCCTCGCCAACCTGATGCTCGAGCAATTCGGCGGGCCGCAGGGCGAGTTGGCAGCCGCGTGCCGGTACTTCACCCAGGCCGTCGCTGAAGACGACCCGGGCCGCAAGGATTTGCTGTTCGACATCGCCACGGAAGAGTTGAGCCACCTCGAAGTGATCGGCTCGATCGTCGCCATGTTGAACAAGGGNGCGAAAGGCCANCTNGCCGAAGGCGTCGAGCAGGAAGCGGAGTTGTATCGTTCGCTGACGGGCGGCGGCAACGACTCGCACACGACCGCGCTGCTGTACGGCGGCGGGCCTCCGCTGACGAACTCCGCGGGCGTGCCGTGGACGGCCGCGTATATCGACACGATCGGCGAGCCGACCGCCGATCTGCGCTCGAACATCGCCGCGGAAGCGCGCGCCAAGATCGTCTATGAGCGGCTGCT
>JGI24740J21852_10000933_pt1 | contig 12999 bp, 10 predicted proteins | sample KBSCornC6_FD_21852 | JGI IMG/M metagenome (IMG submission 21852) | reverse complement strand
GCCCTGTCCTGCCCGATGACCGCAACGCAGACGCTCGTGACCGAGCCGCCGTCGCCGGGGGCATTGGCATGGCGTGCGCTGCTGTCGCAGCGCAAGGGCAAGCGCGGCGGGCCGCTGCCACGTCATACCCTGGTGCGCCAGGAAGTGCCGCTGGACGCCGAGCACATCGCGCAGTACGCGGCGGTGTGCGGTTTCTCGCCTGCGCATGGGGTGCCGATGACGTATCCGCATCTGCTGGGTTTTCCGCTGCAACTCATGCTGATGACGGAGTCGGCATTTCCGTATCCGGTGATCGGGCTCGTGCACCTGTGCAACACGATCCGCCAGCATCAACGCCTGGAGGCAGGTGAACGCGTGCGCGTGGAAGTGCGCCCGCGCCGGCTGCTCCAGCACGCGCGCGGGCAAGCCTTCGCCATTGAGACGGCCATCCTCAAAGCGCGCACGGTAGTGTGGGAATCGCTGTCGACGTACCTGCGCGTCGGCGTGCCGTCGCCGCAGGGTGCGCCGTTGATTGCGCTGCCGACCATATCCGACCTGTCGCCCGATGGTCACTGGGAAGTCCCCGCTGACACCGGCCGCCGCTACGCAGAGGTGTCAGGCGACTGGAACCCCATCCACGTGTCGAGCATCGGCGCAAAGCTGTTCGGCTTTGCGCACCCCATCGCGCATGGCATGTGGACCAAGGCGCGCGCACTGGCCGCGTTGCTGCCGGCCGCGCCGCTCACGCAAAGCGAGGTGGTGGCGGAATTCAAGACGCCGCTGCACCTACCGGGGGCCGCTACGCTCTGGCAAGCCCACGAAGCCGCCACCGGGCGCGCATTTGAGGTTCGCAACGCGGCTGGCGACAAACCCTATCTGCGTGGCGTACTCACGCTGACGCAACCCAATACCGGAGACTGAACCCATGCTCGTCAACGCGCAGCCGCGCCGCGTCGCCATCCTCGGAGGTAACCGCATCCCGTTCGCGCGTTCGAATACCGCCTACGCCACGGCGTCGAACCAGCAGATGCTGACCGCAGCGCTGCAAGGCCTGATCGACCGCTTCAACTTGCATGGCCAACGCCTGGACGAAGTGGTGGCCGGTGCCGTCATCAAGCACGCGCGCGATTTCAACCTGGCGCGAGAGACGGTGCTGTCCACCACGCTCGCCAAGCAAACACCCGCGTATGACGTCCAACAGGCCTGCGGCACGGGGCTGGAAGCGGCCATCCTGGTCGCCAACAAGATTGCGCTCGGGCAGATTGAGGTGGGCATTGCGGGCGGCACGGATACCACCTCCGATGCGCCCGTCGGGCTGAACGAAAAGATGCGCAAGATCCTGCTGGAAGCCAATCGCGCCAAATCCACCGGCGCGCGCATCAAGGCCCTGGCCGGGCTGCGGCCGTCGATGTTCGTGCGGCCCCTGCTGCCCCGCAACAGCGAGCCACGCACGGGCCTGTCAATGGGCGAGCACTGCGAACTGATGGCCAAGCGCTGGGGCATCCGCCGCGAAGACCAGGACGCCCTCGCGCTGCGCAGCCACCAGAACCTCACCGCCGCCTACGAGCGCGGCTTCTTCATCGATCTGATGACCGCCCACCTCGGGCTGGACCGCGACAACAACCTGCGCAGCAACCTCACCATCGCGCAACTGGCGAAGTTGCAGCCGGTGTTCGACCGCAGCGCCGCCGGCACCATGACGGCCGGCAATTCCACACCGCTCACCGATGGCGCCTCGTGCGTGCTGCTCGCCAGTGAAGACTGGGCGCGTGCGCACAACTTGCCGGTGCTTGCCTACATGACCTGCGCGGATACCGCCGCCGTCGATTTCTTCAGCGGCACACCCGAGCAGAACGAAGGGCTGCTGATGGCGCCGGCCTATGCCGTTTCGCGCATGCTGCAACGTGCCGGCCTCACGCTGCAGGACTTCGACTACTACGAGATCCACGAAGCCTTCGCCGCCCAGGTGTTGTGCACGCTAGCCGCGTGGGAATCGCCCGAGTACTGCCGAGAAAAACTCGGCCGCAGCGCACCGATGGGCAGCATCGACCGAGCCAAGCTCAACGTAAACGGCAGCTCGCTGGGCACCGGCCACCCGTTTGCCGCCACAGGCGGGCGCATCGTCGCCACACTCGCCAAGATGCTGGCGCAACGCGGCAGCGGGCGCGGGCTGGTGTCGATCTGCGCGGCGGGCGGGCAAGGCGTCGTCGCCATTCTGGAAAGGCCCGAACAGATGTCGCATTGAACCCACGGGCCCACGGGAACGGCCCGCTTAAGAACCCGCGCGGCATATAACGAAACCAGCCGCATGCCGTTTCAACGGACGATGGACGGAGACACCATGAACACCGTTGCCGACCGCAACAATCTGACCGACCGCATCTGGCTAAAGTCGTATCCCGAAGGCGTACCTGCGGAGATCAACCCCGACCGCTATCACTCGCTGGCCGAAGTGTTTCGCGAATCGGTGGAGAAGTACCGCACGCGCGTCGCTTACGTGAGCGTCGGCACGGAGATGACCTACGGCGAATGCGAACAGCAGGCCAAGCACTTCGCGGCATGGCTGCAATCGCGTGGCGTGAAGAAAGGCGACCGCGTGGCGATCATGCTGCCCAACAGCCTGCAGTATCCGGTGTGCCTGTTCGGCACGTTGCTGGCCGGCGCCATCGTCGTCAACGTGAACCCGCTGTACACGGTGCCGGAACTGGCCCACCAGCTGCGCGATTCCGGCGCGCAGACCATCGTCGTGCTGGAAAACTTTGCGCGCACGCTGGAGCAAGCGCTGCCCGGCACACAAGTGCGCAACATCGTCATCACCGGCATTGGCGACCTGATGGGTGGCGCGCTCAACGTCAAAGGCCGTGCGCTGAACTTCGTGATGCGGCATGTACAGAAGCAAGTGCCGCCGTACACGCTGCCCTCGCCGATCTGGCTGCGCGATGCGCTGGCCGCGGGGCGCGCCCGTGCGCTGCAGCCGGTGCAACTGGCATCGGAAGACATCGCCTTCCTGCAATACACCGGCGGCACCACTGGCGTGGCCAAAGGCGCGATGCTCACCCACCGCAACATCATCGCCAACCTGCTGCAGGCAGAGGAATGGTCCAAGAGCATGCTCACCGGCGGCGCGGAGACCAACGTCACGCTGTTGCCGCTGTATCACATCTTCTCGCTCACGGTGAATCTGCTGATGTTCATGACCATGGGTGGGCGCAACATCCTCATTGCCAATCCGCGTGACACCAAGCGGGTGCTCTTCATCTTGCGCAAAGAACGCTTCTCGGGCATTGCGGGGGTCAACACGCTGTTCAATCTGCTGCTGGAAGACCCCGAGTTTGCCAAGCGCGATTTTTCTGCGATGAAGATCACCATCGGCGGCGGCATGGCGGTACAGCGTGCCATTGCGGAGCGCTGGAAGAAGGTGACTGGCCACACCATCGTGGAAGGGTATGGGCTGACGGAATGCTCGCCCGTGGTGTCGATGAACCCGCCGAACATTACCGAATTCAGCGGCACGATTGGCTTGCCGGCGCCCTCCACCGAAGTGCGTTTCAAACGCGACGACGGCACCATCGCCCCCCTGGGCGAGCCCGGCGAATTGCAGGTGCGCGGCCCCCAGGTCATGCGTGGCTACTGGCAGCGCCCGGAGGAAACCGCCAAGGCCATCGATGCGGATGGCTGGTTCTCCACCGGCGATATCGGCGTGATGGACGCCAACGGCTACATCCGCCTGATCGACCGCAAGAAGGACATGATCCTCGTCTCGGGCTTCAACGTGTATCCGAACGAGATCGAAGATGTGGTGGCGCTACACCCCGAGGTGCTGGAGGTGGCCGCCATTGGCGTGCCTGACCCGGTGGCGGGCGAGCGCGTGAAGATCATCGTGGTACCCCGCACCAGTGCATTGACGGAAGCCGCACTGCTCGAACACTGCCGCGCGCATCTGACCGGCTACAAGATGCCGCGCATCGTCGAGTTCCGCCACGAGGAGCTGCCCAAGTCGACGGTGGGCAAGATCCTTCGGCGCGAACTGCGCGATGCCGATCCGGACATCCAGCGCGCCCGCGCGGCACAGGTACCGCAATAGCGCGCCGATTAGGAGACTCGCATGCGTGCACGCACTGTTGCCCTGATGACGGCGCTGGCTTGCTGCGCCCCAAGCTGGGCCCAGACCTCGGATGGCTCCGCACCCGTTGCATCTTCGGTGGCGGCGCCGGCTTCGCAGTCCGTCGCCATTGCAGCCTTTGCCGCCATGGACGTCAGCAGACAGGCGGCGTGGCTCGGCACGGAGGTCCACGCCAACGCATTCGCTAACTGGGCTGACGACGACATCCTCGCCATGGCACAAGCCATGAAGCCCGAAACGCTGGTGCGCTGGCTCAAGGCCGAGGTCGCCAACCTGCCGGAATACGAATACCGCATGCGCCGCCAGGAGCGCGTGAAGGACCAATGGCAAAGCCAGCCGTCGCTCATGCTGGTGCGCTACCGCCACGCGCCGCGCCAGGTCTATGCGCGCTGGCTCAAAGGCGGTGCACACGCGGGCCAGGAAATCATCTACGACGAAACCGTGCGCAAAGACGAGATGTACGGCCACCTGGGCGGCGTCTTCGGCTTTGCGGCCATCTGGAGCGCGCTCGACGGGCAGCTCGCCAAATCGCAGTCAAACCACACCGCGCGCGAGCTGGGGCTGCAGTTCATTGTCGATGCGGTCGAACGCGATGGCCGCGCCCACGTTGCCGCCGGCGAGACCGGCAAGTTCAACGACGCCCGCGTGGTGACCGAAAGCGGTGAGCGCATGCTGGCCCTGACCTGGGATTCGCCCACCGGGCCACCGGCGTTTTACGCCAAGCGAGTACGGCTGTTTTTTGACCTCAAAAACCCGTGGGTCCGTGTTGAAGAATCATGGGATGCATCAGGCAACCCGCTTGAAAAAATTGCCATTGAAAGCGTGACGCGCAAGACCTGGAACGACCAAACCTTCAACCCAAAGAACCCGGAATACAAGTTTTAAAGCCCCACCCGTAGACCGTTGTGCACCAAGGCTCCGCCGCTTGGGCGATCGGTATCAAACACGCCTAGGGGAAACCCTTGTGGCGTGCGTACCAGCTAGAGGAAAGCTTCAACGAACGCAGAGAAATCGCTGCGTTATGCTGCGGAAACACAAATCGCCACACCAGTCCACTGAATCACTGAAATTGGTCGGTGCTTGCCACGCCATACGGGCGCATCGCGTTGTTGCAAATGCTCGCAATAGCCAGCTATTGCTGCGCTTTGCGCCTAGCGCTGCATCCCGCATGGCATGTCCTGCCCCTCCCATTTCAGTGATTCAGCGGACTAGGCGAAATAACAATTCCATCCAGAGAGACAACCACATGAACCGCACTGCCCGCCGCTTTGCCGCAGCCCTCGCCTGCGCCGCTGTCAGCACCCTCGCAGCCTCCGCTGCGCACGCGCAATCCACCGCAGAGTCCAACGTTGCTGCAAGCGCCAGCACCGGCTCGGGCAGCTCCAGTGGCGGCGGATTCGGGCAATTCATGGACGACTACGTCTGGGGCCGTAACGTCATGGCGGTGGGCTGGTTCTACATCCGCCCGATGGATTCGGCCACGCCGCTGACCACCACGACCAGCGCCCTGGGTCTGGGCACGTACCAGTCGCCGGGCACCGATGTGAAGGTCAGCAACGCCAACACGCTGTCGGTCACGTTCACGCACTTCTTCAACGACAACATCGCCGGGACCTTCGTGGGTGGCGTGCCGCCCAAGTTCAACCTGTACGGCAGCGGCAACGTGATCGCGCCGGTGCCGGTGATCGGACCGCTGACGCTGATCAACCTGGGCCTGCCGCAAAACAACCCGGTTGCCACGGTGCGCGAGTGGAGCCCGACGATCGTCGCGCAGTACTACTTCGGCACCAAGGAGAGCAAGGTCCGTCCGTTCGTCGGTGGCGGCGTCAGCTACAACTTCTTCACCAACCTGCGCCTGAACTCCAACTTCGTGAACGCCATGCAGAACCTGGGGCAGGTGCTGCAACTTGGCATGGGCCAGGTGCCGACCGGCCCGGCCAAGGTGACGGCCGAGACCTCCAGTTCCTGGACGCCGGTGGCCAGCGTCGGCGTGTCGTATGAGTTCGCCAAGAACTGGTCCGCCATCGGCACGGTGTCGTACCTGCCGCTGAAGACCACGTCGACCATCACGATCCGCAGCCAACAGGGTCAGGTGCTGGCCACCAACAAGACCGACATCAAGGTCGACCCGCTCGTGTTTGGATTGGCGATCGGCTACAAGTTCTGAGCCGCCGGGTTGCTCAATCGCAAACGCCACCTCCGGGTGGCGTTTTTCATTGGGGCATGGCGCAATAGAGTCGATATGATGGCGGGATTCTGCTGACCCATCCCTCGCCCGCTTAACCCACCTCGCCCATGACCCAGCCTTCCATCGCCATCGTCGGAGCCGGCATTGCCGGTGTTGCCTGTGCCAACGCGCTTGCCGCGGAAGGCATCGCTTCCACCGTCTACGAGCGCGCGGGTGGCGTGGGTGGCCGGCTGGCGACCACGGTGTTGCCCGAGGGTGCCCCGGCGTATGCGTTCGACCATGGCGCGCAGTCGTTCAACGTGCGCAGCGAGGCCTTCCGCCGCGCGGTGGATGCTGCCGGGCGACAAGGCTCCGTCCTGCCATGGCCCGCGCGCTGGGGGCACCGCACCGCCGACACCTTGCAGGCCGATACGCGTGACGAAACCCGCTACGTCGGCCTGCCCGGCATGGGCGCACTGGTGCGCAGCCTCGCCACGCCGCTGGACGTGCGCTTTGGCCACGCCGTCACGCACATTGCGCACGAGGGCCGGCGCTGGACGATCGAGCGCAACGGCGCCGGCACCGAACACGCCGACATCCTCGCCCTGGCCTTACCCGCGCCCGAACTGCCGGCGCTCTTCCATGGTACGGCACCAGCCTCGCTGCAAGAGACGATTGCCCCAGTGCGCTACGCCCCGTGCTGGGCGCTGATGATGGGCTTTGCGCAACCGCTCGACCTCCCTTACGACGGCATCCGCATCGACGACGACATGCTCGCCTGGGCCGCGCGCGACAGCGCCAAGCCCGGCCGCGTGATGGTCGACGAGTCGTGGGTGGTGCATGCGTCGCCCGCTTGGTCTGCTGCACACGCCAACGACACGCCCGAGCAGGCGCTGCACGCCATGCACGCCCGCTTTGCCGAAGCCTTCCCCGGCACGCCCGAGCCCGACCTCATGGCCGCGCACCTGTGGCCGCATGCGCTGGTGGAACAAGCCGTCGGCCTGCCCTGCCATTGGGACGGCGCCGCCCGCCTGGGCGCCTGTGGTGACTGGTGCGAAGGCCCCCGCGTGGAAGCCGCCTTCCTCAGCGGTGTGGCGCTGGCCGCAAAGATCGCGGAATCGCTGTGAGGAAACGCCATCGCGCGCCACCGGGCGTTACAATGTCGGGTTGTCTCGTGTTTCGTGTGCCGGGTCGCTCACCCGGCGTGGCTTTCCTCTGACGACGCCATGCGCACCCGACGCCAAGTCCTCGCCCTAGCCTTTGCCGCCGTTGCGGCATCGGTGCCAATGCTGTCCGCCCATGCGCAGGTGCTGCGCAATATTCCGGCGAACGCTCCGGCAGCCCAGTTGACCGTCAATTCGGCCAACACCGGCACGCTGAGTACCGGCAGCACCGGCGTAGTCCGCATCCTGCTGCTTGGCCTGACCAGCAGCAGCGCGGATATCAACTTCGCCCCGGGTGTGCGGATCCTGTCGCTGGACGGGCGCCTGCTGCCGCCCGCTTCGGTGGTCGGCCAGACGTTCAAGGTGCGCTATCAGCTCGACCTGTATCGGCAGTTGCTGACGGCATGGGTTGTCAGCGATGACGACTACAACGCCGCAGTCGCCGCGCAAGCCCAGTCCCAGTAGTCAAGACAGAACGCCCCACGAAGCACGTGCCCCCAGGTCAACCACTGTGAACGGCACATGAAAAAAGTCTTCATCAAAACCTACGGCTGCCAGATGAACGAGTACGACTCGGACAAGATGTCCGACGTGCTCAATGCCGCTGAAGGTCTCGTCCCCACCGACACGCCCGAAGATGCGGACGTGATCCTCTTCAACACGTGCTCCGTGCGCGAGAAGGCGCAGGAGAAGGTGTTCTCCGAACTCGGCCGCGTGAAAGCGCTCAAGGCCCTCAAGCCGGACCTCGTCGTTGGCGTGGGCGGGTGCGTGGCCAGCCAGGAAGGCGCTTCCATCGTGGCGCGCGCGCCGTACGTGGACGTCGTCTTCGGCCCGCAGACGCTGCACCGCCTGCCCGACCTGATCGCAGCGCGCCGCCGCACGGGCCGCTCGCAGGTCGACGTGTCCTTCCCCGAGATCGAGAAGTTCGACCACCTGCCGCCCGCGCGCGTGGATGGCGCCAGCGCTTTCGTGTCGATCATGGAAGGCTGCTCGAAGTACTGCAGCTACTGCGTGGTGCCTTATACCCGTGGCGAAGAAGTCTCGCGCCCGTTCGACGACGTGCTGGCCGAAGTGGCTGGCCTGGCCGAACAGGGCGTGCGTGAAGTCACGCTGCTCGGGCAGAACGTCAACGCCTACATCGGCAGGATGGGCGACACCAGCGAGCGTGCGGACTTCGCGCTGCTGCTGGAATACGTGGCCGAGATTCCCGGCATCGAGCGCATCCGCTACACGACCAGCCACCCAAAGGAATTCAGCTCGCGCCTGATCGAGGCGTACGCCACCAACCCGAAGCTGGTCGATCACCTGCACCTGCCTGTGCAGCACGGCTCCGACCGCATCCTGATGGCCATGAAACGCGGCTACACAGTGCTCGAATACAAGAGCAGCATCCGCAAGCTGCGCACAATCCGGCCGAACATCTCAATTGCCACCGACTTCATCGTCGGCTTCCCGGGCGAAACCGATGCGGACTTCGCCAAGACGATGGACCTGATTCACGAGATCGGCTACGACACCTCGTTCAGCTTCATCTACAGCCCGCGCCCCGGCACGCCGGCCGCCAACCTGCCCGACGACACGCCGCAGGCGGTGAAGCTCGAACGCCTGAAACATTTGCAGGCGACCATTGAAGAGAACGTCGTGCGCATCAGCCAGGGCATGGTCGGCAGCGTGCAGCGCATTCTGGTCGAAGGCCCATCGCGCAAGGACCCGACCGAGCTGCATGGCCGCACCGAGAACAACCGCGTCGTCAACTTCGCCCTGCCCGAGTTGCCGCAAGCGCGCCGCGATCAACTCATCGGCCAGATGCTCGACGTGCGCATCGTGCACGCGTTCCCGCATTCGCTGCGCGGTGAGGTTGTCGCCGATGACAACCGCGTGACCCACTGATCATCAACACAGACGGATTGGATGAAACCGACCACCGCTGAATTCACCGCGCCCAAGAACGACAACGCACGCCTGCAGAACCTGTGCGGGCCGCTGGATGAAAACCTGCGCCAGATCGAGCAGGCACTGGACGTGACCATCAGCCGGCGCGGCAGCAAGTTCACCGTGCGCGGTGCCAACGCACAAGGCGCGGCCAATGCGCTGGAAACGTTCTACAACGCCGCTCGTGATCCGCTGTCGGTGGACGACATCCAGCTCGGCCTAGTGGAGACCCGCCAGGTGGCCGCACATGGCGCCTACCTGCCGGAATCGAGCACCGACGTGCCCGATGGCAACGACCTGTCGCCGGTATTGCACACGCGGCGTACCGATCTGCATGGCCGCACGCCGATGCAGCGCGAATACCTGCGCAGCATCCTCTCGCACGACCTGTCGTTCGGCATCGGCCCGGCGGGTACGGGCAAGACGTACCTGGCGGTCGCCTGCGCGGTCGATGCGCTCGAGCGCGACGCCATCAAGCGCATCGTGCTGACACGCCCCGCCGTGGAAGCGGGCGAGCGCCTCGGCTTCCTGCCCGGTGACCTTGCACAGAAGGTCGACCCCTACCTGCGCCCGCTGTACGACGCGCTGTACGACCTGCTCGGCTTCGACAAGACGCAGAAGATGTTCGAGCGCCAGATGATCGAGATTGCACCGCTTGCGTACATGCGCGGGCGCACGCTCAATCACGCCTTCATCATCCTGGACGAAGCCCAGAACACCACGCCGGAACAGATGAAGATGTTCCTCACGCGGATCGGCTTCGGCTCCAAGGCGGTGATTACCGGCGACACGACGCAGATCGATTTGCCGCGCGGCCAGAAGAGCGGCCTGATCGAAGCGCAGCACGTGCTGCGTGACGTGCGCGGTGTGGCGATGACACGCTTTACCAGCGTCGACGTGGTGCGGCACCCGCTGGTGGCGCGCATCGTCGAGGCTTATGACGAATTCCATGCACAGCACAAGGACGCCTGAACGTGGCCAAAGCTAAAACCAAAGCCAAGAAGACCCAACCCGAAGCCGCCGATTCGTTCGGCCCGCGCGTCGACGTATTCGACGCCAAGGGCAAACCCAAGACGGTGGATGCCAGCGCCGTGCGCATCGCCTTTGCCGATGGCCGCAGTCTGATCATCAGCGTGCCCGACACTGCGGACGGCGCCATCACCCTCGTCGCCGAGCATTCGGACACCAACACGAACGCCATGCTGTCGTTGCGCCCGGAGCACCACGACAGCGTCACGCTTCGTGTTGAAGCCGAGCCGGTGCAAACGGAGCGCACTGAAGACCTCGACGACACGTTCTGGAACCACGGCGCCGAGGCCTTCGACGACGCGGAAATGCTCACGCTCGACCTGACCGTGCAGTACGGCGACGAGTTGAAGGCTGCCGCGCGCAAGGCTCTGCCGAAAGAGCAGGACATCGAAGCGTGGATCGCCCCCGCACTGTTTGCCGATGCGCAGCTGAACGTACGCTTCGTCGGCGAGGAAGAAGGCCGCACGCTCAACCGCACGTATCGCGGCAAGGACTACGCCACCAATGTGCTGACCTTCTCGTACGCAGAGAAGGAAGACGACCCCGTCTCGGCCGACGTCGTGCTGTGCTGCCCGGTGGTCGAGAAGGAAGCGAAGGAACAGAAGAAGCCGCTGCTCGCACACTACGCACACCTGATCGTGCACGGCGCGCTGCATGCGCAAGGCTACGACCATGAAGAGCCGGCCGATGCCGAAGAGATGGAAGGCATCGAAACGCAGATCCTCGGCGAGCTCGGTTTTGCCGATCCATACGCGGATCGATAAAGAAGCACCGTCCCGCATGCTTAACGCCGGCCTCGCGCCGGCGTTTTGCTTGTTGCGTGTTCCATTTCTGCAGCAAGCCGTTTCAACGCTGAATCAACCTGCTTAACCGCAGACCCAATCCCCACAAAGGTTTACAGGATTTCCTCCGCCATTCGGCGCATGGCCGCGCCGGTCAAACCGCGCATGCACGGCGCACCGGTGGCCGGCCATCCGGCACTCGCACCACTGTCCATACGGCGCATGGGTTTTGCCGTAGCGATTTCTATCCTCCACGCATAAGCCGCCGCTCGAGCGAGCTCAACGAACGTCGGCGCAAACGAGCGCCATGGGCCAACCCACGCACAGACGGGCACGGCCCCGCGGGGAGGTCATCATGCGTCAACGCTTCATGGACAGCATTCCATGGACCACGCTGCTCGTCGGCGTGGGTGTCGGCACTGCGCTCGCGGTCGCGCCGCGCATCGCGCATGCGGATCACAAGCAGTCGTGTTATGCGGGCATCGTCGTCGTGTTTGACGGTGCATGGCACCCGGGTGCGGTGATGGGTTGTCGCACCGTCAATGTGTCCGACAGCAACAACGTGGTCGGCGCCGAAGTGAACCTCATGATCGCGCAAGGCACGATCCGGCCGCGTGTGCAGGCCGTGGTCGGCAGCACCAGCGTGCAGGCGCTGATCGGCGGCGGATACGATTTCGCGAGCGGCAAGCCCCTGGTGGGCGTCGGCGTCACGGGCAACCATTGGCTAGGCGGCGTAGACACGGAGATCGCCGGCCGCTGGACAGCCTACGCCGGCGCCAGCACGCTGGGCCGCTACCACCGCAACACGCAGGACCCCGCCGTGACGCCTGCAACCACCCCAGCCAACAACATCACGCCGCCACCGCCCACGAACAACAACGCACCAGCCCCCGCTCCGACGCCAGGCAAGTCGCCGAGTCCTAGCCCTAGCCCTAGCCCTAGCCCTAGCCCTAGCCCTAGCCCTAGCCCCGGCCCTAGCCCGACTCCGACTCCGACTCCAACACCAACACCGACGCCCAGCCCGGCCCCAACCCCGTCGCCCTGCGGAAGCTGCCATGGCGGTGACCATGGTGGTCATCATCACGGCGGGCATCACGATCATGACCACGATCACGACCATGACGGCCACCACGGTGGACATCATGGCGGCGATCACGACCGCGGCGGCGATGGCGACCATGACCATGGCGGAGGTGGCGACCATGGCAATCACCACGGCCCGCACGGTGGCGACCATGACCACGGTGGCGATGGTCACCACGGCAACGGCCACGGCGATCACGATGGCAACCACGGGCACCAAGGCGACCATGATCGTGGCGGCGACGGCCACCATGACAACGACCATGGCCATCACGACCGCGGCGGTAGCACCGACCACGACAAAGACCACGGCCACGACGACCGAGGCGGCGGTGATGACCCCGGCGCTCACCACCATGGCGACAACGACCACCACGGTGACGAGAACGGCGGACCTCCCGGCAACGACGATCACCATCACCCAGGCGGCAAGGACGGCAGCGACTGACCGTTACCCCCTTCGGCAGCGCGCCCCAGCCATGCCGCCCGAGCCGGCCACCTGAAGTGCAGCGTCATTCACTTCAGGTGGCCCGGGGCTCGCCCGGCGTCATCTGGACCGCCAATCTTTTGGTGTATGCTGGCCCGATGTTTAACGACGCGCGACCGCGCCATGAATGATCCGTATCCCAGTCCGAAGCCAGCCGACAAACCCCGCTCGCTGCTGGAACGCCTGACCGACCTCATCTCGCCCGAGCCCGAATCGCGGGCCGAGCTGCTCGAAATCCTCCAAGACGCCCATGC
>JGI24740J21852_10000932_pt1 | contig 13001 bp, 13 predicted proteins | sample KBSCornC6_FD_21852 | JGI IMG/M metagenome (IMG submission 21852) | reverse complement strand
CGGGCTGCCTTGGCAAGAATATCGACACAGCGCTCGAAACTTACGGCAAATTCCTCGCGCCGCAGAACATCCAAAGCCTGCTCGTGCATACCGATGACATGATGAAGCACATCGCCGGCCTGGCTGCCCGTTTCAGCCAGCGTGCGTTGCATCCGCATTCCGGGTGATGGTGCTCCGGTCAGCTCCTCAAGCAGGGCGGCCCGCAACGTCGACAGGCTTTCGAAGCCGAGGTTGCGCGCCGTGCGAACGACCGTGGCGTCGCTGGTACCGGCGAGTTGTGCGATCTGGGCGGCCGAATTCAACAGAACAGCTTGCTTCTGATCGACGAAGAAGCGGGCGATACGCTGCTCTGCGGGAGGGAGTGTCTCGATTACATCGAGAACGCGATCTTCGAAAGCGCGAGATTTCTGCGTCGTTTCTGCCATGGGATATCTTTTGTAGTGAATGCTACTAATTGCATTATCTGTAGCATTTGCTGCAAAAGAATGACAGCGCAAAACAAAGGGCGCTTCGCTATATTGCAAAGCGCCCCTTTTGATCGCGCTGAAAGGCAAGCGCAGAGAGCTTGCTGCGACTATGCCGCCAATGCCGCGCGCACCGCCGGGATCACCTTCTGGCCGTAGAGTTCGATACAACGCAGCATCTTCTCGTGGCCGAGCGCGCCGGCGCTGTATTTCAGCTGGAAGCGGCTGATGCCGAGTGTCTTGACCACTGGAGCAAGCTTGGTCGCGACCGTTTCCGGCGAGCCGACATAGAGCGAACCCTTTTCGATCTCGTTGTCGAATTCCGCGCGCGTCATGGGCGGCCAGCCGCGCTCGCGGCCGATGCGGTCGCGCATTGCCTTGAAGCAGGGCCACAGCTCCTCGCGGGCCTGTTCGTCCGTTTCGGCGATATAGCCCGGTGAGTGGATGCCGATGGGCCGCACGGGCTTGCCGAGCTGTTCGAAGGCGCGGTGATAGAGGTCGACATAGGGCTGGAAGCGATAGGGGCTTCCGCCAATGATCGCCAGCATCAGCGGCAGATCGTAGTGCGCGGCACGCACCACCGATTCCGGGCTGCCGCCGACGCCGATCCAGGTCTTCAGCTGGCCGCTTTCGATGGTCGGGAAGACCTTCTGGTTGCGCAGCGGCGGGCGGATGCTGCCCTCCCAGTTCACAGGCTCGTTTTTAAGGAGAGCCGCGAATAGATCGAGCTTTTCCTCGAAGAGCTGCTCGTATTGCGACAGCTCGAAACCGAACAGTGGAAAGGACTCCGTAAACGAGCCACGGCCGAGAATGACCTCGGCGCGGCCGTTCGAAACCGCGTTCAGGCTGGAGAAGCGCTGAAATACGCGGATCGGATCGTCCGAGCTCAGCACGGTAACGGCGGATCCCAGATGGATTTTTGATGTGCGGCTGGCGATGGCGGCCAGGATCGTCTCGGGCGAGGAGACGGCGAAATCCTCGCGGTGATGCTCGCCTATGCCGAAGAAGTCGATGCCGAGCTGATCGGCAAGGACGCCTTCCTCGACGACATTGCGCAGCACCTGCGCATGCGGCAGCGGCGTGCCCTTGTCGTCAAAGGTCACGTCGCCGAAAGTATCCAGGCCGAATTCGACATTGTTTGTCGTCATGATTTTTCCTGTCATGTGTCGAAATGATAATGTTGAGACAGCATGTAGTGCCGCTCCCGACCATCCACTACCCGGAAAGTTTCGGCTGAAATCTTCGAAGAATTCGATATGCCGATGGCAACCGGCGATATTCGGCAACGCCGCCGTTGCGATCAGTGGCACTCAATCCGATATTACTTCAACGTCAGCACAGTCGGATCAGGAGAGGAAACACATGGTCGCACTGAAAAAGGTCAATCTTACCAAAGCCTTTGCAGCCTTCGATGAGACATGGAGTCCGCGCGTCGGCGGCGATATCAACGATTTCCAGGTGAAGCTCACGAAGCTGGAGGGCGCCTTCCATTGGCACCATCATGAAGAGGAGGACGAGCTCTTCCTGGTCGTCAAAGGCACGCTGCGCATGAAGCTGCGCGAGGAAAACGGCGGTGACGTCGTGCTCGGGCCGGGCGAATACATCATTGTTCCGCATGGGGTAGAACATTGTCCGGTCGCCGAGCCGACCTGCGAAGTCGTGCTGTTCGAGCGCAATACGACGCTCAATACCGGCAATGTCGAAAACGAGCGGACGATCCGCGAGCCCAAGCGTCTTTGAGCGATCCCGATGCTCCGGCGACCCTTAAAAAAGGCCGCCGGACATCATCTAGCCCATCATTTCAGCGCCAGCTTGTTCGACGGCGTGCGGCAGGTGGCGAAAACATCCAGCTGCGGATCATAGACCTTCGTCGAGACATCCATCATGCCAAGAACGCTGTGAAAGATGTTGTCGTGAGAGTAGGTACCCTCGGCGGCCTGCTTGGCGAGGCAGGCCATATCGAAACCGGCGACCTTGGCGAGATCGTCAGCCATCCATACCAGCATCGGCACGTGCGTCTGCTGTGAAGGGGCGATGATGTAGGGCGTGCCGTGTAGATAGATGCCGTTTTCGCCGAGCGACTCGCCGTGATCGGAGAAATAGAGCACGGAGCCGGATATCGAGTTCGAGCGCTGCTTCAGCTTGTCGATAACCATGGCGACGATGTGATCCGTGTAGAGGATCGTATTGTCATAGGCATTGGTGATCTCCTCCTGCGAACAGGAGCTGAAGTCGTTGGAGCGGCAATCCGGCTGGAACCGGCGGAATTCTTCCGGGTAGCGCTGATAGTAGGCCGGGCCATGGCTGCCGAGCTGGTGTAGCACCAGCACGCTGTCGCCCTTCACCTTGTCCAGCCAGCCGTCAACCTTATCGACGAGGATCTCGTCCTTGCATTCGCCGTCCTGGCAGAAGCGCGGATCGGCAGAGTGTGGCAGGAAGGTGTATGAAACGCGATTGGTGACGTCATAGCTGCCTGTGTCGTTGTCGAGCCAGGTCACATCGACCTTGGCGTGGGTCAGCACATCGAGCAGATTTTCCGTCTCCAGCCCCTTGCGATGGCTATATTGTTGGCGCGTGTAGACCGAGAACAGGCAAGGTATCGAGGTGGCCGTCGCGGTACCGCAGCTGCTCGTATTCGGGAAATAGACGACGTTGCGCTTTGCCAGCTCCGGATTGGTCGTCTTGGCATAGCCGCCAAGCGAGAAGTTCTGCGCGCGGGCCGTCTCTCCGGCAACGATGATCGTCACACGCGGCTTGCCGTTGTCGACGGTGCCGACCCTGCGGGCATCCGTGCCCAGTGGCTCAGCCACGACATTTGCATTCCTTTGCGCATCGATGACGTACCGCACCGCGCTTGTGATCGGCATCACAGGATTGAGCGTATCCATCATGTCTCGGTGAGCGCGGCCGATGCCGGCATAGGTCTTGTAGAACGTCGTTCCGGCGGCGACGAAGATCGCCGAACAGGCAAGGATGACGGCAGTATTGTAGGCAAGCTTCTTGAGGATCGGGCGATGGACGATCCGAATCCACACGATGACCAGAGACGGCAAGATACCCGTCAGCAAAACATAGGTGATGAAGCGCGTCGTGATCAGATGGCTGCTTTCCGCGCCTGTCGAAACAGCCGCGTTGCGGATCATCTCCTTGTCGATAATGACGCCGAACTGGTCGTTGAACCAGGAAGATACCGAAGCCACCAGCACGAAGAAGATAAGAACCGGCTTCGTGACGTATTTGGCGGAGAAGAACGTGAAGAGCGCCATGATCGCCGCGGAGATACCAATGACGAAAGCGGCAAAGGCGGCCGGCTCGGCGATGAAATAGCCGTAAGCCTTAGTCCAGAACATCCGGTTTGTCACAAGGAGTACATAAAGCGTCGCTACAAGGCATAGCGTGATGCTGCCGATTGCTGGCGCGAACTTTTGTCGGCCAGGTGCTATTTTTTCGTTGGTCAATGATTGTCTCCGAGGCATGGGCTGGCGGCTGACGCAGAAAAGCCCATCACTACAGGTGTGCTTTGGCGGTCAAAGCACGCCACCATGGTGATCAATCCTGACATTTACCTGAACGGCGATTTGCCGAGCGGAGCCGGTTTGGCTCGAATTCAAGCTGTCTTTCCTTTTTGTCGATGTTGTGTCGAAAGTTCAGGTTGTCGTCAGAAATACGTCCCATAGGTTCCCGATTGCAACTGGGGATGCAATCGTGCGGCTTCTATTGGTCGAAGACAACACACTGATAGGCAATGCCGTGCAGGATCATCTGAATGCGGACGGCTGGTCGGTGGACTGGTCCGTGGATTTGGAATCCGCCAAGCTTGCCGCTGCAGCCGAAGCCCACGACGTGATGCTTCTCGATCTTCGATTGCCCGATGGCAGCGGCCTCGATCTGCTCAAGCTCATGGAAGCGCGCGGGGATAGAACCCCCATCATTGTCATGTCGGCCTATGATCAGCTGTCGGATCAGATGACGGCCATGAATATCGGTGCCGTCGATTATCTGGTGAAGCCTTTTGCACTGAGCGAAATGGCGGTTCGTGTGCGCAAGGCGGCAAGGCGCAGCCGCTTGTTCCGGATGCGCACTGCCAGCTGAACCGACCCGGCTTCAGGATTTAGCCTGCGTTCCCGACCGCAGGAAATCGATGCTAGCCATCGCCGCGGCAAAGACCACCAGAGACAAGAGCCAGCCGAGCACCGCGTCGGACAGATAATGGGCTCCTGTCATTACGCGCATGACCGGCATCATGATCGAGATGATGGCGAGCGGGATACCAACGGAGAAGCGCAGCCGCGGTGGCAGCAGCAGCACAAGGCAAAGCAGCCAGCCGCCAGACGACGCTTCGCCCGAGACGAAGGAACAGTTTGCAAGACATCGACCGGCGAACGAACCTGCCTGAACGAAATCCAGCGAACCGCCGAAGAGATCCGTGCTGCGCGGTCTTGGCCTGCCGCCATAGGTTTTGAGCAACGCGTTGACGATAAGGCCGCAGCCGACGCCAAGCGATATCAGTGCGGCGATATACTGATCCGCTTTCAATGTCCGCCAGCCTGCGCCGTATTTATACCGAGATGAAATCAGGGCGGCGAACAGGACAAGAATGGCGATGTATGGCAGGGCGAGCGTCACGTTTCGCACCATGCGAAGGAGAGGATTTTTGGCGAGGGCAAAGGTACCGCAGACGTTGCCGACGGGGGAGGTCGATGCACAAGGCTCCGCCGTGAAGACGCTTTTTGCAACGGCGAGATCGATGCCCGGAAATCGATAGAAGACAAACAGCAGTGTCCACCAAAGCACGAACAGCGCAAGAAACACAAAAAAGTATCTGCTTACCGGAGCGTTCCGTTTTGTGTAGGCAATGGAGTTGTCGTACATCTAAAAGTCGGCCGCTGTCTGAACACGTTCAAAGTGGATGCCCGCCCGCGTTGTGAAGGCGTCAGGAAACCACAATCGAGCGACTATTATGACAGAAGCCTTAAGCCAGGCTGAAAGGCAATGATCGGTAAGGCCTATCAAGGCCGCACAACCGCGCCGGATGCATGCGGCAAAGTGTTTGCGTTCTCTTTTGTCCCGGGCGGCGATCTATTCGCCGGTCTTGAAATAGGCCTCCAGCCGATAGCCGTCGGGATCGATGACGAAGGCGGCATAGTAGAATTGGCTATAGTCCGGCCTGATGCCCGGCTTGCCGTTGTCTTCGCCGCCATTGGCGATGCCTGCTGCATAGAAGGCGTCGACGGCTGCCTGGCTCGGGGCCACGAAACAGAAATGCAGCCCNGAGCCGCGATCGGCCGGTACGGGACGTTCCACCTCGCTCACCCAGAATTGCGCGCGTTCCGCGCCATATCCGACCGTACCGTCGAAGTTGGTGACGCGCTCATAGCCGAGAGGAGAAAGGGCCGCGTCATAAAATTTTTGCGCCCGCGCCANNTCTTTGACGCCGATCGAAATATGGTCGAACATGAAACAAGCTCCTGCCGTGTTGTCTGCGAAGCTTTACGGAAGGCCCGCTCCTGGGGAAGCGTCGGCTTTCGAAACTCCGCGGATCGATTTCGTCTCACCATCTTGCAACGATCATGGGAAGTCAACAAAACGAAGGGAGGGTTTGTCTGGTCGCTTGATCCGGCTGCTTCTTCTATAAAGCGGTCCGGTGCCGCCGCGCCGCCGAGATAAACGGATGGGTGTCGAATTTACGGCTGTGCGGCTGCGATCTGATTTTTTTGCAACGACTGTCGATTTCCAGAGCGCTGCTTCGTCGTCAATATGAGCGGGTTTGTTGAGCGGCAATGGTGCCGGCACCTCGCTTCCGGAGGAATTTTCCTATGCGTTTCATGTCTATCGTCACTGCCAAGGATTTCATGCATCCGACGCCGGAGCTTGCCGAGGCCATTCACAAGATCGCCGATCGGGAAATCAAGGCCGGCCGTATGATCGATACGGCGGGGCTGATGCCGCTTGCGACGGGCGCCCGCGTCACGATCAAGGATGGTAAGTTGAGCGTGGTCGACGGCCCCTTCGTCGAGGCCAAGGAGGTTGTCGGCGGCTATGCCATCTTCGAGCTGCAAAGCAAGGAAGAGGCCGTAGCGCTCGCGGTCGAGTTCATGCAATTGCACAAGGATTTCATGCCAGGCTGGGAAGGCACATGTGAAGTACGCGCCTACTTCGAGCCAAATGCCGAGGGTGTATGCGACCCGCTCGCCGAAGCAAGGGCATAATGCTTTCGATCTGTCATCGGGGCGGGCGGCCTTGAAAGCCGCCGGCGCCCATCAGGCGATCCTGGCCGTCTGGCGGATCGAACTGCCGCGGCTGATCACCAGTCTCGCACGGTTGCTACGCGACGTGCCGCTGGCTGAAGATCTGACGCAGGAAGCGTTGATTGTCGCCTTGGAACGATGGCCGAAGACGGGCATCCCCGAGCGACCTGGCGCGTGGCTTATGACCACAGCTAAGCGCCGGGCGCTCGACCATTTGCGGCGGCGTCGGATGCTGGACCAGAAACACGAAATGATCGTTCGGGAGATGGAGGAGGACGAGCAGATCATGCCCGATCTAGATACTCCTCTCGATGACGATATCGGCGATGAAATGCTGCGCTTGATCTTCACGGCATGCCATCCGCTGATCTCGCGCGAAGCACGGGTGGCGCTTGCCCTGCGAATGATCTGCGGCTTGACGACCGAGGAAATCGCCCGGGCGTTTCTGGTCTCTGAGGCAACGATTGCCCAGCGCATCGTCCGCGCCAAGAAGACCTTGTCGGAATCCGGGCTTTCCTACGAGACGCCGCACGGCGAGGAGCTCTCGCAGCGCCTCGCCTCGGTGTTGGAGGTCGTCTATCTGATCTTCAACGAGGGATATACAGCTGCGCGCGGCGAGAATTGGATGCGGCTGCAATTGTGCGGCGAGGCGCTGCGGCTTGGGCGAATATTGACGTCCGTGGCGCCGCAGGAGCCGGAGGCACATGCTTTGCTGGCGCTGATGGAGATGAATGCGTCCCGGGCGGCGGCTAGGACGGACGCCGACGGTAATCCGATTTTGCTGCTCGATCAAAATCGTGACCGCTGGGATCGGCTGCAGATCCGGCGCGGCCTGAAAGCGCTGATGCGGGTGCATGAACTCGGCGGTGCCGGTGGAGTTTACGCGTTGCAAGCCGCGATCATCGCATGTCACGCAAAAGCGGGAACGGCCGATGAAACCGACTGGAGGCGGATTGCCGATCTCTATGCGAAGCTTGCCTTGCTTGTTCCTTCCCCGATCGTCGAACTCAATCGCGCTGTCGCGGTCGGCATGGCCGCAGGTCCTGAGATGGCATTGGAGATCATCGATGATCTCCGCGATGAGCCTGCATTGAAGGATTATCATCTTCTGCCGAGCGTTCGCGGCGATCTTCTTTACAAGCTCGGCCGATATGATGAAGCGCGGCAAGCCTTCGAGACGGCAGCCGCGCTTGCTGAAAATCAGAGGGAGCGTGATCTCCTCCTGCGCCGCGTCGCCGAAGCCGCTGGCGCCGAGAAGAATTGACCCGCCGGAGCGGCGGGTCATCCTACTTCGAGCTATTCCGCAGCCTGATAATTTGCGGCCTTGGCGGCGGACGAACGCGGGCCGACCGCTGCGAGCAGCGTGATGGCGGCGGCAAGGATCGTCACGAAGCCGATGCCAGCGACATAGGGATTCCAGCCGAAGTTCGGAGCTGCACTGAAGACGGCTGAGGCCGCCGCCAGGATGATGCCGCCGCCGATCTGGAAGGAGGCAAACAGCATGCCCGAAGCCAGGCCGGATTCGTCGTCGCCGACGTCAGAAAGGGCCGCGACCTGGATCGACGGATAGGTCATGGCATAACCGACGCCGAGCAGGAGCTGCGAGGTGGCGACGAGCACTATCGTATCAATATGCCCAGCCGACAGCACCCAGAAGAGATAGCTGATAGCCTGCAGTCCAACGCCGAAGGTCATGAGAAGTGTCGTGCCGCGGTTCTGGCCTATCGTCGCAAAGCGTGGTGCCAGGAACATGACGCAGGTGCCACCGATGGCGAAAGCGAAGCCGGTGGCGAAGGCCGACCAGCCGACGACGGTCTGGTAGTAGAGCGTCGCAATGAACTGGAAGCCGACATAGGCTCCCTGATACAGCGCAGCGATGGCATTGGCATGGCTGAGCTTGGTGCGGCGGAACATGGCAAGCGGCACCATCGGATCATGATGGCGCGATTCCACGATCAGGAACAGCACGATCAGGATCAATGCGGCGAGGAGCGAACCCCAGGTCGCGAAGGCCTGCCAGCCATCGGCGGCGGCATTGGTGACGCCGAAGACGAAGAGCAGCAGGCCGGGCGTGATCGTCAGGGCGCCGGCCCAATCGAAGCGGCCTCGAGGGCCGGTACGCTTATGGTCCGCAGGCAGGACGAAGGGGGCGATGATCAGCGCCAGGATAGCGATGGGAGCCCCCATGACGAGCGTCGCGCGCCAGCTGATGAGCGTTGCCGCTCCGCCCAGCACCATGCCGAGCACGAAGCCGGCAGCACCGGTGGAGGAGAAGACGCCTAGGGCCTTCGCGCGAGCATTGCCTTCTCCAAAGACGGAGAGAAGGAGGGCCAGCGCCGCCGGCGCGGTGAAGGCCGCGGCAATGCCCTTGATCAGACGAGCGGCGATCAGGGTCGGGGCGCTGTCGACGAAACCGCCGGCAATACTGGCGGCGGCGAAGACGCCGAGCGACCAGAGGAAGACGCGGCGGTGGCCGAAGAGATCGGCAACACGGCCGCCGAGCAGCAGGAAGCCGCCATAGCCGAGCACATAGGCGCTGACGGCCCACTGCAGCGAGGTCGCCTGCATACCTAGCTCTTTCTGGATTGCGGGCAGGGCCACGCCAATGGTGGAGACGTCCATGGCGTCGAGGAAATTGGCGGCGCATAGCAGCAGCAACGCCAATCCCGCCCCGCTTCGGGTTTGGGAAGAAGTCATCGGGATCGTTCCTTTCTAGGCTGCCACCTCTTGGGAGGGTGAAAGCGGCAGGGAACGAGAAAATGTACATCTTCAAACCCTATTGCAAATTGATAGTAACCATGTCAGGTATTACTCATAATGATGAATGATGCCACGCTTCGAAAAATCGATCTCAATCTGCTGCTCGCCTTCTCCGTGCTGATGCAGGAGCGGAATGTGAGCCGTGCGGCCGAGCGGCTGCTGCTCGGTCAGCCTGGTCTTTCCGCCGCACTTAAGCGCCTACGCGAGACACTGGATGATGAATTGTTCGTGCGCGTCGGACGCGGCTTGCAGCCTACGCCGCGGGCGCTATCCATCGCGCCGGCGATCGAGGATGCGCTCTCCGGCATCGAGCGCGCCATTCGCCCGCCGGCAGCCTTCGATCCTGAAAACTGGCACGGCGAGTTCCGCATCGGGCTCTGCGACAATCTCGAATCGTCCTTCTTCGGACCGCTGGTGGCGCGGTTGCGTCAGCTTGCGCCGAATGCGCGGCTGACCAGTGTGGCGTTCGACCGGCGCGACGCCGTGCGTCTGTTGGACGAGGGCGTCTTCGACTTCAGCATCTCGGTGCATGACGAACCGGCCTCCTGGCATGTTCGCGCGCCGCTGTTCCAACAGGCGTCGCTCTGCATCTACGACGGCCGGCATCTGAAATGCGCTGCGCCGCTGAGCCTGAAGCATTTCGCCAATGCGCCGCATGTCACCGTTTCGCTTGAGGGTGCCATATCCACCAGTGTCGATGTCGCTCTCTCGCGGCTCGGCCATCGCCGGCAAGTCGTGGCGACTGTTCCTCGTTTTTCCGCACTGCCGTCGACGTTGCGAGCGATCCCGGCCATTGCGACGGTTCCGGAGGCCATCGCCCGCTGCATGGCGCAACTGCACGACTTGACGATTTCGGAGCCGCCGTTCGAACTGCCGGCCGACCCGGTAACGATGCTCTATCGCCGCGTCGATCAGGCCGACAGCCGCTCGGTATGGTTCCGCCGGCTTTTCGTTGAGGTTGTCAAGGAAGCGCTCGAGGCCAGCGGGTGCCGCGTGGGCGTTTCCACGGATGCTTGCTGCTACGATCCGCCTGAACTCGCAGAAGCTGTGTGACCCTTCGAGCGGAGGCGCCATGATCCGTCGTACCTCACGCCTTTCCTTGCGGAAGCCGGAAGAGGGGGACATCGGCTTCCTCACAGCCTTGTTCTTACGGCCGGAACTGGTCGCCCATAGGCCTGATCCCAAACCGGATTCTCCCGAAGAGAGTGCTCGGCGTCTGGCTCGTGACCGGACGCATTGGCGCCTGCATGGATTCGGGCGCTGGGCGATCGAAGCGGAGGGGCAGCTGATCGGTTTCGGAGGCGTTACCGTTTCAACGGAATTTGAGGGGCTCAATCTCTCCTATCATTTGCATCCTGATTATTGGGGAAAGGGCTATGCGACAGAACTGGTAACCGAGGCGCTGGCTTTCGCCCGCGGCGATCTGCAGGCAAAGCGCGTCATCGGACTTGTCCGGCCCGTCAATATCGCCTCCCGGCGCGTGCTGGAAAAGTGCGGTTTCGGTTTCGAGCGGGAAGTCATGCTCCATGGAGCGCCGACTCATCTGCTTTCCTATCGGATGGCAGCGGCTGACATCGACCGGCCGGCTTAGCCGTCCGGATAGGGCATGCCATCCTTGTGCACGAAACGCCCATCCGTGCTGGAGCTCATCATATCGACATCGGGACAGGTGATGAGGTCGGTCGGAGAGCGCGTTCCGACCTCGAGATAAACAGCCGTCCTAGTGGATTTGTTGATCATATGATGCCCGTTACCCGAGCCTTTCGGGAAGGCGGCGCAATCGCCTGCACGCAGCACGGTTTCGCCGTCGTCTTCTATCAGCGTCAGTTCGCCCTCCAGCACATAGACGAACTCATCCTCCTCCGAATGCCAGTGCCGTTGGCTCGACCAATTGCCCGGCGGCAGCCGCATGAGGTTGATACCGAAATCCCTGAGGCCTCCCGCATCACCCAGCCGCTGGCGTATGCGTTCAGCGCAAGGGTCGCTGAAGGGAGCCGGATAACGTGTACCCTTGATTTCGGGTATGGCTGCAATATCGATCTTCGGCATGACGATCCTGCCTGCGATTTGCTAGGGAAGGATGAGCTGCTTATCGTTGGAAGTCTAGCAAGACTCATCGCTATCAGTCCAGCAATGTATCTCGGCAGAGCATGGCAAACGGGGCTTAGCTGCCTGTTTTTGTCATCTAGTTGTCACTCGGTTGTCATCGTTCATTCGCATGTGCGTCGTTTGCGCAACACGCCATATGAAGCTGCTGTCATATATGTTTGGGGCCTCTCTAAATCCTTGTCATAGCAAAATAGTAAATGCAGCTTACTAATCGAAATGAAGCTTATGCTTCGAATTAGGCACTGGAACTTGATGTCGAGCGACCCCCAGGTTCGTCCATCGCGCAAGTTCATTCGACGGATGGAGTTACCATGAACATCAAGAGCTTGCTTATCGGTTCTGCTGCTGCGCTATGCGTCGTATCCGGCGCGCATGCGGCCGATGCTATCGTTGCCGCGGAACCGGAGCCGCTGGAATATGTGCGCATCTGCGATGCGTTCGGCGCCGGCTACTTCTTCATTCCCGGCACGGAGACCTGCTTGCGCGTCGGCGGCAAGGTCCGCACGGAGGGCCAGTGGAAAGATCCCTACAATCGCGACAGCAACTTCGGGACCAAGTGGCACACCCGCGCCGAGCTCAACCTTAATACGGCGACCGACACCGAATATGGTCCGCTGAAAACCGAAACCATCGTTCGCTGGGACTGGAACGACGGCAACGCAACGTCTACGAACTTGCTATGGGCCTATATTACCCTCGGCGGCTTCAGCGTGGGTAAAACGGACTCGCAGTACAACCAGTTCATCGGCTATGCCGGCGACGTGATCCAGGACGACGTCATCTATGACGGCCCGTATGAACTGAACCAGCTCACCTATAACTACGACAGCGGAACAGGCTTTACTGGTGTCATCTCGCTCGAAGACAGCAATTCCGGCACCACCACCAGCGCCTATGGCGGAAGCTGGCAGCTTTCCAAGAGCGATCACTACGCTCCGAACGTTGTTGCCGGTCTCGGCTACAAGGCCGGCGCCTGGCAGTTCCGCGTGGTCGGCGGTTATGACTCTATCGTCGAAGAAGGTGCCATCAAGGCTCGTATCGATGCCGATTTCGGCGTCTTCTCCGCCTTCCTGATGGGTGGGTGGAACACCGACGGCGACAAGCTCAACCAGTATGCCGGCTCAAATCAGAACGTCTCGGCTTGCACGACTTCCGATGGCGTCGTTCACGGCGCGGATTGCGGCTGGGGTGACTGGGCAGTTTGGGGCGGCGTCGGCGTTCCGATCAACGACAAGCTGAAGTGGAACCTGCAGCTCGCCTATACCGACTCGAAGATCTTCGAAGCGACCACGAACGTCAAATTCAATCCGGTCAAGAATCTGCTGGTCGAGCCGGAATTCACCTACGTTCACTACGATCTGCCGAGCGACGATACCTTCTCGGGTATCCTGCGCTTCGAGCGGACCTTCTGAGGCTTCTG
>JGI24740J21852_10000929_pt1 | contig 13011 bp, 12 predicted proteins | sample KBSCornC6_FD_21852 | JGI IMG/M metagenome (IMG submission 21852) | reverse complement strand
GACCCGGATTTTGAGCTTATTTTGTACTTTCAAAATTCAATATCCCTTTATATGAATTTGCTGGAGCTCATAAAATCCCTTTTCCACAAATCAACATCAACCCAGGCTGCTCCGATAACAACAATAACGGGAAGGCCGGTATATGACCTGGACACCTATATTGCCCTGCACCTGAAAGAGACAGCAGAAACCAGTCAAAAATTCATACCCCGGTATGGAAATGATTTTAACGCTTTCTTTTATCAACCTCAGATCGCAGACATTTTACGAAACGAAGTCATAGAAATGTTATACCCGAATAAAAATACGCATGGCTTCCTGGATAATGATCACTGGCGCCAGAAAAACCCGCTTAACTTTCCCGGACCGTTTTATACCGGAGAAACTGATACCTGCGGTACAGGCAACCCGGAAGCCCCGTTCAATGTGCTTTTTGATACCAATAGTTGTGAATATGTATTCCGGCAGCCTGCCAATTTTACCGAATTACTATGTATAATGGATGCCGCAGCAGTTGAAGTATTTGACAGCTATTCCTGTAACGGCAATCAGCACTGGACCTATGAAGCATGTAAAGAATGGTGGGAACAAAAGCCGGACTGGATCAGACAATTACAACACCCGGAAATGCAAAAAAGCAATGCCGGCAGTCAGCAGCTTTACATTGATTATCTTGAAACAACAGCAGAAACAGACCTGAGAAAATACTGCTTTTTCCTGGAGCACCGGTATTACCCAACCGATGAAAATATAAAACTGCCGTCCCTCTAATCTTACCACAAAAGCAATGGGAACAGTTAAGCGGCATACGCTACCTAACCATTCCCATTTTTATCACTATGTATTAATCTCCGCTTACGGTTACAGCGGTACGTTAAAATGCGTATAAGTAGTGAAACCTAAGAATGTGTTATCATTCGGTACGCTCAGCGGGTCCTGCAGGTTCCTTAAATATTCCAGGTTGCTGGTTTTGTAATAATTGTACGCTACTTCTGTACCCGGGAATACAGGGCTGGAAGTAGTGCAATAGTTACAGCCGGTGCTGCGGTTGTAAGCAGCGCGCATGAAATTATACCCCAGGCTGATCAGGTTTGAGTTATAGGTATAAATACCATTATCCCCCTGAATACGCGCCAGCTCTGCACCATAAGCAAAAGCTGTTAAAGAATACTGGAAGTGAACACAATCCTGGCGGTCGCACAGCTCAGGAATGGAGCCATCTGATTTAACAATTATAGGCAGGTACTTCACCAGGTCGTTATAACCATTCTGGTATACCGTAGCGCTGTTCAGGAAAATACCGATCGCCATTTTTGCATAGGCGGCAGAAGCATTCCAGTTGTTATTGTAAACCGGACATTTGTTGATATAGTTATTCTTAACGTTGTTCAGATAGTTAGAGAACTGCGCAATGTCCGCATCAGACCAGCCGGATGATTTACCGAATGGTTTATAATAACGGATGATCTCCGCAGCAGCTACAAAGCTGGGTGTTGTCCAGGAGGCTTCCAGCGCAGGCTGCAGGGCATTGGTGCTGGAATTTAATAATGCGTAGTTCTGAAACGTGTAAGACCAGCCGTTTAAGATCTGGATAGCCTGCTTAGCATAGGTATCAGTACCGGTTTTAGCCCAGCGTAACGCTAATCCATATACTAATTCCGCATCGCGCCGGATCTGGCTTTTGGAGGGTGATGTAGCGCCGTTAGAACCTACTACCACTGTGGCGTAAAAGGAAGTGGGTACGGAATACTTGTTAACATAGTCAAGCACTTTCTGGTAAGATGCTAAACGGGCAGCATCGCCACCATTGGCCTGGCCGCCAATATAATCCAGGCTGGCCTGTGTGTTTAATACACCCGGGTGCACGAAAGTAGTAATGGCCGGAGCAGCCAGCGCCACAGGGCTTACCTCCATTTTATCGATCGTATCTTTACTGGCAGCTCCCTGTTTGGTACAGCTGAACAGGGTGGATGCAGACAACAGCAGGCCGATGCCCAGCAACCGGGAATTCATGTGTTTCTTCATAAGAAAAAGAGGGATTTTGTGTGGTTAGAGGATTTGGTTTTGGTTTAAAGAATGATTAAATACTGATATGGTTACGTGATGACGTGATCGTGGTTGCTAAAACAGTACATTTAAAATCATGGAATTCTACACAGTGCGCTCGTAATTGAGCGTAAATTAATAAACCAACTTAATATTTACAAATATTTTTAAATGCAATCGTTTGTGAATAGATAAAATCAAATATTTACCCATTTATATGAAATATTTGAAAATCAAATGCTAAAGTAATTTGCCTGCGGTAGCGCTGCAGTTAAAAGTCCATCCCGATTTTTTTTATCTTACAGACTGCGTCATTTTTTTAACCTAATCTGATATTGTAGTTATGAAAGTTTTAGTTACCGGAAGTGCCGGTCACCTGGGCGAAGCGCTGGTGCGCACCCTACGGGATATGCAGTATGAAGTGATTAGCCTGGACATCCTGGCCTCTCCCTTCACGACGCATACCGGTTCTATTGTGGACCGTGATTTTGTGAAAAGCTGTATGCAGGGCGTACAAACTGTTTTCCATACCGCTACCCTGCATAAGCCACATGTAGGTACCCATAGCCTGCAGCAGTTCATTGATACCAACATTACAGGTACACTCAACCTCTTACAGGAATCTGTTGCTGCCGGGGTGGAAAGTTTTCTGTTCACCAGCACCACCAGTGTTTTTGGCGATGCGCTGGTGCCACCGGCAGGCGAGCCGGCTGCCTGGATAACGGAAACGGTTACACCGGTTCCTAAAAATATTTATGGCGTTACCAAGGCTGCTGCGGAAGATCTTTGCCAGCTGTTTTACCGCAACCATAAGCTGCCCTGCCTGGTGCTGCGTACCTCCCGCTTTTTCCCGGAAGAAGATGATCACAAGGGCATGCGCGATGCTTATGCTGATGCTAACCTGAAAACAAACGAATACCTTTTTCGCCGGGTGGATATTGAAGATGCAGTGAGCGCGCACATTGCAGCAGCTCCGCGTGCTAAGGATATTGGTTTCAGCAAATATATTATCAGCGCCACCACACCTTTCCAGCCAGGTGATATGCAGGCGCTGCGCAATAATGCGCCGCAGGTGGTAGAAAAGTATGTGCCGGAGTATGCCGCCTTATATCAGCAACATGGCTGGCGCATGCATCCCAGCCTGGACCGGGTATATGTAAATGAAAAAGCGCGCACAGAGCTGGGTTGGCAGCCAAAGTATGATTTCCATTACCTGGTAAACCATTTAAAAACAACGGAGGATCTGCGGAGTCCCATGGCAAAACTGATCGGCGCTAAAGGTTACCATCCGGAAGCTTTTTCTGAAGGGCCTTACCCGGTGCAACATTAAGTGTGACCTCCTCTTTTATCATGACAGGCAAAGCAGCGGTATATTTTATATCGCTGTTTTGCTTTTTACATAAGCCATAAAGCCCCCTTTTTTTGTCGCGTTCCCCCCCTCCGTCTATTTACAACCATCCTACATTTGTATCATCCAACAAAACTTTAAAATCTAAGATCATGAGAAAGTTAATACTGGAAGTACAAACATCCATAGATGGCTACATAGCTGGTAAAGACAGCGGCTCCAGCTGGATGTTATGGAACTGGAGCAATGACTGGAACTGGGATGCGGATCTGCAGCAATACCACACAGATCTGACAGCATCTGTTGATTGCATATTGCTTAGCCGGAAAATGGCAACAGAAGGTTTCATTCACCACTGGGCCGGCATGGCAAAACAAACCAATAATCCACAGGCACGTTTTGCCGGCAATATTACCCAAGCGCAAAAAGTGGTATTCACCAAAACGCTGGAAACATCTGAATGGGAAAATACAGTGCTCGCAAAAGGCGATCTTACCGAAGAAGTTAATAAGCTGAAACAGGCGCCCGGTAAGAACATTATTGCCTATGGCGGCGCTACCTTTGCAGGCTCCCTGATAAAAGCCGGGTTGGTAGATGAGCTGCACCTGGTGGTTAACCCCATGGCTATTGGAGATGGGTTATCTATCTTCAGCGGCTTAACAAACCCGCTGCCTTTTTCTTTAATAGCTGCTACCGGCTATAAAAGCGGGATGGTGCTGTTGAAATACGGGAAACCATCCTAAAGAAAAAAGCCGTAACTGGTGTGTAGTGCAGATGCGGCTTTTTTCATATTCTCAGGAAACGGCATCTTTGCCGATCACCGTCCAGTCATCATTTCCATGCCCTTTTTCAATCCAGCGGTCCATTTCTTTGGCAATGGCGGGTATTACGGCTAAGTTAGTACCGTCTTTTGCAGCTGCTTCCATGAACAGGCCCGTATCTTTCCGGGCCATATTCAGTTCCCAGGAAGGCTGATCGTACTTGCCGCTTGATACTCTTTTCAGCCGTGCAGGCAGCATAGCAGCAGGGTTCCAGGAATCAAACAATGCAGATATATCACTCAGCGGTATGTTCAATGCTTTTGCCAGTGAAAGCGTATCTGCAATACCTGCGGTGAAGCTTACCAGGAACAAATTGCCAATGAGCTTCATACCAGCGGCCCGGCCTTCTTCCGCACCAAAGTTGATAACCTTACCGGTCATTTGAGATAAGGCCGGTTCCAGCTTTTTAATCACTTCCTGGTCGCCGGATACCAGCATATAACCGGTGCTTTCCAGCGCATTTTGCGGCCCCATAAATACCGGCGCATGCAGATAGGTAAAACCGCGCGCTTTCCAGTCTTTGGTTCTTTGTATAGCGCCTTCTGCAGAAGTAGTGGTGTGATCAATAATGATGGCGCCTGGTTTAAAACCTGCGCTGGCATTGGCCAGCACTTCGTTTACAGCGGCATCATCCTTAACAACAATATGGATCACGTCTGCACCGCGTACGGCGTCAGCTACATCCGCAAATGCTTTGGCGCCGTCTGCTTCCAGCGCAGTGGCTTTAGATGCAGTCCTGTTCCAAACCTGCACCTGGCCGCCCTTTCTGATCATTGCCCTTACAAAATTGGCCCCTAAAAGGCCCATGCCTAAGAATGCTACCATTGTTCCTTGATTTGAAATAAAGATAGCAAATAGTTTACAGCAGGTTTTAGATAATGTACATTGTACATGGCTATACGTTTTTATACACTCCGGCAAACTCTTTTGCAAAATCTGCCAGCTGCACTTTTCCAAAAGCAGCATCCTGGTGTTTGCGGTAATCATCCAGCAAAATACCGCTGCGCAAGGCAATACCTATTTCAAGGATGTACACCCTGGCCATTTCCTCCGACAAACCATTCTGCAGCATACCCTGTAACATATCTTCATCAGAAAAGCCTATCCATTGCAGGTTTGGCTTACCAATGGCTTCCCCTAATGCGGCGGCTATCTGGCCCCCGTTCTTTTCATCACCGGCTATATAGCGGATCTGCTTACCGGTAAAATTCAGGGTATCCAACGCCTCCGCAGCAGCAGCTGCAATATCGGCCGGGTGCGACAACACCATATTTACCGTAGCGTCAAAGTTATTGCCGATAATGTGCTGATGTTTTATCATTCCCATTGCGCCAAAGAAGTTGGTATAGAACATACCTGGCCGCAGGTGTAACACATGGGTATCTTTTAAAGCATTCAGCTTAGCCTCCACATAATGGTTAGCGCCGGCAGGCCCCGGACCATCAGGAATATGCGCGCCAATACTGCTCAGGTTCACCACGTGCTGCACGCCGGTTTGCGCAATGGCATTGGCATATCCTTCGCCGGCTGTTTTCATATAAGCCCGGAGATCTTTGGAAGTATAGTTAGGCGGTATCATGGTAAATACGGCATCTGCCTTTTCAAACGCGCGCAATAAAACATCAGCGTCTTCTATAGAGCCAATAACCGGGATGGCTTTTAGCGCCTCAATGGCGGCTGCTTTCCCGGGATCATGACTTACCACTGTTACCCGGTGTCCTTTTGCAGTTAATGTTTCCGTAAGTCGCCGGCCTATATTGCCCAGCGATCCTGTAATAGTAATGTTCATAGCTGTTAAAATTTTACTGCAGCAAAAGTAAATTTGTACTTACTTTTGTACAAGTACTTACCCTAAAGTATGTAGCTATGACCAAGGCAAAAGAAAACTCTACCATCCAGGAAAATAAGAAGAATGCATTCGAGGAATGCCCGGTTACCTATGTAATGGAAAAGATAGGCGGATACTGGAAACCCATTATTTTATTCCAGCTATTATCCGGCAGTAAACGGTACAGCGACCTGCGGAAAGCAGTTCCCGCCATTACAGAAAAAGTGCTGATCCAGCACCTGAAACAGCTGGAAGCGGATAAGCTGCTAACCCGGAAAGCCATGCCGGTAGTGCCTCCGCATGTTACCTACAGCCTTACCAAATCCGGGCTGGCGTTAAAGCCGGTGTTGTATGAAATGGCGGTATGGGCCGTGCAGGACAGTAAAGAAAATGCAAAAACATTCCGCAGGAACCTGAAAAACTTCCCGGGAATGAATTGAGGATATTATTTTTTACGCGGGATCATAAAGCCCCGGTCTTCTTTGGTGAAGCCTATTTTAGGATAGTATTCCATGGCAGTAGGTACAGACAGTAACAGGATCATGGTTTGCTCACCTACCTTTTCCTGCACCAGGTCCACCAGCTTTTTTCCAATACCCAGTTTCTGGTAGTCTGATCTTATCGCCAGGTCGGCCAGGTAGGTGCTCCACACCCAATCTGTGATACAACGGGCTGCGCCTACCAGCTTATTATTATCCCATGCAGTTACTACCAGGTTTGAATGTTCGTACATTGCTTTAATCCTTTCCCGGTCATATGTAGGCCGCGGAAGACCTGCATTTTCATAAAGCTCAATTACCTGTTCAGCGGTCGGTATTACGTCGTATCTGTATGCTAATTCCATATAAGGTTATTATTTTCCTCTTGATCTGTTGTACAGGAAATCCAGCGATGCGTGATCGGTCATAGGTTTAGTTTCCTGCTTTTCACCCAATATCATTATTTTTTTATCATTTACAGTATAAGCGTCCCATACCGGCAACCCGCTGCCATTGGGATTTCCCGTGCGGGCAAAATTAGCCCAGTAGGTACACATTACATTGGCCAGCTCCTGGTCTGCCGCTTCCCAGGGGCGTTGCACAAATTGTAAGTTACCGTAAGCATAGGGTACTTCTGCCGTATGAAAAGCGCCATACTTTACATATTCACCGGTGGCAGGCGGCTTATGGGTAAACCGGTACACGTACACTTTATTCCCATGGCTGCTTTGCATATTGGCCCAGGTATAATTTTGCACCCCAAAGATCTGGTCGCGGGAAAGTTTTAACTGTGAAAGCGCCGCTACTGAATCATTTGTTGCAGGATAAAATTGCAGGAATGTTTGTGCATCCGCGCCGTACCAGTTGGCAGCCTGTTGCTGAAAATCTGCTGCATTCTTCACCGGGCTGAATAACAACCCTTCATCCTCATTCCAACCCGTAAGCAGGCTTACCTTATTTTCTTTGCCCTGCGTAAATATATTTATAATTGCATCCGGCAATACATATCCGTCAATAACAGCGCCGCGGAAGCCCTCTGCTTTTTTCAGCAGCTCTTCTGCCGGTACGGCACGCAGCTCATTGATGGTGGAAACATGGAACTGCTGCATGACCTTTTCCCCGTCTTCTTCCCCTCTTTGCAAAGGCGCATTCCCATTGGTAAAGCTGCCGCCACTTTCTGCAATGGCCTTTTGAAACAACCCTTTTGCAAGCGGCGATGCTACCAGGCAATTCACACTCATAGAACCGGCAGACTGTCCTGCAATGGTTACATTAGCGGGATCGCCCCCAAACTTTGCAATATTTTTCCGCACCCATTTCAGCGCTGCTATCTGGTCAAGCAGGCCGTAATTACCGGAAGCATGATAAGCCGCTTCTTTGGTTAATGCAGGATGCGCTAAAAAACCGAAAACGCCTACACGATAATTAATGCTTACAAACACAATACCTTTTTTGGCCATGGCCTCTCCGTCATAGATCGGCACCCCGCTGCCGCCGCTTACAAAACCACCGCCATAGATCCATACCAGTACCGGGCGTTTTTCTTTAGCGTCCTTTGCGCCGGTCCATACATTCAGGTACAAGCAGTCCTCGCTTATGGGTGTTTCCGGTATCAGAAATTCTGCAGACCACATGCTGAATGGTACCGGTTTATTTTGCATGGGGCTGGGGCCAAACCGGTCGCAGGTTTTTATACCCTCCCAGGAAGTTACGGGCTGTGGCGCTTTCCAGCGTAATGTGCCTATGGGTTTGGCTGCAAAGGGAATGCCTTTAAAAATATGAATATCGCCGGAGGTATTAACCGTGCCTGATATGTAACCGCCTTCTACTTTGATCTTATCAAATGCATCATCAGTTGTAAATGCACAAACGGTCAGGGCAAGCAGCAAAGCAAAAAAGTAAGCGAACCGGGTATAGCGCTTCATAACGGGTAACTTTTCAATACGTGAATATTTTGAGGTGATCTTATCGTGCACCTGGCTTCCTTATTAAAGATAATGAGAAAGAGCCGGAATCGGTAACGGCGTATGAAACAGCAAGGGGCTTTTAAAACAGCACTTAAATATTATTATAAATATAATATATTTGTATGGGACCTCTACAAGTATTGGTACAACACCATGACATTCAAAGATAAATTGCCTGTCAGCTATTTGCTTTTTACAACCCGGGGAAGGATCAGCCGCCTGACTTACTGGGTGGCGGCTGTATTTATATGGAGCACCTTTTACGTGTTGTATAACCTGCTGAACGCAGCGTTCTCCCCTGCAGCTACTTTTGTTATTTATCCATTATTATTCTGGGCGTTGTTTGCTACAGCAGCCAAACGGCTGCATGATACCAATAAAAGCGCCTGGTGGCTGGCCTGCCTGTTAGTACCGGTGGCCGGGCCGGTGTGGCTCATGTGGTTACTAGGTTTCCGGAAAGGCAATGTATACCCGAACCGTTTTGGCACGGTGCCCGGCGCTGCTGCGGATTATTATAAGAATGATGCCGGCGCCCTGATACCGCATTTGAAAACAGAAGAAAGACTGATCAACGATGTTACACAGCTGAACCCTGTGCTGGTAGCGCAGGTGGTAGCACCGCAAACGGTGGAGGAGTTGCAGCAGATCGTGCGCACAGCCGGCAAGCCCCTTTCTGTAGGCGGCGGACGTTTCAGCATGGGCGGGCAAACTGCCAGCCCGCAAAGTATTCATATTGATATGCGCGCGCTGAATAAGGTGCTTGCATTTTCCGCGGAACAAAAAACCATCACCGTGCAGGCGGGCACGCGCTGGTGCGATATACAACACTGTATTGATCCGCATGGGTTAAGCATCAAGATCATGCAGACCTACGCCAACTTCACGGTGGGCGGGGCGCTCAGCGTAAACTGCCATGGGCGTTATATTGGCCTGGGGCCATTGATCCTGTCTGTACGTTCATTGGATGTGCTGCTGGCCAACGGTGAAATAATGCAGGTATCGCCTGCAGAAAGGCCCGATGTTTTTTATGCCTGTGTGGGCTGCTACAATGCCATTGCCATTATTGTAAACGTAACGCTGGACCTGGAAGATAACATAGCCGTTAAACGGCAGCAGGTGAAAATGAAAGGGCCTGCATATAAGCCGTATTTCTTTGAAAATGTGCGGGAGAATAAAGATGTGATCTTTCATAACGGAGATATCTATCCGCCATTCTATAAAAATGTACGCGCCGTAAGCTGGGTACGAACCCATGAAAAGCCTACGGAAAAAACCAGGCTGATGCCGCTGGCCGCTGCTTACCCGCTGGAACGTTACTTTATGGGCGCCTTCAGCAAAAATCATTTTGGGAAATGGCGGCGTGAATTCATCATTGACCCGCTGTTATACAAATTCAAAAAAGTACATTACCGCAACTACGAGGCAGGGTATGATGTGATGGAGCTGGAGCCGGCGTCCAGGAAACAAAGCACCTACGTACTGCAGGAATATTTTGTACCGGTGCAAAAGTTTGATGCGTTCCTGGCGCTGATGTCGGAGATCTTTATCCGGCATAATGTGAATGTTATAAATGTATCCATCCGCCATGCAAAGGCCGACAGCGGATCGCTGCTGGCCTGGGCCAGGGAAGAGGTGTTTGCCTTTGTAGTGTATTACAAACAAAATACGGATGATGCGGAGAAAGGCCGCGTAGCCGTATGGACAAGGGAGCTGATAGACGCCGCTCTTTCCCTGGACGGGGCTTATTACCTGCCCTATCAGCCGCATGCTACCAGCGAACAATTTCACCGCGCCTACCCAAGAGCAAAAGAATTATTTACACTAAAAAAGCAGCTGGATCCCACGGGAAAATTCCGCAACGTGATCTGGGACACTTACTATAAATAACCTCATATGCAATCTGAATTTAAAGCCGTATTTTCTGACACTAAATGGAGCGATGATTTTTACCGTTTCCTGCAGGTGATCTTTCATTTATACCCGGAAAATAAATTCCATCACCTGATAGCTACCACTACAAAGGAAAAAGCTACCGACGAAGAAATTTATAAAACCGTGCAGCAAAAACTGCCTGGTATAAAACCGTTCCTCTCTGAATTTACGTTTGCATTACCTGCGCTGAAAAAGCAGAAGAAAGAAATGGCCCGTCAGGTATTACAGCTGTTAGGTGAGCGCAGGCAAATTGATGGTTACCTGGAGATCGGCTCCACCGGCCGCTATATCAGTGAGCTGCGCAAACATATTACGCTTACCGGCAACATTTATTTAACCAATGACATTGCGCCCAGCAATGCACCGGGCGATATTTTTGAGCGCGGGCAGCTCCGTAAGCTGGGTACATTCATCCCGCTGGACTATTCTCCTATTAAAGCAACAGATATTCCGGATGAAAGCCTGGACCTGGTAACCTGCCACATCGGGCTGCATCATTGCCCGGATGAGCTGTTAGCCGGTTACATGCAGTCCATTCACCGGGTATTAAGAAAAGGGGGATTGTTCATTATCCGTGATCATGATGTAAAAACACCGGCTATGGCCACTTTTGTGTCGCTGGTGCATACTGTCTTTAACCTGGGCTTAAAAGTAAGCTGGGAAACGGACCATGGCGAATACAAATCGTTTAAATCAATAGACGAGTGGAGTAAGATCATTTCCTCTTACGGTTTCAAAGACCTGGGCGTGCGAATATTGCAGGATAAAGATCCTTCGGATAATACGCTGGTATCATTCATCAAGCTGTAAGTATGAAACGGTTGTACATTCTCACATTTTGTTCCCTTTGTTTATCTATGAGCATTTTCTTTTTTAAGCGGCAGCCGTCAACTATAGCGGCTGGCAAAGGTTTGGTGATCCCTAAGGAATGGCTGGTTACCAACAAAAACCCGGTAACGCCTGCCAAGGATGTAAGGCCGGCAGATCAAACTTTCCTGACCTTCCCGGAATGGTTCCTGGTTTTTAGCCCGGAAGAACAGGCTAATTATTTTAAGCAGCATACTGCTACTACTTTCCCGTATATGCGGCATACTTCACAAATCTGGAAAAGCTACCGCATTGTAAATAAACAGATCAAAGGAAATTTCCCGACCAACTGGGGATACCATTTTATGATCTGGGTAATTGGTGTAAGCACTACCGTGGAATACACCATGAAATGGGGGTATGAGAACATTATTGGCCGGTTAACGGATACCCGGCAGCCCGCCACAGAAGAAGACCGGTTTAATGCAAAATATACGCAGGACTATGTGGATTTTATCAAAGACCGGCCCTGGTACGAGTTTGATTTTAAAAGCCGGTTAAAAGGCCTTTGGAAAAACACCTCTCTTTCCGGCCCTCACTTTTTCCGGAAATGGGAGCGCAAGTACATGCTTACATCTGAGCTTACGGTAAAATTTATTTACGGGAAGCTGATCGGCATTGGAACCAAGCAGGTATATGGACAGGCATTGCCCACCACTGCCGTGGTGCTGGATGATGATAGCCTGCATTACCTGCCCCGCTACGACCGGTTTGCTGCAGCGGCCCTGGAGCTGGCGCAGCAGGGACATGGCTTTAAAGAAATTGCGGGTAATACCTCCGCCATCCTGCTAACTGTGTGGGTGCCGGCGGATCATAAAACAGATTTTGCCAATGCGCAAACTGTGTTTATACAGCCCATTACTTCATACCCAACTATGAAGCGGGTAGCTATTGCTACGCCGGTGAGCGCATTAAGCGGGGTGTTACTGGAGCTGAAGAAAGCAGGGGTGCAAGTGGAGCACGTGTTTGACTTCTGATGCTATGCTTTCAGGCGCTTTTCTTTGAGCTGATAGTATTTTGGTGTAAATAATTCAGGAGCGATCTTCATTTCCAGCAGCTGCAATATTTGCTTATACTGCCGCTTTAAATAAAAGCTGTGGGCTATTTTCAGCTTCCGGTCATTGTAATGTACAACTGTCTGCAGATCATCGTACTTCCCTGCCTCCTGCATATCTACCTTATAAATAGTTTTCCAGTCTATATCATGTGGCTTGAGACCACCCTTAAGTACCAGCGCATTATCTGAAATGATGAGATGTAGCCGGGAATAGGCAAACATAGACCAGGCCAGGAACAAAAATGTGAAAGCAATAAAAATGAGCACTGGCGATACACTGAGCTGGGTAAATGTAACGCCGGCCATACCCAGCATTATTACACTCATGACCCGGCATCCGATCTTAATGAATTTGGGGAGAAAGAAAATTTCTGTGGTGTAAATAAGAGTCATATTTGTCTGTTTTATGCTAGGCATTGAGGTCAATATCAATATCGTACTTATCCAATAGTCCTGTGATGCCGGATAAAGAAAACCGGGTCTTTTTCAGCCGGTTTGTTTCGGGATTAATAGAATAGTTATAGGCCGTGCGGAGATCTGTTTTTTCCAGCAGTGTGTTATCAAAAGTAGCCCTGGTAAGATCGCAATTATCGAAAACAGCGCTTGTGAGGTCGCAGCCGGTGAAATCAGCTTCCTGCAGCTGTGCGTTCTTAAAGGTTGCTTTTT
>JGI24740J21852_10000928_pt1 | contig 13025 bp, 12 predicted proteins | sample KBSCornC6_FD_21852 | JGI IMG/M metagenome (IMG submission 21852) | reverse complement strand
GATAGGGCCATTCATTTATCGACGCAAGCGCTTTTTCGCGCTTGTGTACGTTCTTTCCATGATTCAGCAACAGGCGATTGTCGACCGAACCATGCTCCGGCTGGCTCGAAAATTCACATCAAGCCAGCAGCTGCTTCAAATCCGCGGCCGGGTCGGCAAGGATCTCCCTAGATGGATTGGCGCCGGTTTCCAGCAGCTTCTTACCGGTCACATAGGCCTTCGCGTCGTTTATCGCGTCGACGGCGATGAAGCGGCTCTGCTTGAAATACCAGACGGAAGCCGCGCCCTCGCGGAGGCCCGGACGCAGAAGGGTCTCGTCATAACCCAGATTGAAGCCGACGATCTGCAGCTTGACGTCATATTGATCCGACCAGAACCACGGCTTTGGATCATAGGCCTTTTCGCCGCCGGCTATGATTCCCGCCACGGCCTCAGCCTGATCGACAGCGTTCTGCACCGATTCGAGCCGGATGCGGCCGCCCTCCCAGGGCAATTCTACGCAATCGCCCATGGCGAAGATCGTGGGATCAGAGGTGCGGGCGAACGAATCGACGACGATGCCGTTGCCGACCTCGAGACCGGCCTCCTTGGCGAGCCTGTCATTCGGGGCGACGCCGATGCCGACGACGACGAAATCGACATCGATGGTAGACCCGTCGGACAATTCGGCGGCGATGACATGATCGTTACGCCCGATGAGCTGCTTCAGGCCGGTCTTCTCGCGAATGACGACATCGTGCTTTTGATGAATGGCTCTGAAAATATCGGCGGTTTCCTTGGCCGCCACACGCTGTAATATCCGGTCGCCCATCTCGATGAGCGTGACCTCAAGGCCGCGATGGCGCGCGACAGCAGCGGCCTCAAGCCCGATATAGCCGCCGCCGANGATGAGCACCCGGCGGCCTGGGCGCATTTCGCCAGCNAGAAGATCGGCGTCTCGCTTGTCACGGGCGAGATAGACGCCTTCGAGCGCGCCGCCGACGGAGGGCGGCAGGCGGCGGGGCGTCGAGCCAGTCGCAAGCGCTAGGGTCTCGTAATCCAGCCTGGAGCCGTCCTGCATGACGATCTGCTTTGCGGCACGATCGATCTGTTCGACCCAGGTAGACACACGAATCTCGACATTATTGTCGGTGTACCAATGTTCGGGCCGGAACAGCAGGCGATCGAAAGCCATCTCGCCGAGCAGGTACTTCTTGGTCAAAGGTGGGCGCTGGTAGGGAAGGTTTTCCTCGGCACCGACNATGGTGATCGGCCGAGAATCACCCAGCCCGCGCAACTTGGCCGCAAGCGCAAAACCCGCCTGCCCGGCNCCGACAATGACCAATCTGCCCGTCACGTTCCGTACTCCATGTTATTATGCCGCTCCTTCCGCGTTGCGCGGAAGGCTGCCTATGGACTTCAGGGGTAACGCCTGCATCCGCAAGCGTCAATCACGGCTGACCCTGCGCCCCGGATCGGGAGAAAATTAGGCCAAACGCTCAGCTTGATATTTCGACCCAGCGGCGTTCGTGGAAGGATTGCGCCATGGCGTGCACCGATTTTTCGATGCGCAGGCCGTCTTTGAAAGCCACGACTGACGCAGCCTCGCCTGATATGGCTCTGATCAGCTCTCGGCACTCGATGATCTTCAGATCGTTGAAGCCAAGACCATGACCGGGCGCCGGGATGAAACGGTCATAGGGCTTGTGCGCGGGTGCGGCCAGCACCTTGCGGAAGCCCTGCTCGCTGTCCCTGCCCTCGGCCTGATAAAGCTCAAATTCGTTCATGCACTCCTGGTCATAGGAGATCGAGCCCTTGGAGCCGAAGATCTGCAGGGCTATCCGCCCCTTGCGGCCCCAGGCAGAGCGATTGGCCATGAGCACCGCGGAAATGTCGCCGCCAAGCCGCATCAGCACATTGGCGAGATCGTGGTTTTCGACGGCGCGGGTGCCGCCGTCCTTTAGGGGACGTTCGGCATAGGGCTTCACCATATCGGTGATCACAGCTTCCACGTGGCCGAACAGGAACCAGAGAAGCGAAAGCGGATGCACGGCGAAATCGTCCAAAGCGCCGTAACCGGAAGCAAGTTCGCTCTTCCAATAGAAGAGACCGTTCGGATCGGCCATGAAATCCTCGTCCATCTCGACACGGACGTGATTGACCGCGCCGATCGCCCCTTCTGCGATCAGCGCCTTGATGTGACGCATCACCGGGTTCTGGATATAATTATAACCGAGGATGGCGACCTTGCCGGAGGCCTTGGCTGCGGCCAGCATGCGCTCGGCATCGCCATAGGACGGCGCCATCGGCTTTTCGCACCAAACGTGCTTGCCAGCTTCAAGGGCTGCGATCGCCATTTCCGGGTGGAACTGGTTGGGGGTCGTAACTGAGACGACGTCGACATCGGGATCGGCGATGAGAACGCGCCAGTCCGCCGTTGCCTTTTCGAAGCCGAATTCGTCACCACGCGCCTTTGCCAGATCGGCATTGGCTTCGGCAAGATGCACCAGGCGCGGCCGCGCGACATCACCGAATACTGTTTTGACCGCATTCCAGGCTAGCGCATGGCATTTGCCCATATAACCGGTGCCGATCAATCCAACGCCCAATGGCTTCATTTGCCTTTCCTCCTCACATATTCTCCCGAAGTGGACGATTTTTGGAATATTTAGACCGTTTTGACAAGCGCACTCATGGTATCGACTTCAATCCGAAATGACGAAAACCCGTATTTATATGTGTAAATTCATTAGCTTAAAATTATTCGTGCCGAACGATTCAAAATCCGGTATCGTTGCAAATATGGAATATCTGTTTCATTGCGGGCATGTGGGGAGCTGAAGAACGGCGCATGGACAACAATGTCGAGACGCAAACCAGGGTGCCGCGCGACTTCGAAAGCCTGCGCAGCATCATCATCGAGCGCAAGAACGCCATGCCAAAGCGCCTCGCGCAGGTTGCCGCCTTCGCGCTCGGCAATCCCGATGAGATCGCCTTCGGCACGACGGCGAGCATCGCCACTGCCGCCGAAGTTCAACCCTCCACGCTGGTGCGCCTTGCCCATCACCTCGGCTATGAGGGCTTTTCCGATCTTCAGAGCATCTTTCGCGAACGGCTGCGCGACCGGACGCTGAGCTATGAAGAGCGGCTGGTAACGCTCGAACGCTCCGGCGTAGAGAACGAAGAGGCCAGCATTCTCTCCGGCTTCCTCTCTGCGGCGAGCCAATCCGTCAACAAGCTCGCCGCAACCATCGAGACCGATACCTTCGCCAAGGCCGTCGACGTGCTTGCAGCGGCCGAGACGATCTATCTGATCGCCAAACGCCGCTCCTATCCGCTGACGGCACATATGACCTATGCCTTTTCCAAGCTCAACATACGTCACCAGATCGTCGCCTCGCCGAACGGCATCGACGGCGAGATCACCCGCTTCGCCACGGAGAAGGACGCAGCGATCGCAGCGAGCTTTTCGCCCTATGCCGCCGACAGCTTGGCGCAGGCGCAGGATCTTGCTGCGCGCAACGTGCCCGTCATCGCCATTACCGATTCGGCCTTCTCGCCGCTTACTGCCTGCGCGGATTACTGGTTTGAAGTGGCGGAAGCCGATTTTGCCGGTTTCCGCTCGCTGTCGGCGTCGATGGCGCTGATCATGGCCTTTCCGGTTGCCATTGCCGAGCGCCGGCGAAAAGCTGCGACAAAAGCCGATAAAACGAAAATGGAATAAACATTCCGAATTGACAAAATCTCGGAACCAATGTTTCACTACAACCAAGATCACGGCCGCGGGAGATGGCCGCCAGATCCATAGCAGCCGGGACGAAACGAGCACCGGCACTTTCAATAACGCATGATCTCGGCGCATGCTGAAAAGCAGAAGAGGTCATGCCCCGACGGGAGGACATCATGGCACACGACAATCCTGGCACACAGCCGGAGACAAAACTCGATGTGATCACTATCGGCCGCTCCTCCGTCGACCTTTACGGCCAGCAGATCGGCTCGCGCCTGGAAGACATAGCCTCTTTTGCCAAGTCGGTTGGCGGCTGCCCGGCCAATATCGCCATCGGCACCGCACGACTCGGCTTGAAATCGGGTCTGATCACCCGCGTCGGCGACGAGCAGATGGGCCGCTTCATCCGCGAACAGGCGGCCGCGAGGGCGTGGCGGTCGATGGGATCGCGACGGACAAGGAGCGGCTGACGGCGCTGGTGCTGCTGGCGGTCGAGGCAGAAGGCGTCTCGCCTATGATCTTCTATCGTTCCGACTGCGCCGACATGGCGCTGAGTGAGGATGATATCGACGAAGGCTTCATCAAGTCCTCGGGCGCAGTGCTGGTATCCGGCACGCATTTCTCCAAACCCAATACCGAAGCGGCACAGCGCAAGGCGATCCGCATTGCCAAGGCGAACGGCCGCAAGGTGATCTTCGACATCGACTACCGGCCAAATCTATGGGGTCTTGCCGGCCATGCCGAGGGCTTCGAGCGCTATGTGAAATCGGATCGCGTTTCCTCGAAGATGAGGGAAACGCTGCCGGATTGCGACCTAATCGTCGGCACCGAAGAAGAGATCATGATCGGCTCGGGCGTCGACAACGTGCTCGGCGCGCTCAAGGAAATCCGCCGCCTCTCTCCAGCGACCATCGTGCTCAAGCGCGGCGCGATGGGCTGCATCGTCTATGACGGCCCGATCTCCGACAATCTCGAAGCCGGCATCGTCGGCCAGGGTTTCCCGATCGAGGTCTTCAATGTTCTCGGCGCGGGCGATGCCTTCATGTCCGGCTTCCTGCGCGGCTATCTGCGTGGCGAACCGCTGAAGACCTGCGCCACCTGGGCGAATGCCTGCGGCGCCTTCGCCGTTTCCCGCCTGCTCTGCTCACCGGAATATCCGACCTGGACGGAACTCGACTTCTTTCTGAAGACGGGCAGCGAGCATAGGGCGCTGCGCAAGGACGAGGCGATCAATCACATTCATTGGGCGACGACCCGTCGCGGCGACGAAATCCCGCTGCTAATGGCGCTTGCGATCGACCATCGTTCGCAGCTCGTCAGCGTCTGCGATGAGCTAAGCGTCGGTTACGACAAGATCGTCGCCTTCAAGCGGCTCGCGGTCGAGGCTGCGGCGCGTGTGGCCGACGGCCGCCAGGGCTATGGCATGCTGATCGATGAACGCTTCGGGCGCGACGCCTTCTTCGATGCGGCAACCAAGAATTTCTCCTGGATCGGCCGCCCCGTCGAGCTGCCGGGATCGAAGCCGCTGAAATTCGAGTTCAGCCAGGATATCGGCTCGCAGCTCGTTGAATGGCCGCTCAATCACTGCATCAAATGCCTGTGCTTCTACCATCCAGACGATCCGAAGGAGCTGAAGGCGGAGCAGCAGGAGAAGCTGCGGACGCTGTTCGAAGCCGCGCGCAAGGTTGGCCGCGAGCTTCTGGTCGAAATCATTGCCAGCAAAAACGGACCGCTGACCGACGAGACGATTCCAACGGCGATGGAAGAGCTCTACGCGCTCGGCATCAAGCCGGACTGGTGGAAGCTGGAGCCACAGGAATCGACGGCTGCCTGGAAAAAAATCGATGCCGTGATCGCCAAAAATGATCCATGGTGCCGCGGTATCGTGCTGCTTGGCCTGGAGGCACCGGCGGAGGAACTGATCCGCAGTTTCGAGGCGACGCTGGCGGCCCCTTCGGTCAAGGGTTTCGCCGTCGGGCGGACCATCTTCTCCGATGCGGCCCGCGCGTGGCTGTCGGGCGGCATGAACGACGAGGAAGCGATTGCCGATATGGCCGGCCGCTTCCGGCAATTGACGCAAGCGTGGCTTAAAACCCGCGGCCTGTAAGAAACAAGCATTTGGGAGGCGCCCGATGGGCAAGACGATCCGATTGACGATGGCACAGGCCGTCACGCATTTCCTCAAGAAGCAGATGACCGTCATCGACGGGCAGAAGCAGCCGATTTTCGGCGGCGTCTGGGCGATCTTCGGTCACGGCAACGTCGCCGGCATGGGCGAGGCGCTCTATCAGGTGCGCGAGGAGTTGCCCACCTTCCGCGCCCACAACGAGCAGGGCATGGCCCATGCCGCGATCGCCTATGCCAAGGCAAGCTTCCGTCAGCGCTTCATGGCCTGCACAACCTCCATTGGCCCCGGCGCATTGAACATGGTCACGGCGGCCGGCGTTGCGCACGTCAACCGCATCCCCGTTCTCTTCCTGCCCGGCGACGTCTTTGCCAACCGCGCGCCCGATCCGGTACTGCAGCAGATCGAGGATTTCGGCGACGGCACCGTGTCGGCCAATGACGCCTTCCGCCCCGTCTCGCGCTATTTCGACCGCATCACCCGCCCCGAACAAATCATATCGGCGCTGAAGCGCGCCATGCAGGTGCTGACCGATCCCCTCGATTGCGGTCCTGTGACGCTGTCGCTGTGTCAGGACGTGCAGGCCGAAGCCTTCGATTATCCGGAAAGCTTCTTCGAGGAGCATGTCTGGGTGCCGCGCCGTCCGCAGCCGGATGCAGACGAACTTGCCAATGCCATTGCATTGATCCGCCGCTCCGAAAAGCCGGTTATTCTTGCCGGCGGCGGCGTGCTCTATTCGCAGGCGACGAAGGAACTAGCCGCTTTTGCCGAAGCTCATGGTATTCCTGTCGTCGTTACGCAGGCCGGCAAATCGGCCATCGACGAGACGCATCCCCTGGCGCTTGGCTCCGTCGGCGTGACGGGCACATCGGCGGCCAATGCCATTGCCGAGGAGACTGATCTGGTGATCGCTGTGGGAACCCGCTGCCAGGATTTCACCACCGGCTCCTGGGCGCTGTTCAAGAATGAAAAGCTGGCCATGATCGGCCTCAATATCGCGGCCTACGACGCTCTCAAGCACAATAGTCACCCACTGGTGACGGATGCGCGCGAGGGGCTGAAGGCGCTTTCCGCCGGCCTGGCGAATTGGCGCGCTCCGGCGTTGCTGGCCGAAAAGGCGACGAAAGAAAAACAGGTCTGGATGGAGGCTGCCTCCAAGGCTATGGCGACGACCAACGCCGCTCTGCCCTCCGACGCCCAGGTCATCGGCGCTGTTACGCGGACGCTCGGCGGCAAGGACAGCATTCTCGTTTGCGCGGCGGGCGGCCTGCCCGGCGAGCTGCACAAGCTCTGGCCGGCGACCGCACCCGGCAGCTATCACATGGAATATGGCTTCTCCTGCATGGGCTATGAGATTGCCGGCGGCCTCGGCGTGAAGATGGCGCGGCCGGAGAAGGATGTCGTCGTCATGGTCGGCGACGGCTCCTACATGATGATGAATTCCGAACTGGCGACCTCTGTCATGCTCGGCCTGAAGATCACCGTCGTGCTGCTCGACAACCGCGGCTATGGCTGCATCAACCGCCTGCAAATGGCGACCGGTGGCGCAAACTTCAACAACCTCTTGAAGGACTCGCGGTTCGAAGTGATGCCGGAGATCGACTTTCGGGCGCATGCTGCCAGCATGGGTGCGATTGCCGTGAAGGTCGCTTCCATCGCCGAGCTGGAACAAGCCATCGAAGCTTCGAAGAAGAACGATCGCAGCTCGGTCATCGTCATCGACACCGATCCGCTGATTACGACGGACGAAGGCGGTCATTGGTGGGATGTCGCCGTTCCCGAGGTCAGCCCGCGCGCTGAGGTCAACAAGGCCCGCGCCGCCTATGAGAAGGCCCGCGCCGCCCAGCGCATCGGCTGATTGATTTCCGTCCTATTTCTGGAGGAGCGTTTCAGCTCCTCCAACAGTGTTTTCAAGGAGACCATTGATGAAGGCCAAACTCGGCATGTCGCCCATCGCCTGGTGGAACGACGATCTTCCTGAGCTCAGCGACGACGTATCCCTTGAGGAATGCCTTCGCCAGTCGCGCGGCGCGGGCTTCACCGGCATGGAACAGGGCCGGCGCTTCCCCAGCAACCCTGATGAGATGCTGCCAATCCTGCGCGCCGCCGACGTGACGCTCTGCGGCGGCTGGTTCTCGGGCACGCTCGTCAACGAGGAGCTTGCGGCAAATAAGGACCGCATCGCGCCGATGATCGAGCTATTCAAGGCGGTCAGCGCGCCTTGCATCGTTTATGGCGAGGTCGGCCGCTCGATCCAGGGCGACCGCTCCAAGCCGCTCGCCACCAAGCCGCGCCTTTCGGATGACGAGATGAAGGCCTATGCCCGCCGCGTCACCGAGTTCGGCGAATGGTGTGCCGACCAAGGCATGCCGCTCTCCTACCACCACCACATGGCGGCCGTGGTCGAAACCGAGCCTGAACTTGACGCCTTCATGCGCAATACCGGTGCAGGCATTCCGCTGCTGCTCGATGCCGGCCATCTCGCCTTTGCCGGCGGCGACGTGCTGCGCGCCATCGATAATCACCACGCCCGTATCAACCACGTTCACGTCAAGGATATCCGCAAGTCGGTCGTCGATGGGCTGGATCGCAGCCGGCAGTCCTTCCTCGATGCTGTCGCGCTCGGCGCGTTCACGGTGCCGGGGGATGGTTCGCTCGATTTCGGAGCGATCGTCCAGCGCTTCGCCGATTACGGCTATGAAGGCTGGTTCGTGGTCGAGGCCGAACAGGATCCGCGCAAGGCGCCGCCGCAGAAGATGGCCGAGATTGGCCATGCCGAGCTGATGCGCGTCATGACGGCCGCAGGCTACACGGTGGAAACCGAAGGCTTTCCCAAGGGATAACGGAAGACGAGCACCCCTCTCCTCCGTCACAGGTTGGCGAGGGGTACTCTCCAAGCAATGGAGCAAGACCATGCCCAATCTGAAGGTCAAATCTAGCGGCTCGCATGGCCGCGTCACCCATGTCACACCAGAAAGCGCCGGCTGGACCTATGTCGGCTTCGATCTCCACCGCCTGAAGCCGGGCGAAACCGCTTCGGCCGAAACCGGCGATCGCGAAGTCTGCCTTGTCTGGGTCAGTGGCAAGGGAAGCGCCAAGGCGGGGACTAAGGATTTTGGCTTGCTCGGCGGGCGCATGAGCCCCTTCGAGGGCGCCCCCCACGCGCTCTATATTCCAGCAGGCTCGAGCTGGTCGGTGACTGCCGAGACCGATCTGGAACTGGCCGTCTGCTCGGCCCCGGGCGGCGGCTCCTATGAAGCTCGCGCCATTCCGCCGGGCACGCATCCGGCGCTGACGCGCGGCAAGGGCACCAATGTCCGCCACGTCAACAACATCATGCCGGAAGACGATGGCGCGGCGCATTCGCTGCTCGTCGTAGAGGTGATCACGCCGGGCGGACACACGTCTTCCTACCCTCCGCACAAACACGATCAAGACAATCTCCCGAACGAGAGCTTCCTGGAGGAGACCTACTATCACCGCCTCAATCCGCCACAGGGTTTCGGCTTCCAGCGTGTCTATACCGACGACCGATCGCTGGACGAAGTCATGGTGCTGGAGGATGGCGACGTGACGCTGGTGCCTAGGGGATATCACCCCTGCGCCGCCTGCCACGGCTACGACCTCTATTACTTGAATGTCATGGCCGGGCCTAAGCGGATCTGGAAATTCCACAATGCCGTGGAACATGAATGGCTGCTCAAGTCCTGAATGACGCCTGATATAGGCTCATAGCGAAAAGGCCGTGCTCGAAAGCGCGGCCTTTTCCATTCTCATGCCGGCAACAAGCCATAGCGCCATTTGCGATCCCTTGCATTGCGCGACAATACCAGCCAGGTGAGCAGGATCATTCCCATCTCAGCGAAGATCGGCGTCATCCAGATCCGCGTTCGCCGAAGACGAGCGGCAGGAGGAATGTCAGCGGCAAGGTGAACAGGTAGGACCGTGACAGACCGAAGATCGCGCCGCGCTTCGCATCGCCGATTGATTGGAAATAAGATGAGAGGATGATCGCCTGACCGAAGAGGAAGTAGGCGCCGATCATCCAGGGCAGGATGCGGCCGACTTCCGCGACGATCAGGGGATCGGCGACGAAGATTGAACCCAGATGTCTCGCCAGCAGCTCGACGATGAGTTCGACGGCGCCGCAATAGACCAGAGCCGAAATCAGGGCGATCAGGACGCTATGACCGACGCGGGCTGGAAGGACGGCGCCATGATTATGGCCTGATATGGTCTGCAACGCGATGCTCAAGCCCAGCAGCGGCAGATAGGCGAAGGTCATTACTCTTGTGACGATTCCATAGGCGCCGACGGTCGCGACATAATCCCCCTCATGCCAAATCGACACGTTGAAGAGGATCGCCGCCGAGCTCAGCGAAATGCCGATGAAACCGAGGCTCATCGGAGCGCCGAAGGCGAAGATGCCGCGCCACTCGCGAACATGCAGCGCCATGTCGACCCAAAGCCCGTTCGGCCGACGCAGGCGATAGATGATGACGATCATTAGACAGATGAATTGCGCCAGGACCGAGCCGCCGGCGGAGCCGACGACGCCCCACTGAAAGACCGCCATCAGCAGCCAGTTTGCCAGAATGTTCAGCAGCGTCGAGGCAAGCGTCACCAGCGTCATGAAGCCGAGCTTTCCTTCGCAACGCAGCCCGTCGAGATGGATCGAAAGAAAGAAGCTGATCGGCGCGAAGGCGACCATGACGCCCATGAAGGCCTCGGCGCTGCGGGCAACATCGGCGTTTCCCGCCGCTGCCACGGCAATGAACTGCCGGCCTGCGAGCCAATAGACGAGGTTGATCGCCACCACGACGACAAGCGCCAGCGTATGGGCGCCGGTAAACACGGACTTCGCGGCGTCGTGATTTCCGGCGCCGAGACGGCGGGCGAGAATGCTCGCCATGCCGTTTGAAACCAGCGTCTGCAGCGCGATCAGCAGCATTAGCGCGGGAAAGATGAGGCTGACGGCGGAGAGCGCCTCGGCGCCGACATAGACGCCGAGGAAATAGGCGTCGACGACGGCAAAGAGGCCGCTGACCGTGGTGATGACGATTATCGGCGCGGCTGTCTTGGCAAAGACGCCAGGCAGCCAGCCGGTGAGAAACATATTGTTTTCGAGGGTGTGCGTCATGGTGGTATCCGGGCGGAATCGCTCGCGAGCGGCAAAGATAGCGGCGTAGCAAGCAGGGATGAAGATTAAAGGTCGAGAACCAGATGCGGCACGCCGTTCGATGTCCTGCGCGGCGAAATGCCGTCGGCATCGACCTGGGCATTGATGCGCTGGCGGAATGCCGAGAAGCTCTCGAACTCCACTACATCGACCGGTTCGTCGAAGTGGATGGTAATCTTGTAGAGCCCGCCAGACTTCGCCGACATCGCAAGAACCTTGCCGGTAAACGGCTTGTTCAGATAGCGTCCGCGCACGGCGGAGCCGACATCGAAGGGCGCATCCGGCCCGTCATTCGGTTTCGCCGCAAGCGCCGAGAGCGTGTTCCAATCGCGCAGCCCGTGCTGCTTGGCGATGAGCTCCAGCACCGTCGAGTGGCTCATGTCGTCGCCGCGCTCGGCCATCGCCTGGCGCAGACGTCGGGCCTGAGCCTTCAATTCATCTATGGACGGATACGTCGTCATAGGATCAGCCTTTGCTAAGGCACGCAATTACGACTGTGAAACGGAGCTCGCATTACCGTCAGTCAGCATGCCCTGAATGGCCGTGACCTAAAACAGCGAGGACTTCACCTTGGATTTTCATCCGCGAGCGGCAGGCGCCTCGAACCGCTCGTTCGTATGATCGAAGCCGATGCTCCTGTCAAGACGCGCCCAAATCGGTACAAAAGACGAACCCGTTAAAATTCTACCAATGCAATTGACGCTTCTGCAAAATCTCCGTGCAAGGTTCATGCTGTAACCGAGATGAATTCGGTCTGTTTTCCAACAGGGAATGACAATGCTTCGCGCAACCCATCTGGCGAAAGTCAAATCCGAAGTCTACGAACGCAGCTGGGAACGTTTCTACGTCCAGCGGCCGGCGCGTCTCGTGGCTGTTCGTCCCTGTCTCAACGGCATTTCGGTGCGCAGCGCCGAGATTACCGACATCTCGCGCGGTGGCGCGAGCTTCACCGTCGCCACGACGGTCGGCCTGCCGACCCACTACTATCTGAACATCCTCGGTCTCGCCTACCGCATAGCCTGCGCCGAGGTCAGCCGCATCGACAACCGCGTCCATGTCCGCTTCATCAACCTGATCGAACCGGAGACGCTTCGCCGTGTCGTGCGCGCCGATTTCATGATCGGCAACGTCGAAGCGCTGGCTGCGCGCGGCAGAAGGCGGCCGGTTTAAATTCGGCTTCACGTCCTCAATCGCTTCGCACGTCCCAGCGGGCATATCGTGCAGGCGGCATGCCTGCGTATCGCGCAAAGGCGACGCTGAAAGTGCTTGCCGATCCGTAGCCAACGCGTTCAGCTACCTGATCCATCCCCAATTCGCGGCTGCGCAATAGCTGCTTTGCAAGGGCCATGCGCCAAGCCAATAGATATTCCATTGGCGGCAGGCCAACGACGCGGCTGAAACGCGCAAAGAAAGCCGATCGGGACAGGGCCGCTTCGGTCGCAAGATCCGCGACAGTCCAAGGATGGGCAGGACGCGCATGCATCGCGTGAAGTGCTGCGGCTAGGCGTTCATCGGCAAGGCCGCGACTCAAGCTCGACGTGATGGTTGTTTCCGTGCCGGATCGCAATGCCTCGATCAACAACACCTCCAGCAGCCGCTCCAGCACGAGTTCGCGTGCCGGCCGGCGCTCGCGCGTTTCCTCACCGACCAATTGCATCAGCGTCGCGAGTCGGGGCTCGTCACGAACGATAACGACATCAGGCAAGAGGGAAACGAGCAAGGCCGCATCCGGTGCGCCGAAGCTGCAATGCCCTATGCGCATGCGCAGGTCCGGCGGCCCTTCGAGGCGGCCGACGCGGAAATGACCGCAACTCAACTGCGTTGGAACCATGGCGGACAGACCGACCGGTGCGTCGACGCTCTCGTTGACAAGCTCGCGCATGGCCGGCACGAGCACGAAATCGCCGGCTCGGAGGATGAAAGGCTGATGTCCTCCGAACGTTACGCGGCAACGCCCCTCAAGGATTGCGCAGTAGAATGGCTCGCCTGTGGCCTCGCGATGAATTCGCCAG
>JGI24740J21852_10000925_pt1 | contig 13029 bp, 6 predicted proteins | sample KBSCornC6_FD_21852 | JGI IMG/M metagenome (IMG submission 21852) | reverse complement strand
AGCGGCATTATTACCTACCGTATTGTGCTCAACACTCAGGGCAAAGAGCTGCTGCGCGAGCCATTACGTTCTGCCGGCAGCATTGTGCGCCTGGCTCCGCCGCCTGATCCGCGGGCTAACAACAATAACAATAATAACAACCGTAACCGCCGCCCTGCCGGTCCGGAGCTGCCCTTACAACGCCCGGAAACCGCCCTGTGCCTGAACGACTGGAACACGATTGAAATATTTATAGACGCCAGCATCATCCGCAGCTTCCTGAATGATGGCCGTGAAACAGGCGCTGCTGCTGATGATGATGCCGGATTGTATGGACCCGTAGCCCTATACGTGAGCAACGGCACAGCGCAGTTCAAGGCAATAGGCTGGAAGGACCTCGCCCGAAAGACCATCCCCAAAGAAGCTACCAGCCCGCGTTTCCAGGTACAGCGCATTAATGATATGTACTATTCCTGGGGCGCCGCTGCTGCCGACTTTAATAAAGATGGGTACACTGATCTTGTGGCCGGTCCTTACATTTACTTTGGCCCGGATTATACCCGCCTGCGGGAGATCTTCCCGGCCTTGGCCTACAATCCCTCCAAAGAATTCACAGAAATTAATTGCCAGTATACTTACGATTTCAATGCAGACGGATGGCCGGATATTTTTACCGGTCCGCCCCGCGCTACCGTGTACCTCAATCCCAAAGGGGCTTCCCGCCGCTGGGATAAGTTTGAGGTGATCCCCTCCGTGCAGACAGAGATCACCGTGTTCAGGGATCTTGATGGCGATGGTAAACCGGAGCTGGTATATGGCGCAGAAGGTACGCTGCGTTATGCCAAACCCGATCCGGCAGATCCCACCAAACCCTGGGTGCCGCATATTATTTCCGGCAGTGGGTATATGATGGGCCACGGTATTGGTACCGGCGATATTAACGGCGACGGGCGTACGGACATTGTAAATCCCAATGGCTGGTGGGAGCAGCCGGCTACGGACAATGGCCGGCCATGGCCCTATCATCCGGCAGCCCTGGCGCGTTATGGCCACCGCAGCACCGGTGCCGGCGGCGCAGTAATGGCGGTATATGATGTAAATGGCGATGGGAAGAATGATGTGGTCACCAGCCTCAATGCACATGGTTTTGGCCTGGCCTGGTTTGAACAAACGCAGGATAGTAAGGGCGGCATCGCCTTTACGCAGCACCTCATCATGGACGATTACAGCACCCAAAATGCAGGGGATGTAACTTTTTCCCAGATCCACGGCACTACTGTAGCAGATGTGGATGGCGACGGCATCCCGGATTTTATTGCCGGCAAACGTTACTGGTCGCACCTGGACAATTACTTTGACCCGGACCCTTACGGCGCACCGGTGCTGTACTGGTTCCGCACTGTACGCGATCCCAAAGCACCCGGCGGCGCTACGTTTGTACCGGAGCTGGTGCATAACCGTTCCGGCGCAGGATCAGATATCCTGGCAGCAGACCTGGATAAAGATGGGAGGGTGGATATCATCACCTCCACAGACCGGGGCACTTTCATTTTCTGGAACAAAGGCAAATAGCCTGATAAATAAAAAACAAACCGTGTGGGTTAAATGGTGTGACAACAAAAACGATAACCGGCCTCCAATTAGTGCACTAATTATGGTGTTTGTTAATGGGAACAGCAGGCCGGTTAATCTGTAATTAAGCATTTGTTAAGCGGTGCCCGCTTAATTTGTCGCCCGGTACAACCAATTTTTAAATCCACATTTTAAACACCACGGTATGAAAAAAATTCTATTTATGGTACTGGCGTGTTGTGCTATGCTGCAAGGCTACGCACAGAACATCGCCGTCAGGGGCAGGGTCACGGACGACACCGGCGGGCCGCTCATTGGCGCAGCCGTAAAAGTAAAAAATGGTAACACGGGCACCGTTACCAACACAGAAGGCCGGTTTAATCTCAATGCTCCCGGCAACGCCACCTTAATTATTTCCTATGTAGGGTACGAAGCAAAAGAAGTACAGGCCACCACGCAGGACCTGAACATTTCCCTGTTGCGTAATAACAGCAGCCTGGGCGAAGTAGTAGTGGTAGGGTACGGGCAACAGCGCCAGGCTACCCTTACCGGTTCAATTGCCACCATAAAAGGCGATGAAATTAAGACCACCCGCAATGAAAATGTGCTGAACATGCTCACCGGCAAGCTGCCCGGTGTGCGCGTGGTACAGAACAGCGCAGAGCCGGGGTCCTTCAGCAACAGCTTCGACATTCGCGGTTTAGGCGCACCGCTCATTATCATTGACGGGGTACCCCGCGGTAACCTGAACCGCCTGGACCCGAATGATATTGAAAGCATTTCCGTACTGAAAGATGCTGCCGCCGCAGTATATGGCGTGCAGGCCGCCAACGGCGTAATACTGGTTACCACCAAAAAAGGCAAGGCCGGCACTACCCAGTTAAACTACACCGTTACGGTAGGTATGCAAAAACCATCCGGTTTACCTAAAGTGCTGGACGCAACGGACTGGATGACATTGTTCAATGAAAGAGCATTGCACAATGTGAACGGCGGTGCACCAGTGTACAACCAGAACGATTTTGATGCATACGCCAACGGCACCAAAACCAGCACGGACTGGTACGGCGCAGTAGTACGCAACACAGCCCCGCAAACAGAGCACAGCCTCACGGCCAGCGGCGGCTCCGACAGAATGACCTACTTCGTAAGCCTGGGCTACCTGAGCCAGCAGGGCTTCTGGAAATCAGGCGATCTGAATTACAAGAAATACAACGTACGCTCTAACCTTACGGCAAAAATTTCCAGCACACTAACAGCAGAGCTGCAGCTGAGCGGTATTTCCGATACCCGCAACCAGCCCTATGAAGATTCCTGGAGCATTTTTAAAGCCCTGTGGCGGCATCCGCCCACTTATTCATTGTATGCAGATAACAATCCTGATTATATTAACTACCTGGACGATAATGGCACCAGCGCGCTGGCCCTTACCAATGCAGCTATTGATGGGTATAAGCAGTCTGTGTCCAACACCTTCCAGGGTACCTTTACACTCAACTATGCCGTGCCTTTCCTGGAAGGCTTAAATGCCAAAGCGCTGTATAGCTATGATTATGCCACCTCAGACAACAAGAACTTTGCCCGCTCCTTTAATGTGTACCAGGCCGTGAAAGTGGGCGACAGCACCGTGTTTAATCCCAAACCGCTGCAAACGCCATCCAACGTAAACCGGTATTATTCCGCAGCGCCTAACACCATGCTGCAGTTCTCATTAAACTACAGTCACACCTTTGCCAAAGTACATAATGTGGATGCATTGGCAGTGTATGAAGAGCGCACGCAAAAGTCAGACAATTTCAGCGCCAGCCGTTACCTGGTATTAGGCACGCTGGACCAGCTGGGTACGGGCACTACGGCCAACCAGATCGGTACGCAGGACCTGGGCGGCTTAACCAATTACGCTACCAAAAGTTATGTGGGTAAGCTGCATTACGATTATAATGCAAAGTATCTGCTGGACCTGAGCGGCCGTTACGATGGCTCCTCCCGTTTTGCGCCTACCGGCCAGTGGGGCTTCTTTCCAGCCGTATCTGCCGGTTACCGGATCTCAGAAGAAAGTTTCATCAAGGATAATCCAAAGCTCACGTTCATTGATAACATTAAGTTCCGCGCCTCTTATGGGGTGATGGGCGATGCCAGCGGGCTGCGTTTCCAGTACCTCACCGGTTACGACTATCCTTCATCCGGCAACCTGCAAACCCTGCCCGGCGGTTCTGTGTTTGATGGCAATTACACCAACGCATTGGGTTTCCGTGTACTGCCTAATCCTGATATTACCTGGTTTAAATCCAAAACGCTCAACTTCGGTTTGGATGCAGATTTCTGGAAAGGCTTATTCGGCTTTCAGCTGGATTGGTTTAAAAGGGACAGGAATGGTTTGTTAGCCAACCGCCTGCTATCCCTGCCCGGTTCATTAGGTGCAGCGCTGCCGCAGGAGAACCTGAACAGTGACCAGAGCAGCGGCGTGGAGCTGTTGCTTACGCACCGCAACCACATCGGGCAGATCAACTATAACATCAGCGGCAATATTTCCTACTCCCGCACTAAATGGAAACATTATGAACGTGCCGTAGCCGGTAACTCTTATGATAACTGGCGCAATAACGTGAACGATCGCTATAACGATGTATGGTGGGGCTATACCGGCGCCGGGCGTTTTGAATCCTTCAATGACATTTATAACTACAACATAGATAATGGCGGCGGCAACCGCGCTACCCTGCCCGGTGATTATAAATATGAAGACTGGAATAACGACGGTTATATCGATGATCTGGATCGTCATCCTATTGCATCTACGTACAACGGTAATACAGACCGGGGTACCAGCACACCCAATCCGCCCCTCATCAACTTTGGGGTAAGCATTGGGGTAAGCTACCGGGGATTTGACCTGAGCGCGCTGATACAGGGCGCCGCCATGAAATGGATCGCCTACCCGGAAGCCCTGGCCACACCGCTGAACTTTAACGGGAATGCACTGGAGCAATACATGGACCGCTGGCATACAGTGGATCCCACGGCAGATCCGTACGATCCCAATACGCAGTATGTGCCCGGCTATTTTGCCATGACGGGCACCGGCTTCGATGGGAACTCCTCTTTTGCAGTAAAGAATGCTGCCTATGCCAGGCTTAAAAGCGTGGAGCTGGGCTATACATATGTGTTTTCGAAAGCCGTTACCCGTAAGGCCGGTTTAAGACAAGCCAGGCTGTATGTGAACGGGTACAACATTTTCACGGCAACGGGCATACGCTATGTGGATCCGGAACATCCGTCGGACCTGTACGGGTATGTGTACCCGCTGAACAAAACGTATAATGTTGGGCTGAGTGTAGATTTTTAATGATTAACTAAAGCATTCCAAAAATGAAAAAATTCATATATCCATTACTGATACTGCTGTGTATAGTCACCGCCTGCAACAAGCTGGGCATATTGCCCGATAATATTGTGCAGGATAAAGATGCTTTTGCCAGCACCGGCGGCGTTACCGCGTATTTTGCAGGCCTGTACAACCGCCTGCCCATAGAGGATTTCAAATATAACATCAACACCGGTTATAACCAGTTCAATTACATTCAAAATCTCAATAACCTTACCGGAGAATCTATGTCCAGGGAAGCTGGTAGCGCCAGCGCCGCGCAAACCGGCTATTGGGGCGATGCCTATGTGGTGATACGTAATGCCAATTACTTCCTGGAAACCATGCCCGCCTATGCGTTCAACTTTAACCAGAGCCAGGTGAATCAATGGATGGGCGAAGCCCGCTTTATCCGTAGCTTCACTTACTTTGAGCTGGTAAAACGTTATGGCGGCGTACCCATTGTGCCCGGCGTGCAGTTCTATCCCCAGCAGGGTTTGGAGGAGCTGCAGATCCCCCGCAGCTCTGAACAGCAGGTGTATGATTATATTGGCAAAGACCTGGACACGGCCATTATGCTTATGAATAATACCAGCGAGCAACGGGGCCGCGCCAATAAGTTCATAGCCGCAGCGCTCAAATCAAGGGCGATGCTGTTTGCCGGCTCCATTGCAAAATATAATACCAAGAACATCTCCGATCCAGCCACAGGTGCGCAGGTGCAGGGCATTCCCGCTACAGAGGCTGTGCGTTATTTTAAGGAAAGTTATGCCGCCGCCAAGCTGGTGGAAACAGGCGGTTACACGCTTTACCGCGCATCCGCCAATAAGGAGGAGAATTACTATAATCTATTCTTTGATGTGAGCAGCGCCAATAAGGAAGCCATTTTCATGAAAGAGTACAGCGACCTGAATGCGGTGCACAGCTTTGATCTGTTTGCCATCCCTAATCAAATGAAAGGCAAGGATGGTTACAGCTCTTACATGAACCCTACCCTGGATTACGTGGAGCTGTTTGACGGCCTGCCCCGCAATGCAGATGGCAGTCTTAAAACCATTGATGCTGCTACAGGTCAGTACGCGTACTACGATAACCCGTACAGCTTTTTCCAGGCTGCGGAACCGCGTTTGCTGGCCACGGTATTAATGCCCGGCGCCACTTTTAAAGGGCAGGTGATCGAGATCCGCAGGGGTATTTACAAAGGTGATATTGCAGGCGGTATCAATCCTTTCCCCGGCAGTGTAAGCCCTTTCCCGAACACTACCAATCCTTACGCCAACAACCCGAACATAGTACCTGCAGTTAACAGCAGTAACCTGCCATCGCCCATGGTGGACCTGCCTAACGGGCAAAAGATGAATGCAGGCGGCTTAAGCGGTACATACGGTACTACCGGCGGCTCTGTAACCATTTCCGGTTTTTTCCAGCGTAAGTACCTGGATCAGCGCAAGCCGGTAGCAGATGTGATCGTGAACAAATCTTTCCAGCCCTGGATAGAGATGCGCTACGCAGAAGTTTTACTAAACCGCGCAGAAGCAGATTATGAATTAATGACTGCCGGGCAAAATGATGTGGACTACCGCCAGGATGCTTTCACCTGCATCAACGACATCCGCGACCGTGCAGGCGCAACACTGCTGGCCGGTGCAGCGGACCTTACCAGTATAAATGTGATCCGCAATGAAAGGCGCAAGGAGCTTGGGTTTGAGAACAAGATCTGGTGGGATATTAAACGCTGGCGCACGGCAGATGCCGAAATCCAGAACCGGGTATGGTTGGTGCTGAATCCCATTTATGTAGCTGCCAACGGCAAATACATTTTTGATAAAAGAAGGTACGAAGGTAACCAGCAGTTCACTTTCCAGCCCATGTGGTATTATGAGCAGATACCCAATGGAGAGATCACCAAGAACCCTAAACTGGTACAAAACCAATAAAAAGCCAAACAATGAAACGCACTTATATATATACAACAATTTTTTGCACGGCGCTGGCTTTGCTAAGCGCCTGCGCCAAGAACGATAATTATGAGGAGCCGGCGGAAACGCTTACCGGCCGCGTAATTGATAACAGCACCGGGCAACCTATTCAAACAGAATCAGCGGGTATCCGTTTACGTTTGGAAGAGCAAAGCTGGAACAACGGGCAGGGCGTAATACCGCAATACTTTAACGTAAAACCGGATGGCACTTTTAACAACAGCCGCCTGTTCAAAGGCAAATACAAAGTATATCCCATGGATGGTGCTTTTGTACCGCTGGTAACCACCACCACGCCCATAATCGACAACAGTAAAACGGTGGATATCTCCGGGGTGACCAGCCTGGAATTTAACGTAGATCCGTTCCTGAAAGTAGAGTGGGTAGGGGAGCCGGTAGTGAACCCGGATAAAACAGTAACCGTGCAGTGTAAGTTCACACGCGGCACTACCAATACCGCGTACCAGTTTAATGTAACAGATGTGTTCCTGTATGTATCCACCACGGATTTTGTGAGCAACGCCAGTTACGACAACCGTTTCTCAAACCAGGTAAAGTACAACGGAACAGATGGTAATGCCCTGCTGGGCCAAACCATCAGCATTACCACCAAAGGTACGCTGGGAGGCAGCCGCACATACTATGTGCGTGTAGGCGCCCGCACCGCAGATAATGTAAACAAACGATATAACTACAATACGCCCAAGCCGGTAAATATACCGGGGGCATAAACAGTAGAAAAGTCCATGAACTAAAAAAAATAGTTCATGGACTTTCAAAACAGAAAATATTAAACTGCATATTCAATGACCAGATGCTTATTGCTGGCCGGCCTGCTCCTGGTAGCAGCCACTGCCCACAGCCACGTTGAACAAAGAGATCAAACCAAACCCAAACAGGGCCCGGTAAAAAAGGCGCCTGCCAAAACAGCAACGGCTAAACCAGCCGCCAAACCGGTAGCCAGCGCGCAGGATATTGCAGACGGTAAAGCCCTGCTCTCAAAATCCGATTGCCTGGCCTGTCATAAAGTAGATCAGAAGCTGGTAGGCCCGGCGTACCAGGATGTAGCCAAAAAATATCCCGCTACAGATGCCAGCGTTACGCTGCTTTCCACCAAGATCCTCAACGGGGGTGCAGGCGTATGGGGTGAGGTAGCTATGGCGCCGCATCCGGCCTTACCCGCAGCAGATGCCAAAAAAATGGTGCAGTATATTCTTTCCCTCAATAACGCCAAATAACAGATGGTCATGAGCAAAGCACATTACAAATGGCGTATAGCAGCAGGTTTATTATTAGGCAGCCTGCTGGTATATCATTGCAGATCATCGCAGCCGGCCTTGCAGCGCGATGCAACGGGTAAGGTGATCGTAAACCCGCATCCCGATCCTTCCTACAAAACAGTGAAAGAAGCCATGCAGTCCATTTACCTGCAGCCCGGCTACCACTTGCAGCTGGTAGCCAGCGAGCCTATGGTGCAGGAACCCGTGGCCATTGCATGGGATGGCAATGCCCGCATGTATGTAGCAGAAATGCGTACCTACATGATGGACATTAACGGTACAGACGAGAACAAACCCATTTGCCAGGTATCCCTGCTGGAAGATACCAACGGCGATGGTAAAATGGATAAACGTTCCACCTTTATAGACAGCATGGTGCTGCCCCGCATGTTGTTATGCGTGGGCCATAAGCTGCTGGTGAACGAAACCTATACGTATAACATTTACAGTTATGCAGATACTAACGGCGATGGCAAAGCCGATGAAAAAGTGCAGGTGTATAAGAACGATGCGCCGGACACCCGCAACCTGGAACACCAGAAAAGCGGCCTGTTATGGAACCTGGATAACTGGATCTATGTAAGCTGCGATCCCGTACGCTACAAATACACCAAGGGTAAGCTGGTGGCCGATTCCCTGGCCAATGCGCCGGGCGGGCAATGGGGCGTGGGCAATGATGATCATGGCCGTTTGTTCTTTTCCAGCGCAGGAGCGGAAATACCGGCGCTGGGTTTTCAGATCAACCCTTCTTATGGCATCTTAAACCCGCGCGATCAGTTTAACGATGCTTTCCAGGCCGTATGGCCTATTATTGCCACGCCGGATGTGCAAGGTGGCATGGGCCGCTTACGGCCGGATACTACGCTCAATCACTTTACCGCCAGCTGCGGGCAATCTGTTTTCCGCGGTGATGCATTACCAGCCGACTTGAAAGGCGACCTGCTGATCTGCGAGCCCGTTGGCCGTTTAATACGCCGCGCAAAAGTGATAGATAACAACGGGAAAATAACGTTAGAAAATGCTTACAATCAGCAGGAGTTCATCACCTCCACAGATATGAACTTCCGCCCCGTAAATACCACCACTGGTCCGGATGGCTGTTTGTACATTGTGGATATGTACCACGGTATTATCCAGGAAAGCAACTGGACCAAAGAAGGCAGCTTTCTGCGCCCGCGTATTATAAACAAAGGGTTGGATAAGAATATTGGCCGCGGCCGTATTTACCGCGTGGTGCATGATGGCTACAAACCCGGTCCCAAACCGCATTTGCTGGATGATAGCGGCACGCAGTTATTAACGTACCTGGATCATCCCAATGCCTGGTGGCGTGAAAATGCGCAGAAGGAAATTATTGTGCGCGGAGATCAGTCGCTGGCGCCGGCGCTCCGGCAAATGGCTGCCGGCCCGCATACTACCCTTGGCCGCATCCATGCCTTATGGACACTGGAAGGGTTGGATGCCATTGATAAAGAAACGCTGTTAAAAGCGTTGAAAGACACATCCGCAGAGGTGCGCAAAACAGCGGTATGGATCAGCGAACGTTACGTAAAACAGGATGATGCAGATATGATCCGCCGGCTGGCAGCCTTAAAGAACGATCCCTCTGCAGATGTGCAGGTGCAGCTGGTAAACACCCTCTCCACCAGCAAAGCAGACGATGCAAAAGCCCTGGCAGCAAGTATTGTGGATGCAGGCGCCGATAAGGAATTTATGCAGGGCATAGCGCACAGCATTGAAGTGAATAGCAACACAAAACTCTTTGGCCGCCGCTTAGGGAGCATGCCCACAGCCAGCCGTAACAGGATACTGCAAGGCGCTGCTATTTACAAACAGCTCTGTTCTACCTGTCATGGCCCGGATGGCAAAGGCATTGTAGTAGGCAACGGCTCACCGGCAGCGCCACCCTTTGTAGGTTCCAAACGCGTAGATGGGGATGATGTAACCCTCATGAAAATATTGCTGAACGGGTTAAGCGGTCCTATTGATGGCAAAACGTATACGGATGTAATGGCGCCTTTTGGTGCATCCAATAACGATGAATGGATAGCATCAGTGCTCAGCTACGTGCGTTACAGTTTCAGCACCCCCCGCAAGGAAAGGAACCGGGATAATTCTCCCGTAGTATCCGTAGAGAAGGTGAAACAGGTGCGCGCTGAAACCGCCAACCGTGGCAAGTTCTGGACCTTAGAGGAATTGGGGCAATAATGTCCATGGACTTTTAAGAAAACAAAATAATTAATGAAGTACTTCATATACATCGCGGCATTTTTACTTTCAGTAACTGTGCAGGCACAATCCCTTACCCGCTACGTTGATCCGTACATCGGCTCCGGCGGGCATGGGCATGTGTTTGTAGGTGCCAGCGTGCCTTTTGGCGCAGTGCAGGTAGGGCCCACCAATATTTTCAAAGGCTGGGACTGGGATGCCGGTTACAATTACGGGGATAGCATCCTGATCGGTTTCTCGCACCTGCACCTGAATGGTACCGGTATCGGCGACCTGGGAGATATCCTGATCATGCCGTACACCGGCGATATTAAAACCGATAAAGGTACGGAAGCCAACCACCGCGCAGGTTATGCATCCTTATACTCGCATGCAAATGAAAAGGTAAAACCCGGTTATTACTTTGTAATGCTGGATGATTATCACGTATCAGCAGAGCTGACCGCAACAGAGCGGGTAGGTTTTCATCAGTACAATTTTCCGGGCGATGCTACTGCCCGCGTGATCATAGACCTTAAAGAAGGTACGCAGGACAAATCCACCGCCACTTTTATAGAGCAGGTAGATGCGCAAACCTTTAAAGGTTACCGTTACTCAACCGGCTGGGCTAAAGACCAGCGGGTATATTTTGCTATTCGTACCTCCATACCCGTTAAACAGTTCAGCGTATATAACAACGATCAGCTATTGCAGGGCAGCAGGGGAGAAGGCCCTGCTATTAAAGGTTTGATGAGCTTTGATGAAGGCCCCTTTACGCTGCAGATGAAAGTAGGTATATCACCCGTGAGCGCAGACAATGCCCTGGCCAACATAGACGCTGAAATACCCGGCTGGAACTTTAAACAGGTAGCGCAGGCCGCAGACGATCAATGGAACAAAGAACTTTCTAAAATTCAGATAGACGCTAAAGACGACAAAGAAAAGCGCATTTTTTACACCTCCCTCTATCACACCATGATAGACCCCGCCATTTTCAATGACCACAATGGCGACTACCGCGGCGCCGATAAACAGGAGCACAGGGGCGCCAGCTTCACGAACTACTCCATCTTCTCCATGTGGGACACTTACCGGGCCGCCCATCCTTTGTACACCCTCATTGAGCCGGAACGCACGGCAGATATGATCAAGGCCATGCTGGCCATTTACGATCAGCAGGGCAAGTTACCCATCTGGCATCTCAACGCCAATGAAACCGGCACCATGGTAGGCATCAGCAGTATGCAGATAGTGGCGGAAGCATACCTCAAAGGCATTAAGGGCTTTGATGCAAACCGTGCTTACAATGCAGTAAAAGCAACCGCCATGGGCGATAGCCTGGGCCTCATGTACGTGAAGAACTTTAAACCCATACCCGGCGATAAGTTCCGCGGCTCCGTAGCCCGTGGCCTGGAGTATGGCGTAAGTGACGCCAGCATTGCCCTGATGGCAAAAGCCCTGCATAAACAGGACGACTACACGTATTTTCAGAAGCGTGCACAGAACTACCACCAGTACTACGATCCCGGCACAAAGTTTTTCCGCAGCGTGCTCCTGGATGGCAGCCGCCGCCCAGCGTTTGATGCTATGAAAGCGCCCAACCCGGATTATACGGAAGGCAATGCCTGGCAATACCTTTGGCTGGTACCCGGCGATGTGCCGGGGCTTATAAAGCTCCTGGGCGGAGAACTGTCCTTTGCTGCCAGGCTGGATAGCTTCTTTACCCTGGAAATGAAAAGCAGCACACTGCAGGACCTTACCGGTTTAATAGGGCAGTACGCCCATGGCAATGAGCCCGGCCACCATATCAGCTACCTGTATGCCTACGCCGGCCAGCAGTGGAAAACAGCAGAGAAGGTGCGTTACATTATGAAGGAAATGTATCACGATAAGCCCGATGGCATTATAGGTAATGAGGACTGCGGGCAAATGTCGGCCTGGAACGTGTTTTCATCCCTTGGGTTCTATCCCGTATTCCCGGCTTCCGGCGCTTATGTGATCGGCAGCCCGGCGGTGGATAAAGCCGTGATACAAACACCTTCCGGCAAACCCTTTACCATTATTGCCGTGAATAACAGTCCGGAAAATATTTATGTGCAGCGCATCACGCTCAACGGTAAGGATTACACGAAAAGCTACCTGCTGCATACGGATCTTGTGAAGGGCGGCACCCTGCAGTTCTGGATGGGCAGCAAGCCGAATTATAACTTTGGAGCATCACCCGCATCACGCCCGCAATAAGCGTTTGCGCAGACTAAAATATTGTGAATGAAATTATATGCATTAATAACAGTAATAGCCGCCACAGTGTTAACAGCTGTCATCAGCCGCGCGCAAGGGTACGTGCCGGACGCCAGCACACTGGATAAGAAAGTGATGTTCGGCTACCAGGGCTGGTTTGGTACACCCGGTGATGGTTCCGGCAATGGCGCCTGGAAACACTGGTTCCGCAATAACCAGCCGGATTCCGCACATGCCACCTTTGACTACTGGCCGGATATGCGCGAGTACCCTGCCGATGAGCAGGAAGCTACCAGCATGGTATATGACGATGGCCGGAAAGCCAAACTGTTCTCTGCCTACAAATACGCCACGGTAGACCTCCATTTTAAATGGATGAAGGAACACGCCCTGGACGGCGTATTTG
>JGI24740J21852_10000919_pt1 | contig 13082 bp, 11 predicted proteins | sample KBSCornC6_FD_21852 | JGI IMG/M metagenome (IMG submission 21852) | reverse complement strand
CGAGATACTTGTCGGCGTTGCGCGAGTCGCGCGTGATCACGCGCGTGCAGCCGCAATAGAAACAGGGGCTCCAGCAAAACGGCACGTGTACGTAAAGTGACAGTGGCCGCTGCGGCGTTGCCTCGTTCGAAGCAATGATCGCCTCGCACAATTGCGCCTCACCGAAACCGGCGTGGAACTGTGGTGCCGTGGGATAGCTGGTGTAACGTGGCGCAGGCACGTCATAACGCGCCATCAGCAACGGGTCGAACTCGATGGACCGCGGGATCATGCTCATGCTGCCAGTCTGCGCGCCGGCGCGGGCATGGTGTTGACGGAAATCAACAAGATCGCGGAAAACGCGCCTCCTCCAGACGTGCCGTCAATAGTCGTTGGCGACTGCCGCCCAGTCACGTTCGTCGTCCGCGTGCACCTCGAGCCACATCGCATTGAGGATGCTGAAACTGCATGCAAGGCCGACACCGAGCAGCCACACGAAGTACCACATGTTGAAACCTCCCGACCCGATCGGTCGTTCAATATTTCCCCGCCTTCCCCGAATCCACCGGCCAGAACTTCAAGCCTTCTGGGCCGAGACGGACAAGTCGGGTCAGCAAGGCGGCGCCTGCAACAAATAGAGCAGCAATACCTGTGCATGCGATGGCGCCGATGACCACGTCCGGGCGGCTGGCGTGCATCTCCGTCACGGGCAACACGCCGTCGACGACCCACGGACCACGCCCCGCTTCGCTCACGACCCAACCCAGCGCGCCTGCAATCCAGGGCACCGGCAAACTCCATGTCGCCAGATGCAGGAACCAACGCCGGTCCAATTTGCGGTTGGAGGCCAGCCAGAACGCGCAACCAAACAGCACGATGTCGTATATGCCGAGCAATGCCATGCCGCGGAAGGTCCAGAACAACAACGTCACATTCGGGACCGTGTCCCGTGCCGCGGCGGCCATCATTGCGTCGCTCGCATGCGCCGGCTGCGAGGTGTGCCGCAGCAGCAGCAAGCCATAACCAAGATTGGGCGTGTCTTCGAGGTCGAAGGCGAGATCGGCCGCGCCGCTCGGATTGGCCCATGGCGTATCCATCACGGTGAATGCCGCAACGCCGTCGTGGATGCGTGCCGCATTCACTGCCTCGAGATCGTCCAGACCCGGGACCGCCTTCCTCCATGAGTGGGTAGCACCCAGCCCCAACGCCCACGGCAGGTCCACGGAGGCATGCGTCGCGTGGCTGCCGCTATCGGGAAGCCCGAAGATCGTGAACGGCGCTGGCGCGGTCTGGGTATGCCATTCCGCTGCGATCGCGGCAATCCGCATGTGCTGCCCGGACGACTCGGCATAGCCACGGTGGTCGCCAAGGACCGCCAGCGAAAGCGCGGCCGCCAACCCGAAGCTTGCAGCCACGGTCAGCGAACGGCGAGCGACCTGCATGTTGCGCCTGCGCAGCAGGTACCAGGCCGAAACCGAAAGCACAAAGGTTGCAGCCGTCAGATAGCATGCGCCGGCCAGGTGCACGAACCTCGATTGAGCCGCGGAGTTCAGCAGCACCGCCGGCACGTCGTAAATCCAGGCTTGCAGGCTGCCGGCATCGAGGTCCATGCCCGCCGGGTTGTCCAGCAAACCGAACCCGATCGCGACCTTCAGAACCGCTAACCCGAACAACGGCACCCACAGCCAGGTGACGAGCAAATGCTGCACCCGATGCGGGTTCCACCAATCACGGAACCAGTTCCAAAGCAGCAAGCCGAAGGCGAGCACGAAGGGCGTGAAGAGCAGGATTAGCAACGGGCCAGGCATTCCGTGGATGTGCCGGGTAAATCGGCCAGAGTCCATGACGTACAAGATCGTGAGCAGAAGCGAGCCAACGGCCCACATCAGCAGGACCACGCCGAACAACCTGCCCCAGAAGCGTGCGGTCTGTTTCCATATTTCCCGGCCGGTCATCACGTAAACGCTTTCGATGATCGCGACGATCGGCGGCAACCCCGCCGCCAGCGGCAGCAAGGTCACGCAGTACAACGCCACGAGGTGGGGCCAGAGTGCCGAAACGTGGAATCCGGACGGAGGCATCATCACGATTGCTTCGGTACGCAAAGTGTCGTGCGCATGGCCATGGTTAACGCACCACCAGAACGGAAATGCCGGTGTGATTCAAGACTTGCTGCGTCTGGCTGCCGAGCACCAGCCTTGCAATGCCGTGCCGTCCATGTGATGCCATTACGATCAAGTCACAACGGTTCCCCTGCGCCGCCGCGACGATCGCCTCATAAGGTTGTTCACTTCGCTTGGTGATCGTGTCGCACTGGACGCCTGCGAGCTCGGCCTCGCGCTGCAATGGTGCGAACAACTTCTCCGCGTGGGCCTGCGCGAGCACCTGCAGTTCCGCGGGTGGCGGTTCGAGCAGCTCCTCGACGATGCCGGCGTGATTGAATTCCGTCATCGCATGGAAGCCCGTCACTCGGGCACCGATCTTCTTTGCGAGTGCAACGCCCCGTTCGATTGCATTGCGTGAACCCGGGTCGTCGTCTATTGGAATGAGGATGTGCGTGAACATGTCTATGGTTCCCTGGACCGCACCCCTTCCCTGGTGCACGGTCCCGAGCGCTGCGATGATCGCGACTCAGGCCACGATCGTTGTCTGATCCACCACGTTGCAAACCCCGGGTGCCCGCCACGCGGCCAGGCGGGCTGCGTTCCGCTCGCTCGGGGAATCCAGTTGTCCGCAAAGGGTCACGGTGCCGCCATTCACCAGCACTGACACGTTCTTGGCACGCCGGAAAGACCGCCTGCGCAACGCCGCCTCGATCTGGCGCGTGACGTCGCGAGGTTCGATCCCCGGCTTGATCTCGATCAGGTTGACCAGACCCCTGATCCCCACCAAATCGCGTATTGCGGCTTCCGCGGCACGGCTTTGATATTCCCATTCCACACTGCCGGAGAGCACGACCCAGCCATGCTTGACCGATGCCTTCACTTTTCGTGGCGGTATCGACGTGTTCCACGCCAACACGTTGTGCACGGCTTTGGCGATATCGGTGTCGGAGCGCCTCTCGATGTCCGGCAACTCGACTTCCAGGTCAGCAATTACGCCGTCCACGCCGCCCACGCGCCACGCGGCCGTTTGCGCGCGGCATTTCTGCGCATAGCTGTTCACCAGTCCCGACAGGGTTACGATGCCGGCATGCGCCTCCACGTCGATCCGGCCCGCATCGACGGACGGATCCCAGTTCAGTTCCGTCATCACATCGCGTTGAAGTTCCAGATCCGATTTCATCACGCGTTCTCCTCGGCACATACCGACTGTCCACTTTTTTGACTGTGTCGAGTTGATCGGCATCAACTCAATCCGGAATGGGTTGTTCAAGCGGCGCCGGAACTTTCGGGCTGGACGTGGGTTGGATGCCGCGCTGCGCACGCAGCTTGGCCAGGAAATCCCAGGCCATAAGCAGTGCGCCGGCCGCAAACACGATGTCGCCGGGCATGCGCATCCATTGCCAGAAATTGGTGGTCTCGTAGAATTTCAGGCTACGCGCGTAGGCATAACCGTGGGTGTACACGGCCTCGAGTTGCGGCCACCCGATCGGGAAGAAATTCAACACGATCCACATCACCAGCCCGGCGTTGTACAGCCAGAACGCCCACACGCCGGGGCGATCGCTCCATGGTTGGTTGCCGTGTAGGTAGCGCAGCACCATGTAGATCAGGCCCAGCGCAAGTAGGCCGAAAGCACCGAACATCGCGGTGTGCGCGTGGTTGAGCGTCAGGAAGGTGCCGTGCTCGTAATAGTTGGCCAGTGGCGCATTGAGCGTGCCGCCACCGAATACGCCAGCACCCACGAAGTTCCAGAAGGCCGAGCCAAGGATGTAGAGGTACGCTAGCCGGTACGGGAAGGCTACCCGCTCGGCGATGTGGCGGCGCTGGTCGATCGCTTCGATCACCAGCAGGAATAGCGGCAGCACCTCGAGGAACGAGAACATGCTGCCCACGCCGATCCACAGGCTTCCGCTTTCGCCCGCCCAGTACATGTGGTGGCCGGTGCCGAGGATGCCGCTGACCAGGATCAGGATCCACTCGAACAACACGGCACGTTCTACCAGCTGGCGTGACACCAGCCCCAGCGCCATCAGGAAGTAACCGGTCACCGCGGCGGTGAACAGTTCGAACGCCCATTCCACCCACAGGTGCACGACCCACCAACGCCAGAAATCGGTGATGGTGAAGGACGGATTCGGCGCCCCCAGAGGGATCATGCCGAACGCGTAAATCACCGCCACGCCGAGCGTGCTGTACCACAGCAGATGCTCGATCCGGAACAAACTCAGGAACGAGCGGCCCTCCTTGACCAACGATGCCAGCGTGGGCAGGAATGCACGCAGCAGCACCAGGCTCCACACCAGCAATCCGACGAAAAACAGGATCTGCCACAGGCGCCCAAGTTCCAGGTACGACAACCCCTGATTGCCCAGCCAGAACCAGTGCTGCTTCACCACGCCCATCACGCCGAGGTAGTCGCCGATCAGCGCGCCGGCGACGATTATCACCAGCACCCAGAAGATCAGGTTCACGAGAAAGCGTTGGCCCTTCGGCTCGCGCTTACCGATCAGTGGCGCGAGGAACAAACCCGCGCCGATCCAGCTCATCCCTATCCAGACGATCGGCGCCTGCAAATGCACATCGCGCACGAACGCAAATGGCAGGAAGGTGTTGATGGTGACGCCATAAAAACCGGTGCGCTCGGTGTAGTAATGCGCAAGTATCGTGCCGGCGGCGATCTGCACCAGCAGCACCAGCGCCACAACCAGCAAATACTTCCATAGCGCGCGCTGGCTTGGCGTGGGCGTGAAAAACCTTTCCAGCGTGGGCGAGAACGTCTCGTTCGCGGCCTTGGGTTCGATCCACATCCGGAAGATCAGCAGTACCGCGCCGATTCCGAAGAACACCAACGTCAATGATGCCCAGGTCCACTGGAAGGTGGCGGGCGTTGGCTGATTTCCCACAAGAGGTTCCGGGGGCCAGTTGGCGGTCCATGACACGTCCTGCCCGGGGCGCCGCGCAATCGTGGTCAGCGACGAATACAGCAGGAAATTCGCCGTCTGCGTGGCACTCGCTGGATCGAGGCTGTAGGCACGGGTATAGCCACGTTCGAAATTGTCGGTCAGCAACGATCGCGCGATCTGCGCGCGCAACGTGACCAGGGCTTTCGCGACCGCATCCGGCAATGTCACCGAGGATTGGCTGAGATCGATGCCTTTGAGTTCCGTTTGCATGGTCTCGGTAAGCCCCGGCCGCAAGGCGGGCTCGACCTGCGCGAACCGCTTGCCGTAACGCGCCACCGCGAGGTTGTCGCGGACGTTGCTGCCGAGCTGGACCAGGTATTCAGCGGTGAAATCCTCGCCAAAGTACGAACCCATGCCGTACAGGCTGCCATAGTCCATCAGATCGGCCTGCTGGAAGCCCGATTTGCCCGCCACGATGTCGGCCCGGGTCATCACGGTCGCCCCGCTGCCGTCGACCATCTGCTGCGGCAGCGGCGGCGCCTGCCGATAGGTGGCCACCGTGGCGGCGATCATCGCGGCCCAGCAACAGACCGTCGTCAACAACAGCACCCAGATCAAGGCGCGGCTGACACGATCTTGAGGAACCGCATCTTGCGCGGCCATCTTCAAGGCATTCATCGACGTGACTCCTGATGGAATTCAGGCGCGAAATTAGGGCGCAAGCGACAGCGCGATGTGATACGGATCAACGGTGTTGCTGTTTGCGAATCCCGGTGCGGACCAAAATGCTGAAAGACGTTCTCCCGCGTGTCCTCTACAGCGCGCGGGAAATGCCGCGCTCCGCGTTCTGCTGCTCATACAGTCGCTGGCAGTGGATGCAGCGCTTGGCGGTGGGATAAGCCAGCAGACGTTCGTACGCGATCTCTTCGCCGCAATCCGCGCAGCTGCCGTAGGTACCCGCTGCCAGGCGCTCGCGTGCGGCGTTGATGTCGCGCACGTCCTCGAGGTCCTGGTTGATCATCGCGTGATCCGCCGCGAGGATGGATTCCGCCAGCGCCGCATCGACCCAGTCGGCCGACACGTCTTCATCCACTTGCTCCCGTGCCCGCTGCGTGACGGCAAGGATCTCTTTCCTCTCGCGCTCGTAACGCTCATCCATCAGCTTCGACAAATGCCTGATTTGTTCCGGTGTCAATGTGGCCATGCTGCCTCCGCGGTACTCGTAATGACGGACGTGCCGCTACGCGGCCCGGCCACCCTGCTCCAGCTCGGTCCGCAGTCGTTCGGCGAATCCATCGGGCTTGAGCACCAGCACGTCGCAATCGAGACGCTGCAAGAGGTCCTCGGCGACGCTGCCGATCGAGAGCCGCTGCAGGAAACTGCGCTGGACCGAACCCATCACGACGACATCGACCCGGTTCGCCGCCGCGAATTCGGCGATCGCCCAACCGGGGATGCCATCGAGCAGATGCAGGCGCTCCGGTGGAATGCCGAACTTCTTGCCGAGATCCTGCAACGCGTCGCGATGCAGGCCGCGGAACTGCTCGATCTGGCCGAGATCCGGCAGCCAGCCGAACTCCGCGTCAGCGAACGGCGGCATGTATTCGAAAGCGTGGGCCACGTCCAGCGCCGCATCACATTGCATGGCAAGGCGATTGGCGGCCTTGAGCACCCGCGCCGTAAGTTCGTGCGGACGCCCCTGCTCATCCAACGGATCCACCGCCGCGAGGATGCGCCTCGGGAGGCCATGCGTGCCGCTGCGCACCAGCATCAGTGGCGCCGAGCATTGGCGAAGCAAGTCGAGATCCGCCGGCGTGAACAGCACGCGCTTCAATGCACCTTCCCGGCGCACGTCCTTGATCACCATGGTCGGGTGCTCGGCCAACACCGCCAGCAGCGTGCGCGCCATGATCGGGTGATCCCAGAACAGGTGGGTTTCCACCGCCAGCCCATCGCGCCGCAACTGTTCGGCCAGTGATTCCAGTTTCTCGCGGCGGCCGCGCAGGTAGGCCTCCAGGTCGAGGCTACGCGTCGCAGCATGTGCCAGTGCCCGGTCGAATTCGAACAATGCCAGCAACAACCTGTCATCGCTCTTGCGTGCCAGAGCGGCGGCGCGAACCAGCGCGGGGGTGAGCACCAGTTCCTTGTCCACGATCACCATGCAGAGGGAGCTTTGTTCCGACATCTTCGTTCACCCAAGTAATCCGGCACGCCGGCGCCAAGGCGACAGCATCGGCCTTCCAGAAGGGCGCTTGGTGACGTGGATCAAGCTCCGCGCAGGTTCGGGTGAGGCCCGTTCGGCGCGGGTCGTGCTCGCGCCCATCCTGACGGACCTTGTCGGTATGCGTACGCACACGAGCCCGTCCGAATCCAGCCCGCGCTATGCGGTGCGCCGCCGATCCTTTCGTGAGGGCGGTGTCGGTATAAAATCCAAATCACGCTTTCCTGCCTGGTCAGACGGATGTCGGCTGGTATGCACTTGCTGGTCGTCGATGACGATCCCGGCGTCCTGGACTTGCTCCGCCGCTATTTCACCGGGCAGGGTTTCGAGGTCAGCGTCGCGGCGAATGGCACCGCGATGCGCGACGCGCTCACGCGAACGACGGTTGACCTGGTATTGCTCGATCTTGGCCTGCCGGGCGAGGATGGTTTTGAGTTGACGCGCCAGCTTCGCAAAAGCTGGAATGGCGCACTCATCATCATTACTGGTCGTGGCGAATCGGTGGATCGGGTGGTGGGGCTGGAACTGGGGGCCGACGACTACGTCACCAAACCCTTCAATCTGCGCGAGTTGCTGGCGCGCGTGCGCAGCGTGCTGAGGCGTGCCATGCCTGGCGACGCCCCGGCCGACGTCGCCAATCAGACCGCGTTCCAATTCGGGCATTTCCTTCTCATCCCCCAGTCACGCACCCTGCGTACCACCAGCGGAGAAGCGATTGCGCTCACAACCGGTGAATACGAACTGTTGCGCGTGCTCGTCGAGCACCCCAACCGGGTGCTGTCGCGCGACGATTTGATGGAACACATCCATGGCCGCAACGCCGGTCCGTTCGACCGCGCCATCGACGTGCAGATCGGGCGATTGCGCCGCAAGGTCGAATCCGATCCGGCCAACCCGGAGCTGATCAAGTCCGTGCGCGGCGCCGGGTACCTCTTCTCGGCGCGCGTCTCCAGACGAGGCCATGAATGAACCCGCCGGAGCTACCTGTCATCAGCTTCGCCATGTTGAGCACGTGGTTCGACATCGCACCCGACGCGATGATCGCGGTGGACCGGCAAGGCGCCATCGTGCTGGCCAACGCGCAAGCCGAACGCATGTTCGGCTACGGGCAAGGCTCACTCCAAGGTTTGACGCTGGAAGCGCTGGTGCCCGAATCGCTGCGCCAGGCGCACCGGACGCATCGGCATGACTACATGGCCCGGCCGCGCATCCGCCCGATGGGAATCGGCTATGAATTGATGGGCCTCAAGCATGACGACCAAACGTTTCCTCTCGAAATCGGCCTGAGCTCGATCGCCACGGACAAGGGTGTCATCGCAATCGCTTCGGTGCGCGATATTTCCGACACGCGGCGCGTGCGCCAGGCGCTCGAACGCGCCCAGCGGGACAACTACATCGCGTTGATCAGCCGGTTGGCGCTGGAATCACCCGATCACGAACTCGCGATCCGGCGGATTCTCGAGTTGATGGTGGCGGCGCTGGAACTACCCGCCGCGGCCATCTTCGGCACCGATGGGCGCCACCGCGCATTCCACATCCGCGCCTCCACCGGGCTTCCCGAGCAAGCCGCCCGCGCGATCATACCCGTTCTCGGGGATGCCGATTTCATTCAGCGCGCCTTCGATGCACGGAAACATGACGTGATCACCTTTGACATGCTGCAGGACGGGTCTTCCGATGGCGTCCGCCGAGACCTTTCCAAGGCGGGATTTCACGACGTCGCGCTGGTTCCACTTTTCGTGCGGCAAGAGGCACTTGGTTTCCTGCTCGCACTGGCGACCGCGCCGCACAGTTTCGACGAAGGCAAGGCGAATTTCCTGCAGTCGATCGCAAGTCTGCTGACATCGGCGATCCAGCGCAGCCGGACCGAGGAACGATTGGCGCACGCGCAAAGACTGGATGCCGTCGGCCAACTCACCGGCGGTGTGGCGCACGATTTCAACAACCTGCTGACCGTGGTTTCGGGAAACCTGCAGTTGCTGGAGACCGAGCTATCCGGGCAACAGGGCTTGCAGGAGATCATTGACAGCGCACTGCGCGCGGTGGAAAGGGGCTCGTATCTCACCCGCCGTCTGCTCACTTTCGCGCGCCGGCAACCGTTGCAGCCGCGTCCGGTCGTGCCGCAGCCCCTGATGGAGGAACTGGGATCCATGCTCCGGCGCACCTTGGGCGAATCGATCATGGTGCAGATCGACTGCCCTGCGGAGATTTCCGACCTGTACGCCGATCCCAACGAACTGGATACGGCGCTGGTCAACCTTGCATTGAACGCACGCGATGCGATGCCTCGCGGCGGACGCCTCGGCATCAACGTACGCGACATCAACCTGGACGACGTTGACAATCAATGGAAGCTGCCCTCCGGCCGTTACGTGGCCATCACCGTCAGCGATACCGGCACGGGCATGTCGCCCGACGCGCTGGCGCACGCGTTCGAACCGTTTTTCACCACCAAGGAATCCGGCCAGGGCAGCGGGCTGGGGCTCAGCATGGTGTACGGGTTTGCCACCCAGTCTGGTGGGGCCATCACGATCGACAGCCGGCTTGGTTACGGAACCCGGATGGAACTCGTCCTGCCCGCCGCAGCCCCGAGCGCCAAGACAGAGGACGATCGGCAACCCGAAGACGTTGCGCAGCGAAATGCAAGGGAAACGATCCTGGTGGTTGAAGATGAAACCGATGTGCGCACCGTTGCGACCCGGTTTTTGAGTGCCGTCGGTTACCACGTGGTTGCTGCAGCAAGCGCGCGCGAGGCGCTGGATCTGCTCATTGCAAAGCCGGACGTGGACCTGCTGTTTTCGGACGTGGTGCTGGGCAGCGGCATGGATGGCACCGAACTGGCTCGCGAAGCACGCCGCATCCGGCCCAATCTGCCGATACTNCTTGCCTCCGGCTATCAGGGCTCGGGCGACAGACGGCGCGAAGAGCCGGGCGAGACCTTCGAGTTGCTGCGCAAGCCCTATCGGCGCGAGCAGCTCACCGGAGCCATCCGGCGGCTACTCGACCATGCCTGACCTTCTTCACTGAAGCGCGCGGGACGCGCCCGCGCAAGCGCTCAGCTTCGGGACATCCAGCAGTCTGACTTCACGCCGCAGCACCGAGATGTATTCCAGCTGCTCGAGGTGCGACAGCGCCCGGCTCACGGTCTCGTGCTTCAGCGCCAGGAAACTCGCGATGTCGGCACGACCCATCCGGAGAATGAAATGCTTGGCGCTGAACCCGAGGCGCGCAAGGCGGCCGGCGATGTCGAGCAGGAATGCCGCCACGCGCTGCTCGGCGGGCAACGTGCCGATGGCCAGCATCCAGGATCGGTCGCGCCGGATTTCCTCGGCCAACGCAGAAGACAACCGGACTTGCAGCTCGGGAATGTGCAGGCAAGCGTTCAGCACCGGCGGGTAAGGCAATTCCCAGATCTGCGAATCCTCCAGCGCCACCGCATCGCAGGTGTGGACCGCAAGGCCGATGGACTCGACGCCGAGCAGATCGCCGCGCATCCGGAAGCCGGTCACCTGCTCGCGGCCGTCTTCCGACAACTCGCACGTCTTCAGGAAGCCGGCGTGGACGAGATACAACGCGTGGAACGGTTGTCCGTTCCGGTACAGGTACTGGCCCGCCCTTACCTTCCGTCGCGTCACCACCATGTGCCGCTGCAGTTCCTCGATGTCCAGTTCGAGCGGCTGTTCGATTGCAGCCGGCTGCGGATTCGACATTCCGATCGTGGACGGGACAAAAGGTGTATCCATGGCGGCGCTCCGGTCGTGACTCAAGTTCGCCACCAAGATGCGACGTCATCGTCACAACTGGATGTCCGTGGCGCAACGCTGTGTAACAGTGCGTAACGGGAACACTTTGACTACATCGGAGTTGACAAGGATCAGATGCGGGTGCCGCCCGGGACGGATAGTGGGTGCTGTCCACAGGACCTTGGTTTCCATGATCGATTTGCGTAGCCCGTCCCCCTTCATCGACCTTGCGGCTGTCGAGGCTTGGGATGCGTGGTTCCGCTGGCGTGAGGGGAGCGATTTGCGCGACCTGTCCATCGAGGACACCTGGCAGCGCGTGTCGGCTGCGCTGGCTTTGGTCGAACCGGGGGATGAAACCGCGACATGGCAAGCGCGCTTCATGGATGCATTGGCATCGTGGCGGCTATTGCCCGACGAACGCCTGCTCGCGAGCGCCGGCACCGGCCGGACCACGCATCGGGACGGAGTCTTGCATGCCTCCCTGAATGCAGCAGCTTTCGTAACTTCGAGCCAGGCCGCGGGCACTTCGATGGACCTGGCCGCGCTCGGTGATTGCGCTTCGCTGGCCGTCCGCATGCTGGACGACGCGGGGCTGGCAGCGGGCGTCGCCGCACCACGCCTGCATGTCGGGCTTATCGGCGTCGCCGATGCTCTGGCGCTGCTGGGCCTGTCTTACGACAGCGACGCGGGTCGGATGCAGGCTGCAACCATGGCAAGAACCCTCGCCGAACGGTGCCTGCAAGGCAGCATCATGCTCGCCGCTGCGCGCGGTTCCTGCGGGCGAGTGGGGCATGCCTGCGTTGCGCGAGCCAATCTGCGCGGGTTGCCGGAGGAACTCCTGCGCGATGCCGCCCGCCACGGTGTGCGTCATGCGCAATTGACCGCGATCACCTCGCAGCCCCGGCTCGCACTGCTGGCCAACGATGTGGCCAATGCTGTCGACCCGCTGCGAGGAACAAACCATGCGCATGTGATCAGTGCTGCGGACGGCCAGCGCACCACCGTGCGCTCATCCGGATATGCGCTGAATATCATGCATGCGCGGGGAATCAAACCCGCGGGCATGCCCGACACGCTGCCGGATTTGTCATGGATCGCCCAGATCAAGATGCGGGCCGCCCTGCAACCCTGGATGGACGAGCCCATCGATTATCCGCTGCTGGCGACGAGTGACCTGGGCGAAGCGCAGCGGCTCGAAGCACGAAAACTCGCCGCGGCTCACGAACTGGGTGATCCCGTCTGGCGTGCGGCGGTCGAACTGCAACCTTTGTGATTGCACCGCCTGCTCAACGGAGCACGCCGGCATCCGGTGACGACCAAGACCACTCGCGCACCTCGGGGAGGTCCACCCCGTTTTCGCGGATGTAATGGTCGTGCTCGATCAATTTGTCGAGCAGTTTCTGCTTGACGTAGGCGGTCTTCGCGGCAAGCCCGGGAACGCGCTGGAGCACGTCCATCACAAGGTGCCAGCGATCCAGGTCGTTCAGCACGGTCATGTCGAAGGGCGTGGTGATGGTGCCCTCCTCCTTGTAGCCATGCACATGGAAATTGTCGTGGTTGCGGCGCCGATAGGTCAGGCGGTGGATCAGCGCGGGATAGCCGTGGTAGGCGAAGATCACCGGCTTGCCAGGGGTAAACAACTGGTCGAAGTCCTCGTCGTTCAAGCCGTGCGGATGCAGGCTGTGCGATTCGAGCTTCATCAGGTCCACCACGTTGATCACGCGCACCTTCAGGTCCGGCAACTGTCGGCGCAGGATCGAGACCGCCGCGAGCGTTTCCAGCGTGGGCACGTCGCCCGCGCAGGCGAGGACGACATCCGGTTCGCCACCCTGGTCGTTGCTTGCCCACGGCCAGATGCCGATGCCACGGCTGCAATGGCTGACCGCGGCCTCCATGTCCAGCCATTGCGGGGCCGGATGCTTGCCCGCGATGATCACGTTGACGTAATGCCGGCTGCGCAGGCAGTGATCCATCACCGAGAGCAGGCAATTGGCATCCGGCGGCAGATATACGCGCACGATCTCCGCCTTCTTGTTGACCACGTGGTCGATGAAGCCGGGATCCTGGTGGGTGAAGCCGTTGTGGTCCTGCCGCCACACGTGCGAGGCAAGCAGGTAGTTGAGTGAAGCAA
>JGI24740J21852_10000917_pt1 | contig 13090 bp, 15 predicted proteins | sample KBSCornC6_FD_21852 | JGI IMG/M metagenome (IMG submission 21852) | reverse complement strand
ACCTGTCCCTGCACGTCTCCCGCCACACCGTCCTGCGGGGCGAGGCGGTCACGGTCCGGGGCCGCGTGTGGCCGCGGGGCCACCACAGCGTGAAGCTGGTCGTGCACGGGCCCGAGGGCGCTGTGCTGAGGACCCGGACCGGGGCGGACGGCCGCTTCCGGACGCGCTGGACGGCTCCGGCATCCGGCAACTACGCCGTGCGTGCCTTCGGCGTCCACGACCGCCGGACCCGGGCGGCCGCCAGCACCGCGCGGCACCTGACCGCCTACCGGCCCGCCGGTGCCTCCTACTACGGGCCCGGCCTCTACGGCAACGGCGTCGCCTGCGGCGGCACCCTGCTGCCGGGCACGCTCGGCGTCGCCAACAAGACGCTGCCGTGCGGGACCAAGGTGACGCTGCGCTACCGCGGCCACACCGTCACCGTGCCGGTGATCGACCGCGGCCCCTATGTGGCCGGCCGCGACTTCGACCTCACCACGGCGACCAAGGAACGGCTGCACTTCCCCGGCGTCGGCACGGTGCTGTCGAACCGCTGAGGGCGACTCAGGGCGCGCCGAGGCTGAGCTGCATCTGCGGCTCGGCCTCGGTGGCGGCCGCGGCGCCGCTGTCGTGCTCGAAGGAGGCGACGCGGACGCCGAGCAGCCGTACCGGCCGCTGCGGGTCGTAGGCCCGCAGCAGGTCGAGGGCGACCGGGCCGACGACCTGCGGGTCGTTGGTCGGGCGCTCAACCGAGTGCGAGCGGGTGACGTTGGTCCAGTCGTCGAGCCGGATCTTGATCCCGATCGAGCGGCCCTCGAGCTCGCGCTTGCCGAGGCGGCGGCAGAGCTCGGCCGATAGCTCGGTCAGGTGCGACTCGAGCTCGGCCCGATCGCTGACGTCGGCGTCGAAGGTGATCTCGGCCGACTGCGACTTGGTCTCGTGCTCGACCACGACCGGCGTCCGGTCAAGCAGCTGGCCCCGAGCGCGCAACCAGGCACCGCTGCGTGGCCCAAACGCCGCTTCCAGCTCCTGGGCGGGACGAGCGCCGAGGTCGCGCAGGGTGCGGATCCCCATTCGCTGCAGCTTGATCACCGTCTTCGGGCCGATCCCCGGCACCAGGCCGGGGGAGTCGCCACCGAACCGCTCCAGCGCCTGCTCGCGGGAGAGCACGACGAGGCCGGCCGGCTTGCCCAGCTCGCTGGTGATCTTCGCCAACATCCGGCTCTCGGAGATGCCGACCGAACAGGTCAGTCCGGTCTCCCGCCGGATCTCCGTCGCAATCCTCCGCATCGTCGCCTTCGGCGAGAAGATCCCGGTCAGGTCGAGATATGCCTCGTCCAGCCCCACCACCTCGACGATCTCCGCATTCCGGCGCAGCACCTCCATCACCTGCCCCGATGCCTCCCGATAGGCGGGAAAGTCAGGCCGGATATAGATCGCGTTCGGCAACCGCCGTCTCGCCGTAGCTGCCGGCATCGCCGAATGGATCCCCGCCAACTTCCGCGCCTCATAACTGGCCGTAGTCACCACCGCCCGCGGCCCCGACCCACAGACCACCACCGGCTTCCCCTTCAACTCCGGTCGCCGCCGCAACTCCACCGACGCGTAGAACGCGTCCATATCGAGATGGGAGACGACACGGGGCCAGTCGGCAACCGACGACACAGTGGGACGGTATAGATCCGGGCGGCGGAGGGAACAGGTGTTCGCCGGCTCATGGGGCGGCGGCAGGGGCGATGGCTTTACTCCAGGCAGCCGCTCCCGATGGCGAGGGCGGCGACGATGACCAGCACGAAGCCGGCTGGAATCGCCGCGGCACCACCCAGGCCGATGAAGATCAGACGGCCGACGATCTCCTCGCGCCACTTGACCGCGACCGCAACAGCCAGGGCGGCACAGACCAGCAAACCGAGAATGAAGCCGCCGAGACGGTACGGTCGCCGCCGAGGAAATCGGCCCCGCTGAAAGTGAAGAGAGTGCCGATGGCGACGGAGGCAATCAGCAGGCCGAGCCCGATCGTCAGCTCGACCGCGTCGTCGGCGCGAAAGACCGCCGTGATCGCCATGGCTCTAGATAGGTTCCGGGCTCAGCGGGCGACTCCTCTCGCGGAGGCCCCGCAGCCTCGCCTAAGATCAGGCGATGGCTTCTCCGGAGGCGAAGAACCTCGAGGCGATCTCGCAGGCGATCGACCAGCACAACGCCAACTGCCCCTTCCCGGCGGCGGAGGTGCGGATGAACCCGTTCGAGGTCGAGCGGTTGGGCTGGGACACGATCCGGGGGCTGCCGGTGGTTCCCGATGGCGAGATTGGCACGGGGCGGTTTCGCATCGTCTGCTCGCGCGATCTCGAGGACGACGGCCTGGAGATCGTCGAGGCGGTCGGCCAAGAGCTCGAGACCACCGTCCCGGTCACGAACAACTGATCAGACTTGGTTCCAGAAGTCGAGGCCGAGTTCTGAGAGCCAGTTCTGGGCTTCGATGTTGAGCTGGAAGAGCTCGCCGGTCCAGATCAGGATGCCCATCGCGATCAGGATCACGCCGCCGCCAGCGACGATCGCGGCGTAGTGGCGCTTGACGACGGCGAAAGCGGTCGTCATCCGGGAGAAGGCGAGGGCCGTGAGCAGGAAGGGAATCGCCAGGCCCGCCGAGTAGACGGCGAGCAGGAAGGCGCCGCGGGCGGCCGAGCCGGAGAGCGAGGCGGCGGAGAGGATGGCGCCGAGGGTGGGGCCGATGCAGGGGGTCCAGGCGATCGCAAAGGCGGCGCCGGCGACGATCGGCCCGCCTTTGCCGGCACGGGCGAGCAGGGCGTCGACATGCCACTCGCGGTTGAGGCGGGTGACGAACAGCGAGGCGACGAAGAGAACTCCCATCGCCACGATCAGTGCCCCGGAGATCTTGGTCAGCAGCTGCTTGTGGTCCTGCAGGGCGGAGCCGAGGCCGGTCGCGGTGAGGCCGAGGAGGATGAAGATCGCCGAGAAGCTGGCGACGAAGAGCAGGCTGGGGCCGAGCACGCGGCGCCAGTTGGCGTCCTCCAGTTCGTTGGCGGAGACACCGGTGACAGCGGACAGGTAGCCGGGCACCAGCGGCAGCACGCAGGGGGAGAGGAAGGAGACGATTCCCGCCGCGAGAGCGGCGAAGATGCCCACTCCGGCAGCGGGATCGGAGCTGAGAACGGCGTTGAGCAAGGCCACTGAGATTACCCCCAGCGCAGCCGCGGCCGAAGCTGGCTCGGGCGGCCTCTTCGACGCCTCCGGGCGGGCGATGCGACTGCGCGCCTCGCCGCTGTTCTCGATCGGCCCGGCCAAGCCGGGGCCGGCACTGCGGCGCGGCGTCCTGGTCGCGGTGCCGGTCGCGGCGGCGCTGATCGTCGAGCTCGGCTTCGACGCGCCGACCAAAGGCGCGATCGCAACCGGGGCGATGTTCGCCGGCTTCGCCGGTCTCGACGCTCCGGCCGGGCCGCGCGCTCGCTGGCAGGCTGCCGCGGCGCCGCTGATCGGGCTGATGGCGGCCCTGGGAATCCTCAGCAGCCAGTCGGCACCCGTCGCCGTGGCGGCGATGGCCGTGGTCGGTGCCGTCGCCGGTTACTGCTTCTCCTACTCGCTGCGACTGGCGATCTTCGGCCTCGTCGCGGCGCTGACCCTGCTCGTCTCCCAGGGCCTCTTCCTCGAAGTCGACGACGCGCTCCCCGCCCTGCTCTGGGGGACGGTCGGCGGACTCACCCAGGTGCTCTGGTCGCTCGCCGTATGGGCCGCCGTCGATCGCTGCAAGCGCGGCGAGCCGAGCGGCTGGGACCGGGACGAAGTCGTCCAGGCCTTTCGGGACAACCTCAACTTCGGCTCGGAAGACCTCCGCCACGCGATCCGCTTCGGCACCTCTCTGGCGCTGGGCGTTGCCATCTACCGTCTCTTCGACATGGACAACCACGGCTTCTGGATCCCGCTGACGATCCTCTTCGTGATGCGCCCCGACCGCGACGAAACGTACCTGCGGGTGGTCCTGCGGGCGATCGGGACCGTGGCCGGCCTGATCCTCGCGACCACGATCACGAAGTCGATCGGCGTCGACGACGCCGTCGTCGTGATCGTGCTGACGATCGCGACGGCGCTGACCTTCGGCCTGCTGACCGTCAACTACGCCCTCTTCACCGCCTCGATCACCGTGTACGTCGTGGTCCTCACCGACGCGCTCGGAGAGCCAACCTGGGAAGCGGACAGGCTGCGCCTGATCGGCACCGCGGTCGGCCTCCTGATCACCTTCCTGGCCTTCGTCGTTTGGCCCGATCCGACCCAGGGGAGGGACCTCCGTTTCACGGTCCTGAGGCCGCCTCCCGACCCACCCGGGCCGGCAGCGCGCTAAATTCCTGGCTACGCAGCCAAACCGCGCGCGGCGCGCGGAGACCGAGGGGAGCCTGAGTTGAGCCAGCGCACGTTCGTGATCGGGGTCGGGATGACCAAGTTCGAGAAGCCCGGCAGCAAGGAGGGCGACTACCCCGACTGGGCCAAAGAGGCAGGCGAGAAGGCGCTCGCCGACGCTGGCATCTCCTACGACGACGTCGAGCAGGCCTACGCGGGCTACTGCTACGGCGACTCGACCTACGGCCAGCGGGCGCTCTACCAGCTGGGCCTGACCGGGATTCCCGTCGTCAACGTCAACAACAACTGCTCGACCGGCTCCTCGGCGCTGTTCCTCGCTCGCCAGGCGGTCAAGGGCGAAATTGCCGAATGCGCCCTGGCGCTGGGCTTCGAGAAGATGGAGCCGGGCAGCCTCGGCGTCAAGTACACCGACCGCACCAACGCGCTCGACAAGCACGCGATGCGGATGTTCGAGATCCGCGACCCCGAGTCCTCGCCGCCGGCGCCGCAGATGTTCGGCAACGCCGGCCGCGACCACATGCAGAAGTACGGCTCCAACCCCGACCACTACGCCTGGATCGGCTGGAAGAACCACAAGCACTCGGTCAACAACCCCTACGCCCAGTTCCAGGACGAGTACACGCTCGAGGACATCAAGGCGGCGAAGATGATCCACGACCCGCTGACCAAGCTGCAGTGCTCGCCCACCTCCGACGGCTCCGCCTGCGCGATCGTCGCCTCCGAGCGCTACGTCGAGGAGCACGGCCTCTGGGAGCGGGCGATCGAGATCGCCGGCCAGTCGATGGTCACCGACCTCTCATCCACCTTCGCCGACGACACCGACTGCATGAAGATCGTCGGCTCCGACATGTCGAAGCAGGCGGCCGCCAACGCCTACGAGGAAGCGCAGGTGAGCGCCGAGGAAGTCGACGTCTGCGAGCTGCACGACTGCTTCAGCGCCAACGAGCTGATCACCTATGAAGCGCTCGGCTTTGCGGCCGAGGGCGAGGCGCACAAGCTGGTCGAGGAAGAAGCGACCACCTACGGCGGCAAGGTCGTGGTCAACCCCTCGGGCGGCCTGATCTCCAAGGGCCACCCGCTCGGCGCCACCGGCCTGGCCCAGTGCTCGGAACTGACCTGGCAGCTGCGCGGCGATGCCGAGAAGCGGCAGGTCGAGGGCGCGAAGGTGGCCCTGCAGCACAACATCGGCCTCGGCGGCGCCGCCGTGGTCACCGTCTACAAGCCGGCGAGCTAGGGAGCCCCGCCGCAGAACAGAGGAGGAGCACGATGGCGAAGCAACGGCGTTCACTGGCGGGCAAGGTTGTGGCGATCACCGGCGGCGCCCGTGGGATCGGCAAGGCGACGGCGGCGGCGCTGGTGCGCAAGGGCTGCCGGGTCGCGATCGGCGACCTCGACCTCGAGCTGGCCGAGCGGACCGCGAGCGAGCTCGGTGGCGGCACCGTGGCGCTGGCGCTCGACGTCACCGACCGCTCCTCCTTCGCCGCCTTCCTCGACGGGGCCGAACGCGAGCTGGGCCCGCTCGACGCGGTCGTCAACAACGCCGGGATCATGCCCGTGACCCCGTTCGACGAGGAGGCCGACGACTCGATCCGCCGCCAGCTCGACATCAACGTCTACGGCGTCATGGTCGGCACCCAGCTGGCGATGCAGCGCTTGAAGCCCCGCCGTACTGGCTACATCGTCAACATCGCCTCCCAGGCGGGCAAAGGCGGCTTCCCGGGGATCGCGACCTACTGCGGGACCAAGCATGCGGTGGTCGGCTTCAGCGAGGCGATCCGGGGCGAGCTGCGCGGCAGCGGCGTCGAGGTCGTCTGCGTGATGCCGACCCTGGTCAACACCGAGCTGACCAGCGGCGTCGGTCAGAAATGGCTGAAACCGGTCGAGGTCGACGACGTCGCCAACGAGATCGTCGACGCGATGGAAGTGCCGCGCTTCGACGTCTTCGTGCCGCGCGCCAACGGCGCTTTGTTCCGCGTCATGACCCTGCTGCCGCGCGGCCTCCGCGAGGCGATCGGCCGCCTGATGAAGGTCGACAAGCTGATGATCGACGTCGACCACGGCGCCCGCCACGCCTACGAGGAGCGGGCGGCAGCGAGTGGCGACGGCGAGGAGTCGGCCGCCCCGGCGGCGCAACGCGACGCGGCATGAGCCTGCGGCAGCGCTGAACCTTGGCTGCCGACAGGCCGTAGACCAGGCGAAACGATGGGACGGATCTACGACGCCACCTGGGGACGGGGCTTTGCGGCCCTCTACGACCGCGCGCTAAAGGGCACCGAGGAAGGGGGCCTCGGCGAGATGCGCCGCAAGCTGCTCGCCGAGGCGTGGGGGAGGGTGCTCGAGCTCGGCGCCGGCACCGGCGTCAACCTCGATCTCTACCCGGCCGCGGTCGAGGAGCTGGTCCTGGTCGAGCCCGACCCGCACATGGCGCGGCAGATCGGCCCCAAGCTCGCGGCTTCGGCGCGCGAGGCTCGTGTGGTCGAAGCCTCCGCCGAGCAGCTGCCCTTCGAGGACGCGAGCTTCGACACCGCCGTCGCGACGCTGGTCCTCTGCACGATTCCGCACGCCGATACCGCCCTCGCCGAGGTCGCGCGGGTGCTGAAGCCGGGCGGTCGGCTCCTCTTCATCGAGCACGTCCGCTCGCAGGACGCTGGCCTCGCCCGTTGGCAGGACCGGCTCGAGAAGCCCTGGCAGTTCCTCGGCGACGGCTGCCATTGCAACCGCGACACGGTCGCCGCGATCGAGTCCTCGCCGCTGGCGCTGGACGAGGTCGAGCACGGCTCGATGCCGAAGGCACCGCCGATCGTGCGGCCGCTGGTCCGCGGCAGCGCTACCCGCGCCGCCTGAGCAGGCGGCCGGCGGCCTCAGCCGCGCTGACGCCGATGAAAGCGCCGGCGAGCGCGTCTGCGGGATAGTGGACCCCGGTATGCACGCGCGAGTAGCCGACCAGGGTCGCGACGGCACGCAGCGGCGCCGAGAGCGCCGGCACCTCAGCGCCGGCGCCAGTGGCAAAGGCGAAGGCCGAGGCGGTGTGGCCGGAGGGAAACGAGCTGGTCTCGGGCATCGGCACGTGCCGATCGGCCAGCTCCTCCAGCTCGCGCCGCTCGGGGCGACGGCGGCTGGTCAGCGGCTTGGCGACGAGGTTGGCGAAGGCCGATGCGAGACCGAGCGAAGCCAGCCCCCGCAGCGCGGCACGGCGCCCACGCCTGCCGCCGAGGCCCAGCGTCGCGGCGATCGCGAACCAGAGCTTGCTGTTGTCGGCGGCGCGGGAGAGACGGCGCATCGCGGTGTCAAGCGCCGGCGTCTCGCTGCCCGCCACCGCCGCGTAGACGGCGGCGTCCACAGCCTTCGCATCGCTGAGCCACCGGGCCATCGGCCGATGATATGAGCGGCCGCCGCGCCGGGGCGATAGTCGCGCTGCTGGCAGGAGCGCTGGCCCTGGCGATCGCGCTCTTCCTGCTGGTCGAGAACTTCGCGCGCGGCGCACTCGTCTTCGTCTTCCTCGCGCTTGCGATCGCCCTCGGCTGGGAGGCACTCCTGCGCCGCGGCGTGCAGCGGTGGCTCGGCCTCGGCCTCGCCGCGCTGCTGCTGGCGGCAACGGTCTACGTCGTGGTCGGTGGCCACCACGTCCTCGGCTGGGTCCTGGCCGGGATCTGCATCGCCGCATCGGTCGCCGGCGCCCGCATCGCCTTCCGCGCCGAGAATTCGCTGCCGCGAGCCGAGCCCCCGCGCCATCCCGTCCTCTTCATCAACCCGCACTCGGGCGAAGGCCGCGCCGAGCGGGTTGGGTTGGCGCCGGCCGCCGCCGAGCGCGGGATCGAGGTCGTCGTGCTGAAGCCCGGCGAGGACCTGGCGGCGCTCGTGCGCGAGGCGGTGGGGAGGGGCGTTGACGCCCTGGCGATGGCCGGCGGCGACGGCTCGCAGGCACTGGTCGCCGCGATCGCCGCCGAGCACGACCTCCCGTACGCCTGCATCCCGGCCGGCACCCGCAACCACTTCGCGCTCGACCTCGGCGTCGACCGCGAAGACGTCGTCGGCGCCCTCGACGCCTTCGTCGACGGGGGAGAGCGCCGCGTCGACCTCGGCGAGGTCAACGGCCGCGTCTTCGTCAACAACGTCTCGCTCGGTGTCTACGCCGAGGCGGTCAGCCAGGACGCCTACCGCCAGGCGAAGCTGCGCACCCTGCTCGAGACGCTGTCCGGCACGCTGGGCCCAGAGGGAGACGCCCGCGAGCTGCGCTGGCGCGACCCCGACGGTGCCGAGCAGCGCAGCACCGCCCTCATCCTCGTCTCCAACAACCCGTACCTGCTCGGACCGACCCTCGGCTCTGGCACCCGACCCCGGCTCGACACCGGCACCCTGGGCGTGGTCGACTTTCACCCGCCAATAGCAACGGAAAGGTCGGCCGCACGCTGGCGGGAGCTGACCGCGACCGAGCTCGAAGTCGAGTCCGACGACCCGATCCCGCTCGGGATCGACGGCGAGGCCGTGACCTTGCAACCGCCGCTGCGCTTCCGCGTACGCCCAAAGGCCCTCAGGGTCCGCATCGCCCGCGATCACCCCGGTGCCTCGCCTTCAGCGACCGTGCCGAAAGGGTTTTCCAGCGCCCTGCGGAACCTAGCTTTGCTGGCTCTCGCGGGATCGGTAGATCACCAGGGGCCCGAGCGAGATCGCAATCCCGAGCACGCCTAGCGAGGCCGTCGCCCAGGCAATGGCGATCTCATCGAACGCTCCCGCGTGCCCGGCTTCCCGGTAAGCCTGGCCGACGACACATAAGCCGATCCCGATTAGCGCTGCGAACGCCGTGCCGCAGCCGAAGCCCAGCCAGTTCACGTGTTCGGCGCGGCCCAGATTGCCGCGCTCCACAGCCGTGGTCGTCACTCCAAAGGCGATGAAGAGGCCGACACCGATCTGAGCGAGATCCCCCAGAAGGCTGGCGCTGGGATCGGCAATCGAATAATGGCCTGCGAGAAATGCCAGACAGGCGGCGAGCCCCAAGACAGAGCCAAAGCCCTGGCAGAACCCAGTGGTGAAGGGACCGAATAGGCGCCTTAGCGCCGCCCGTGGATTTCGAATCCAACGCACGATAATGGTGGTTATGTCAACTTGATGCGAAAGGGGGCCGCCGAGGCGAGGCGATCCGGCTCGGATCACCGCCTCGGAGGGAGCTGAGAGGGAAGCTCAGCTCGCCTTGTCGATGGCTTCTTCGAATTCCTCGGGAGTCTGCGGAGTGCCGAGGAGTTCGACGCCGCTGCTGCTCGGGCCTTTGATCGCGAACGACGGCGTGCCGGTGAAGCCGTAACGCTGGGCCTGCGCGGTCGTCGCCTTGACTTCGTTGTTGATCGCGCTGCTCTTCCGTTCCTTGTTCCATTGGGCGATGTTCTTGACGCCCGCGGCCTTGGCCACCGCTTCCATGAATTCGTCGGTGACGTAGCCCGAGTTCTCCTCGCCTTGGTTGCGGTAGAAGAGCTCGAGGTAGTTCCAACCGCGCCCCTGTTCGCCCGCCGCCAGCGTCGCGGCGCCGGCCGGTTGCGACTGTTCGCCGATGATCGTGAAGTTATGGAAAGTGATTCTGGCCTTGCCGGATTTGACTTTGTTGTCGATCACCTGCGGCAGGACTTCTTCGGAATACGCTTTGCAGACCGGGCACTGCAGGTCCCCGTACTCCATCAATTCGACCTTGGCGCTGGGATCGCCGATCGTCATCCCTTCCTGAGGCACGCCGTTGACGAGGCTGTCGACAGCGGCAACTTCCTTCAGGTTCTGCGCGTCGCCACCGCTGCTGCCGCCCGAGTTGGCGACGATCAGGACGACCACGGCGACGATCACCAGGAATACCGCGCCCGCGCCCAGTTGCAGGATTTTGGTCCGGCGGTCGCCCGACTGGGCTTTTGCCTCTTCCTGCAGGCGTTCTTCGCGACGCTTCTCCCTCTCCTTCTTGTTGCTCATCTCTCTCCTCGGTAGTTGCCCCTGAGACGTCGCCGCCCCGAAGCGGCCACCGCCCGAACTCTAAGCGAGCCCCGCCTCCGATTCGGGCGGCTCGGCTGGACCCGACGTCGCATCGATCCCCGCGTACCCGATCAGCCTGGTCGTGTTGAGCAGGAAGAGGATCGTCATCAGGACAGCGCTGGAGACGCACCACTGGCAGATCGCTTCGATCGTGAACAGCTCCAGATAGGTCAGGTAGATGCTGAAGCCGAAACCGCCGAGCGAGATCGCGAAGCCGACGAAGCGGCCGAAGTCGTTGGCGAAGAACGCGGTCAGGAAGAGCGCGATGTAGCCGACGATCCCGAAGACGGCGACGTTGACGCCGGCGATATGCGAGTAACTGCTGTTGGCGACGGTCTCGCAACCGGTCCCGCCGGCCAGGCAGGTCGGCGAGCCGCCGCCCGAGTCGGCAATCGTGATGTAGGTCGCGACGCCGATCCCGAGCACAGCGACGAAGGCGATAGCACGACGCAGGTTCGCTTCACTCGGGAATTTCATAGTGATGACAATAGAGCCTCGGAATAAAAGCTGTCTATATGGCGGGAGAGCCGCCCGCCCTGCCAGGCCAGGGGCGACTCCCCCTCCCCCTCGCTGATCAGTTGGGCCTGCGGCAGCGCCTCGGCGTAGGCCGCCGCCGCCGCGTAGGGGTGGCCGGGATCGGCCTCGTCGTGGCTGGCGACGACCAGGGCCGGCACCTGTAGCGACTCCAGCTCGGCCAGCGACTCGAACGGCGGCGACGCCGGCACCTCGCGCAGGGCCCGCGCCAGCGCCCCGAGGTGGCGATGCAGCAGCATCCGTTCGCGGGTGAAGCGGAGGACCGAATCGCGCCGGGGCGAGTCGGGCTGCTTCTCGCCGATGCGCTCGACGAAAGCGTCGACCCCGCCGGTCTCCAGCGCCGTCGCCAGGCGATCCCAGTCGGCCAGGGACTCCGGGTCCACCGTGCCGGTGAAGACGGGACCGATCACGACCAGGGCGGCGAGCCGCTCCGGATGGCGCAAGGCGTAGGCGACCGCGGTCTGCGCCCCCATCGAGTTGCCTGCCAGGAGGAATTTCTGCTCCGGCGCCAATCGCGCCGCGACCACGCGCTCGAGGTCGGCGACCTGCTGCGGGTATCCATAACCCTCCCCCACGGGGGCGGGGTCGGACTCGCCGTGGGCGCGGGCGTCGTAGGAGACGACCCGGTGCCCGGCCCGCTCCAGCGCCCGCGAGCCATGGACCACATAGCGGCGGGTCGCGGTCAGCCCATGACAGAGGACGATCGCGGTGCCCTCCCCCGCTTCCTCGCCGCGCAGCAGCGGCGCCGGCTCGACCGCGAACTGCACCGCCGCGGCCGCGGCCATCAGCCGACCGCGGCCAGCGCCTGCTCGAGATCGTCGACCGACTCGTAGGTGAGGCCCGCCAGCGTCACCTTGCGGTGGCGGACGATGCCCTCCTCGTCGACGATGAAGACCGCCCGCCGCACCATCGGCCCGGCGAGGACGCCGTACGCACGCGCCACCTGCTTGTCCTCGTCGGCCAGCAGCGGCACGTTGAGGCGTTTCTCCTCGGTGAAGCGCTCGTGCGACTCGACCGACTGCGGCGAGATTCCGAGCACGTCGGCGCCGAGCTTGTCGAGCTGCTCGCCCTGGTCGCGGTAGGAGCAGAACTGTTTCGTGCAGACGACGGTGAAATCGCCTGGGTAGAAGGCGAGAATCAGCTTACGGCCGCGGTAGTCGGCGAGGCGGTAGGTCTTGCCTCCCGTGCCGGGCAACTCGAAGTCCGGTGCCCTGTCCCCTACGTTGACCTTGGCCACGGCAGTTGAGCTTAGCCGCTCGGGCTCAGCCCTTTTCGATCGTCATCTTTTCGATCAGCACGGTCTGCTTCGGTTTTTCGGTCGGCGTGCCGAGCTTGCCGATCCGGTTCACCGTATCCATCCCCGAGCTGACCTTGCCGACAAGCGCGTATTCGGGCGGCAGCCCCGCGTCGGCGCCGGTGACGACGAAGAACTGGCTGCCGGAGGTCCCGGGCGGCTCGGCCGAGCTCTTCGCCATCGCGACGATGCCCTTCGTGTAGGAGAGGCCCGCGGGTGGCTTCTCGACCACCTTGTAGCCGGGGCCACCGGTCCCGGTGCCGAGTGGATCGCCGCCCTGGATCACGAATTCGGGGACGATCCGGTGGAAGGTGAGGTCGTCGTAGAAGCCTTCTTCGGCCAGGTAGGCGAAGGAGTTGGTCGTTTTCGGCGCCCGCTTGGTGTCGAGGGCGATGTCGAAAGTGCCGCAGCTGGTCTGGACGACGGCGGTCAGCTTCTCGCCCACCTTCACCGTCTGCTTCGGGGCCTTCAGCTTCACGTGCTTGGCGGGCGGTGCTTCGACCTTCTTGCAGCCGCCGGCGCTGGCCGCGGCGGTGTCGTCTGAGTTGCCGTTGCTGTCGCTGCCGCCGCTGCGCGAGATCAGGATCGCGGCGACGACGCCGATCGCGATCAGCGCGAAGACCCCGAGGATGATCAGCCGCCTGTCCGTTCCCTCCTGCATCAGCGCGCGCAAGCCTAGCCCCTACGATCGGATGCCTGACGACGCCGCGCCTCACCCCTCTCGCCGCCGCCGTACTGCGGGTGCCGCGCCCGGAACGGGCGCTGGTGGTCGAGTGCGGCGAAGGCGATGGGGTGCTCTTCCTCGCCCGCGAGTACCCGGCGGCGCGGGTGCGCGGGACCGACTCCTCCGAGGAGGCGATCCGCGCCGCGACCGCGCGGGTCGGCCTCGACCGCGAGGGGCGGGTC
>JGI24740J21852_10000916_pt1 | contig 13092 bp, 16 predicted proteins | sample KBSCornC6_FD_21852 | JGI IMG/M metagenome (IMG submission 21852) | reverse complement strand
GGCCCGCCACACCGCACTCGCCACGCCTTGCCCTGCGACTTTTTGATGGGCTTCGCACTCCTGCTTAAGTGCATAACACGCTCTGGACGCCATGGAACTGCTCCTCAGTCTGCTCATCAGCATCGGGGTGTCATTGATCGTCTTTGGCAAGCGCTGAAGCCTCCGTCCTGCTGCATACCTTGCTGCGTCGCCAACTTTTTCCGCTTTCGATTCCCGGTCGTTGATGATTCACCCTCGTACTCTCAAGATCCTGGTGGTCGTGCTGCTGTTGCACGCGGGCGTGCTGATGCTGATCCAGCTGGGCCTGATCCAACCGCCGCTGAGCAAGGAAGAACCGCCTGAACTGCAGGTGAACCTGATTCCGGCGGCCCAGCCCGAGCCCATCAAACAGCCCGAGCCGCCCAAGCCGCCGCCGGTCAAGCAGGAGGCACCTAAGCAGGTCAACATCGTCAAGCCGGTGCCGCAACCCAAGCCGACGCCCATGCCGACGCCTGCCTTGCCGCCATCGAACAACGCACCCGTGGTGCCCGCCGCACCGCCTGCTCCGCCAACGCCTCCAGCGGAACCCGCGCCCGCGCCGGCTCCGGTGTCGTCGGGCCCGATCAGCGTTGGCATCAACGATATCCAGTGCAGCGATCCGCAACCGGTCTATCCGTCGATGTCGCAGAAGATGGGTGAGGAAGGCCGCGCCATGGTTAAGCTCTCCATTGGCACGGGTGGCGAAGTCACCAACGTGGCGCTCACATCGTCCTCGGGCTCCCCTCGGCTGGACCGCGCTGCCACGGAAGCCGCACGCTCCATCAAGTGCACCCCATACAAGCAGAACGGCCATGCCGTGCCCGTGGTGGCCAGCAAACCGTACGTCTTCAAGCTCGATAATTAACCCGATCCGTCTCTCGTAATCAGGAAACCCATCATGCAGGAACTCGGTCTTTCCCATCTCTGGACACAAGGCGACATCGTGACGCGCGCCACGGCGATTCTGCTGCTGCTCATGTCGCTGGCCTCGTGGATCGTCATCCTCACCAAGGCGTGGGACATCGTGCGCCTGAAGTCGATGGCGCAAGGCGCGGAAAAGCGCTTCTGGCACTCCGATGACTTCGACCACGCCATGCAGACGCTTGGCAACCCGAAGGACAACCCGTTCTACACGCTCGCGCAGACGGGCCGCGAAGCCGCGCAGCACCATCGCGCCAGCCAGCCGCAACTGCACGACGTGATGGACATCTCCGACTGGCTCACGCGGTCGCTCAAGAGCGCGATTGACGAATCCGTCGGTCAGATGCAATCGGGCCTGGCGGTGCTGGCATCCGTGGGCTCGACTGCACCGTTCGTCGGTCTGTTCGGCACGGTGTGGGGCATCTATCACGCGCTGCTGGGTGTCGGCGCGGTGGGCGTGCCGACCATCGACAAGGTGGCAGGCCCCGTGGGCGAGTCGCTCATCATGACGGCCTTCGGCCTGGCCGTCGCCATTCCCGCCGTGCTGGGCTACAACGCGCTCACGCGCGGCAACAAGGCCATCATCGCCAAGCTCAACCGCTTTGCGCATGACCTGCACGCCTACTTCGTGACCGGTGCGCGCCTGCGCCCGGGTGCCGCACGCGATGAAGCCGGTGTGCGCCTGGCCGCCGTCAAGCCGCAATAAGGAACGGCCATGGCTTTCGGTTCCTTCGACAACGACGACGAGGTGATGAGCGAGATCAACATGACGCCGCTGGTCGACGTCATGCTGGTGCTGCTCATTATCTTCATCATCACCATTCCGGTGATCAACCACGCGGTGAAGATCGACCTGCCGCGCGCGTCCAACAAACCCGACGACGCCAAGCCGCAAAGCGTGAACGTGGAGATCGACGCGCAAGGCCAGGTGTTCTGGAACAACCAGCCGGTCGATGAAGCCACGCTGCAAGCCGACATTGAAAAGGCCGCGCAGCAACAGCCGCAGCCGGAAATGCATCTGCGTGCCGACCGTAGCGTGCGCTATGAGCGCGTGGCGCAGGTGATGGCCGCCATCCAGCGCGGCGGCCTGGCGCGTATCGGCTTTGTTACGGAGCCGCAGCGCAACTGACGCCTCCGCGCCGCAACGCACACACCCCCGTCTCCGTACGGGGGTTTGTCATTTCTGACGCGGCACATTTGCAATGGGGACGCGCTGCTTGTACTTTTGTGACCATCTACCCACTCCGGCGACCGGTTCATCCAGCACGCGTATGTCCCATCCCTCTTCCGAATCCGCTGCCGCTTCACGACGCGCGACTCTCGTCCCTCAGGTGGTCGTGCCGGCGCTGAGCGTGCTTGTTTTGCTGCTCGTGCTGTGCACCGTCCGCCCGGAACTGGCAGGCAACGTCTTCGGCATCGCCCAGCGCTGGGTGACCGGGCATTTCGACTGGTTCTACATGCTGGCCGTCACGGGCTTCCTGGGCTTCCTTGTCATCGTGGCGGCCAGCCGCTTCGGCGACATCCGCCTGGGGCCCGACGAGGCCGAACCCGAGTTCAGCTTCGTGTCCTGGACGGCGATGCTATTTGCCGCCGGCATGGGCATCGGCCTGATGTACTTTGGCGTCGGCGAGCCGATGCAGCACTACCTGCAACCGCCGACTGCCACGCCGCAAACCGCCCTCGCCGCGCGCGAGGCCATGCTCACCACGTTCTTCCACTGGGGCCTGCATGCGTGGGCGATCTACGGCGTGATGGGCTTAGCACTGGCGTATTTCGCATTCCGCTACAACCTGCCGTTGACCATGCGCTCGGGCCTGTATCCGCTACTGCGCGAACGCATCAATGGCGCGCTCGGCCACGGCGTGGATGCCTTCGCCCTGATCGGCACCATCGCCGGCATTGCAACGACACTCGGCTACGGCGTGCTGCAGCTCGGCGCGGGCCTGCATCAGGTGGGCGGCTGGCAGACCGATTCGGATACCTTCCGCGTGGCGCTGATCTGCGCCGTGGTGGTGCTCGCCGGCATCTCCGCAGCGTCGGGGCTGGGCAATGGTGTGCGGCGGCTCTCGGAGCTGAACCTCACACTGGCCTTCCTGCTACTGGCCTTCGTCATCATCGCGGGGCCCACGGTGTTCGTCCTGCAAGCCTTCAGCGAGAACGTTGGCAACTACATCGCCAATATCGTCAGCCTGTCGTTTCGCACGTTCGCCTATACCCCGGCCAACTCGGCGGACTGGTTTGGCGGCTGGACGATCCAGTACTGGGCGTGGTGGGTGTCGTGGTCGCCGTTCGTGGGGATGTTCATTGCGCGCATTTCGCGCGGGCGCACGGTGCGGCAATTCGTGATCGGCGTGCTGATCGTGCCGACGGTATTCAACCTGCTGTGGATGACGGCCTTCGGCAATAGCGCCATCTGGCTGGATGCGCACCAAGCCGCCGGTGGCCTGGCACAGACCGCCACCAACGTTGACGCCCTCCTCTTCCGCTTCTTCGAGTTCTTCCCCGGCACCACGGCGTTGTCATGGCTGGCGATCGTGCTGATTGGCGTGTTCTTCGTCACGTCGGCCGATTCGGGTGCTTTTGTGATCGACACGATCGCCTCGCGCGGCGCAGCGCACTCGCCTGTGTGGCAGCGGTTGTTCTGGGCGGCGGTGCTCGGCGCCACGGCGGCCATCCTCATGCTGGCTGGTGGCCTGAAGGCGCTGCAGGCGATGACGCTGGTGGCCGCGCTGCCGGTGGCCATCATCATGGTGCTGCTGTGCTATGGGTTGTGGCGCGGCATGTCAGCCGACCGTGCGCACTATTCGCGTGAACTGGCCCCCGCAACGTCATTCTGGAGCGGCCAGCGCTGGCGGCAACGCCTTGCGCAGATGGTGAGCCCATCGACCCAAGCCGACGTGCGTACCTTCCTCGCCAAGCAGGTGCGGCCGGCCATGAACGATGTGGTCAGAGAATTGAGCCGGCGCGGCATCGAGGCCCACGTGGCCGACACCGACGACAGCGTGCGCCTGGTCATCCCCGACCCGTCGGATCGGGATTTCGTCTACGGCGTGCGCAGCGCAAGCAAGCCGCTGCCGGTCGCCACACCCAGCCAGGCCGCCGAGCCGGAAGCCGCTCAGGTCTACGAGCCCGTCACCTTCTTTGAAGACGGCCGCGAAGGTTACGACATCGAATACCTGCGGGACGAAGAAATCATCGCCGACATCCTGCGCCACTACGAACGCTATCGCACCCAACGCGCCGACGAGCGCACCAGCCTGCTGCGCGAAGCGCCGGGCCACACCTGATGCACGACCGGGCCACGCGCCCGGTTTTTGTTAGGGGGCAGCGATCAGCACATCGTCAGTCACAACTTGAAATGATAACGATTCTCATTTATTCTGAGCAACATTCGCTGGAGACCCTTACCAGTCCACGCTTTCACGCCCATCAGGCCCGCCATGAATACTGCCGAACACCCAGACGCAGGACGCACCATCACCCGCCGCCGCCAGATCATCGTGGCCCGCAAACGGCCGGTGTCCGCTGATGCAGCACCGACAACCCCATCCACCGAACCCGCTGCCGTGACGATCGGCGACACGCGGGTCATGACGTCCGAACAACTCTTCGCGGGGCAAAACGCCGTAGCGATCCATCACAACGGCGCGGTGTACACCCTGCGCGTGACCCGCTTCGGCAAGCTGATCCTGACCAAGTAAGCCGCACCACGTACCGACTTTTGTGGGGACGTCTCTCAGGAGACATTCGGCCGTAGCCAGCCTGTCGTTATTTCGCGTGGGCAGAGACCAGACCCCTCTGCCAGACAACCGCCAGCCAAGCCGCTCTTTCGCGTCCACGTGCGACCCAAGCAAAAGGGCGCGACCTACGCCGCGCCCTTCCCCGCTACTTGTCTGATCTGCCGATATCGGCAGATAGTGATTCGCGCCTCAGCAGATCACGTGTACCGAGGCAATGCCCGCCTTGGCGATCTGCACATCCTCCGCCGATTTCACACCCGACACGCCCACGGCACCGGCACACACACCTTCCACCAGAATGGGCACACCGCCTTCGAGCATGCCCTGCAGATTCGGTGCCGACAGGAACGACGTGCGACCGTTGTTGATGATGTCTTCGTAGACCTTCGATTCACGGCGGCCCAACGCGGCCGTCTTGGCCTTTTCCGGCGCGATGTACGACGAAATGACCGCGCAGCCGTCCATGCGGCGCAGACCCATGAGGTGGCCGCCATCGTCCACCACGGCGATCGTCACAGCCCATTGATGCGCGCGCGCTTCCTTCTCGGCGGCATCCAGGATCTTGGTGACATCGTCCTGGCACAGGCAGGGCTTGGTTTTCATGACGTTCTCCTTTGTCGTGGTGATGCGAATGCGCGAGTGCCGCGCGAAGCGAAAGTATGCCACCGGCATGTGTCGCGACCGTAGCGTAATCCTGGCCTTCCAACGCAACTGAGCCGATACATTCCTGCGTCTTCAGTATCGTCGTGCACGCGCCGCTTTCCAGCCTTTCTTGTTGCGCACGTTAACACCCCATGCATCGATTGAAGATGCGCAAAGAAAAAGCCCGGGTATCGCCCGGGCTTGATGTTGCGATGCGGCAGCAGATCAGGCGCCGTCGGTATAGGTGTCTCGACGGTCGACACGAGCACCGTCCGTATACGGGTCTGGGCTGCCCACCTTGGCGCCATCGGTGTAGGGGTCGGCACGGCCCACCTTCGCACCATCGGTGTAAGGGTCAGCGCGGCTGACCTTATGCGCATCCGGGTACGGATTGATCGAACCCGCGTGCGCGACCGCCGCACCGAGTGCCAACGCCAAACCGCCCACTGCAGCGGCGAGGGTGCGTATTGCAAAGCGTTGCATGATGACTTGCATGAGGCCTCCTTCGATCATGGCACTGCGAACATGACGCGCGCCGGCGCGAGGCTGGTGCACGTGCCCACATCGTTTTCATGCGGACGTCATATCGACCGGGCAAGCACGCTAATGTTGCGGCCCCGCGCCGGTTTGTCGCGGGGAAAGACGGCGGCTTGCCCGTCCTCTTCCACGCAGGTGCCGTGCCAAGGGACGCAGGCAAAGAAAAAGGCTCCCGAAGGAGCCTCTGTCAAAGAAGCAGCTGCTTAACGCCAGTGGCCCCAGCGGCGACCGTCATACCAGCGATAACGCGGCCCCCATCGATACCACCCGGCACCCACGACCACGGGCGGCGGCCCGTAGTACACCGGCGCCGGCGCGTAATACGCGGGCGGGGGCGGTGGGTAGTAGGCCGGCGGCGGAGGCGGATAGTACGCCGCCGGAGGGGGCGGGTAATACACCGGGGCCGGCGCCACATACACCGGCGCAACTGGCACACCAAAACCAATGCCGACGCTCACGTGCGCCGACGCCACTTGCGGCACAGCCAGCACTGCCAGTGCGGCTGCACCTGCCACCAACAGCCCATTGCGTCGAATCATGTTCATCACCTGCAGCTTGATGCACTGGCTAGAGGGGTGGGCCAGCGCCGATTACGGGTATCTGTATTGTATTCAGCGCGACTGACACAGGTGATACGGCACATACGACTTGGTAACAGGACGTAACGGCACCACGGGGTGCGCTAGCGATACGTCACCCCAGCGCGGGGCTGCAATCCAGCTCTCCCGCAGCGATCATCGCCTCCGCATAGGCGCGGGCGGCCTCAAGCGCGATGCTCGCGCTCGGGTAGGTATTGACGGATTCGCGCACCGTGGTGCGTGGCAGGAGCGTCAGGCCGTCACTGACGCGCGTAATGGTCACTTCCGCGCGCCAAGCGTTGGGCGAGAGTTCGTAGGCTGACACTTCGATCTTGCAGTCGTCTCGGAAAGTCATGCGTCCTCCGCTTCGTACTGAGGCGCCAAGGCCACACGCGTCAATGAACGAACAGCCAGATCAGCAGCAACACAAATGCGGGGACACCCAATAGCCACGCAATGAGATAGGGCATGGTCGCCTCCTACATGTGGGTGGGCCATGTAGAAAGCGTATAAAGACGCGCACGGACGTCGTATCCATGCGCGTCCGCGTCGCCTTGTAGGAAGGGACCGAAATCGCTGTCGGCCCGCTGCCGACGGCGCTACCCCGTGCGGGGGAGCCTCAACGTGCGGACTCGGCCTTGGCGGCCACGTCACTTGCCTCGGAAACGGCCTCTTCCGCCGCTTCCGCAGTGGCGACTTCCAAACCCACCGTGGCCTTCAGAAACTTCACCGCAAGCTCGGCTCCGGGGGGCGCAGCATCGGCAAGGTTCTCGGCGACAAAGCCCCACTGACGGCGGACCTCATCGCCATGGCGTTGCAGCGCACGGCTGATGCTGTTTTGCGTCTGCACGCCGATCTCCACGAAATTGCGCGTGTAGCCGGAGACACGCTCGCCAGCGGGCTGCAGATAACGCGCTTGCGCTGTCCACCATTGGCTGGGGTCTTGGGCGCTCACGGCGTCTTGCAGGCACTGCTCGGTCTCGCCAAAGCCAGACTTGAATGCCTGGAGGTTGAGCCCGATCAAGCGATTCACGCCGTCGACGGTTTCTTCGGTCACGGCCAGCCACGCTTCGAGCTGGGATCGGTGCAGTATGCCGAGTTGCTCCAGAGTCATCATGTCGGGTTCTCCCGGGTGAGGTCGGTGGTTGCGTCCGGCATCTGCCGGCGTTTCAGTGTAGCCGTGGGCGCAGCCGATTTCTTTGACATCCCCCATTTGTCCTACAGGTCTTTCGGAAGGGTTCACCTAGGCACGTCAGCGGCGCGCGCAATACAGTGAAACGCGTACCTTGCCATCCAATGGAGCCACGATGAAAAGACTCACTGGACTCACAGCCACCCTCCTTGCCACCGCTGTACTCGCCGCTGCACCGCACGCGTTTGCGCAGGTTGCGGGCCATGCTGCCTTGGGCGTGTCGGTGACGGAACTCGATGCGATCATCAAGGGTGTGAGCGTGAAGAAACAGGTGCTCGGCAAGCCGGTCTACAACGAGGCCAATCAGAAAGTCGGCAACGTGCAGGACTTGATCGTGACGCCGGAAAACGCCGTGTCGTTTGCGATTGTCGGCGCCGGCGGGTTCGTTGGCGTGGGCCGCCACGACGTGGCCATCCCCGTGAATCAATTCACTTATGACCAAGGCAAGATCACGCTGCCCGGCGCCACCAAGGACGCCATCAAGGCGCTGCCGGAATTCCGCTACGAGCGCCAGGAAAAACCCGCCAAGACGTGATCGAAAAGCGCGGAACTTTGCCGCAGAAAGCCGGTTCGCAAGTGTCGGAATCGGCTGACAGATTTTTCAGGCAGCGGTCTCTGCACATCCTCGCCCACGCGACCTTCAATAGAGGTACATAGACAACACAAGGAGTGTTTATGCGTGCCTTCGTATCCTTGATTCTGGCGGCCGCATTGGCATCCGTCAGCGGATGCGCGGACATGACGCCCAAGCAGCGTAATACCGCACTCGGGGCGGCCGCAGGTGGTGTCGCCGGGGCGGCCATCTGGGGCGGTCCGGGCGCCACGCTGGGTGGTGCTGCACTGGGTGGCGTGATCGGTAACGCCGCCACCAAGTAACGCGCCGCAAACGCAGCAAAGGGTTGCTGCAAGGCAGGGCCAGGCAGAGTTGCCTGGCCCTTTTTGTTGTCTGAGCGCCGCCGCCGCATATCCATATTCCCCTCATACGCGTATGCCAATGCCGGCGCATAATCGGCGTTTTGTAACGGAGGCACTGTGCGATACGAGCAAGAGGGCTTTGGCGTGAGCAGCACACCGATCCTGAGCGTCGAAGGCCTGCGCAAACGTTATGGCGACCAAACGGTCGTCGATAACCTCAGCTTCAATGTACGCCGCGGCCAATGCTTCGGGCTGCTCGGCCCCAACGGCGCGGGCAAGACGACCTCCCTGCGCATGCTGCTCGGCATGACGATGCCGGATGCCGGCGCCGTGCAACTTTGCGGCGATGCGATTCCTGAATTTGCACACCGTGCGCGCATGCGCGTGGGTGTGGTGCCGCAGTTCGACAACCTCGATCCGGATTTTTCCGTCTCGGAAAACCTGCGCATCTTCGGGCGCTACTTTGGCCTGTCCGCCGCCGTCATCCGCGAGCGCATCCCGAGCCTGCTGGAATTCGCGCGGCTCGAACAGAAAGCCGATGCGCCGGTGCGCGCGCTCTCCGGCGGCATGAAACGTCGGCTGACCGTGGCCCGCGCGCTCATCAACGATCCGGACATCCTCGTCATGGACGAGCCTACTACGGGGCTCGATCCGCAGGCGCGCCATCTGATCTGGGAACGCCTGCGCTCGCTGCTGGCGGCTGGCAAGACCATTCTGCTGACCACGCACTTCATGGAAGAAGCCGAGCGCCTGTGCAACGAGCTTTGCGTGATCGACAATGGCCGCAAGATCGCGCAAGGCAAGCCGCACGAGCTCATCGCGCGCGAGATTGGCTGCGATGTGGTGGAGGTCTACGGCGACGATCTCAACGCGCTGCGTACGCTACTGAGCCCCATGGCTGAACGCGTGGAAACCAGTGGCGAAACGCTCTTCTGCTATGCACGCGATCCGCAACCGCTGGTGGCCGCCCTTCGCGCACAGACAGAAATGCACACCATGTCCGGCCTGCGGTATCTGCACCGCCCGGCCAATCTCGAAGACGTGTTCCTCCGCCTGACTGGCCGCGAGATGCGCGACTGACGCGGACTGAGACACGACAGAGACACCCCCACCATGTCCACAGAAATCACCCTCGCCACCGCGAAGCAGCGCGCGTATCCCCAACCGCTGCTGCCGCTCAACTTCCGCAACTGGCAATACGTCTGGATGCGCAACTTCATGGTGTGGCGCAAGCTGGCCATCCCATCGATGGCCGGCAACCTGGCGGACCCGATGATCTACCTGTTCGGCCTCGGGCTCGGCCTGGGCCTGCTGGTCGGGCATGTGGATGGCGTGTCGTACATCGCCTTTCTGGCCGCCGGCACCGTCGCGTCGAGCACGATGATGTCGGCGAGCTTCGAGGCGATGTATTCAGCGTTCTCGCGCATGCACGTGCAGCGCACGTGGGAGGCGATCCTGTATGCGCCGTTGAGCCTCGGTGACGTAGTCCTCGGCGAGCTGATCTGGGCAGCCAGCAAATCGGTGCTGTCAGGTCTGGCGATCATGCTGGTGGCCGGCGCACTGGGTTATGCGTCGATGCCGCAGGCGCTGCTCGCCCTACCCGTCATCGTGCTCACCGGTTTCACCTTCGCTTGCCTGGCGATGAACATGACGGCGCTCGCGCCCAACTACGACTTCTTCATGTTCTACCAGACGCTGGTGATCACGCCGATGATGCTGCTCTCTGGCGTGTTCTTTCCGCTGTCGCAACTGCCGCCGCCTGTGCGCGCCATCACAAGCGTGCTGCCGCTGCCGCATGCGGTGGAGCTAATCCGCCCGCTGATGCTTGGCCGCACGCCCGACAACACCCTGCTGCATCTTGGCGTGCTGCTGCTCTACGCCGTCGGCGCACTGTGGCTGTGCCTGTGGCTCCTGCGCCGACGTATGCTCAAGTAAGCCAGCCATCCGCCCAACAAAAAGCCCGTCACGAAGACGGGCTTTTTTGTTGGCGATGAGAAACGATTACTCGTTCACGGCTGAGCGCTGCAGGTGCAATTGCGTGCGCGGATCATCGTTCTGCGCGTTTTCACGATCGGCCTTGGCGGAGTTGTTGCGCGCGGCTTCCAGACGATCGAGATACGCCTCGTCGATGTCACCCGTGACGTACTTGCCGTCAAAGCAGGAGGCATCGAAGTCCTGGAGCGCAGGGTTCACGTCGCGCACGGCGCGCTTCATGTCTTCCACGTCCTGGTACACGAGCTGGTCTGCGCCGATGATCTTGGCGATCTCCTCATGCGTGCGGCCGTAGGCCACCAGTTCGCCGCGCGTCGGCATGTCGATGCCGTACACGTTCGGGAACTTCACCGGCGGCGCAGCCGAGGCGAAGATCACCTTCTTCGCGCCCGCGTCGCGCGCCATCTGCACGATCTCCGACGACGTCGTGCCACGCACGATGGAGTCATCAACGATCAGCACGTTCTTGCCCTTGAACTCGATCGCCATGGCGTTGAGCTTCTGGCGCACCGACTTCTTGCGCACTGCCTGGCCCGGCATGATGAAGGTGCGGCCCACGTAGCGGTTCTTGAAGAAGCCCTCGCGGTACGGCACGCCCAGGTGGTTGGCCACCTGCATGGCAGCCGGACGCGACGAATCCGGAATCGGCATCACCACGTCGATCGGGTCGCTCACCTCCCGCTTGATCTTCTCGGCCAGGTAATCGCCCATGCGCAGACGCGCGTCGTACACCGACACACCGTCCATGCGCGAGTCCGGACGTGCCAGATACACGTATTCGAAGATGCACGGCGTGAGCACCGGGTTCTTCGCGCACTGCTTGGTGTGCAGCTTGCCTTCGAGGTCGATGAAGATCGCTTCACCGGGCGCTACGTCGCGCTCGAACTTGAAGCCGATCCCTTCCAGCGCCACCGATTCGGAGGCGACCATGTATTCGATCTTGCCGTCTGGCGTTTCCTGGCTGCCTAGCGCCAACGGGCGAATACCGAACGGATCACGCACGGCCAGCACACCGTAGCCGGAGATCTCGGCTGCGATGGCGTACGAGCCGCGCACCCGGCGGTGCAGGCCTTCCACGGCGGTGAAGATGGAGTCGCGGTTCAGCGGGATGTCATTGCTGGCACGTTGCAGTTCGTCGGCCAGCACGTTGAGCAGCACTTCCGAATCGGACTGCGTATTGATGTGGCGGCGGTCGCGCCGAAACATCTCTTCACGCAGTTGATCGGAGTTCGTCAGGTTGCCGTTGTGCGCCAGCACGATGCCGAACGGGGCATTGACATAGAACGGCTGGGCTTCTTCCTCGCTGGAAGAACCGGCGGTCGGATAGCGCACTTGGCCGATGCCGCTCGTGCCCGGCAGACCACGCATATTGCGCGTGCGGAACACGTCGCGCACCATGCCGTTGGCTTTGTGCATGTAGAAGGTGCTGCCGGCTGCGGTGGCAATGCCTGCCGCGTCCTGCCCCCGGTGCTGCAGGAGCAGCAGGCTGTCATAGATCAGCTGATTGACAGGCGTGGAGGAAACCACGCCAACGATACCGCACATGTCGATCTCCAGCGAGAACGTATTGGTGGCGCCCACACCCGTTGCAGGCGCCTGGAAAACTTCGCAAATCGTCTAGCTTGTGGCCAGACGCCCCGAATCAAGCATCAATAGTGGACGTACTTCGCGACGTCCGGCGGCAACAACGGCTTGGCCGCCTGCGCCGCTTGCTCCGCATAGGGCCGCGTAATCGCATCACGCCAGAACGGCTGCTCGGGCAGGCTGGTAAAGCCCGCCACCGTCATCAGCACCAGAATGATGACGCCGCCGCGCGCGAGCCCGAACACCATCCCCAAACCACGATCCGCCGGTTTGAGGCCCGCACTGGACAGCACCGCCGACAGCAACGCTCCCACCAGCGACGTCGCAATCACCGTCACGATAAACAGTAGGACGAAACCCAGAACCGTGCGCGCCACCGGCCCGCCCGGCAGCGACTCGGGCATCCACCCTGCCGCCACGCCCGAAAACGAATACGCCACCCACGCCGCAAACAACCAGCCCAGCAATGCCAGGACTTCGCGGATCAGCCCCCGAAACAGCCCGACCAACGCCGACGTGACGACGATGAACAGCACGCCGTAATCAAAAAATGTCGGTTGCATCGGGCAGCAGCTGGGGTTGGCTTGGGACGAGGCTTGCGCAGCGGATCAGCGTGTGTGGCGTGTGCGCTGCGTGCCGCATGGTTATTGCTGAACGAGTTTAGGTGTCAGGCCGATCTGCTCGGCACGCTTCTGCGCCGCTTCCGCCGACGCGCGATCATTGAACGGCCCTGCACGCAGCAGCGCCAGATCGCCCTTCTCGGGCACCTTCTTGTGTTCGATGTAGCCGGGAATCTTGTCGGCCTTCAACTTGGCGAGCCAGTTGCTCGCGCGCTTTTCGTCCGCGAATGCACCAATCAGCAGGATGAACTTGCCGTCCTTGGCATCGGTGCTTGGTGTGGCGGCTTGCTGAGTCTGTTGCGCCGGCTTAGCGGCTGGTTTTGTTTCGGCAGGCGGCGTCGGCTTGGCGGCAG
>JGI24740J21852_10000913_pt1 | contig 13104 bp, 12 predicted proteins | sample KBSCornC6_FD_21852 | JGI IMG/M metagenome (IMG submission 21852) | reverse complement strand
GTCCTCATCCTCTTTGCTGAATCCTGGGGCACGATGCGTGCACTCGCCCTGCGTTATGGCGAGACGCTGGAGATCAATCGCGAGCTTGGTGCGCTGGGCGCTGCCAATATTGCCAGTGCCGTCGTTCAGGGCATGCCGGTCGGTGCGGGTTTTTCCGCAGGCTTCGCCAGTGAGGCGGCGGGGGCAAAGACGCGAGCGACGACCGTCTTTGCGGCCATCGGCCTCGCGATCTTGATTGCCTGTGCCGGACCGCTGGTGGCGCTTCTGCCGGAGCCGGTGCTGGCTGCGGTCGTGATCGCTGCTCTGACGCATGCGCTCGACCCCAGCCCCATCCTGCGGCTGCGCCGTCTGCGTCGCGATTTCTACGTGGCACTGGGCGCCGCCGTCGGCGTGCTCGCTTTCGGCGTGCTCAATGGCATGCTGCTGGCAATCGCCCTTTCGCTCGCTGCCATGATGCATCGCTTGGCATCCCCGTATATCGCCCGTTTGGGACGGCTCGACAACAGCCATGACTTCGTCGATGTCAGCAGGCATGACGACGCCGCCGAGATACCGGGCATCGCCATCTGGCGCCCCGGCGAAACCCTGTTTTTCGGCAACGCCGATACGATCTTCGGCGAGATATTGTCCGGCAGCCGCAGCCAAGCCGGATTGCGGGCCGTCATCCTCAGCCTGGAGGAAAGCTCCGATATCGACAGCACGGCGATGGACGCCTTGATGGAGTTCGACGGCGCCATGCAGCGCGCCGGTCTCCGTCTACAGTTTGCTCGGGTGCATGACCGGGTTCGCGATCTCATGACGGTCGCGGGCGTCGCCGATGTCGACAAGCGCTGCAGCTTCAGCGTCGATGATGCCGTGGCGGCTGTGATGGCGACAGTTGAACCTGTTCCGAAACCGTAAGCGCCAGATTTAGAATAATGGCCAATGCCAGACATGGCCATGTTCGCCGTCGCCTTGAAAGCTGTTGACCAGCGTGAACGTTTTGACCGTCCAAGCGATCGGCGCTTCCAAAATCACTTCGGGAAGAATGTGGTTGCAATAAAACAGCGTCATGTGAGGTTGGAACGATTTGGATATGCCGCTTTCGAAGCCCATGCTTTGCATTGCAGCATCCAATTCTCGGCGAAGTGTCGCTAGTCCCTCGTTTCCGTCCCTGCACCAGAGTACATATTGACGGTTGTTGCCGTTGCCGAATGTGCCTGCCCGATCGAATATTAAGGGAAACGATTTTAAGCAAATGGTTGACCCGGCCTCCAACGCAGCGAAGGTGGCTTCTTCCTGCGAGCGGGAGACAATGTCGATGGGATAGATAGTGGCATGGTAAAGATCCTGCTTTCTCGCTGTGCGCATCAACCTGTTTCGTCGACTTTGGTCGACGGTCATTTCAGCAGCCAATCTAGCGATTTCCGGGTCTGGCAACGCGGCAAAGTAGAGTGCTTGCCGGCGTTTTGGCGGGCTTTTACCCTCGCGATTAATAGGCGGTTTGCCGAGATTAAATGACAACTGATCGACATGCTGCATGGCTTTATTCAAAGCCGGTTTGGCTCTGTCTCCTTTTGTTTTCCGATCTCCAAAGCATATGCCTCAATGGCTATGATTTCAAGAACAAAACAAGAACACTTAGAATGGCGACATCCCTCGTTTCAAAAAGCGATCGAATAAAAGGACGGCCTGATCTGTTCATTCCAGGTTCGGGCATGCGTGCCCATTTTAACTCAAAGGAATCACGATCATGTTCACCAGATCAGTCTTTGCGGCCGTTGTTTTCGCTCTCATCGGCTTTGGTATCGCTTCCTGCTCGACATCCGGCGAGCGCAATAGTGGTGGCGGCATGACGCTGAACGCGCCTCCAACCGGCGGCGGATATTGATATCCGCGCTCGCGATTGTCTCAGAGCCGCGCCGCCGACATCAAAACGGTGGCAATTCTCCTTCCTCGCAAGAAACGGGTTGAATTCGACGCTCCCGAGGACGATTTTCATGACAAGTGGAAACACGGGAGCTTTCGTCATGAACGAGACAAGCCAGAATTACCTGATCTTCGAAACCGCCGGCGGCTTCTGCGGCATTGCCTGGAATGATGTCGGCGTGCTGCGCTTTCAATTGCCGACGAAGGATGCGGGCGCGACCGAGCGCCTGCTTCTGCGCCGTTTGCCGAATGCGCAGCCCGGGACCCCAAGCGCGGACATCGCGGCAGTGGTTGCCAAGGTGAAGCGCTATTTCGCGGGCGAGGAGATCGATTTTTCCGACGTCACGCTCGATCTCGGCGAGCAGGATGCCTTTTTCAGGCAAATCTACGATGCCGCCCGACAGGTCGGCTGGGGCCACACGACGACCTACGGCACATTGGCCAAGCAGCTTGGCGCAGGGCCGGAAGCTGCGCGCGATGTCGGGCAGGCCATGGCGAAGAACCCGGTGGCGTTGATCATTCCCTGCCATCGCGTTCTGGCGGCAGGCGGCAAGATCGGCGGTTTTTCCGCGCCGGGCGGTTCCAACTCCAAGGCTCGCATGCTGGAGCTGGAAGGCGTTCAGCTCGCGCCGCCAAAACCGGTGCAGCAGTCGCTGGGGTTTTAGGCCACAAAGCGGCCCGAGGAGTAAGCAAGATGGACCGGGAGGGCGGTTACTGAGTGAAACCGCTCTGTTCAATCGCCCATTTCACCTCGCGATAGTGCTCTGTCAGTTTCGCCAGATCGAAGGCCCGGTTGAGGCCGCTCGGGTTCGGTACGACCCAAATCGAAGCGCCCGCAAATTTTTCCGCTTGCCGCCCCCATTCGACATTGGCCCGCAGGCTGATGGCGGCATAGGCCGCTTTGCCGAGAAACGCCAGATTGGCCGGCGCGAACTTCCTGATCTTTTCTTCGAGCACTGGAGCGGCGGCAATATAATCGCTCCTTTTCAGCTCGCTGGCGCTTTTCGTCGGGCGGGAGACCGCCGATGTCAGGCCGAGGCCATATTGCAGCATCTCGCGCTCTTCCTCCGCCCGCAGCAGGCGAGGGGTGAAGCCGGCAAGGTGCAGGACCCGCCAGAAGCGGTTGCTGCGGTTCGAGAAGTTATGCCCGTCGCGATGCGCGGTCAGCGCGGGATTCAATCCGCAAAAGACCACGGAAAGATCAGGTGCCAGGATTTCGGCAAGCCCGCTTGCTTGCTCCGGTATGTCTATCGGCTCATTCAGGGTCTTCGTTGGGGCATCATCCTGCATCTCGGATTTCCTGCGAAAGCGGCGGCGAGCGCGCCGCCTTCGTCACGCTAGCCGATAAGCGCCCGGGCGGCCAAGGGATAAGAGGCCTGATCTGCCCTTGCCTGCCCGAAGCCTGCCGGCCTTCACGCATCACACAACAGTGGGCGGGCCGAACCACGTGGTCAGCGCCTCCGGAAGCTCCAACTGGGTCTCCTCTCCAACCCAGGCAACATATCCGTCCGGCCGTATCAATACCGCAGTGGGTGCATTAACCGCGCCGATCGCTGGAAGCTCCCACGGCCCGGCATATTGGGCGTTGATCGATTGCACCCGATCCGTCCAAGGTGCGATATCGAAGCTCTCAGGCTCGCCGAGATTGAGCAGCACAGGCTGGCCTCCGTGCAGCAGCTCGAAGAGCCGCAGCGGACCATGGGCGGCGGTGAGGTCAAGATCGGGCATGCGGCGGCCGAGCAGCGGATGTCCCTCGCCAAGATCGTAGTGGATATCCAGGCCGGACATCATGGCGGCGTAGCGCCGGCGCGGGTCGTCCATGGCGAGGCATTCGGCCATGGTCTCCCGGAGGATCTGCGTGCGGTCGTCGGGGCGGCGGAGCGCGACCGAGACCAGGATATTGCGCAGCACCCGGGCAGCGATCGGATGACGCTCGGCGTGATAGCTATCGAGCATGCTTTGCGGCGATATGCTCTTGATCACCTGGGCCAGTTTCCATCCGAGGTTTACGGCATCCTGCACACCGATATTGAGACCCTGTCCGCCATCCGGGGGATGGATATGCGCGGCGTCCCCGGCGAGCAGCACACGGCCCTTGCGATAGGATGCTGCCTGTCGCACTGCATCCGTAAATCTCGAAATCCAGTGGGGGTTATGCGCACCATAATCGGTGCCAAAGACGGCGATAAGAGCGTCGCGGAGATCGCTGAAGCTCGGCTCGCTCGAGGTTCTCAACTGCCGCTCCGTCAGCATCACGCCGATCGGCCCTGTCTTAGGATAGATGACCTTGCCGTCGCGGATTTCGTATTCGAACCTGCCGAGGGAATGCATGCCGAGCGCATCATGACGAATGCCCAACTCCGGCTCCTCGGTCATGTCCACCTCGGCGATGAGATTGCTGACGGTCGCATCCCATCCGGGAAAATCGATGCCGGCCGCCTTACGAATCAGGCTGCGCCCGCCGTCGCATCCAACGAGATAATCCGCTCGCAGCGTCGTCCCGTTGGACAATTGAACATCGACGCCACCGTCGTCCTGCGCGAAGCCGGTAACCTCCATGCCGTAGTGGACCGGCACGTTGAATTCGCCGACCCAGTCGGCAAGGATGCACTCTATGTGTTTCTGGCGCAGTCCCAGGCCATAATTGTGTCTGGTGGGAAAATCGCTGATATCGAGGCGCACCGAGGCGAAACTTGCCACCTGCGCTATATGTCCTTGTGAAAGGAACCGATCGGCAATGCCGCGCTGGTCGAAAATTTCGATGGTGCGCGCGTGTAGACCGCCGGCGCGCCAGCCGACAAGCTCCTGATTGGCGCGCCGCTCGATGATCGCGACGTCTATACCCGCCAAGGCCAATTCGCCCGCCAGCATGAGCCCTGTCGGACCGGCGCCGGCAATAACCACCGCATGTTTCGTAACAGTCATGTTCATGTCCATGCTCCCGCTTTTCGGTTTGCGCCGGCATTTGTACGGGAGGAGCCGGGTCTTGACGCAAGTCCCTTGTGCGCCACATATGTAGACTAGAGAGAGCGAATATCTGCTCTCGTGGTCGAATATCGACCTGCGAAATCCCTCACGAAACAGCTGCCTCCCCATCCAATAAGATATTTGATCCGCGCCCTAACGCGTTGTTATTGTGCACTTTGGAACCAAAGGTCGTGCGAGATCGTTTGTCTTTGACTTTATACGACGCTGACGTCGTGCCCGGCCGGCTGGGTAAGCGGCGAATTTGAGGAGCAGCTCATCATGAATATTTCATCTGGATTTCGGTCGGTCGCGGTTGCCGCCATCGCTGCCGCAGGAATTGGCTTCGCCAGCGCGGCACATGCCGATAGCGGCACCATCCGCTTCTCCGTCTACAAGGCGGCTTTCTTCGTCGGCGGCTCCGGAGGCGAGGGCACCTTAACCTTCCACGGCAAGCGCTATCCAATCTCGATTGGCGGCATTTCGGGCGGTCTCGCCTTCGGTGCCTCCAAGACCTATTTCCAGGGCACTGTGCGCAATATTCGCCGCGCCCGGGATGTGGCCGGCGTCTACGGCGCTGCCGGTGGCGGTGGCGCGGTGGGCAAGGGCGCCCAGATGATCGTCATGACCAATGACAAGGGTGCCAAACTCGAGCTCACGGGCAGGCAGGTCGGCCTGCAGGTCAATGCCGATATCAGCGGCCTGAGCGTCACAATGAAATAAGAGCGCGTTCAGCTCTGATAATTATTGCCCGAAGGCCTGATCTGCAGGAATGGCGATCAGGCCTTCGTTGCGAAGCAAGCTACCCATGAGGGCGAAGTCGATCGCATTCCGCGGGTCTTAGGGAATCAATGCTCTCAAGCCAGCATCGACTGTTGGGCGAAGATCCCCGCCATCGTGCCTTGCCATGATGCCGTGGTGACCGAGGGGATGAGGGGGTTGGTGAGGTCCCCTGCGGCGTAGATGCCGGGCATGCTGGTTTCACGGCGCTCGTCGACCTTGAGGACGATGCCGAGGGGCGTGGCGGCCGTGGCGAGGCCTAGTGGTTCATGCAGGCTTGCAGACGGCTTGTTGCGCGGATGGGCGAACAGGATGTCGACCGCGACATCGGGGCCGGTATCGAGCTTGACGGTGGCGCCATGGACCCCGTGACGGGCGATTTCAGTGATCCGACCATCGATGATAGGTGTGTTGCGACGCTCCAGATCGGCCCGGATATCGGGCGGAATGTCGTGACCATCGGCGAAGACCGTCAGCTTGTTGGTCCAGTCGTGGAACAGCCTGACCTGATTATGCGACTGCGGGCCGGACCAGACGAGGCCCCAATGCTGGCCGGCGACTTCAAAGCCGTCGCAATAGGGGCAGGGCACGATGGACGTGCCCCAGCCTTCGGAAAAGCCCGGAACAGCAGGCATCTGGTCGGTGATGCCATAGCTCAGGATTAGGCGGCGCGCCCCAAGGCTTTCGCCATCGCCAGTGAGGACGGAGAAATCGTCGATGGTGCCGGAGACGCCGTCGGCCCGGGCATTGACCAGCTTGATCGTGGGATAGCGCGCCAGTTGCTGCCGCGCCTCGGTCAGGATGTCCAGCGGCGGCTTGTGATCGTGGCCGAGCATACCATGCGAGTGGCCGGCGAAGCGATTACGCGGCAGGCCGGTATCGAGAACGGTGACCTTGCGGCGGGCACGGCCGAGCTGAAGGGCGGCTGCGAGGCCAGCAAAGCTGCCGCCGATGATGATGGCGTCATCCATGGTGATGGGCTCCTTGTTGTGGATGGAAGAGGATGGGCCGGACTTGGCGGGGCCGGGGCGCGGGCGATGCCGATGGCGGAAAGCGCCGCGGCCAGCTTCAGCAGGGTTCGTCGCTGCATGGATCTCTCGCAGTTCAGGCCGTCGATCGTCCGACAAATGCGCTTGCGTATTTTAGATACTACATGGTATCGTAATTCAGCCATTACGATACTGTCAAGGACCATAATTGTCGTGAACGAAAACAGTCAGGGCCGGCGCGGCCGGCCCGCCAACGAGACGCTTGGCCAAACCATAGTCGTCGCCGCGGGCGAACTCTTTGCAGAATTGGGTTTTCAAGCGACGACATTGGACAAGGTCGCCCAGCGAGCGAAGATATCCAAGCTCAGCATCTATCGGCACTTCGAGAACAAGGAGGCGCTGTTTGGCGCGGCGTTTGCGGCCCGCTGCCAACAGTTAATACCACAGGCCCTTTTTGAAGGCGTCGACGGTTCGGCGGAAGATCAGCTCATGGCGGTGGGATCGTCGCTGCTTCGCACGCTGTTGCGCCCTGACGTCCGCAATGTCGAAGCCATGGTCATGGCCGATATGACAAGTCAAAAGTCGTTGAGCAAGCTCCATTACGAAGCCGGCCCCGCCCATATCATCGCCCAAATCGAGGCCCTGTTACGTCAGTTGCACGCGAAGGCGGTTCTGAACGTGCCCGATCCTCTCCGGTCCGCCCGCTTGTTTGCCGCGCTTTTCAAAGGCTCCGATCTCCTGATTATCGCACGCTTCGATGAGGCGAGAGCAGAGGACGACAACGAGATCGAATCCTATTGCCGGTCGGCCGTCGCCATGTTCATCGCCGCGCACGGGGGCAACGACCACGCGGGGGGATAGCCTAGACGGGCCGTGAAGGACGATGACGCAACCAATAACGCCCGCTTTTTTTGGGCGACGCCATTCAAGCGCCGCTCAAATGGACGAAGCAGGCGCGGCAGCGAAAATTGGCGCTTAGACTGCGCGATCACCACCGTTCCCCCTCACTCCCATTCGATCGTGCCGGGCGGCTTCGAGGTGACGTCGTAGACCACGCGGTTGATGCCGCGGACTTCGTTGATGATGCGGGTCGCGGCGCGGCCGAGGAATTCCATGTCGTAGTGATAGAAATCCGCGGTCATGCCATCGACGGAGGTGACGGCGCGCAGCGCGCAGACGAATTCATAGGTGCGGCCATCGCCCATGACGCCGACGGTCTGAACCGGCAGCAGCACGGCGAATGCCTGCCAGATGGCGTCGTAGAGGCCGGCCTTGCGGATTTCATCGAGATAGATNGCATCGGCTTCGCGCAGGATTTCCAGCTTCTCGCGGGTGATGCCGCCTGGGCAGCGGATGGCGAGGCCGGGGCCGGGGAANGGGTGGCGGCCGATGAAGCTGTCGGGCAGGCCGAGCTCCTTGCCGAGCGCGCGCACTTCATCCTTGAAGAGTTCCCGCAGCGGCTCGACGAGCTGCATCTTCATGCGCTCCGGCAGGCCGCCGACATTATGGTGCGACTTGATGGTGACCGAAGGGCCGCCGGTGAAGGAAACGCTTTCGATCACGTCGGGATAGAGCGTGCCCTGGCCGAGGAAATCGGCGCCGCCAAGCTTCTTGGCTTCATCCTCGAAGGTTTCGATGAAGAGCCGGCCGATGATCTTGCGCTTCGTCTCGGGATCGGAAACACCCTCGAGCTCGCCGATGAAGCGGTCGGAAGCATCGACATGGATCAGATGCAGATTGTAGTGCTCGCGGAACATGGCAACGACGTTTGCCGCCTCGTCCTTGCGCATCAGGCCGTGGTCGACGAGGATGCAGGTCAGCTGATCGCCGACAGCCTCGTGGATCAAAAGCGCGGCGACGGAGGAATCGACGCCGCCTGACAGAGCGCAGATGACGCGCTTGTCGCCCACCTGATCACGGATCGCCTGCACTGCCTTGGCGCGATAGGCCGACATCGACCAGTCGCCTTTGATGCCGGCGATGTTGTGGATGAAGTTGCCGATCAGCTTGGCGCCATCGGGCGTATGCACGACTTCCGGGTGGAACTGCACGCCGTAATATCTACGCTTCTCGTCGGCGATGAAGGCATAAGGCGCGTTCGAAGACGTGGCGACGACTTCGAAACCTTCCGGCAGCATGGTGACGCGGTCGCCGTGGCTCATCCAGACCTGATGGCGCGAACCGTTAGACCACAGACCTTCGAAGAGGGCACAATCCTTGTCGACTTCCAGGAAGGCGCGGCCGAATTCACGGTGGTGACCGCTCTCGACCTTGCCGCCGAGCTGCATGCACATGGTCTGCTGGCCGTAGCAGATGCCGAAGACCGGGATGCCGCTGTCGAAGATGATCTGCGGTGCCCGCGGCGAGCCTTCGTCCACGGTCGAGGCCGGACTGCCGGAGAGGATCACGGCCTTCGGCTGCAGCCGCTTGAAGCCGGCTTCGGCGGATTGGAAGGGGACGATTTCGCAGTAGACGCCCGCTTCGCGCACGCGCCGTGCGATGAGCTGGGTCACTTGGCTGCCAAAATCGACGATGAGAACGGTATCTGGATGTGCTGTCTGGGTCATGGCGAGCCTTTAATGAAAAGCGCTTTCCCTGGCAATCGGGCAAATCACGCAAACGGCGATTTTATTGTCCCGATTGTCCTACATTCTCTGTCTTCTTCGCAATTCCGGACGGAAAACCGCCATGCACTTTTCCTGGAATTGCTTCAGTGGTTTCCAGTCCCTCAAAACCAGAATACGCCGTCTTCGAGCGCCGTAAACAGCCCATCGACCGCGTAGGAGAGTTTGCGGTCGATCACATGCAGATATTCCGTCCAGTCGGAAATGTGCTGAAGCTCCACCTTTCCGTCGGAAATGCCACGCAGGCCGATCAGCGGCAGGCCATAGGTCTGGCAGGCGCGCAGCACGGCGAAGGTTTCCATGTCAACCATGTCGGTGCCGATGCGTTCATAGGCTTCGGAGCCGGAGACGATGTTGGCGCCCGTCGAAAGGCTGCCCTCGGCAATGGTAGGGATACGTAGTGGCAATTCGATCGTTGCAGGCAGATCGAGGAAGGGCGTGCGGCCCTTCTCAAAGCCGAGCGGCGAGGCATCCATGTCGCGGTAGGAAACCGAGGTGACCTGGTAGACCTCCGTCTGCTCCAGCTTGGCGGAGCCGGCTGAGCCGAGCGACACCACGAGATCGGGAAGGTCGCCCTGCGCTTCGAGCTGCGCGAAGGCGCGGGTGAGCACAATCGCGGCCTCCACGGGGCCGACGCCCGTCATCAGCGGATCGATGCGCGAGCGTAGGAAGGGTCCATATTCGGCCTCGGCCGCCATGACGAACAGGATCGATTTGCCCGATACCCGTTTCAGTTCGAATTTCATCCGCTAATTCCCTCTCTGCCCCGGATGACCATCATCGTTCCCGTCATCGAGGCGATCAGCTTGGCCGGTCCGTCGCCGATGGCATAGCCGCGGCCGTCGGCGACGATGATCGTCGTGCCAGGCTTGGTGACATCGCCCCGAAACAGGAAGCGCTCGCCGCGCCCGGGCGACATCAGGTTGACCTTGAATTCAATCGTGAGGATCGACGCGGAGGGATCGATGACGCTGTAGGCCGCAAAGCCGCAGGCGGAATCCAGCGCGGCGGCAATGATCCCGGCATGTAGGATTCCGTGCTGCTGTGTCAGCTTCACATCGAACGGCAGCTCGATTTCGACCGTACCATGCTCGACGCGCGTCAGTTCCGCACCGATCGTTGCCATCGCCGCCTGTCGCGCGAAGCTCGTTCTGATGCGGGTCCGAAAATCGCCGCCGGTCCCCGTGTCATCTGCCCCTGTCATGCCGTCCCCTTCTTTCGCGGGTGCGAAATTGGCATGGAGAGGCCATTTGGACAAGGGTTATCCGATGGAAAAAGGAAAGCGCCCCAAGCTGCTGTGCCGGCACCGAATTTCCCCGATCAACTCGCCGTGCTACCCGACGCAAGGAAGCTTGTCGTGAGGACACAGATGACCACGATTTGGCAACTCGCAGCCGCCGATGAGAGCTGGATGCGGACGCAGCTCGCTGCCGATCTGGTCGATCAGTGCCCGGCGGCTTCCAAGATCAGATGGGCAATCGTGTCGGGGTGCGAGATCAGCGAGAGGTGGCTTGCCTTCACTTCGATGGTCTTGGCGCCCATACGCTTGGCCATGAAGCGTTCCAGATCCGGATTGATAGTTCTGTCTTCGGTGGAAACGGCATACCAGCTTGGCTTGCTGTGCCAGGCGGCCTGAGTGGTCTTTCCGGTCAGCAAAGCCTTCTGGAAGGGCTGCTGCACGGCATAAAGCACTTCGGCCTTGGCCTTGGGCAGGTCGCCGGCGAAGTCGCGCAGGAAGGCTTCCTCGGTGAGCCGTCCTTCGTCGCCGTCGAAGACGATACCGGCCGAGGCAGGGGGCGTCGGATATGTCTTGGCGAGCGCCGTATAATCTTCGCCGGCATCCGGTGCGCGGGCTGCGACATAGACGAGCGCCGAAACCTTCGGATGAACGCCGGCTTCCGTCACTAAAATGCCGGAGAAGGAGTGGCCGACAAGGACGGTCGGGCCGTCCTGGCGGTCGAGCACGCGCTGTACCGCCGCCACGGCTTCGGGGAGAGTCGTCAACGGATTCTGCACGGCTGTGCAGTTCAGCCCCTTGGCCTGCAGCCGGGCGATGACCTCCGTCCAGCAGGAGCCGTCTGCGAAAAGTCCATGCGCAAGAACGACGTTGCGGACCTTTAACGGCGCGGAGGCAGCCGCGCCCGTGGTCGAGCTGCCGGCGGCCATGCCACGCGTGGAGATGAGGGTGGCGGCGGCACCGGCAACAATGGCGGTCGCGAAATTTCGTCTGGTCATCATCATCGTGATACCTATCGTTTAGAGATAAATTAGCACCAGAAAGCAGTCGTGCCGGATGCCGGAACGGTAAAGCTTCTGAAATTTTGTATGTCTCGGGGACGGCATCTGCCCGGATCCTACGGATCAAAAGCCCCTCTGCATTCCGATTCGGCGTCAAGCTTGCCTTGTGTATGCAAAAGCAAGCTCAATGCCTATCTTTGTATTCTTCATATCGACTTCAGTCAATAATTGTATGTGTAACGGTTGCGTGATAGATAAATTGTATGCAAATATCGGATTGAAGTGATATTTTGCATACAAGTCGCAACGGATGTCGGAGAATTGGGAACGATGGATGGACTAGATGGTGCGGCCGACGATCGTGAGTTGTTGTCCGACCGCATTCGCAATGCGCTGGAAGATGAGATCGCGACCGGCAAGCTTGAGGCGGGCGCAGCACTGGACGAACAGCAACTGGCCGATCGTTTCGGTGCCTCGCGCACGCCGGTTCGCGAGGCACTGAGGCAGCTGTCGGTAAGCGGTCTGGTCGAAATGCGAGCGCGGCGCGGGGTGGTCGTTGCCCGCATGACGCCTGAACGCATCATGGATATGTTCGAGACGGTTGCCGAAATCGAATCGATGTGTGTAAGGCTCGCCACTTATCGCATGACGCCGCTCGAGCGCAGCCACCTGATCGAACTGCACGATTCATCTGAAACGCTTGTGAAAACAGGAGATTTCGATGCTTACGATGTGTTCAATCGCGCCTTCCATGAGGCGATCTATCACGCCACCCACAACAGCTTTCTTGCCGAGCAGGCGATCATGATCCGCAATCGCCTGGCGGCCTTCCGCCGGGCTCAATTGCAGCAGGAGCAGCGGCTCGATCGATCGCGGGCGGAGCACGAAGCCATTATGCAGGCGATAGCCGAAGGGGATGGGGAAATGGCGTCGCGGCGCATGCGGGCACATATGCTCAATGCAGCGACGGCGTTGCGGCGCTTCATTGAAGCCAGCAAGCTTATTTAGGCAGTCCAGCCAAAGTCCGGATCAGCCGCGGGCGATGCGGACGATGTGCTGGTCCCAGGCGACATCGTTGCGTTCGCCCAGAAAGTTGCCGTCATAGGACGAGACGGCAAAGCCATGTCGGGCCGGTGCGATGCCCGCCGCATCGGCGATGCTTTCCACCTTCAGCACCTTGCCGGTCTTCGCATCCAGCGTCACCGAAGTCCCTTCGACCGGCGATGTGACACCAACGAGATTCTCGGCACGGTTGACTGCGATGGCGCCGACATAATTGCCAAGCGCCCGTGTCGTGTCGTCGGGCAGAGTGACGAAACTCAGGTCCTCGCCCCTGGCGAAATGGCCGACAAGCGGCGGCAGGTCGCTGCGATGACCTTCGTACTGGCAGGCGAACCAGACGCGGCCGCTGGCATCGATATCGACATGGCGTGTCGACACCTGAGCATATTGCGACGGCAGTGTGTGCTTCTCGATCAGCTGGCCGCTGGCGGCGTCGATCAGCGTCAGCGACGGTTCCATATGGTCGAGGTTGAGCTTGGTACGGCCGAAATCCGGATGGGTCTCGATGCCGCCATTGGCGACGATCAGGAACCGGCCGT
>JGI24740J21852_10000909_pt1 | contig 13118 bp, 9 predicted proteins | sample KBSCornC6_FD_21852 | JGI IMG/M metagenome (IMG submission 21852) | reverse complement strand
CGCCATCATGGCGGTGGTATAGTCTTTTACGTGCTTTACATCATTGCCCCTTTCCAGCACTAATGTTTTCAGTCCCTTTTCGCACAGCTCTTTGGCTGCCCATCCCCCACTGATACCTGAACCCACAACAATAGCGTCATAGGTATTTTCTTTTGTTGCTTTAATGTTGAGATTCATAGCCCCCACCGGTTAGATTACAAATTATCAATTGCGAATTACGAAATGCGAAGCATTCGCATATTCATAATCCGCAATTGATAATTAATACTGTATTAGTTAATGTTGTGATGAATGTCAATTACGAACTACTCAATTCGTAATTGACATTTCGTAATTATCAAATGTTTCCTTTCTTCATTTCCTTTACTGCATAATCTACTGCACGGGCGGTAAGCGCCATGTACGTGAGTGAAGGGTTCACACAGGCGGCAGAGGTCATACACGCGCCATCTGTTACAAACACATTCTTCACAGCATGCATCTGGTTCCAGCTGTTCAGCACAGATGTTTTAGGATCGCGGCCCATACGCGCCGTACCCATTTCATGAATGGCCATGCCGGGGAAAGATCCGTTGTCAAAGGTGTGGATGTCCTTAGCGCCGGCTGCTTCCAGCATTTCAGCGGCGTCGTTCATCATATCCTTACGCATCCTGGTTTCATTCTCAAAGAAGCCGGCATCAAATTTCAGTACCGGTTGTCCCCAGGCATCTTTAACGGAATTATCCAGTGTTACCTGGTTCTGCTCATAGGGCAGGCATTCTCCAAAACCACCCAGGCCCATGCTCCATGTACCGGGTTCTGTGAGCATTTCTTTAAAGTCCTTTCCTACGCCCATTTCGGCAATACCCCGCTGCCATCCGCTGCGGCTGGCGCCACCCTGGTAACCAAAGCCACGCAGGTAATCGCGCTTATCACTGCCTATGTTGCGGTAACGCGGTACATAAATACCGTTAGCGCGGCGGCCAAAGAAATAATGATCATCAAAACCTTCCACGGTACCGGAAGCGCCTGTACGGAAATGGTGATCCATCAAGTATTTACCCAGCACGCCGCTATCATTACCCAAACCATTCGGAAAACGTTTGGAAATGGAGTTCAGCAGCACAAAGGTGGTACCCAGGGTAGAACCATTCACAAAAATGATCTTGGCATAGTACTCCGTTATTTGCTTGGTGTGCTTGTCAATCACTTTTACGCCCGTAGCCTTGCCTTTTGCTTCATCATAAATGATGGAGTTCACAATAGAGTCCGGTTGTAAGGTAAGATTGCCGGTAGCCCTTGCAGCAGGCAGGGTAGATGACTGTGTGCTGAAGTATGCGCCAAACGGACAACCACGGCTGCACAGGTTACGGAACTGGCATTGGGTACGGCCCGGAAGCGGCTGCGTAATATTAGCCACACGGCCCATGGTGATCCTGCGGTCTTTAAACTTTGCCTCTACCCTTTTCTTTACTTCTTTCTCCACGCAGTTCATTTCCATGGCAGGCATAAACTTGCCATCCGGCAGCTGGGGCAGTCCTTCTGCCTGTCCGCTGATGCCGGCAAAGGTTTCCACGTAATCGTACCAGGGCGCTATGTCTTTATAGCGGATAGGCCAGTCCACGGCAATACCATCTTTCAGATTGGCTTCAAAATCAATATCGCTCCAGCGGTATGACTGGCGGCCCCACATAATGGATTTACCACCCACAATATCCGGGCGGTACCAGTCAAACCGTTTTACTTCGTTATACGGGCTGTCTGAATCTTTGATCCAGAACTTTTCGTTATGTTCACTATAAGGATAATCGCGTTTCAGTTTGGGATGCGTTTCCTTTTGCTCGTTGGTAATACGGCCACGGTGCGGAAACTCCCAGGGATCTTTAGTTGCGGTATCATAATCCTTCACATGTTCCAGTGGTTTACCGCGATCCAGCATTAATACTTTCAGACCTTTTTCTGTGAGCTCTTTAGCAGCCCATCCACCACTTACACCGGAGCCTATTACAATAGCGTCGTATGTATTTTGCTCCTGCGCTTTTATATTCAGATTCATGGAATTTCAGTTTTTGAGAGTGAAATCAATAAAGCGACCGGCTGTTAGTATCGGGTTAATAGCTAATAGCAGGTAGTTAACAGCATGCAGTTATATTACATGGCCCAGGCCTTATCCCCTTTCTTGTACGGGATGCAGCCTTCAAATTTACCGGGAACAGCTACATAACGCAGGGCTTTGGTAGCACCAGGTTCAGAAGTGAAGTAGCCTAACAGGGTAAGCTCTTTAATAAACTGGAAATAATGTGTGGGATCATCTTTCCCCTTGTTCTCACGTTTATTATAAGCTACGCGCTCTTTATCAATTTCCGTTAACACGGCTGTTTTCTGCTCTGCAGTCAGATCCACAAAAGCCTTTTTATACTGCTTGTTACTGGCTTCATCTATTTTTTTCAGACCATCCAGCAGGATCTGTTGATCTTTTTGCTCGTAACAATCATTCATCATTGTAACGATGAAATCGTCTACCTTGGCCGCTTTCGCACCTGGCGTACCGGTTTCCGGGATAATGGTTTCCGCTATTTCAGCTAGTGTGGATTTGGTTTCCGGCGCCTGCAGGGCATAATTCTTAGGCGCGGAACTTGTACAGCCATTCAGAGCCGCTAACGTGGAAGCAGAAATGGCGCTACCCAATAACAGGGCAACGTTCTTGACAGCATCTCTTCTGTTCATAGTAGTAAATTGATTTGACCTTTCAAGTTTTGAAAAAAAAAGCAAAAAACAAACACCGCCCCCAAAATAATCAATAATAGATAATTAAGTACTACTAAACTTTTTTATGCAGCCGCTCAGCATTTTCCCCACATTAACAATTTTCATAACATGCAGCAACCTATCAAACAACCTGAACTATAAATAAAAAGCGGCTGTTCCCTTTTACAGAACAGCCGCTTCTTTTATTAATTATTAATTCTTAATTATTCATTACATCACGTACTTCCCTTTATTATCCACCAGTACCACCGGCAGGCGGTGATGCTTTTCAAAATAGTCGTACGCTGTTTTCAGCTCTACCCAGAACTGCTGGGAGCTGTTATCTGTTAAGGATACGCCGCCCAGGTAATCCATAGAGCGGGTATTGCCGAATTTAACGGGGTACACGTGCACGGGAATAAAATCCTGCCCGGCGTTCTTGGCATTTACCGCCAGGATGTACACTTCCTCAATAAATTCGTCTGTTAAGGGAATACAGCCAATGGTGAGGCAGCTGCCATGAATATAAATTTCACCACCCGGCTTTTTTGCATCGCTTAATATTTTATCAGAGTAGTTGGGATAGTTTAACCCCAGTGACAGGTGATAATTGCTGTTAGGATTAAAATCGTTGATGTAGTAGAACCCTTCCGGTACCTGCCGGTCGCCTTCCTTACGTTTGGGCCCCATTTTGCCGGAAAGGGTGCAAACCCGGTACGATTTAAACAGGCGGAAAGTATCGCTGGCGCTGTTCTTTACCCAGATCTCCAGCTCACTGTCCAGCTTAAAGGAACGCAGGAAAATGTATTTGGCCGGATAGGTCAGCCCTTTTTTCTCAAACTCTTTCTTCAGCGCTTCCTCTTTTTCGCGGTACGCCACGCCCACCTTGGGAAACAGCTTCTGGTTCTCCAGGAACGACTGTTGTGCCTGGGCCGCTGCAGTTACACTACACATCAATAATACCGCTGCAATAATCCGCTTCATATACTTTTAAAAAGAATTTTTATACCATATAGCCCGTTAACCGGGTCATTTTACTCCGTTGGATAGGTTTAAATATGCTAACACGAACAATAATAGTGCAAAAATAATATATATAACAATACCAATTTTGCGATTCACCAGCTTAATAATATAGTGGTTGTGGCCCTCGTAAATAAGATAAGCTGTAATGGCTTGAAATATACCCCCTAACAGGAACAAGATACCGAATAATGTTTGTGTCCTCATAAAACAAACGTGCTATCGTTGTGGATTATTGTCAAAATTACGAGGGTATATGCGGATGTACAAGTAAAGGGCGTGCTGAGATGCTAATGATAAGTTAAAATGCTGCTGACGGGCTGGGTTAGCTGTAAGCGGAGAGGTTAAGCCCGCCAGTTTCAGAGGGTTGCTTACACTTTTACATTGGGGATGATCTAAAACGTTGATAATTAGGGGCTGGCCTTCCGCCAGCCCTTATCCTATTTCATCAGAGGTTGCCTCTACGCTCCTGTTCTCTTTCTATGGATTCAAAAAGCGCTTTAAAGTTGCCTTTCCCAAAGGATTTGGCGCCCTTACGCTGTATGATCTCAAAAAATACCGTTGGGCGGTCCTGGATGGGCTTAGTGAAGATCTGCAGCAGGTAACCTTCTTCATCCCGGTCAACCAGGATGCCCAGCTCCCGCAGCGGTGTAAGATCTTCGTCAATATGCCCTACCCTTTCCAGCAGCTCATCATAATAAGAGCTGGGCACGGTCAGGAACTCTACGCCGCGGCGCTGTAATTCGCCTACAGTATGTATAATATCATTGGTGGCAATAGCTACGTGCTGTACGCCGGGGCCGCCGTAAAAATCCAGGTATTCTTCTATCTGCGATTTCTTTTTGCCTTCTGCCGGCTCATTGATGGGGAATTTCACACGGCCGTTGCCATTGCTCATTACCTTGCTCATCAGGGCTGAGTATTCGGTGGAAATGTCCTTATCGTCAAAGGAGATCAGGTTGTGAAAGCCCATGGTATTGCCGTAAAAGCTTACCCAGGTGTTCATCTCGTTCCAGCCTACATTACCCACGCAATGATCTACGTACTGTAAACCGGTATCCGCGGGGTTATACACTGTTTTCCATTCCTTATAACCGGGCAGGAACAAACCTTTGTAGTTTTTGCGCTCTACAAAAATGTGCACCGTATCGCCGTAGGTATGAATGCCGCTGCGCACCACCTCCCCGTGTTCATCTTTTTCCACCGTAGGCTCCATAAAGGGCCTGGCGCCTCTTTTCACGGTTTCTTCAAAAGCAGCACGGGCATCATCTACCCACAGGGCCAGCACTTTAACGCCATCGCCATGTTTTTCTATATGGCTGGATATTTCGTTGCCAGGTTTCAGCGGCGTGGTAAGCACAAAACGCAGCTTGTTCTGTACCAGCAGGTAGGAACAGCGGTCGCGCATGCCCGTTTCAGGGCCGGCATAGGCCACGGACTGAAAGCCAAAAGCGGTTTTATAAAAGTGAGCAGCCTGTTTGGCATTACCTACATAAAACTCAACATAGTCGGTACCGTTCAGCGGTAAAAAATCCTGTGTATTGTTATTTACCACAGGTGCAGTAGCTGTATGCATATATGAGCGGATTTTAGAAAGTTTTGGTGTATGATGATTGGTTTATGAATGCGGGTGTATGATAAACGCCTGCAGGCATGCAATACCGTTGGAGTAATAGCTCAGAGAAAAATAAATGATAAGGGAAATACTACCCAAAGGCAGCTGCTGCCGGCTATTAAGCCGTTAACGAATCCATGGCCAGAGTAGCCATTAAAAAGTAGTATGTATGCAGATTGTGCATGAAATTGTTGCTAGTGCAAGTATACGAAAGTATTTGGGAATAGCGGGGATTATTTCATTTTCATTTGGGCAAAATAAGGATGGTCCGGGTTAACGATCAACTCCTGGCGTTGCGGGTGTATCAGTACATCCATATCTTCCAGTGGAATAGCGCCCAGCAAAGGCTCTGAATCCCCGGGTAATACCATTGCCCTGCAGGTGGTTTGCCGGTTCTTAAAACGGATCTCTACAGGTGTTACTACATCACATTCAATGATTTGACCATCTGCCAGCAGCGCTTTTCTTTTTTCTACAACAGTTAACTGTAGTTGCTGCTGAATGCTTTCATTAATGGCCAGCATGCAAAAACCGGTATGTACCCTGGCTTTAACTCCTACCCTCTTTACTTCCTTCTTATCCAGATAACCCCGTCGCACCAGGGCCAGATCTCCCCCATTTATTAATTCTATATCTGCGTAAACTGAATCCATAATATTGTATAACACAAAAACGCCCGGAAAGTTCCAACCTCCCGGGCGCTCAATTCCTTTCTCTCCCCTACGCCAGCTGCAGCTTATACAACCGATCATTAATATAATCAATCTCTTCAGCGCTCAGCTTCACATTAATTGCTTTCGCATTCTGTATGGCCTGGTTTGCATCACGCGCGCCTACCAGCGCCACCGTAATGCCCGGCCTTTCAATGGTCCAGCGGATCACTAATTGCGCTACCGTAGCACTTTTGCTTTCCGCCATAGGCCGCAGCTCATCCAGGAAAGCATTAATGCGGGTAATATTTTCCGGCTGGTAAAAGCGGTTGCCTTCACGGGTATCCCCTTCATTAAAAGAGTGCCCGGGTTTTATTTTACCGGTAAGAATGCCTCTCTGCAGCGGGCTGTAAGCCAGGATGCCGATCTTGTTCTCTATACAATAAGGCACCAGCTCTTTTTCAATGCTTCTTTCCACCATGCTGAAAGGCACCTGGTTAGAGGCCAGCTTTACCACACTATTGGCCGCTTTAGTTTGTTCCACATTATAGTTACAAACGCCTGCTTCACGGATCTTACCCTGTTCTTTCAGGCGTAATACCGCTTCATAGGTTTCTTCAATAGGCGTAGTTACATCGTTCCAGTGAATTTGCAGCAGGTCAATATAATCGGTACCTAAGCGCTTCAGGCTGTCTTCACATTCCTGGATCACACTTTCCTTGCCGGCATATTTGTAAATGTCAATGTCTTTGCCGCTGTTATCCTTGCTTTTAAAAGCCAGCGTGCCTTTGTCCAGGTCCCAGCGCATGCCGAATTTGGTCAGGATCTGCAGCTGATCCCGCTTTTGGCCTTTAATGGCTTCGCCTACGATCTCTTCACTCAACCCCTGCCCGTAAATAGGCGCGGTATCAATGGAGGTTACCCCGTGTTCAATAGATACCCGGATCGCTTCCAGCGCATCCTTACGCTCTGCACCACCCCACATCCAGCCGCCAATAGCCCATGCGCCAAAGGTAATGGCCGACACTTTTAAGTTACTCTCTCCTAGTTGCCTGTATTCCATATGATGATTGATTTAGAGGGTATCAAAGATAAACGTAAATAAAAAGCAAAACAGGCACTTTTTAGCTATTTAATAGAATAGTAAATTATTTTACTCCGACCAGCTCATCACATACTGCTTATCCTCAATGGCCAGCGCTTCTTCCGTGATCTGTAAGGGATGGAAAGTATCTACCATCACTGCCAGCTCTTTTGTTTCCTTTGCGCCGATACTTTTTTCCACTGCGCCGGGGTGCGGCCCGTGCGGAATACCACCAGGGTGCAGCGTGATCATGCCGCGGGTTACATGTTTACGGCTCATAAAATCCCCATCCACATAATACAGCAGCTCATCACTATCAATATTGCTATGGTTATAAGGCGCCGGAATAGCCAGGGGGTGATAATCGAACAGGCGCGGGCAAAAAGAGCATACCACAAAGTTGCTGCCCTCAAAGGTTTGATGCACCGGCGGCGGCTGATGCACGCGTCCTGTAATAGGCTCAAAATCATGAATGGAAAAGGCAAACGGGTATTCGCAGCCATCCCAGCCCACCACATCAAACGGGTGATGCGCGTAGTGAATAGGATACATCATCCCCTTCTTTTTAATACGGATCAGGAAATCCCCCGCTTCGTCAATGGTTTGCAGGTGATGCGGCTGGCGGATGTCCCTTTCGCAGAACGGCGCATGCTCCATCAGTTGTCCATACTGGCTTAAATACCGTTTGGGAAAACGGATAGGGCTAAACGATTCCACAATGAACAGGCGGTTATTGGCATCCGAAAAAGCCACCTGGTAAATGGTGCCCCGCGGTATCACCAGGTAATCGCCGTAGCTGAAAGGCAGCTGCCCATACTGGGTATGCAAAATACCGGAGCCTTCATGCACAAAGATCAGCTCATCGGCATCTGCATTTTTATAGAAATAATCCTTCATGCTTTCCTGCGGCGCGGCCAGCACTACATGGCAATCACTGTTCACCAGCACCGCCTTGCGGCTGGCCAGGAAATCAGGGACAGGCTTAATGTTAAAGCCCTGGAAACTGCGGTGTTTCAGCATTTTCTCCTCCGCAATACGCGGCGCTACGGAATAAGGTTCATCCACCTTTATGATCTCCGTAGGAGGGTGACAGTGATACAGCAGCGAGTAATGGGAAGAAAAACCTTCCGTGGAAAAAAGCTGCTCTGAGTATAATGTACCGTCAGGTTTGCGGAATTGGGTATGGCGTTTATGCGGGATCTGTCCCAGCTGATGATATTGAGGCATGGTTCTTTTTTTGAAAAATGAAGCAGGAAATTAGAAGCAGGATGTTGGGTACAGGATGCACGAAGTCATGCATCTTACCGCTGGTTTCATTTCACCGGATCCATGGCCAGGGTGGCCAGCAGGAAATAGTATTTCCACCTGCGCTTGTCTATATAATACGTGAAATTCCTGAAGTAAGGCATAATAGCACCTTTGCAGATCCAAATATAACCCATTGGTTTAACATCAGCAAAGCTATACTGTTGTATAACAGCACCCGTTTCATAACTGCTCAACAAAGATGCATGCAAAGCTGTTATATTTAGTATTTATTCGTATTATCCCAATTTTATTTAAATTATTTCAAAAATTTGACAATCGGGTTGTTTTTTAAGCATAAAACCACCACTTTTGTTACCAGAAAGTAAATTTTCTATAATAGTGCTACCAATATCCACATACTTCACTACCGCTGCACGCTCCTTCTCCGGGGCTGGCATCAGCACTATTACAACATCCACCATTACAACCCCTGAGCGGGGTTAATATAAACATATCGTCTCACGACCACTCCGGTGGTAGGTCCCGCGAAAGGGAACCACACTTTTTCTACGCATTCACTAATTTAAGTTTCACATGCAGGTATTAAAATTCGGCGGTACATCCATGGGGAGTACCAGGGCCATAGAGCAGGTTTGTAACATTATCCTACACCAGAAACCCCAGGGCCGCTTTGCCATTGTAGCCTCTGCCATGAGCGGCATTACAGATAAGCTGATCCGCTGCGGACAACTCGCCGCTAAAGGCCAGGAGCAGTATAAGACCGTGTTACAGGAAATTGAAACGTTACACCTGGATACCATCCGTACCCTGTTTCCCATTACCGCGCAAAGCAGCCTGATTAGCCAGGTGAAGAAAAAGCTGAATGTGCTGGAAACCTTGTGTGACGGTATTTTCCAGGTAGAAGAGCTGAGCAAACGCTCCCTCGATAAAATTATGAGCTTTGGCGAGCTGGTATCTTCGTATATGCTTGCCGAAAAGCTGAAACAGCTGGGCGCAACCGCTGTATGGAAAGACAGCCGGGAACTGATAGTTACCGACGCATTCTTTGGCAGCGCCCGGGTAAACTTCTTAGCCACCAACCACCAGATAGCAGAATACTTCCAGGAAGAAAAGGCAGATTATGTAGTGATACCCGGTTTTGTAGCCGCCACCTCCGACGGGGAAACCACTACCCTGGGCCGCGGCGGTTCCGACTATACCGCCGCTATTGTAGCCGCAGCAGTAAATGCCAAGGTGCTGGATATATGGACGGATGTCAGCGGCATGATGACCGCCGACCCCCGCCTGGTATCACAGGCCATTCCCATTCCGCATATCAGCTACGAGGAAGCCATGGAGCTATCGCACTTTGGCGCCAAGGTCATTTACCCGCCCACCATACAGCCGGTAATGACTAAACGCATTCCCATCTGGATCAAGAATACCTTTGCACCGGAAGATCATGGCACCCTTATTCATGTGCATGATGGCCATAACCGCAGCTATCCCGTAACCGGCATTTCCGGCATCCAGAATATTGCATTACTCACCCTGGAAGGCAGCGGTATGATCGGCATTCCCGGTTTCTCCCGCCGCCTGTTTGATTCCCTGTTACAGGAACGCATCAACGTGATCCTCATCACCCAAAGCTCGTCGGAACACTCTATAACCGTAGGCATACACGAAGCAGATATGCTGAAGGCCAAAACCACCGTAGACAGTGAGTTTGCGCAGGAGATCCAGGAAAAACAGATAGAGCCGCTTATTGTGGAAAGAGACCTTTGCATAGTAGCCGTAGTAGGCGATAAAATGAAGAACCACCACGGCACCAGCGGCAAGCTGTTTGGCGCATTGGGCCGTAATGGGGTGAATGTGCGGGCCATAGCACAGGGCTCCACGGAAAAAAATATCTCTGCCGTTATAAACCGCCCGGATATTAAAAAAGCGCTGAACGTTATTCATGAAGCCTTTTTTGAAACCCCGCTTAAACAGGTGAATGTGTTCATTGCCGGCGTAGGCAACGTAGGCGGTAAGCTGCTGGAACAGCTGGATCAGCAGCATGCCTACCTGCAAAAAGAGCTGGGCCTGCAAATAAGGGTAGCCGGTATTGCCAACAGTAAAAAAATGCTGTTCGGCCACGAAGCCATTAATATTCAGAAATGGCGCGAGCTGCTGAACGAACAGGGCGAAGCCACCGATATCTGGACATTTGTACAGAAAATAAAATCACTGAACCTACGGAACAGTGTATTTGTTGATAATACCGCCAGCGGCGATGTGGCGGCCGTCTACGGCGAGTTCCTGCAGCATGGCATTTCCGTGGTAACCTGTAACAAGATCGCCTGCGCATCAGACTACGCCTATTACAAACAGCTGAAAGAGCTGGCCCGCCAATACAATGCATCGTTCCTGTTTGAAACCAATGTAGGCGCAGGCCTGCCGGTGATCAATACCCTGAACGACCTGATACGCAGCGGCGATAAGGTGAACAGCATAGAAGCCGTATTATCCGGCAGCCTGAACTTTGTGTTCAATAATTTTGTAAAGGATGCTTCTTTCCGCGAAGTGGTAAAAGCTGCGCAGGATGAGGGTTACACGGAGCCTGACCCGCGTATAGACCTGAGTGGTACCGATGTAATGCGCAAGATCCTGATACTGGCCCGCGAAAGCGGCGCAGTAATGGAGCTGGATGATATTACCAACCATTCCTTTCTGCCTGTAGAAGCGCTGGAAGCAGCCTCTGTACCGGACTTCTATGAGCAGCTGGATGTGCATGCCAGCCATTTCCTGGAGCTGCGCCAGCAGGCCGATGCCGAAGGCAAACGCCTGAAGTTTGTGGCCAGCTATAAGAATGGGCAGGCCGCTGTAGGCTTGCAGGCCGTAGGCCCTGATCACCCGTTCTACCAGCTGGAAGGCAAGGATAATATTGTGCTGTACACCACCAACCGTTACTCCCAGCAGCCGCTCATCGTAAAAGGCGCCGGTGCGGGCGCAGATGTAACGGCATCAGGGATATTTGCGGATATTATACGCACGGCGAGATAAACGCTCAATGCTAAACGCCGAATGCTAAACGCGCAAAGCAAGGCATCAATTATCCGCTGCATTCAGCGTTAAGCCAATTACTAATTCGTAATTAACTCATATGGATTCAATAAAAGTATTCGCTCCCGGAACCGTAGCCAACGTAGCCTGTGGCTTTGATGTGGTAGGGCTGGCAATGGATGCGCCGGGTGATGAAATGATCATTCGCAGAAGTGAGCAGCCGGGCGTGCAGATCAAAGCGGTGCACGGCGCCAAGCTTTCTACTGATGCTGCGCAGAACGTGGCAGGTGTGGCCTTACAGGCCCTGTTGCAGAAATACGATAACCCGGATGTTGGTTTTGAAGTAGAAATATTCAAGAACATACAACCGGGCAGCGGCATCGGTTCCAGCGCCGCCAGCTCTGCAGGCGCCGTAGTAGGCGCTAACCATTTATTAGGTCAGCCCTTTACCCCCAAACAGCTGGTGCGTTTTGCCATGGAAGGCGAGCGCCTGGCCAGCGGCGCAGCGCATGCGGATAACGTAGCACCCGCCATCATGGGCGGTTTTACACTGGTAAGAAGTTACAAACCGCTGGACATTACCAGCCTGCATACACCTGCCGATCTGTGGGTAACAGTGATCCATCCGCAGATAGAAGTAAAAACTTCCGATGCCCGCGAGATACTGAAACAAAAAGTATTGATGACGGACGCCATCCGCCAGTGGGGCAATGTAGGCGCCCTGGTAGCTGGTTTGTACCAGGAGAACTATGGCCTTATCAGCCGCTCGCTGGAAGATGTGATCGTAGAACCGGTGCGCGCCATCCTGATCCCCGCCTTTTATGAGCTGAAGCTGAAGTGTAAGGAAACCGGCGCTTTAGGCGGCGGTATCTCCGGCTCCGGCCCTTCTGTGTTTATGCTTAGTAAAGGGGAAACGATCGCCCGCCAGGTAGCCGCTACTATGGATAGCGTGTACGCCCCGCTGGGCGTGGATTACAAAGTACACGTATCCCCTATCAATAAGGAAGGCGTAAAAGTGATCGGCTAACTGATTTTAGATGTACGGTTTTAGATTTTAAGGCGCTGTCTGAACAGCGCAAGGTCATAAATCGCTGCAATAGATCAAAAATCGTAAATCAAAAGAATGCAATACTATAGTTTACAGAATAAAGAACACCGGGTATCCTTTGAGCAGGCCGTTGTACAGGGCCTGGCGCCGGATAAAGGTTTATACTTTCCGGATCATATTCCGGCACTGGAAAAAGACCTGGTAAATTACCTGGATAACTACGATGATTTTGATATTGCCTACCGGGCCATTCATCCCTTTATAGGAGATGAGATACCGATGGCTAAGCTGCAGCAGATCATCCATGATACGCTCAATTTCCCCTTCCCGCTGCATCCCGTGCAAAAGGATATTTATGCGCTGGAGCTGTTTCACGGTCCTACCCTGGCATTTAAGGACGTAGGCGCCCGTTTTATGGCCGGCTGCCTGGGATATTTCCGCCGTAATGATGCCCGCCCGGTAACGGTACTGGTAGCTACTTCCGGCGATACCGGCGGCGCAGTGGCCTATGGCTTTCATCATGTGCCCGGCGTGCGCGTGGTGATCTTATACCCCAGCGGCAAAGTAAGCACCCTGCAGGAAAAACAGCTCACTACCCTTAACGGTAACATTACCGCCCTGGAAATACAAGGCACGTTCGACGATTGCCAGCGGATGGTAAAAACCGCCTTCCTGGAC
>JGI24740J21852_10000908_pt1 | contig 13122 bp, 15 predicted proteins | sample KBSCornC6_FD_21852 | JGI IMG/M metagenome (IMG submission 21852) | reverse complement strand
CGCCCGCCTCGCTTGGTAGATGCGGCAGGTGCGGCCGGTGCAGCCGGTGCAGCCGGTGCTGCCACTTCAGTCACGACCGGAGCGGTGATGGTGTCGGCACTCATGCGCTGGCCCCATCCAGCCGGCCGATCCAACCTTCGAGCTCTGCAAAGCTGGGCTTGTTGGTCAATTGCATCAGGCGGCGCCCGGTATCAATGGCCAGCAGGGGCGGTTTGCCTGCCGCAAAGGCGATCAGGACCACCTTGACGCATTCCAAATCCGACATCTCAGCCTTCACCACCTGCTTGATCAGGTTTGCCAGCGGGTCCAGCACGCCATAACAGAAGAAGATGCCGATAAAGGTACCGATCATGGCGGCTGCCACCTTCTCGGCCAGTTCGATGGCACTGGCGCCGTCGCCCAGGCTGTTCATGGCCATCACCACGCCCAGCACAGCGGCCACGATGCCAAAGCCCGGCATGGCTTCCGAAATTTTCTTGAGCGAGCGCGAAGGCTGCTCCAGGTCTTCATGGATGGCGACCAACTCCTGCTCGAGCACGCTTTCCAGCTCGTGCGCGCTGATCTTGCCCATGGCCATCAGGCGGAAGTTGTCGACGATGAAGGCCAGCAGCTCAGGATCGGCCAGCACCATCGGATAGCGCTGGAACAACGGGCTTTCGTGCGGAGCCTCGACGTGGCTGTCGAGCGCCTTGAGGTCACGGCCGATGTTCAGCAGTTCGTACATCACCAGCAGCTGCTGGCGCTGGAATTCCTTGTTGACGGTGCGCTTGCGGAAAGTCATCACCTTGCGCACCTGCTTACTCATTTCGATGAGCACGTGGCGGGGGTTGCCGAGCACCAGTGCGCCCACGGCGGCCCCCAAGATGATCAGCAATTCGACCGGCTGCCAGAGCTTGCTGAAATCGCCGCCCATGAACATGAACCCGCCGAATACGCAGGAAAGCACGATGAAAATGCCGAATATCTGTTGCATGATTCCTTCCCGTCTAGGTGCCGCGCGGTCTGGCCGGCGGGCGATTCTTCACTGTCCGCGCACGGCGAGATACTTGCGCATCTTCGCCAGCGCACTCTTGTTGATCTGGCAGACCCGGGCCCGCGTCAGGCCAAGTACCGCACCGATTTCGGCTTGGTTCAGGTCGAATTCGTACGACATCTGGATCACCTGCTGCTCGCGTGCATCCAGCGCCCCCAGCGCCTTTTCGAGCGAGCGGCGCAGCAGAATCTGTCGCTCGATCCCATCGTCGCTGCCATATGCATCGCCGCAGTCTTCCAGCAAGGCGTCGAAGCTGACGAACTCCTGGGCGCAATCGTCGAGCTGCAGTTGCTCGTATTCGTCGCTGTCGATCTCCAGCGCGTCGCACAGTTCTTCCTTGGTCGGCTCGCGGCCCAGCTCGCGGCGCAGCGTGCGCTCCGTGCTGCGCAGGCGATGCGCCCCCTGGCGTGCAGAACGCGGGCGCCAGTCTTGGCGGCGCAGTTCATCCAGGATGGCGCCGCGCACACGCACGAGCGCAAAGTGCTCGAATTCGGCATCGGGCTCGCCGTAACGGCGCAGGGCTTCCAGCAACCCCATTAGGCCAAGTTGCTCCAGGTCGGAGGCATCCATCGCACCCCCCGCTTGTGAACCGAGCTTGCGCACGGTGCGCTTGACCAGCGGCGCGTACTGCGCCATCCAGCGTGCTTCGTCCGCGGCAGACAGGGTCTGCCCGGCACGCTGCACGCTTTCGTATTCGGTGTAAGTCGTTGCGCTCATGGCGTTCAGTCCATCATGACCTTCGTCACCAGCACCTTGTCAAAGGGCGTGCGGTCAGCGCCGCCGTAGCCGTGCTCGTATTCCTTGTTGAGCATGGCGGCAAGCTCGATCGGCCCCATGCGCTGGATATCTGCCGCCGTACGCTCGGACAGGACGCTGTATGCCGTGGCGCGCAGCACCGGCAGGTGTTCTTTCACCTGCTTTTCGCGCTTGGCGTCAGTGGCGGAGAAGACGAGGTCCATCACCACGTAGCGCGGCCGGGCGCTGCCCTCGGTGCTGCGCAACATGACGATCAGCTTGTCGAGGGACACATAGCGCGCTTGCGCGTCGATGGGCAGGCGGGGCGGCTTGGCAGCAACGGCCCCTGCCGGATTGCCCCCGCGGGTCACCACAAATGCCGTCACACCGGCTGCGCCCACGGCGACTGCCGCCGCAATGGCGATCATCATCAGATTCTGTTTCATACCGTTTCCTTCTCCGTGCGCGCCGCATCTCGCGACACAAATTCGAATGCGCCATCCCCACCGGCGGCGGCCAGCCCACGGCCGGGGCCCTCCTCTGCGTCGTCACGGGCATGGCGCTCACGCCCACCCGACGTATCCGCATCTGCCTGGCCTTGCCGGCTGGCGGAAACCTGCACGGTGACATCGCCACCGTTGCGAGCGCTGAGGTCCTGGCGCAGGCTCTCGCCAATGGCTTGCAGCTGGCGAACGACATCGGCGTTGGTTGCCGACAGGTGAACGGCAATGCCGTTGGCGTCCTGCCGCAGCTCGATGCGGACCGAGCCGTTCAAGTGCGGATCCAGCCGGATCACGGCCTGCCGCATGCCTTGCGCTGTCTGCACGCTCAGGCGATCGCCCAGCGCGTCAATCAACTTCTGCTGTGGCTCAGTGGGCGCGCGCGGCGCGGATGCCGCAGGTGCCCCAGGCAAATCGTTCTGGCTGCCACTCAATCGCGCCAGGCCTTCTGGCGCAATGGCAGGCATGCCTGCCGGCAATGCGGTGTCCTGGGAGGCGCGCGGATTCAGCAACTGCGCCGTTCCGGCGGCCGTGCCTTCCTGTGCCTGCGGTGCAACTGGCGCCGCCAACCGTTGGTGGACGACGCGCTCCGCCTGTACGGCATCCGCCGCACCAGGTGCGCCGGCCTGCAAAGCTGCGAATTCAATCGCGCCCCCGGTCTGCACGGCTGCCAGCCCTGCGCCACGGAGTTGCGCAGGCACCTGGGCCGGCAAAGCCGAGGCCTGTGGCGCAATCGCGTCGTCACTGAAAGCAGGCTGCGCTTGATGGACCTCCAACGCTTGCATCAACCAGGGCGCAGCCATCGCGCCGTCTTGCAAAGACGGCATGAGACCCAGCGGCATCTCCGCTTCGATCGCCTGTGCCAACGCCTGCGCAACCCAGGCATCCATCTGCGCGAACGGATCTGCATCCACGTCAGAACCCTCGACTTGTGCGGCGAAGTCGCCTGCCAGCAGGTCTTCAAACTCCGCAAGCGAAACGTTCTGCAGCGCGCTGGCATCACCGGTCAATGCCGGTAGCCCAGGAAGGCCGGCAAGCGCGGTGGCAGGTGCGAGATCGCCCATGGCCAGCATGCCCATCCTCATCGGAGGCCACCTTGCGCGGCGTAGGCGTCCCAACCTGCGCGGCGTACGCGCAGGCCGCTCATGGCGTCCACCAACCGCTCGGACTCCGATGCGAGCAGCGCAATGGCCGCACGATGCGCAACCCGCAGCAACACCAGCGATTCGCGCTCGGCCACATTCAGCGCCCGCTTGGTCGCCATACCGCTGACGACGTCGTGCACCTCGTGGTTCAAGCGCTCAAGCGCATCAAAATCGCGCTTGAGAATAGCTTGCCGTACGCGCGACGCGAGTCGCAGGAGATAGTCGGACTGGTCCATGGTCGTGTCATCCAAATCGTTGGTCGACGCCTTCCCAAGCGGCCCGCAGCGTGCGGATCAGCTCAGAGACTTCGTCGATGATGGCCGGGTCCAGCGTGAGCCCCGCCTCGTTCAAGCGCCACGTGCAGTACTCATACAAGCGGGCCATGTTGACGACCACCTCGCCGCCCGCATCAAAGTCGAGCGCGCTGGTCAGGCCGTGCAACATGCCGATGCACTTGTTGAGGCTGTGGCCCTTCTCTTCGTAACGCTTGGCCTCGATATGGGCGCGCGCACGCGCCATTTCGTCGAGCAGGCCGTCCATCAACACGACCACCAGACGCACCGGCGACGCGCTTGCCGTCTGGCCTTCGAGATTCGCTGTCTGGTAGTCACCGTAGCCGTGTTGTGTGGTCATCATTTTTTCGATCCCCCAAAGTCGGGAATGTTGTCGATCAGGTTCATCGTGAATTCCATCTGGTACTGCAGTTGCTCAACGCGCGTGAACTGCGCCAGATACCTGTCATACATCCGAGTGTATTGAGCATCGAGCGAAAGCTCTTTCTTGTTCAACGATTTCTCAACGGACTCCGTGTTCTCCTGGCGGCGCTTGATATGGCCGTCCACAGACGAGGTCCATGTCTTCAGGTAGTCGTCCATGCGCTTGGCGATGCCCTTGTCGGCATTGGAGAACAGCGCGTCGAGCCCGTTCGGGTCCTTGGCCAGCCCGGCTTCGAGCTTGGAGGCGTCGAGCGAGAGCTTGCCGCTACGGTCGGCACTGATGCCGTAGTCCAGCAGGCTCGCATCGCCCACCGCACCGCGCAGCAGTTCGCTCATGCGCGCCTGCAGGCCGCGCACGCCGGCGTCGCCCACGAATGGGCCGGCGTTGGCGGGATCGTCCGGGTTGACCTTGGTCAGCTCGGCCAGCACGCTCATCACTTCGTTGTAGGCATCGACAAACGCCTGTACGGACTCTGTTGTCGCGCTCTTGTCGAGTTCCACATCCAACAGCAACGGCGAGTCGCCCGGTTTCATGGCCTGTGTGAAGGTGACGGCAACGCCTTGAATACCGGTGAAGGTGTTGCTGGACTGCTTGATCTCGACGCCGCTTTCACCACCCAGCTTGAAGATGGCGTCACGTGCAGCCGACAACTCGTCGGGCGTGCCCGAGAGCACGGCAGCCAGTGCGGTGTCGTTGATACCGCTGGTGTCGAGCGAGATCTCACTCTCCTCGCCGGTTTCTCCGGAGGTCAGCACCAGACGCTGCTCGCCGTTGATCGTGACGATCGACGCGGCGACCTTGCCTTCATTGCCCTCGGCCTGATTGATGGCCCGCGCCAGTTCTGCTGGCGACACATTGCCGCTGGCATCGACGTTGGCCGAAGACAAGTCCACATCAAACGACTCGCCGTTCTTCAGATCGATCTTCAGCGTGCCGGCATCCTTGCCTTGAAACGACGGAATGCCCGAATACGCCACCTGGTGCACCGAAGCAAGCTGCTGGACGAAGAACGAATAGCTACCCGGTTGCGCACTGTTTCCCACCGTGGCGTTGCCCAGCGCGGGGTTCGACAGCGTGGCTTTCTGCTTGACGATGCTGCTGGCACCCGACAGGCCCGCCAACGCGGTCTGGAACGAACTCAACGCACCTTGCAGCTTGGAGAGCGCCGCTTTGGCAGTGGCATTGTTCTCTTGCAGGGCCTTCAGACGCGTCGTCGCGTTCATCATGTACAAATCGGTAAACGCCTTGGCGCTTTCCGCGGGGGATACGTTGCCGAACATGGCTGTCCTCGCTGGTCAGGTTGGGTGAGAGAGTGCGCCCCCGTGCGACAGGCGGCGTCGCAGCCATGCCTGGGAAGCTTGTTGGTCTTCGCGCTTGCGATCGCGCGCGCGTTGTTCGATGTCGAGCGCGGTGAGTTTCTTGCGGCGGACCACGTCGATCTGTTCGTGCCGCAAGCGCGCATGGCGCAAGTCCGCGCGCAGCGAAGCTACCGAGGCTTCGTGGTTGGCCAACTTGCGTTCGTGCTGGTGAATCAGATCCGCCATGGCGCTGCGATAGCGCGCGCCGTTCATGGCGTGGGCCGGATGCACGTGGGCACCGGTCTCGACGGTTTGCATCAACGCGGTCATCTGCGAGATATGGCGGCGGTAACGGGCGCCTTCGGCATCGCGCGCAGCCACATCGGCACTCAACCGATCGACTTCCTGCGCGCGCATGGCAACGAGTTTCGACAGCCCGGCAACAACACGTTCGGTGTTCATGCGGCAATCTCCTTGAGGGTCATGAGCGTGGCGTCACGCGATGCCGCTTCGTCCTGTCGCTGGCATAGGAAGGCTTCAATGTGGTCGTGCATCTGCACGGCGTGATCAGTGGCAGGGTCCGCCCCGGCAACGTAACCGCCGAGCGGGATCAGGTCGCGCACATTGGCGTGGCGCGACATCATGTCTTTGACTTTGCGCACGGCGTCGATCTGCTCTCGCGGCGCTACCAGCGACATGCATCGACTCACCGAGCGCAGCACGTCAATGGCGGGGTAATGCCCCTGCGATGCGAGATCGCGCGAGAGCATGATGTGGCCGTCCAGAATGGCCCGCGCGGTATCCACCACGGGGTCCTGTTCGTCATCGCCTTCGGCCAGCACGGTGTAGATGGCGCTCATGCTGCCCGCGCCTTCACCGTTGCCGGCACGCTCCACCAGGCGCGGCAACATGCCGAACACTGAGGGCGGATATCCGCGCGTGGCGGGCGGCTCGCCCAATGCCAGCGCCAGTTCGCGCTGCGCCATCGCATAGCGCGTGAGGGAATCGACCAGCAGCAGCACATTGCTGCCCGTGTCGCGGAAATGCGTGGCGATGGCATGGCACAGCTCGGTGGCCATCAGGCGCATCAGCGGGGATTCATCCGCTGGAGCGACCACGATGATGGCCTTGGACATGCCCTCGGGACCAAGCGAATGCTCGATGAATTCGCGCACTTCACGACCACGCTCACCGATCAGGCCGACGACCACCACATCGGCCGCGGTCTGGCGTGTGATCATGCCGAGCAGCACGCTCTTGCCGACACCGCTGCCTGCAAACAGGCCGACACGTTGGCCACGGCCCAGCGTGAGCATGCCGTCGATGGCGCGCACACCCACGTCCAGCACGCCTTCCACCGGCTGCTTGCGCAGCGGGTTGACGCGCGGCGGCTCCAGATCGAGCACGGCATCGCCAGTCAATGGGCCGCGCCCGTCAATCGGCTCGCCCAGGCCATCGATCACACGGCCGCGCCATGCGGGGCCGATGGACAGCGTGCGGGTGCCGTCGTCAGGAAACACGCGGGCACCGGCGCTCAGCCCTTCAGCGGGGCGGAACGGCATCAGGTACGACACGCCTTCGCGAAAACCCACGACGCGCGCTTCAAGCCAGCCGCCCGATGCGGTTTCGATACGCGCAAGCTGGCCGGTTTCAAACGGATAGCCGGTCACTTCCAGCAGCAGGCCCGACACGGCGGACAAGCGCCCGACCGGCCGCGCAACTGGCACATCGCCTAGGTGGAGCGCACCGAGTACGGAATCGCTCATACGGCGGCTCCTTCCGCAGCCTCGGCATCGACGTGCGAGAGCTGCACGGCAATGCGCTCGATGCAGGCTGCCAAGCGTTGACCGCAGCCGGCGTCCATTTCTACGTCGCCGGCCTGCACGCGGCACTCACCGGGGTCGAGGCGGTCGTCGGGGGCCAGGTGCCAGTGGCTTGCGCGCTCGGGCGCGGCTTCGGCAATGCGGGCATAGTCGGCCGGGTTCAACCGCACGCTGATGTCGTCGGGGGCCTTGGCCAGCGTGCCGATGGCTTCATCGACAAACGCAAGAATCTGTTCGGGGCGGGCTTCGAGTTCTGCCCGCACAACTTGGCGGGCGACGTCGCCCACCAGCGTGGCCACTTCGGCGCGCACCTTGGCCCGATACGCTTGCTGTGCGCCGTTGAAACCGGCGACCAGTGCATCGACCGGCGCGACCAATGCATCGAGCCCGGCACGCACATCGTGGCGTGCTTGGTCAGCACCCGTGCGCTCACCTGCGGCAAAGCCATCGGCATGCCCGGCGTCGTAGCCGGCCTGCCGCGCCTCGTCGAGCAACTCTTCAGCGGGCGGCGCATGCAATTGCGTGGCGAGCAGTCCAGCCTCGTCCGGCAGCGACAACCCATCGCGCTGCTCATGGGCGGCACGCACGCGTGCCAGTGGCGGAAAGGCGTAACGGCGGTAAGCCTTCATTTGAGGACGTCCTCCGCCACGAGCTGCAACTCGATCTCGCCTTCGTCGGCCAGCTCGCGGATGGTGTCCATGATTTCGCGGCGGGCCGCTTCGACCTTGCTGGCCGGTGCCGGGCCCGTACGACGCAGCATCTCTTCAAACGCCTGCACCGAGCGGCGCGGCATGGAGCGCAGCAGCGTGTCGCGCACGGCCGGGTCGGCACCCTTGAGTGCCACGCCCCACAGTTCCATGTCGACCTGTTCGAGGATGACGGAGATCACCTCGTCGCTCTGCTTGCCAATGACGGCAAAGTCGTAGATGCGCTCTTCCACGGCGGCCACGAGGTCCGGGTCTCGTGCGCGCAGCAGTTCCACCACGCGTGCACGGTCGCCCGGCAGGCGGTTGATGATGTCGGCCGCTTGGCGCACGCCTTCCACGGCGGTGCTTTGTGTGCCGAGGTTGGCGATGCAGCCGTCGACCACCGCTTCCAGATCACGCAGCAGGTCGTAGTCGATTTCCGTCAGACGGGCGATGTCGAGCAGCACCTGCTCGCGCTGCGCTTCCGGCAGAGCTTGAATGACCAGGCTCGCCTGCTCGGGCGGCAGGAAGGCCAGGAACATGGCCTGCATGCGCACGTGTTCGTCGCGCAGGCGATCGGCCAGCCATTGGGGCTGCGCCCACTGCAGACGGGCCATCTTGGGGCCGATCACGTCGCCGTAGATCTTGTTGAGCACGCTGTTGGCCACCACGCCACCCAGCGCCATGTCCAGCGAGCGCTGCAGGAACGAACGCGAGGCGCCACGCACGCTGCTTTGCGCGCGGAAGTTTGCGAAGAAGCGCTCGATGGTGTTCTGCACGGCATCCACCTTCACGCCCTGCATGCGCGACATGACCATCGTCACGCCCAGCAGTTCTTCACGTGACAAGCAGCGCAGCACACCCGCCGCGGCTTCTTCACCCATGCTGAGCAGGATGATGGCGGCGCGTTCCACCGTGCTGAGGTTCAACGCCGGAGCAGTTGCCGGCAAGGCCGGTGCGGTTGCATCCACAGTTGCGGGTACGTTAGCTGGTGTGTTCATCGTCTCGAATCCAAGGTTTGATGACTTCGGCCACGCGCTCGGGGTCTTGGCCGGCCAGATGCTTCAGGTGTTCGATCAGCACGTCGACATCGGAGCCGATCGGCGGCAGGTTGGCGTCGGCCAGCAGCAGCGGCTGCGTATCAGCGTCGGCGCCAGGGGCCTCGATGGCCGGGGCTTCCGTGCCGGCGACGACGGCATCCACGACTTGCGGATCACGCCCACCGTTGGCCCACGTACGCAGCACCTTGAGCAGCGGGCGGAAGATGAAGAAGAAGCCCAGCAGCGCGCCCAGTGCCCATGCGCCCCACGTGCCCATCGTCACGATGTTGTCGGGCTGCTGCCACCATGGCAGCGACGCGGCCACCGGCGCAGTGCGGAAGTCCAGCGACGACACCACCAGCGCGTCTTCACGCTCGGCATCGATGCCCAGACCGTTGCGCAGGATCTTGTCGACCTGAGCGAGTTGTTCGGTGGTCCACGCCTTTTCCTGGCCCGGCGCGGCACCGTTGTTCAGCACCACGGCCACGTTCAACCGCTTCACACGCACGGGGCTGCGCTTGATCTGCACAACGTTGCGGTCGTAGGCGTATTGGCGCGTTTGTGCGTTCTTGGCGGAGTGCGGCGGCTCGGAGGCGGCCGGGGCAGAGGCAGATGCGGGCGCCGGACGGTTCGACAGCGAACCCGGCACACCCAGTGCAGCCTGGCCGATGTCCTTCTCGTCGCGAATGGCTTCTTGCGTGACCTTGGGCGCTTCGCCGTATTGCTCGTGGGTTTCTTCCACGCGGTCGTGGTCCAGCTCCACCGCCACGCTGGCGCGGAAGTTTCCTTCGCCCAGCGTGGGCGTGAGCAGTTCACGGATATTGCGCAGGGTCTGCTCGCGCGTTTGCGCGCCCAGTTCGCTGTCGAGTGCAGATGCACCACCCAGTACCGGGTCGATCTGCGCAGACAGGTGATTGCCCGCCTGGTCCACCACCGTCACGCGGGCCGGGTCCAGGTTGGCCACGCTGCCGGCCACCAGGGCGACGATCGCGGCGATCTGTTCCTTGCTCAGCTTGCGATTCGGCTTGAGCGTGAGCACGACGGAGGCCGAGCTCTTGTCACCATCGGAAAGAATGAACGACGTCGATTTGGCGATCGACAGATGCACGCGCGCCGTCGACACCGGGTCGAGCGCCACGATGCTCTGCGTCAACTCGCCTTCCAGACCACGGCGAAAGCGCACGTCCTGCACGAACTGGCTCACGCCCAGCGGGTCGCTCTTGTCCACCTGCTCCAGCCCTTCGGGCAGCTTGGCGACAACGCCCTTGGCGGCCAGCAGCATGCGCGCGGCACCCAGCTTCTGCTCGGGCACCAGCACTTGGCCGCTGTCGGGGTGAATGCGATACGGAATGCCGTCGGCGTCCAGCGCGGCCATCATGTCGGCGGCCGGCACGGTTTCGTGCGCGCCGAACAGCGGCTTGTAGCGCGCGTTCTGGTGATGCATCAGCATCATCGCCAGCGCGGTCAGGCAGATCGCCAGGATGACGATCGGTGCCAGCTTGGCCAGCGCAGCGGACGACGGCAGGCGGAACCCGCCTTCAGGCGTCAATCGCGCGGTGAGCGTTTTGATTTGATCGAGCACGTTGGCAGTCCTCGTCAAACCTGCATCTTGATGATGTCGTCAAACGCGCTCATGAGCTTGTTGCGCACCTGAACCATCGCCGAGAACGACAGGCTGGCCTGCTGGCTCGCGAGCATCGCGCCGACGAGGTCGTCACTGGCGCCGGTTTCCACGGCGGTCACCAGGTCGTTGGCGTGATGTTGCTGGGCGTCCGTGCCATGCACGGCGTGCTTGAGCAGATCGGAGAAACCGGCTGCCGCGCCATCTGCAGAGGGTTGCGGATCGTCGTTGACGCTGATGCTGCTGAGGGACTGGCGAATCGAATCGAGCATGGCGCTCGAGAGGTCGACGTTCATGGCGGTTCCCGTGTTGGATTGACTATGGGACCGGATTTTGTGACGTCTCTTGACGCGCAACGAGAATGTTCAACGGAACATTGATCGCCTTGATTGCCGTGCGCTATGGCGCAGCGGATGACGCTTTGCGCAAATAAAAAGCGGCGTGACCTGCTCAGTCACGCCGCAAAGACAACGGAGGGAGGAGAAATCAGTGTGGGCCGATGGCCGAAGGCTTACGCGCGGGAGGCAGAACCACCGTTCGGGTAGCTGGCGTCGCCATTCCAGGAGAGGTAGCCGTAGGTGTCGACCTGGCGATCGGCGCCTTGGGTGTACGGGTCAAAACGGCCCGACTGCGTGGCGGCGGGCGCATCGAAATTGGGTTGAACCACTGCCGTTGCCGGTTGCGACAGCAGCGCGGCAGACGCCGAAATCAAAGCCACAAGGGCCAGGCCGGCGCGGCGCGAGAAGAGAGAGGAGAGACGGGAGCTCATGATCGATTCCTGATTCGTTTGCGCTCGTTGTTGCGCTTGGAAGGCAGAATAGATCGTTGCTCCTGTCTGATAAATGCGACTTTGCAGAAATAACTGTTCAGGCCGCACTAACAATCTGCAGCCGCGGGTTTTCCTTCAACTGCAGGCATGGGTGATCGGCAAACAGCGTCGCCACCCAGTCCACAAACACCCGCACCTTGGGCGACAGATGCCGGTTATGCGGGTACACCACCGACACCGGGATCGGCTCGGAGATGTAATCCGGCAGCACTTCCACCAGGGCGCCCGACATCAGGTGCTCGTACACCAGAAAGCGCGACGTCTGCAGCAGCCCGAGGCCGTGCAACCCACACGCCACCGCCGATTCCGCATCGTTGACGGACACCATGCTGCGTACCTTGTGGATCTGCTTCTGCCCGTCGATCACGAAATCCCAATCCATGCGGCGGCCATTGCGGGCAGAGAAGTAGTTCACCGCCACGTGGTCCTGCAGATCCTCAAGCGTGTTGGGCGTGCCGTACTGCGCGAGGTATTCCGGCGAGGCGCAATTGACCATCGGCAACTGCCCAATCCGCCGCGCGACGAGGGTGGAATCCTGCAACTCGCCGCCGCGCACGGCGCAATCCACGCCCTCTTGCACCAGATCGACCGGGCGATCGCTCATGCCGATCTCGAGCTGAAGATCGGGGTACGCCTCATGAAAACTGCGGATGCGCGGCACCAGCAACCGTTTGCCAATGGAGGCAGGCACGTCGATGCGCAGCGTGCCGCGTGCGCCCGTTGCGCTCTGCGAGAACGCGGCCTCGGTTTCTTCCAGGTCGCCGAGCAGCCGCACGCAGCGCTCGTAGTACGCTGCGCCGTCGGCTGTTACGTTGACGCGGCGGGTGGTCCGGTGCAGCAGGCGCACGCCGAGATGCGCCTCAAGGCTTTGCACCAGGTTCGTGACCGTGGCGCGAGGTAATTGAAGGCTGTCGGCAGCCTTGGTAAAGCTACTGGCTTCCACAACGCGCGTGAAAACCTGCATGGCCTGCAAGCGATCCATCTGCGGCTCCTGAGGGTCGGACTCCACGGACCGTACGCACTACCGGAATCCAAACGGTAATGCGCAATACCCGTGAAATCTGAAGGGGTGCACCCGGTTGGCGCGATCAGGAGGGCAGCGACTACGGGTTTTCGCAGTGCAACAAGATCGGCCTCGAGCAAGGAACACTTTGTAGCACAACCGTAAATTTTGATTGTTCGGCTGCAACTAATAGTGATGTCTGATTATAGGCATTTATCCGCGTTCGTCTAATCACCATCATTCAGCCCATTGAGATTCGGGTTATCCGCAAAGGTAAGCCCCGCCTGACATCATGGGTTCTTCTCCACCGCGCTTGGTTGTTTCGGAACGCACGCATACGGAAAATGCGGCCGCGGCCAGTGTTCGGCCAGCGCAATCGCACAGCACCGCCGACGTAACAAATGTCGCGGCCAATCCCCATTTGCGCAGCGCAACATGCCCGCTGCCGGAGCAAGCTTCCACGCCCGCGCTGCCACGCGAGGTGCACGCCGAGGACTATTGGACGCAGGGCTACGCCAACCGCATCCGCCTGCGAGTTTTCCGCCCGGAAATGCACGCCGACGACGCTGCCGCGCCGCTGCGTCACCCTGCCGTGCTGTATCTGCATGGTGGCGGCTTCGTCAACGGCTCCATCGACGATGCGGAAGCACCGGCTCGCCATCTAGCCGCCACGCTGCCGGCGGCGGTGGTGA
>JGI24740J21852_10000907_pt1 | contig 13126 bp, 12 predicted proteins | sample KBSCornC6_FD_21852 | JGI IMG/M metagenome (IMG submission 21852) | reverse complement strand
AAAACGGGAGGGTAGCGGATATCTTCATCACCAAAAAACTGGGTTATGGTTGTGATGAGCAGGCCGTTGCCCTGTTACGCCACATGCCGTTATGGCAACCGGGAGTGATCAATGGAAAGCGGGTTAAGACCAGGCTGGAAAAGTACTTCCATTTTTATGCAAATACGCCGGCTGCTGATAACACCGCAGCGGTGTCGCGGGATATGCTGCCCGCCGGGCCTTCCCGGTTTGGCACACAGGCGCAGGACCTTGAAAAATATTTGCAGGCTAACTTTGTGTATCCCGCCGGTGTACAACAGGATGTAGCAGATGTAATAGTGATCCGGTTCAGGATCACGCCCAACGGCATTACAGATAACATACAGCTGGTAACGGGCCTGGGCGATGCTTTTGACCAGGAAGCCATACGCGTAATAAAAAACATGCCGGCCTGGGAGCCCAAACAGGCCGACTTTAAACCGGTAGAAGATTACCGGGAGCTGGTGATCGGTTTTAAGAACAAAAAACCTTTACTGCGTTAATTCCAGCACCATCATCCCGGAATTGATCATTACCACCCGGTATTGCCGCTGTAGCTTTTTCTGCTTGTTGTAAAGCCGCAATAGCTTAGTGGGTTTGTTAAACTCGTAACGGTACCCTTCTTCCAATTTACTTTCCTTCCGGTAATTGCCGGAATAAAGAAGGCGGTTACGGTTGTTTTCTGCCGGCTGCAGGTGTAATACCAGTCTTTCAACTGCAAACAGGGAATCTGCTATAAAGAGCACCTGTTTATACACAGAATCCCCGGTTTCATAATCCGGTTTATCCGGCTCTTTGGCCACGTATACCTCATAAGGGCCGGCAGAGTCCTGGCGGGTCCAGGTTTTCATCATTTCAATTCCATCGCCGGGCGTATAGGCATTCCCTTTAATTTTTATAAAATACGCGGTGGCATTTCCTTCATAATAAAGTCCTTTGCCTGCCAGCACTGCATTCAGCTCTGCGGTTAAAGTAACATTGTCCCACTCGCTGTAACTGCGATTTTGCGCATAAACAGCCGGGTGATGCGCTTCTCCGGCCGCGTTGTAAATGCCCATGTTACCATCAATAGCCTCATTCATTAATGCCATAGCGCTGATCTTGCGGTCAATGTACAACACATTCTGCAGCTGGCGCCGGCTGTCCATCAGCTGCATATAGCCTAACAGCTGTTTAACCTTATCGCTGCGCTGCCGTTGTATAATACATTTCAGGAACACCACATTCTTACCTTTGTATAAAGCCTGCATTTTTTCCAGCTGGTACAGGCCAATCATGGCTCTTTGCTTTTCAAAATAGTGGTTAAACATGGCTACTACCACTACTTTGCCCCGGTAGCTTTTCAGCGTGGCCTGCCAGTCGGCTTCGTTATTAATTTCCCGGATGCGCGTACTGTCATATTTTGCCAGCAGTCCTGCGCTGGCGGTTTTAATGGCCTGTTGGCGGTTAAGACTGTCTACCAGCCACCAGGGCATGGCTTCTGTTGCAGCAGCATCTTTAAATATGTTCAACCGGTAGGTGGAGGGTGTACGGATGTCATCATCCGAATAACTGCTGTGCAGCAGCTGGTACAGGTTAGCGGCAAAATGCGCAGCCGGATCTTTAAAGAGAGCGGTATTCCGGGCATAAGCAACAGAATCACGGTATTCTTTAACAAATTCATCCTGTATTTTCCGCATCAGGTAACGGAAAGCGCTGGCCGCATCTTTATCGCCGTTAAAATAGGTTTTAATAATTGCTTCATCCTTCATGTTACGCAGCCGGGCAGTATCTTTTTTCATAGCCTTATAAGGCTGCATAAACTCCGGTGAAAGAAGGCGGCTGTAATCGTTATTAATGCGCTGCTCCATCTTACCGATAGAAAAAGAGTAGAGCATACCGTTGTGGGAGCTGCCATCCCGCAACCGCTCTGCATAATAGCCAGCTAATGGATAAAAGTTATCGTGCAGCACGGCGTAGGGCGATCCCGGTACCAGGTAGCGCTCATACAGCTGCTGCGCTACGGCGCTATCTGCATTACGTATATTGGATAAACGTTTATAGGCGTAATCATACAACACTTCCTCTTTTATATAATCAATAAAAACCTGCGGGGCCTTAGCTGGTGAGTACACCTGCGATAATGCAGTTATGTTCTGCGTATAGGCCGTATCATTTAACGTGCTGCGGTAAGTTAAAAAATGCTGGTACTGGTTATTAAGGTCCGCATCATCGCCCATGATAGCTACCCGCTGCGCTACCAGGTTATAGTCCGGGTTGGGGCTGGTTATTTTAATGTCCGGGTTCACGGCCAGCAGCAGGCTGCCGCCGGGTTGTACCAGGAAGGTAGCTACTTCATCCCGGTCATAGATCAGCGTACAGCGTTGCAGCTTATACACCGGGAAGGTAAGGGTAAAGCGGCCTGCTTTATCCAGGTCGGCAGGAAAGTATTCTGTTTCGCCGGTCAGCACATTTTCATAACTCACCATTACGTAGCTGTATTTCAGCTTGTTTTTATGCGCAGCCGGTACCTGCAGGTAACCTTTCACCGTAGCCGTGCCTATCCGGAACAGCGGTTGTTTTAAAGGCTGCTGTACGGGTTTGTACCCGTAATCATAAGTACGTGTATGCTTTAACGTTTGTGGCTGCCCGTTCTCCGTAAGTATAAGGGTATGGGCATCTTTCAGGGAAAGGCTCAGCCGCTTGCCGGCTAAGGTTATCTGCCAGTGGTCCTTACTGCCGGTAAGGGCGGTAATAAGGGAAACATTGTTCTGGTAACAGGCAACGCCCTTATACAGTCCTATTACAAACTGGTTGCTGCCATCTGTTTTAAGCCAGTTGCCGGTAAGCGTTTCGGGCACTGTTGTTTGCTGCGCAAGCGCCATGGCGGCATACAGCCATAACAGCAGTGTAGCGGCGCCCCTCCGTAGTATAGTATGCATAGGGTTAATTACTGGTCAGCTGTATACCGGGAATAAAGATCTTCCCGCTTTTCATATCCATATATCCTTTTTTCCCATCGGGCATTTCCACCAGCCAGGCGCGCAGGTAGGGATCGCCGGCGTAAATGTTCCGCAGCACCGGCGGGGTTATTTCGCTCAGGTCCCTGCTCAGGATCCCTATCTTGTTATTGCGGATGGTTTTGTAATAGCTGCCGGTGTAAATAATATCATCGTACTGGAAAGGCGTCAATACTGTTCCGGCCGGGTTAATAATGCCAGCTTTCCCGTCCTTTACAGCTTTCAGTGTTACGGAAGGTATATCCCGGCTGTAAGCGTCATAATTCAGCTTTTGCAGGTTCGTATAGCCGTTCAGGTCAAAGGTATTTAAGATCTCTGTTTCCCCGGAGGTATACAGGGGGCGGTTTTCAAGGGTAAGCTTCCACTTGTTATTCCCCTGGTTATAAATGTAAATGTCCTTTTTCATTTCAGGCCCGTCCACCGTACCTTCTACCGTAGCTTCCATAACTGTTTCCTCCATGGGGGCAGTCATTTCCTCCTCCCTTTTCGCTTTGGTTTTGGCCGGTTTTTCTTTTTTAGGCTGGGGTATTACAACGCCCTGTTCATCAAACCAGGTATTGAGGTTACCGGTGGTGGCCACCAGTATTTTGTTACCGTTCTGCCATGCTGATTCCAGCTTATCGTATTTAACGGGCAGCACAATAGCGCCGGTACGCAGGTCCATGAGGCCGTATTTATTACCGGTTTTTATTTTACCGCGGTTATGGTAGTCCCGCAGGAAAAAAGCATCGTCATAACCTTTTGGGTTGAGCGTTTGCCCGGTAGAGATGTTTAAAAAATATTTTTTACCGGCCTGGGTAACCAGCAGCAGAATAACATCATTGTAGCTGTAATCATTCAGCTTGTCAAACACAAAAGGGGATACCGCTTTGCCGGTAGTGAAGTTCAGCAGCTGGTATTTGCCCCGTAATTGTGCAATACCCGCATTCATACCAAAGTAGCTGAGGGCTTCATAATCACAGGGTAGGATCATATTTCCATCCGGGCTTATAAGGCCGTAATGCTGCTGCTTTTGTACAATGGCGAATTTGTTGTCTACGAACCGGAAGCTGGTATCAAACTGCGGGGCCACTAATACCGCCAGGCTTCCGTCGGTAAGCCCCCATTTATTACCTTCTGCATAAGGGTAGTAACGGTTTTGCGCCAGGGCAGATAACGCCAGGCAGCATAAGAGCAGGGAAAAAATATGTCGCATAAGTGATAGGATCAGGTGTAAAGATGAGTTCGTAAAGATAATAATATTAAGAATATTTTAAATGCAGTAATCATAAAATAACATAGCGGTCCGGCATCCTCTTTTAAGCCTCATTTACAAGGGGTTTAAGAATGTAATTAATTTGAATACATTTGCGCATTATTACAGATCATTGTTTACGCTGATTATGAAGGATTATAAAAAGCATTTTATAGTACCTGCGCCGCCGGAAGAGGTGTACCGGGCACTCACCAATCCAGCCACCATACAGCTTTGGAGCGGGGAGCCGGCAGAAATGAGCACTGAGCCGGGCTCAGAATTTTCCCTGTGGGAGGGGAGCATTGTCGGCCGCAACCTGGAGTTTGTGGAAGATAAGAAGATTGTGCAGGAATGGTATTTCGGGGAGCAGGAGGAAGATTCTATTGTAACCATTATCCTGCATCCTGATAAGAAAGGCACTTCGGCTGAGCTGAAGCATACCAATATCCCGGACGACGCTTATGCCGATATTGTGGAAGGATGGCAGGATGCTTATTTTGGTGCACTCATAGATTTTTATCTCTGATCGTGTAACATATTTTTATTATTGGTATATTTATATTAAAATTACACCCCGTAAGCAAAAACATAGCAAAACCCGTAAGCAGTAAATGCGTGTTGGAAAAATTCAACTTCTGAGAAGGAGCTGGCAGATTTCATGGGAGAATACGAGTTTTAAAAAGAAAATGATCGCCGGAAGCATTACACTGGTGCTCATTTTTTTAACCTTCCCATCCTTTTTCCGGTATATCGAAAAAAGGGATGGTACGGTACTGAACGACTGGATCCTGGCCAGCATACCTGCAACTGACGTTTCAATCCCTATAATGATCCTTATATGGGGAATGATGGTATTGTTTGTGGTGAGAGCCACAGCACGGCCCAAGCTGTTCCTGACCTTTGTAACAGCATATATATTGCTGTGCGTATCCCGCTGCCTTACCATTTTCCTGGTGCCCCTGGCGCCGCCCGTGAATATGATAGCCTTAACCGATCCGCTGACCGGTGTATTTTACGGTGGGCAGTCTATTAGTAAAGACCTGTTTTACTCCGGGCATACCTCTTTACTTTTCCTCATTTTCCTTTGCTGCGAAAAAAAGCAGGACCGTTACCTGGCGGGTATAAGCACGTTCCTGGTGGCGCTGCTGCTGCTGGTACAGCACGTACATTATACTACGGATGTAGTGTTTGCGCCGCTGTTTTCCGCTATGGCATATGCCCTGGCTATTAAGTGGGTGGATCTGTAGGGGAACCTCTATCCACTTTTTATTTTCCATAAACTTTCAGAAAGTTTTGAAAATTCAAAATGTGTGAATACCTTTGTCAGGAACTTTCGCACTTATGAACACACTTGCCTATATCATTTACCTGCTCATAACTTACCTGGTAACGGTGCGCGTAGGATTCATCTTTTACCGCAACGGGCGCCTGTTCATCCTGAACCTGTTACGGCAGGATGCTGCGCTTACAGACTTTATAAATAAGATCCTGCTGGTGGGTTATTACCTGCTGAACCTGGGCTATGCCGCGCTGATGCTCACCACCTGGGATACCATTCACAACTGGACGGAGTTGCTGAGCAGCATTACCGCCATGACCGGCAAAATACTGCTTACGCTGGCGCTGATCCATTTTGGCAACATGGCCGGCATTTACTTTATCAGCAAACGGGATCAATCTATTATTCATTCTAAAATATAGTTGTATGCAAACCTCTTACAATTTCATGGCCTATTTAATTTACCTGCCTGTGGTGATCTTATTAACCTGGTATGTAGCGCATACCCTGTTCAAAAACAGCAAAGTGTTCATGCTGGACATTTTTGGCGGCAAGGCGGAAATTGCCGGCGCCACCAACAAGCTGTTTGAAACCGGTTTTTACCTGCTGAACCTGGGTTTTGCCTTTTGGGTAATGACCATTGCGGTTGATATTGCCAGCAACCGCCGCCTGCTGGAGATCCTGAGCACCAAAATAGGCGGATTTTGCATCTACCTGGGAATCATGCTGTTCTTTAACCTGTACCTGTTTTTCCGGGGCAGAAGGATCTCTAAGGAAAAAGCCCGGCTGGCCACTGCACCCATACCGCCGGCCATAAACCAGTAAACCTTTCATCCCCAGACCATACATCCCCAGCACATGCCGTAAGGTGTGTGCTGCTTGTTTTACAGATTTTTTTATTATGTTGTGTACTATTATCCAATGCCAACACTACAACCTGTGCCATGAAATCATTGTTGTATCCATTGCCGCCGGCCCATGTATATCCGGAAAAATTAACGCCATCGCCCGGATTCAGAAAACAAGCCGTTAAAGTTATTATCGCTATCCTGCTTTTTTTAATCACGTATGTGCTGTTATTGGCTGTGGCCGTGGGTTTGGCCATTGCCTGCTGTTATGCCGGTATCTGGATAGTGGTGCATTTACCTAAGTTGATCACTATCATTTTAGGTGCAGGGCTGGTATGTGTAGGTATTTCTGTGTTGTACTTCCTGGTGAAGTTTATGTTTGCTGTATCCAGGGATGAAAATGCCGCGCGCATTCCCGTTACGGAAGAAGAGCAGCCACAGTTGTTTGCCTTCATACGCCAGCTAACCACCGATACCAATACCCGTTTCCCGAAAAAAATATTCCTGTCGCCCGATGTAAATGCCTGCGTATTTTATCATTCCAGCTTCTGGAGCATGTTCCTGCCTGTACGTAAGAACCTGGAAATAGGCCTGGGAATGGTGAACAGCATTAACATCAGCGAGTTTAAAGCCGTAATGGCGCATGAATTTGGCCACTTCAGCCAGCGCAGTATGAAGCTGGGCAGCTTTACGTATAATACGAACCGTATTATTTATAACATGCTGTATGATAACAATGACTATACGGCTTTTCTGCAAGCCTGGGGCAACCTGCACAGCTACCTGGCCTTTTTTGCCAATATTACTGTTAAGATAGCACAGGGCATACAATGGATATTGCGCGGCATGTACACGCTGATCAACAAAAGCTATATGGCCCTGAGCCGGGAAATGGAATTTCATGCAGATACGATTGCGGCCAGTGTAGCAGGCGGTAATAACCTGGTAACAGCCCTGAGCAGGGTAGAGGTGGCCGGCGGTTGCTACACCTCTGCCATTAACGCGGCCAATGAATGGCTGCGCGAAAAAAAGGTGGCCCGTAATATTTTCCGTAACCAGCTTACCGTGTTCCGCTCCATGGCCAGCCAGCACCAGCTGCCGCTGAAACAGGGATTGCCGGACATTACCTATCAGTTCATCCGCTCTTTTTCCAAATCCAGGATCAATTATAAAAATCAATGGGCCAGCCACCCTACGCTGGAAGAACGTAAGGTGCACCTGGAGCAGGTGGCCATGGATGCCCCGGCCGATGATACCAGCGCCTGGGTACTGTTCCATGATGCAGATGCCCTGCAGGAAAAGCTGACGGCTAACCTGTACCATGCAGTACCTATGGAAGGTGAAATAAAACATTACGATGACCAGGAGTTTGATACCTGGCATGCAGAACAGCAGGAAACTTACCGCCTGCCGGCTGCCTACAAAGGTTTTTATGACAGCCGTTATATTAACGTAACGGAATGGGATCTTAACGCTAATGAATATACGCCCCAGCCGGGCGGCTTTGAAACGCTGTTCAGCGAAGAGAACGGGCAGATACAGGCTTCCATTACCAACAATGAGAACGACCTGGCCATTTTAAAAGCCATTAAGGAAAAGCGGCTGGATGTTACCAGCTTTGACTTTGACGGCGCCAAGTATACCCACTATGATTGCGATAGCATTATAGCCCGGCTGGAAAAAGAGATCGAACAATTAAAAGCACAGCAGGCGCAGCTGGATAAAGCCGCTTTCAGCTTTTTTTATACAAATGCCAATGGGCAAAAGGAGGATGTGCTGGCGCAGTACCGGCAGTTCCAGGCATTTGGCAAACGCAATGATGCTTACCTGGAAATTGTGCATAAGATCAACACTACGCTGCAGCCTTTTTATGACGGCAACCTTACCCTGGGGCAGGTGAATGCAGCCGTTGAGCAGCTAAGCAACAACCATGAATGGGAATTTAAAAGAGCCTTGCAGGCGCTTATTAACGAACAGGTGATCACCCCGGAAACACCCGGTGACCTGTACAATAAAATATTAGCGTTTATAGATACCCGTTATACGTATTTCAAAGACAATACTTTCCAGAATGATGAGCTGAACGGGCTGTATGACCTGGCCGTGAAAGTGGCCGGGGAGCTGAGCGACATCCGTTTCCGGTATTATAAAAAAATGCTGGAAACACAGCTGGAATCCTATGCGCATTAAATAACCCATCAGCTATCACAGCCCCATTGCTGCATAATAGTATTTGTAAATACCTTTTTAACATCCGGTTTCAACAGCTGGTTCCTGGCTTTTACCCAGGCATCCAGCTTAGCGCCGTACATTTTTTTTATGCGTTTAGGCGTAAGCTCATTTACTTTGCCCCAGTGAAAGGTGTAGGGGATGTTTTGCTTTTCCAGCTCTTTCCATACTGCTTTGTAAAAGGAATAGGTGGTTTTGGAAAAGGCTGCATCCAGCTCCACTACACAGGTGTAGGGGAATTGTGTAAAGGCTAACAAAGCGCCGGACTGCTTTATGAACCGGAAAGCAAAAAGCCCTGCAAAGGGACCTTTGGAATTATTAAGGTTCAATAACAGGTCTATAACCGTATTCACATGCTCAATCGGTATACCAACAGCAGCGCTCAGCAATTTGCCATGCAGGTCGGTATTAGAGAATATTTCGCTTAAAATGCCCAGCTGATTTTTGTAGGGTGTTAATGCGCCCGCTATTAAATTATTTACCAGCAGGGGCACGGTACTGGGTATGGCATTTGTGAGCTTGCCTATAAAACAGGGTGCATCATCGCCCGGGCCAATACCCTGTGTATTGCTTACCGGTGCTGTATAACCAGTGTGGTAGGGCCTTTTATACATAGAGGTTACATAAGCGCCTTTCTTTAAGTTATAGGGGTTAATGATCACCTGGAAATGGTAGGGGCGCTCATTCCCACCCGGTAGCGTGGCTTTGGAAAAATCCAGTGTTTGCATCCAGCTGCGTAAAGCGGCATTAAAGGGCCTGCATTCAAGATGGGCTTCCAGCAGGAAGAGTGGTTCGGTTTCTATCATTACCCCGTGAATAATGCCAAAGCTGCCAAAGCTCACCAGCGCAGCGTTAAACAGCTCATCATCCCGCACCAGCTCTGCATCCAATAAAGCAACGAAGCTATCTGATACCACGGGGTTGGTGCTGCGTTCCAGCCATATATGCCGGTCCGGCGCCAGTATGAGGTGCAGGCCGGTTACCACATCCTGCACAGCGCCTACATCAAAGGCCGATCCATGTGCGCCGGTTGATATAGCGCCCGCAATGGTTTGCCCGTTGCTGGCGCCGGATGTTTTCAGGGAAAGCCCGCGCTCTTTCAGATACGCAGATAGCTCCCATATGGCAGTGCCGCATTGCGCCAGGAAAAGTTTTGACGGATCGCCTTTATAGGCAGCCGTAACACTGGCCGGTGAAATTTCAAACACGGTGTTCAGCAACTTTGTATCCAGTATAATGCCATTGGTGGCGGCAATAGGGGTAAATGACCAGCCCGCGCCTAACCCGCGTAAAGCGCTGTCGTTATTAATAGCTTCCTGTATCAGCTGCTGAAAGCCTTTGGTAGCCTCATTATACGAATCCAGCGCGTTGCCGCTGCCATTGCCTAATTCATACAGGTTCTGGATGGTATAGGCAAAGGTTTCATGCCGGTTCTCCCATTTGGTATTGTTGGTTTTAAAAATTTTCATGCTCATAGCCGGCCGTTTTTAGGACAAGGTTTACCACACCGGTACTCCACCTTTACCGGGCAATAAATACCCAGGGAAACTACCGTAATAAATGCATAACCCAGGTTGGTCTTAACCCGCACCTCCGACATGCCATAGATATTCAGGCTGTCGCAGTTAGGAGTGCTAAGCTGTTTGGGCTTTTGTACCAGGCCCCAGAACCAGCTATGCGCGGTTAGCTTTGTGATCTCGGACCCTTCCTGGTTTTTGGTAGCAATGCGGTAGGAATAACAACTGCTGAACGACATAAGAGAAATGGCCAGTAACGGGGTTAATAGCAAATTTTTCATTAGGGAACTTTTGGGGTCAAAAAATATACAGGGGCAAATTATGGCATATTGCTGTGCCGGCCAGCCGCTATTGCGTAATTGGCTGCTGCTGATTAACAAATGGTGGAAAGCAACCCTTAAATGGAATGCGGGACCGTGATATTTATCACTGCTTTTTTTTATCCTACATCAACGTTTTAAAGCGGTGGCCTGTTGCAACTTTGCACTATAAAAATTAAAGCACAAAGTTATGTTCCAACAGGTTTTTAGTACAGATAGCAACTGGCCCGGCCTTATTTTACGCCTTACGTTAGGACTGGTTATTTTTCCCCATGCTGCGCAAAAATTATTCGGATGGTTTAACGGTCCCGGATTATCCGGCGAAATGCATTACCTCACGCAAACCACCGGTTTATCAACCTTTACAGCGGTAATGGTAATACTGGTAGAATGTGGCGGCACACTGCTGTTGCTAAGCGGCCTGGCCACCCGTATTGCTGCTGTGGGCATCATGGGCTTATTCATTGGGATGATTGTAGTGGTGCATTACAAAAGCGGTTTTTTCATGAACTGGTTTGCACAGGCGCCGGCAGGGCGGGAGGGCTTTGAGTACCACCTGCTGGTGATAGGGATGTGCGTGGCTTTGATCCTTACCGGCGGCGGCCGTTTTTCTATAGACCGTTTAATCAGTAACTGATGTTGCGTACGTGAAATCATCTGCATTCAGCATTCAGCTACCCGGTTATTTCCTTCATAAAAAGTCTTTTTTTAAATTGGGCTTGTTATGATACAAAAAGACTTTGCTAACCGGGTAGTAACCATGCTGAAAGATGATGCCCGCGTAATTGGCCTGGCGGCAGCCGGTTCCTGGATCACAAATGAAATAGATGCCTTCTCTGACCTGGACCTGGTGCTGATTACCCACGATGTTGTTGCCGGCAACAAAACAGAAATGCTGGCCTATGCGCAGCAATTTGGCAAGCTGCTGAATGCCTTTACCGGCGAGCATGTGGGCGAACCCCGTTTGCTCATTTGTTTGTACGATGATCCGCTGCTGCATGTGGATATTAAATTCCTGACCTTACCGGAATTCCATCCCCGCGTAGAAAACCCGGTGGTGCTGCTGGAAAAGGATCATCAGCTAACAAACATCATCAGCAATACCACGGCTGTTTGGCCTTACCCCGATTACCAGTGGCTGGAAGACCGCTTCTGGACCTGGGTTCATTACTGCGCCACCAAACTGGGGCGGGGAGAGTATTTTGAAGTCATGGATGGGCTGTCTTTTTTACGGGCGCGGGTACTGGCCCCGTTGTTGCAGATCAGGAGCGGGCAGCAGCCCCGGGGTATGCGGCGGCTGGAAAACAATTTACCGCCCGCAGACCTGGACCTGCTAATGGCCACTGTACCGCAGTACAAACCCTTATCCTTACTGGAAGCTTTGCGCCGGAGCATAGATCTGTACAGGATTTTGCGGGAAGCGCTGTTTACCGACGGCATCACTTTACGAAGCGTAGTAGAAAAAAGAAGTATGGAATACCTGGAGGAGGTTGGCGCTCACTTATAATGAGCCGGGATATTTTTCTTTCATGGCATTGTTAGCCTGTGTAACCATTGTTTTCAGCACTGCGGTATCCACATCCTCCAGCTTTTTGATGTACAGGCAACCCTTGCCTGTTTTGTGTTTGCCCAGCTTTTCCAGCAAGGGGGAGTGATCAAAACTGCCCAGCATCAGGTAAAAAGTAAAAGCTTCTTTGCGGGGTGAGAAGCCGGTTAAAGGCGCATCGCCCTCATGCCCGCTGTCGTATTTGTAGTGGTAGCTGCCAAAGCCCACAATAGCGGGGCCCCACATTTTAGGTGCATAACCGGTGGCCTGCTCCATCAGCTCCAGGATGGCATAGCTGTCTTTACGTTTTTTTTCATCTGTTATTGTATTCAGGAAGGCCGTAACGCTGCTCTCGGTTGGCTGGGTTTTTTGTTTTGCCATAGTAAGGGGTATTTACAATCAAATATAGCAAGTTTTTATAAGGAGTATCTGCGCCGCTAAAGGAATGATTTTCAGACTAAGAAGCCCTGTGGGCGGCCCCTGCCATGTTTGTGTGATTTGGTTATTTCAAAATATTTGGTATATTTAATGAGAAGCATGTTGTTGTGGACTATGATCCTGTATTTGTAGACCTAAACCTACAGATTTTATCCAGAATCCCATACTAGATTGCAGCGTAATTCGTTATCAGTACTTATAAAAAATATCCCGTGGAGAGAATTGTACGTGTCCTACTGCTGTCACTGTTAGTATTTGGCTACCGGCCTCATGTGAAAGCGCAAGGTCTTGATTACAAATTACTAAGAACTATTAACTACAACCGTGACGATGAATTTGACGGTTTTATGAATGGTGTCAGCAACAGCATGTACACCGTTTCCGCTGCCCTGCCCATCAGCCAGCTGGTGATAGGGTATGCAACCGGCAATAAAACCACCATCCAGAATGGCTGGACCACTGTAGGTGCGCTGGCAATAAGCTTTGGCGCTACCACCGCAATGAAAAATGCATTTCGCCGGGACCGGCCTTTTATGAACCACCCGGAGCTGTATACTGCACAATCAGGTAATAGCCCTTCTTTCCCCTCTGGTCATACTTCCACCGCATTTGCCTGTGCAGCGGCGCTTAGTCTTGAATATCCGAAATGGTATGTAATAGCTCCTTCTTTTGCCTGGGCGGGCGCTGTGGGATATTCC
>JGI24740J21852_10000905_pt1 | contig 13143 bp, 10 predicted proteins | sample KBSCornC6_FD_21852 | JGI IMG/M metagenome (IMG submission 21852) | reverse complement strand
CTCGATCTCAAGGAACTATTGTCGGATCTCGATCTTCTCGGTGCCCGTATCGGCATCGAATATGACACCCATGGCATGACCGGACGCATCGCCCGGCTGCTTGACCAGCAATTGGCGAGCTTCGGCCAGATCGTCGACGCCTCCTATCTCATCAGCCGCCTTCGTCTGACGAAGAGCTCGGCGGAAATCGCCTATGTCGAACGCGCCGCAGCATTGGCCGACGACGCGTTGGACGCTGCCCTGTCTCTGGTTAAGGCGGGCGCGGATGAGTCAGACATTCTGGAAGCCATGCAGGGCGCCGTCTTTGCCGGCGGCGGCGATTATCCCGCCAATGCATTCATCATCGGCTCTGGCGCGGAGGCCCTGCTCTGCCGCTATAAGTCCGGCCGTCGCAAGCTCGATGCCGATGACCAGCTGACCCTCGAGTGGGCCGGTGTCGATGCCCATTATCACGCAGCCATGATGCGCACAGTCGTCATCGGCACTCCCGGCCATCGCCATCGCGAGCTTTACAGCGCCTGCCTTGAAACCCTGCAGGCGATCGAGACAATTCTGATGCCGGGGCACACCTTCGGCGACGTCTTCGACATGCACGCCAAGATCATGGACGAGCGCGGCCTTAGCCGCCACCGGCTGAACGCCTGTGGCTACTCCCTCGGCGCCCGCTTCTCGCCTTCATGGATGGAGCACGAGATGTTCCACATGGGCAATCCGCTTGAGATTCAGGAGAACATGTCGCTCTTCGTGCATATGATCATCATGGATTCTGACAGCGGCACCGCCATGACCCTCGGGCAGACCTATCTGACGACCTCGCAGGGCCCGAGAGCCCTTTCCCGCCACCCTCTCGAATTTCTTAACCGTTAGGGGCGTAAGATAGCGATCCTGGACGGTCAGACCGTCGGGAGAAAGGATCGCGTCAATGGGAGTGGTCAGGATAACGTTGACTGTCGCCGGCTTTTGCCTAGCGCTCTCCGCCTGCAACACCACGGACGCCCTGACGCCGCCCGAAGCCATCGGTGATGCCGGCTCCAGCCCGGTAACCCAACGGGATGTCGAGCGCATGGCTTCGACACCCCAGCGGCGCCAAACCTTTCAAAGCGCGCAAGAGAGCTACGGCTATCAGCAGCAGACCTCGCAGCAGGCCTATCAGCCGCAAAACTATGGCGGCAGCGGCACGCTCGACGACCAGGCCTCGGCGCTGAGATCGAACGGCACCAATCCCTATGCGTCTCGCCCGCTCGACGGTTCCCGCACCGCCTCCATCGCTCCATCTAACAATCAGCTTTCGGAAGCCGACGAGCAGCGCGAGGCCGACCGGCGCCTGTCGGACGATCCACAACCGCAGCAGCAGCAACAGACTGCCGACGCCCCGCAGCCAGATCAACAGCAGCCGGATCAACAGGCGTCTCTACCACCCACAGCCGCAGCCGGCGGCAACAGCGTACGCTTTCTTCCGATCATCGGCGCGCCAGTGGAAGCCGTCACGCCGCTGTCGCGCCAGCTTGGTGCCGACGCCCGCTCGCTCGGCCTGACGATCAAGAGCTCAAGCGATTCCAGTGCCGCCTATATCCTCAAGGGCTATCTTTCCGCCTTTGAAGATGGCCCGCAGATTTCCGTGACCTACGTCTGGGATGTATTGGACAGCAATGGCAACCGCGTCCATCGCATCCAGGGCTCGGAAAGCGCGCCTCTGAAGCGTGGCGATCCTTGGTCGGCCGTTCCTCCAACGGTTATGCAGAAAATTGCCACCAAAACCATGTCGGATTTCAATTCCTGGCGCGAATCCAACGGTGGATAGCTAAAAGCTTTTCAGAAATATGAAGCTAACGGGCCTCTGCCTCTTGCATTCGAGAGCAAGGCGGTTAAAAGCGCGGCTATCAGGTTGGTAATAGGCGGGCCACAATGAAGGTTTTCGCAGGCAATTCGAACCGGCATCTTGCCGAAGCGATCTGCAATTATCTCAACGTTCCCTTGGGAAGAGCCAGCGTCCGCCGGTTCGCCGACCAGGAGATTTTCGTGGAGATCCAGGAAAACGTACGCGGCGAGGATGTGTTCCTCGTGCAGCCGACGTCGTTTCCGACCAACGATCACCTTATGGAACTCCTAATCATGATCGATGCGATGCGCCGCTCGTCGGCGCGGCGCATAACGGCGGTCCTCCCCTATTTCGGCTATGCCCGTCAAGATCGCCGCGCCTCGGGGCGCACGCCGATCTCGGCAAAGCTCGTCGCCAATCTGATCACCGAGGCAGGTGCGGACCGCGTTCTTACGCTCGACCTGCATGCCGGCCAGATTCAGGGCTTCTTCGATATCCCGACGGATAATCTCTACGCACTGCCGATCCTGACGCGCGATATCAAGGCGAACTACGATATCGGCAATGTCATGGTCGTTTCTCCTGATGTCGGCGGCGTCGTACGTGCCCGCGCGCTCGCCAAGCGCCTCGACTGTCTGCTGGCAATCGTGGACAAGCGCCGTGATCGCCCCGGCGAATCCGAAGTCATGAACGTCATTGGTGACGTCTCCGGCAAGGATTGCCTCCTGATCGACGATATCGTCGATTCCGGCGGCACGCTCTGCAACGCTGCCGATGCCCTGCTCGCACGAGGCGCGGCAAGCGTCACCGCCTATATCACCCACGGCGTTCTCTCCGGTGGCGCCGTGACCCGCGTCGCAAACTCGCAGCTGAAGGAACTGGTGATTACCGATTCCATCCAGCCGACGACCGCCGTGCTATCGGCTCCGAATATTCGCGTCATCACGACGGCTGGCCTCATCGGCGAAGCGATCAACCGCACCAGCCAGGAAGAATCGGTTTCAAGTCTGTTCGACTGAGCCTTCGGCCTACTTCAGGTGGCCTTTGCTCCCGCAGGATGCGCCTGTTTCCATGCGAGCAGGCCAATGCCCAACAGCCCCGAGATGAAGACGGCCGCGCCCGATCCCATGATCGAAGGCCCGATGCCGAACCGCGCAAACAGCGTTGGCGACATCAGGTAGGCCAGAAGCAGGCCGGTAAAGATCGCGCACATCGATAAGCGATAGACCTGCGCCAGACGATGCGGCTCGCTGCGCGTCTGCATCAGATGGAGCATGGCAAGGTTCTCGAAAGGTCCGTTGATCGCCGCAAAGCAGGCAACCATCATCAGCCCGATCCGATCGTGCATCAGCGGCAACAGGAAAACTCCAGATCCGAAAATGAGCTTCGCCACGATGATCCAAACCACCGGCCGGCGCGGCTTGACGCTTCCGAGGATTAGATTGGTGGTCAGGTTGCCGACACCGTAAGCCGTCATCATCAGGCTGTAGTCGGTCAGCGGGTCGGCGCTGGTTTCGCGCAAATGCAGGATCATGCCGAGCAGAATCCCCATCGCCCAGGCGACATTTCCCATCAGGTTGGCGAAGAGGCCATAGAGAATTGCCGCATGGCCACGCGCCGCGCGCCATCCGCCAAGAATGCCGTCCACGACGGCCGCCATTCCGGAGAAATTGCGGCGCCGCGACGCCGTCGGGAGTTTCGCCACTGCCAACCACACGGCAAGCGCTGAGAGTGTGAAGGCGGCGGCCGTGACCATGAAGAACTGAGATTTCGGCAGGAACCCGTTCACAAGCGCGATCAGGCTCGGGCCGAGGATGCGAGCCATGCGGCGCGTGGCGTCGAAGAGGCCGTTGGTCGCGTGCCGGACTTCGGCATCCACCGCAATCACCGACAGGGTCGCTTGCAGCGACGGATCGAACGTCGACGTCAACAACGCGATGCTTCCTGCAAGCACCACCAACAACGGCAAGCTCATCAGATGAAGAAGACTTGCCAACGACAGCATCAGCAATAGAGCCGCACGCATCAGATCGGCCGTGATCATCGTCCTGCTGTGCCGCCAGCGATCCGTGACGATACCGCCGAACAGGCTGCCGAACAGCAGCGCGCCGGACTGCAATGCCGAAACATATCCCGCATTGCTGCCGATGAAATCAGCCGCAATCCAGACGACTGCGACCATGTAGAATTCGGAGCCTGTAGCCGCCAGCACCTGGCCGGCCCATAGGAGAGAGATCGAGCGCTGGCTCAGCGGCTTCAGGACAAACATGATCGCATTCTGATTTCAAATTGGCTTACTTCAGGACCTGACCGTTGACCGACACGTGACCATCGTCTGAAAGATCGATATCCCAGCGCGAGCGCCCATCTGCATCCGTCTTGGCAAAGCCCTTGGCCATCATCAGGCCGAAGGAGAGCTGAGAGAGATCCTCCTTGGTCTTTGCGGCCTCCTGGATGGCGGCGATCGTCTTGTCGAGATCGCGAGCAAGAACCGTCATCTTCATGGCAACGCGGTCCTTCTCGTTCAGCCAGCCGCGCAGGCTACCGGATGCCTCGACATCATAGAGACCCGATACGGCGCTGATCTTCGGGAAGTTGACGGTCATCGTCCCGTCCGGGAACATGGCCTTCTGCAGCTTCTCGTCCATGGCCGTGTCGCTCTCAGGATTCTTCAAATCGGCCTGCTGAAAAACATCGACGAGAGCGGAGAAATTCAGGTTCGGCACTTGCACCTGGATATCGGCCGTATCGGGGATGAAGGCGACATAGTCTTCGGGGATCAGGCCCGTTTCCAGTGCAAGCTTCTCGGCATTCAGCCCGAAGTCCGCATTCATGGCATTGGCTGGCCCGGCTACCTTGAAGAAATAGCCCATCTTCTGCAGGCCGCCATTACCGAAAGGTGTCGTGACCGCGATATCCTTGATGGCGACGGACTCGTCAAAGGAGCCGACGATCGGCATGGCATCCATCAGCAAGGCCTTGATCGCCTTGCTATCGGCATCGGAAAGCGTCTTCTCATCCTTGTGTTCGGAGACGAACTGCAGCAGCGAATTCAGTGCCTTCAAGGGCAGCTTCGTCGCCCCCATGCTGAAATCAATCGCCGCGATCTTGACTTCCCCGAGCGTCGCATCGTCGGCTGAAACCTTGTCGTAGAGCGATTGCAGGCTGCCGTTCATCTTGAGATCGAGCCTGCCCGGCTCGCCGCTGTCTGCCGACGACACGGTATAGGTGATACTGTCGGCGGTCGCGTCATTCTTCTGGACGCTTTTATCTTCGTCGGTGGTCTTTGTCGCGATGGTGATGCCGTTGCCCTTCATATCCATGGAACGCAGATAATGAAGTGCCGGATCGAAAACGCCCTGAAAGGTCGATGATGCCAAGGCATAGCGAAATTCGGTATCGGGGCCGCTGCCAGGCTTCGAACGGGCCGTCACATCGAAGGCGTTGTTGCCTTCAATGTTCCAAAGGCCGCTATCAAGCGGCGTTGCCAGCATCATCAGCGGCTTGAGGCCACTGATATCGAAACCGCTCACATTCAACTTATCGAGCAGCTTCTGCAAATCATAGGTGACTTCGTAGTGTGGGCTGACCGGCTTGACCGCGATCGCACCGCTCTTGGCGATATCATCGGGCAGGAAATAGGTCAGATTGCCGTAAAGGTCCTTGGCACCTTGCTCGCTGACATCAGCTGCCTGCACAACGCCGGCCACGCCGACAGCGAGAACAGCCGCCGTGGCAACCGCTTTGAAACGCATAACTCACCCCCAAATACGATGGAAAAGAAACGTGGAAACCTGGAAGGCGCCGACCGGCCTTTTACATGGAACTTTATCATCGCCCTGATACATGGGCTTACCCTCAAACTTCAAGGCTTCTTCATCACCTGTCCGTTGACCGTCACCGTTCGGTCTTCATCCATGGTGACGTCCCAGCGCAGACGGCCGTCCGGGTCGGTCTTGGCAAAACCCTTTGCGGCTATCAGGCTGAAGGAAACACTGTTCAAGCGAGGCTGGGTCTTGGCAGCCTCTTGCATGGCAGCGACCGTCTTGTCGAAGTCGCGCGCCAGGATCGTCGCCTGCAGCGAAAAGCCGGAATGCGGCTTGGTCGAGCCCTTCAGCTCGCCGGAAACCTCGACGTCGTAGACGTCGGATTTTGCGCTGATCTTCGGAAACTCCAGCGTTCCATAACCGCTCGGGAACATCGTGCGTTTCAGAGCCTCACCGGAAACCGGCGTCGCCCGCGCGACAATTGAATCGAGGCCAGCATCGATGAGGCCGGAGAAATTGATATTGGGCACGCCGAGCTGAACATCCACCATCGCGGGCAGGAAGGGCACAAAAGCAGCCGGCACAAGACCCGCATCGGGCGTAAACTGCTCGGCCCTAAGCTCCAGATTGACATTGGACGCCTTGGTTAGTCCGTCCATCTTGAAACTGTAATCGATACGCTTGACGCCGACCTTGCCCTTCTCCGTTGCCACCAGCGCGTTGTTCACGGTCACGGTCTTGCCGAGCGAGCCGAAAACCGGCAGAGCCTGATGGACCAGCTGCTCGAACTTTTCGCTGCCACTTTGCGAAAGTTGCTTGGCCTTGACGTGTTGAACGAAGAAACGGATGAGCGCGCGCAGATCCTTCACCGGCAGGCTGGTGGCAGTAAGGTTGGTATCGACGCTGTCGGCGCTGAAAGTGATCGGTGCCGCATCCGGCCGCAGCGTCACCTGCTCATGCAAGCGCTGCAGCGTACCTTGCAATTGCAGATCGACCTTACCCGCTTCGCTGCTGTCGGTGACCGTGTGAGCGAATGAGGCGCTGTCGATGGTCGCATCGATCTTGCGCCCGCTTTTCTGACCGCCGCCGGCGCTCGAAAATTTCACGCCGCTGCTCTTGATACCCATCGACCGCATCATTTCGATGGCAGGATCGAAAACACCGTCAAAAGAGCTGGAAGCGATGGAATAGGCAATGTCCGAGGTCGGCGAATGCAAGGCGACATCGAGACTGTTGTCGCCCGTCAGATGCCACCTTCCCTGCTCGACGGGCTGTGCGAAAAGGGAGAGCGGCTTGAAACCCGTCACCGAAAACGCGCTCGAATTGATCTTGTCGAAGAATTTCGCAAGATCATAGGTGATCTCGTATTGATCGCCGGCCGGTTTTACGGTCACGAAATCGCTGCGGGCAAGGTCCTGCGAAAGCGAATGCGTCAGAACATTGCGGAGTTCCTTGGCACCTTGCTCGTTCACGTCGGCTGCGTGTGAGACACCAGCAAGACCCATGGAAAAAACCGCGGCGGCGATAACCCTGGAACGCATGCCCGATCTCTCCTTTTGATCCGGAACGATTGCATTCGACTGTTGATGGGGCTGAGGATATATGTCAAGCCGTTGATAGAGGCATAGTCGCAGGCTTGTCGGCGGCAGTTGCAATGTCATCACAAGGCCCCGATTCCAGGGGTGCTTGCACCTTCGGCCGCTTTGTATTATACGCCACGCGTCCGCGTAGACACCCTTGGAGGCAACGCGGATGAGGCAGGGCATACCCTCCTCCAGTTCAAGCGATGCGGCGTAGGCCGACCGACTGAACTCTCCAAATAACCTCGAAAGGAATAGCTATGAGCCACGAAAGCTACGAGCTCAAGGCCGAGGCGCGCGAACGGGTTGGTAAGGGGTCCGCCCGTGAACTTCGCCGCAATGGTCTGATCCCCGCTGTCATCTATGGTGACAAGCAGGCCCCCGTTTCCATCGCCCTCAACACCAATGAGGTGACGAAGCGCATCCACGCCGGTGGTTTCCTCACGACGATCGCCACGATCGACGTCGACGGCAAGAAGATCAAGGTTCTGCCGAAGGACTACCAGCTCGATCCGGTCCGCGACTTCACGCTTCACGTCGATTTCCTGCGCGTTTCCGGCAACACGGCGGTTACCGTCGAAATCCCGGTTCACTTCGAAAACCACGAGAAGTCGCCTGGCCTCAAGGCTGGCGGCGTGCTGAACATCGTTCGCCACGAAGTCGAAGTTCATTGCCCGGCCGATGCGATCCCGGAATTCTTCACCGTTGACCTCACGGGCCTGAAGAGCGGCGACAGCATCCACATCTCCGCCATCAAGCTGCCGAAGAACGTGACCCCGGTTATCACCGACCGCGACTTCACGATTGCAACGATCGTTGCCCCGGCTGCCGGCCTTGCTGAAGACGAAGCTGAAGGCGGCGAAGAAGCCAGCGCCTGATTGGCATCTTCAAGCCCGCACATTGAGACCCGCCGCCCTCCGGGACGGCGGGTTTTTTATGCCTAGAAATAAATATTAGAGAAAGTAAAACTAAGAACGATTTGGAATCTATACTATTGGTTGATTTCCATTAACCCCACAGTTTCAGCAACATTTAACGGATTCATGAAAACCTACGCGAAAGAGTTGTAGAATGCGGCCCCAAGATCTGCTGGTCTATGGCTGGGGAGCTAGCGGAATTATGAGTCATTCGGTCGAAAACAGGTTTTTCGCGATCGTCTGCGGTGCGCTACTGATTTTCGTGGCGCCACTCTTCGTCCTATTCCTTTTTCTGTCGTCTGAACGCGCGGAAAAGGAAATCAAGGATCACATAACCGTTCTCCTCGTCGCCAATGCCCAAGCCCTTGCAAAACCGCTATGGGATCTGGACGAAGACAGCGTGACCCAGATCAGTGCGACGACCGTTGCGGAAGGCGCGATCGTCCGTGTCAATGTCCGCGATCTTTCCGGCCAGCTCGACGTCACGCAATCGACCATTCCGAAATCATACAAGGGCGATCTCGAGTCCATTGACCGGCCGATCATCTATAACGGCATCGATGGTGCGAAACGGCTTGGGACCATCACGGTCTATTATCCTAAGCTCGGCCTCTTCGACGGCCTGAAGAGCGAGGAGATCGTCTTCATCTCCATCTTCATCTTCGCCGTCCTGACTGTGTTCGGCGCGGCGCTGATCGGCAATCGCATCTTCGTCATCCAGCCGCTGATGCGGTTGACGCATGCCATCGAGGCGACGCGAAGGCTCGGCTCGCGCCATCATGTCGACTGGCAGTCGAATGATGAAATGGGCCGGCTTGCAAGCAGTTTCAACGACATGCAGAGCAAGCTGCAGCGAGAGGAAAACGAACTTAAGCTTGCCCACCGCCGGGCAACCGACACCTATAATCTAACGCCCGCTATGCTCTTTTCGCTCGACAAGGACGAGTGCATCGCGGCCGTCAGCGACTATTGGCTTGCCACCACGGGCTATGATCGTGCCGAAGTGATCGGACGCGAGTTTGCGAGCCTGGTCTCGCCGGATTCGCGCACGCAATATATCGAGCGCAAACGCGGCAACACCCACAGCGCCGCCCGCATCGACGTCACGGTAAAATTCCTCTGCCGGGATGGGAGGGTCATGGATGTCCTTATCCTTGAGACAACAGCGATCCAGGATGGCCTGTCGCTCTCCGTCATGACCGACGTCACCGAACTCAAGCAATCCGAAGACCGTATTCTGCGACAGGCGATTACCGACCATCTGACCGGCCTTCTCAACCGCCAGGGCTTCGAGAGCGCGCTGGATGCCAAGATCAACGAAGCCGACCTGCGCAAGCGCGAACTCGCCTGCCTCTTCGTCGATCTCGACCGTTTCAAATGGATCAACGACAATATGGGCCACGCCGCCGGCGACGCTGCACTGCGCGAATTGGTATCGCGCCTGCAGAAATGCATGACGCCGGGCGATATTGCCGCCCGCCTCGGCGGCGATGAATTTGCCATGCTGCTTCTGGCCGAGAATGCCGAAGCAAGAGCAATCGAAATGACCGCCCTCATCGCCGAGGTCTTCGAGGCGCCCTTCGTCGGCGATGCGCGCCTCAGCGCCAGCATTGGGATCGCGATCTACCCGCGTCAAGCCACCAATGCGGCGGAACTGCTGTTGAAATCCGATATCGCCATGTATGCCAAGAAGCGCGATGGCAAGAATGGCGCACAGATTTTCGACAACGGCATGCTGGACGATTCCCGCCGCCGCGCCGAACTCGAGAGCCATATCGAAACCGGCCTCAACGAAGACTGGTTCGAGGCCTATCTGCAGCCCGTGGTGAATATAGATGACCGCTCTATCGCCGGCTTCGAGGCGCTGATGCGCCTGCATCACCCGCAGAAAGGTATCCTGCCCCCTGGCCGCATCATCGAGGTCGCAGAAGAGACCGGCTCGATCATTCGCATCGGCAACCGCATCATGGAGAAGGCTATCGCCGATTTTGCCCGTCTCTCGCGGATCGAGGGCATGCAGGATACCTATCTCGCCATCAACTTCTCGCCGCTGCAATTCGAATCCGAATTGCCGCTGCGCATGGCGGCTCTGTTGTCACGCTACGAAATCGCACCCCGGCGCATCGTCGTGGAAATCACCGAGGCCGTGCTCATGGACGACAATCCTGAGACGCGCATGGTCATCAACGAGATCTGCCGCTATGGCTGCCGCATCGCGCTCGACGATTTCGGCACGGGCTATTCCTCGCTGAGCTATATAAACCGCTTCCCGGTCGATATCATCAAGATCGACCAATCCTTCATCCGCGCGATCAATGATACCGCCTCCGATGTCAGCGCCAAGAGCCGCATGCTGGTCGAAAGCATTACCACTCTGTCGCACAAGATGAACTGTACGGTGATTGCCGAAGGCGTGGAAACGGAAGAGGAATGCGCAACCCTTCGTACGATGGGTATCGACTACGGCCAAGGCTATCTTTTCTATCGCCCGCTGCATCCCGACAACCTCATGAAGACGCTGGCGAGCCTGCAGGAAGACCGCCCTTCCCCCGTGGCGCAGGCGTCATAGCAATGGAGAGCCGGATGCGAGGGCTGCTGTTCATAATCGCCACCAGCCTGCTTTCGTTTTCATGTCTCTTTCCGGCCCGCGCCGAAAGCGTTCATTTCACCACCGAGGAATATCCACCCTTCAACTATCGTGAAGGCAAGACGCCCGTCGGCGCAGCCACCGAGCAGATACAAAAGCTTATGGCCGATATCGGAGTCGACTACACGATCGATGTCATGCCGTGGGCGAGAGCCTACAATCAGGCTTTGGCGGAGCCGATGACCTGCGTATTCGTCACTGCGCATAATGAGGAGCGCGACAAGCTCTTTAAATGGATACAGCCGCTACTGATCGATCGCAACGTTCTAATCAAGCATAGCGGCTCCAACGTTGCCGCAACGACCATCGCCGAAGCCAAGAAATATATCGTCGGCACATGGCGCGAAGATTATACGGAAGCGATCCTGCGCCGGAATAATTTCCCGCGCATCGACATCGGCAGCGATTTCAAAGCTACCCTGAAGAAGCTGATGAGCGATCGTATCGACTTGATGCCGATCTCGGAATTTTATTTCGACAAGCTGCGCAAAGAAGGCAATGCCGTCGAGAAAGTGACGATCCTTTCCCAGCAGCCCATGGGCATTGCATGCCAGAAGGATTTTCCTGCCGAACTCCAAGGCAGAATGCAGACGGCGCTCGACATGCTGATCGCAAACGGCACGCAGCGCCAGATTTTCCTGAAGTACGGCCTTCACCTGGGCGACTGACCGCATGCCGCCTTGACTTTGCCGTCAAATCGCTGTGGTGAAGGGCATCGGTATTTTCCAAGGGATGAAGCGCATGCTTCTCATCGCGGGCCTCGGCAATCCGGGCGCCAAGTATCAAGGCAACCGCCACAACATCGGCTTCATGGCCGTAGATGCGATCTATCGTCGCCACAGCTTTTCGCCCTGGTCTAAGAAATTCAAGGCGGAGATTGCCGAAGGCGAACTCGGCGGCCAGAAGGTCCTGCTCATCAAGCCGCAGACTTTCATGAACCTCTCCGGCGAGGCCGTCGGCGAAGCCATGCGCTTCTACAAGCTCCAGCCGTCCGATCTCGTTGTCATCTACGATGAACTCGACCTGCCGGCCGGCAAGGCGCGGCTGAAGACCGGCGGCGGCCATGGCGGTCACAACGGCATCAAGTCGATCGATGCCCATTGCGGCAAGGAATATCGCCGTCTGCGGCTGGGCATCGGTCATCCCGGCGCCAAGGAACTGGTGCACAACCACGTTCTCGGCGATTTCGCCAAAGTGGACAAGGACTGGCTGGACCCGTTGTTCGATGCACTCGCCGACAATGCCGACATGCTGGTGCGCGGCGAGGATTCGCAGCTGATGAACAAGATCGCGCTTGCCCTCGGCGGCAAGCCGGAAGAAGACGCACCGAAGCCGGAAAAGAAAGCGCCCGCCAAGTCCCACATCCATCAGGCGCGCAATCAGATCAAGCCAAAGGTTCCGGAAACCGGGCCTATGGCGGAAATGCTGAAGAGGATGTTCGGCAAGAAGGACGATTGAGGTGCCGCAGCCAGCAGTCGCAGACGCCGCAAATCTCCCAATCCGTTCGGTCGCAATGGCGGACCTTCCGACGCTGCTTGCGCTTTATCGGCATCTGAACACGGAAGACCCGGTGTTGGATCTGCAACTGGCGCAAAGCCGCCTCGCGGAAATCCTCACTCATCCCGGCATGACGATCCTCGCCGCCTTTGACGGCGACAGGGCCGTCTCGTCCGTGACGCTGGTCGTCATTCCCAATCTCACGCGCGGCGGTGCGCCCTATGCTTTGATCGAGAACGTGGTAACCCACGCCGATTACCGTCAGCGCGGCCTTGCCGGCGCAGTCATCCATGCGGCATTCGCAACTGCCTGGGAAAAGAACTGCTACAAGGTCATGCTGCTGACCGGCTCGAAGAACCCGGCAACGCTGCGCTTCTACGCCAATTGCGGCTTCAAGCAGGATAAGACCGGCTTCCATATCCGCCGCCCCGCGCAGTGAAAACGGCCGATCCTATTCTTCCGGCTCTGTCGTGAACATCAGCGGGAATCCAGCGCTTTTAGCAAGATCGACCGCCTCTTGCGCCTTCGTCTCGGCGACATCCCGCGCGCAGACCATAACCACGCAGGTCCCGAGCTTGTGTGCGGTCATCATCACCCGATAGCCGGTCTCCTCACTCATGCGGAAGACGGCCTTCAGAACCATGATAACGAATTCCCGCGGCGTATAATCGTCGTTCATGAGAATGATCTTATAGAGCTTCGGCCTTTCGACCTTCGGCTTCGTTTTAGGCTTTGGCTTCAGGACAACATCATTGTCACTCATCGGCATCACCGTTGACGACAGGGGAAAGGGTTTTGGGCTAATGAGAGGATTATAGTGCAGCGCACCACATCCTTCAAGGACAGTTGCGTCAGGGGACAATGCCGCCAGCATCCACCCGGAAGCCCAGCTTTCAGCAGAAAATCGGCTCAGCTT
>JGI24740J21852_10000904_pt1 | contig 13157 bp, 14 predicted proteins | sample KBSCornC6_FD_21852 | JGI IMG/M metagenome (IMG submission 21852) | reverse complement strand
CGCAGCGGCACGCCGAGGGCCGCGCCGCCTCGGTCCCAGGGTTGTGGGACAAGGCGGCGCGGGCGGTCGGCGGGATCAGCTGAACTTCGAGGAGTCGATCAGGCAGTAGTGGAATTCGAAGCCGAGGACGAGGTTGTTGGCGACTCGGCTGTTGTGGCTCAGACGGACGATGTAATTCTGGGCCTGGCCCTTCTGGCCGGCCTTCAGCGCCTTGCCGATTTTCTTTAGCAGTTCGGTGCCGGCTTCGAGCTGCTTCAGCCACTGGCCCAGCTTCGCCGTGTCGGCGCTCGGCTGGGGCACGGCCTTCAGTTCCTTGACGCCTTTTTCGAAAGCTTTCGCCGCCGCCGCGAACTGGATCGCCGCCGGCTTCAGCTTGCTCTGCTTGATCTCCTGTTTGACGTTCTTCAAGGACTTTTCGAGCGACTGGGTGCTCTGCTTGCAGATCGGCTCCGCCTGGGCCACGTAGCTTTCCCGCGTCTGTTCGGCGGCGAAGGCGGCGGCCACGATCAGCGCGGCCGCGAGCGCCGCGGCGAAAAGCGCGGCGGAAGTTTTGAAAACCCGTCTGTTGATCTGCATCTGATCGGCTCCCTGTCTATTAGAAGTGTCCCGTGGGGAAGGTTCCCTGGCTGCCCCGGATAGAGAGTACCGGCCCCGCGCCGGAGGGCAACGCGCCAACCGGTTCGCCAACGCAATAGACTTCGCGCTCGAACCTCTGACGCGAATTGGCTGACGACGCGGACAAGATGAACGGGGCCGAGACGGACCCCCGGCAAGAGCGGGTGCAACCCGACCCGCCCGGCTACTTCGAGGGCGAGTCGATGACCCGCCGTCGTGCCTTTACCGTGGCCGCGCAGGGCCTCGGCGGTATCGCCGGTGCCGCGATCATCCTGCCCGCCGTCGGCTTCGCGGTCGCCCCGATCTTCCACCGCGGCAAGGAGCGCTGGGAGGCGGTCGGTCCGGTCAACGACTTCGTCGAAGACACCTACCGCCAAGTCGTCTTCACGGAAACCGAGGGGATCGGCGACGCCGGCAAGACCACCGCCTACGTCCGCCGCAGCTCGAAGGAACTGGAAGAAGAACCGGGCAAGTTCGTCGCCGTCTCCAACCGCTGCGCTCACCTCGGCTGCCCGGTTCGCTTTGTCGAGGCGGCCGGCAACTTCATCTGCCCCTGCCACGGCGGCGTCTACGACTTCCAGGGCAAACGGATCGGCGGCCCGCCGGTGCGCCCGCTCGACCAGTTCCAGACCCGTGTCCGCAACGGCCAAGTCGAGCTCGGCCCGCGCTACAGCGTCACTTCGCAGCTCGAACCGGTGCGCGCCCGCGACCCCGGCGAGTTCACCGGCGGGATCTGGGAATACCTCTACCCGCCGCGGCCCTCTACCTTCCCAGCGCCCTGATGCCGAAACTTCCCGACTCGATAGTCCCCGCCCCGCTGCGCAAACCGGCCAAGCCCGGCGCCGCCGGCGCGCCCAAGGGAGCCGCCCCGACGGACCTGAAGACCTCGCCGCCGGAGCGTCCGACCCACGTCGAACGGCTCACCGACCAGGCCAAAGACGCGCCCGTCGACGTGCTCGCCTGGGTCGACCAGCGGATGGGCGCCAGCGGTTTCCTCACCGGGATGCTCTACCGCAAGGTGCCGAAGGGGACCAACTGGTTCTACACGCTCGGCTCGGCGACGCTCTTCGCCTTCATCGTCCAGGCGGTCACCGGGGTCTTCCTGGCGATGTTCTACACGCCCTCGACGACCCAGGCCTACGGCTCGATCGCCCACATCAACAACGACGTCCCGCTCGGCGCGCTGGTCCACGGGATGCACAAATGGGGCGCCAGCGTGATGGTGATCCTGATCTTCCTCCACATGGGGAGGACCTTCTTCTTCGGCGCCTACAAGTACCCGCGCGAGCTCAACTGGGTGATCGGCGTGGTGTTGCTGATCCTGACCATGCTGATGGCCTTCACCGGCTACCTGCTGCCGTTCGACCAGCGCTCCTTCTGGGCTTCGGTCGTCGGCATCAACATCAACGGCACCGGCCCAATCGTCGGTCCCTACCTGAGTGATTTCCTCCGCGCCGGCCCGGAGTTAGGGGCGACCACGCTCTCGCGCTTCTATGCGATCCACATGCTGCTCGTGCCGGGGGCGATCATCGCCCTGATCGGCGCCCACATGTACCTGGTCGTCAAGCTCGGCACGACGGCGCCGCCCTGGACCAAGATCGACAAGCCGAAATTCGCTGAGCCGGTCGCTCAGCTCGACGCTGGCGGCAGCAACGGCGCTGCCCCGACCAACGGAGCTTCTCCGAGCGTATGAAGGCCCAGGACAAGCAGTCATACCTCGAGGAATACGAGCTGCTGAAGAAGAAGGGGAAGCCGTTCTTCCCCTACGCGGTGCTGAAGGACTCGGCGATGGCGCTGATCGTCGTCGCCGTGATCATCGCGATGTCGATCATTCTCGGCGCCGAGCAGGGCCCGAAGGCGGACCCGACGACCACCACCTACGTGCCGCGTCCCGAGTGGTACTTCTTCTTCCTCTTCGAGGTGCTGCGCGTGATCAAGCCGCCGGAGCTGGTGCCGGTGGCGACGATCGGGATCCCGACGATCTGCATGGTCCTGCTGCTGCTGCTGCCGTTCTACGACCGCGGGCCGGAGCGCCGTCCCGAGCGCCGGCCGATCGCGACCACTGCCGGCATCCTCACGATCCTGGCGATGGGCTACCTGACCTACGCGGGTGCCGTCGCCGGCTCGCCGACCGAGATCGACATGAAGGTGGCGCCGCAATACGAGGCCGGCAAGGAGGTCGTCGCCGGCTCGGGCTGCCTGGCCTGCCACAAAATCGGCGAGAACGGCAACAACGGCCCCGGTCCCGAACTGACCCACATCGCCCAGCGGATCCCCCGCGCGGCGATCATCCGCTCGGTCGAAATCGGCCCGGGCATCATGCCCTCGTTCCGCGAACTGCCGCAGAAAAAGCTGAACGAGCTCGCGAACTTCCTTTCGTCCCTCGACTAGGGCGGCACCTCGGCCGCGCGGCCGCCCCGGGTTGCTCCGCTAGGCTCGTCTTCCTCAATGGACCCGGATACGCGCCCTTCGCTCCAGCGACCGTCTCGCAGCTCGGCTGAGTTCGCCGGGCAGGTCAACCGGATGTTCGACCGGGTGGCGGGCAACTACGACGCGCTCAACTCGCTGATGACGGCGGGGCTGCATCATCGCTGGCGCGAGCGAGCGGCGGCGCGAGCGGAGCTGCGGCCGGGGGACTCGGCGCTCGACGTCTGCTGCGGGACCGGGGACTTTGCGCTGGAGCTGGCCGAGCGGGTGACGCCGGGCGGGCATGTCGTCGGCTGCGATTTCTCCGAGCCGATGCTCGATCTGGCGCGCGAGAAGGCGGCCGAGCGCGGCGGCGCCGGCGTCCGCTTCGAGTGGGCCGACGCCTTGCAGCTCCCCTACGACGCCGCTCGCTTCGACGCGGTCACCGTCGGCTTCGGCGTCCGCAACCTCGCCGATCTCGACCGCGGCCTGATGGAGATGGCGCGGGTGCTGAAACCCGGAGGCCGGGCGGTGATCCTCGAGATCACCCAGCCGACGCGCCCGCCGCTCTCGATCTTCTACTCGGTCTGGTTCGACCGCATCGCACCGCTGCTCGGCCGTTTCTCCGACGACCCCGAGGCCTATTCCTACCTGCCGGAATCGGTGCGCAGCTTCCCGAAGCCGCTGCGGCTCGCCGAGAAGATGGACGCCGCCGGCTTCGAAGCCATCCGGTACACGATCCTCGCCGGCGGCATCATCTCCATCCATAGCGGCGTTCGCGGGTGACCAGGCCCTCTGCCGTGCCGCCGCCGGTGACGGCGGTCCTCGACGCGTCGAGCCGCTGGCTGCCGTCCCGCCTCGCCGAGGTCGAGGAGCTGCTGCGCGATTCGATTCGCGACTACGGCGAGCTGCTGGGCGCCGACGCCGGGGCGACGCTGGCGGCGGGGGGGAAGCGGCTGCGGCCGATGCTGGTCCTGCTCTGCGCCGGCCAGGACGGCGACGCGGCGACGGTGCGGGCCGCTGCCGCGACCGAGCTGATCCACATGGCGACCCTTGTCCACGACGACGTGCTCGATGACGCGCCGCTGCGCCGAGGCGCTCCCACCGTCGTCGCTACGGCCGGCCGCGATCGCGCCATCGCCACCGGCGACCTGCTTCTCTCTCGCGCCTTCGCCCTCCTCGCCGACGCCGGCGACAGCCACGCCGCAGCCCTGCTCGCCGAGGCCTCGGTGGCGCTGGCGCGGGGTGAGCTGGCACAGCGCCAGGATGCCTTCGACACGACGATCTCCGAGCAGCGTTACCTCCTGCGCTGCCGCCTGAAGACCGCCAAGCTCTTCGCCTGCGCCTGCCAGCTCGGTCGTGACGAGCCGCCGCTGCGGGACTTCGGGACCGAGATCGGGCTCGCCTTCCAGCTGCTCGACGACGTCCTCGACGTCGCCGGCCCGCCGGAGCGGACCGGCAAGGCACGCGGCACCGATCTGCTCGACGGCACCGTCACCCTGCCGCTGATCGAGGCGATCGCCGTCGAGCCCGCGATCGCCGAAGTCGACCTGCGCGCCCTTGGCCCGGCCGCGGCCGAGGCGCTCTGCGATCGGATCGCCGCCACGGGAGCGCTGGAGAAGGTGAGGGCGCGGGCGCTGGAGATGGTCGCGGCGGCGAAGCGGCGGCTCGAGCAGGACGGCCTGGAGCCCGAACAGGGCAACCTACTGCGCCTGGTCGCCGACGGCGTCGTCCAGCGCTACAGCTAGCTAGCGCTCGAGGCGGAAGTCGTCGGCGCCGATCAAGTCGGCGTCGAGGCCGGTGACGAAGGCCTCGATCATGTCCGCCATGTTGGCCTGCTCGAGCGCCCGCAGCTCTTCCGCCAGCTCGTCGGCGCCGAGGTCGAGCTGCTCGTCGTAGGCGTCGATCTCGCGCTCGCCGTGGACGCTCTCGCAACTCCACTCGCACTCCGGGCAGCGGCGCCAGACGCGCCAGTGGGCGCGGTCGCCGGCCTGCTCCCAGCAGGTTGGCTGGACCAGGCAGGAGCCGCACTCCGGGCAGACGTGCATGGCTGGCGCCTGCTTGGTCGTCTTGTCCTGACTGGGCTCCCTCATCTCCTCAACTATCGAACCCGGTTTGGGGGGCCTTGATTTGCACAAGTTCTTCTGCCTCAGGGAGAAAACCCACTACCGAGTATCTAAAAGCACAAATTGATATTGATCCGGTTAGGCAGGAACCCCGTTACCATTGCCGAGATGCCTGGCAACATCGGACTTCCAGAGATCGCCATCGTGCTGATCATCGCCCTGCTCGTCTTCGGGCCGAAACGCCTGCCGGAGTTGGGCCGGTCGCTCGGCAACGGCATCCGCGAGTTCAAAGGCTCGATCTCAGGCGAGCACGACGATCGCAGTGAGAAGCCCAGCATCTCGTCCTCTGAGCCCTCATCCACCGAGGACTCGCCCGACCCCGAGGTCGTCCGCAACAAGTCGACCTGAGGACGCGGCGCGATGGCCCGCCGCGTCAAGGCGGTATCTCACGAGGATCGCCTCACCCTCGTCGAGCACCTCGACGAGCTGCGCACCCGCCTGATCCTCTGCCTCGTCGTCTTCGGGATCGTCCTCGGGGTCTGCTTCTGGCAGAACCATCTGCTGCTCGAACTCGCCGCCGGCCCGCTGCCGGACAAGCACAAGCAGCTCACCACCTTCGGGATCACCGAGCCGTTCACGACCACCCTCACGGTTGCCGCCTACGGGGCGATCGTCCTCTGCATCCCGCTCTTCCTGCACCAGCTCTACGCCTATGTGCTGCCGGCCTTCAGCGATGCCGAGCGGCGGGTGATCCTGCCGATCCTGCTGCTGTTCCCGCTGCTTTTCATCGCCGGCCTCGCCTTCGCCTACTTCGTCGTGATGCCGGCAGCGGTCAAGTTCCTGCTCAACTTCAACGATGCCCAGTTCCGGGTCCAGGTCCGTGCCCGCGACTACTACAGCTTCTTCTCCACGACCGAGCTGGCCTGCGGGATCGTCTTCCAGATGCCGCTGGCGATCCTTGCGGTGACGCGACTGGGAATCGTCAGCGTCGAACAGCTGACCAAGAACCGCCGCTACGCCTACCTCGTCATCTCGATCGTCGCCGCCGCCCTGCCCGGTGTCGACCCGGTCTCGATGTTGTTGGAGATGGTCCCGCTGCTTGTTCTGTACGAGTTGAGTATCTTGCTCGCAAGGGCATTTGGGCGACCGCGGGAGTCGGGAATGGCGGAGCCCTCGACGTAGGAGCGATGACTGGCGGATGGCAGCGAGCGGTGACGAGAGGCGGATGGTCTTCGACATTCGGGGGCGGCGCAAACACGTCGTCAAATTCGTCTACGCAATTCTGGCCCTGCTGATGGGGGCCAGCCTCTTCCTCGTCGTCGGCCCGGTGAACATCGGCAGCCTGCTCGGGAACAACGAAAGCAGCAACGCCAGCGCGGCGCTGGTCGAACAGGCCGAAAAAGTGGAACGGAAGGTCAACAAAGACCCCGAAAACCCCGAATTGCTGGCGGCCCTGACCAAATCGCGGATCAGCGCCGGCAACTCGATGGCCGAACTCAACTCCGAAACCGGCGCGGCGGAACTCAGCCCCGAAGGCCGGGTGCAACTCGAGAAGGGGAGCGAAGCCTGGAGCCGCTACCTGAAGGCGACCGACGAACCGGCCGCAGGCCTCGCTCAGCTGGTCGCCCCGACGCTGTTCACCCTGGCGGCGACCGCATCCACCGACGGCGAAGTCTCGACCAACGTCAAAGCGGCGGCGAAGGCGCAGAAAATCGTCGCCGAACAGCGCCCGAGCAAGGGCTCCCTGGCGACGCTCGCTACCTACCAGCTCTACTCGTTCGACTACTCCGGCGCCAAGCAGTCGCAGCAGGAAGCCGAAAAATTCGCCAACACCAAGTTCGAACGCGAAAACCTCGGCAACGAACTCGAAGCGACCGAAAAACGCGCCCGCGAATTCGAAAAACAGCTTCAGGAAATCGAAAAAGAAGCGAAGAAAGCCCGCCAGGAAGGCAAATCCTCGCTGGCCAACCCGCTCAACGAAGCCAACCCGCTCGCGTCGCCCTAGGAATCTCCCTAGTGGCTGGGGATGGGCCGTGTTGGGCTCGAACCAACGACCTTGAGATTAAGAGTCTCCTGCTCTACCAACTGAGCTAACGGCCCGGGGGTTGGCAAGTATAGGAAGCGACGGCTCTGGGTGAGGCTAGGAGCCGGGCTTGACGCGGCAGGCCTTTTCGACGCTGCCGTCGATCACGGTGCCGTCGGCGAAGGTGAAGCGGCCGTGGGTGTCGAGGACGCCGTCGGAGCAGCGGGCGGCGACGTAGCTGCGCTTGTTCCCGGGGCCGAAGCGTTTGCCGATGTCCACTTCGACTCGGCTGATCGAGCCGAGGTCTTCGGCGATCGGCGGTGCGTCGAGGGTGACGCGGTAACGGAACCGGCCCGGCCGCCGTTCGATCGGGGCGACGATCATGAAGGTCTGGGGCTCCGGGAAGCCGGTGCGGGCGTGCAGGATCGCGCTTGGATCGCCGCCGATCCGCGGGCCGTTGAAGATCGTCAGCGGGGCGCTGATCGGGAAGACGGCGTTGCCGGTGGCGACGATCGCTTCGACCCGGCCGCTGCCGACGATCGCGTTGGGGCAGGCCTGCCGCGCCGCCGCGGTGGTCGCTTCGGCGACGAGCTGAGGCTGGCAGCTCGGCAGCCCGTTGACGTCGAGGCGGCCGTCGCGGTCGAAGTCGATCACCGCCTGCTGCAGCGGCACCGGTTTGCCGCCGCCTTTGGCGGCGATGTCGAAGTAGCCCTGGAAGCGGATCGGGGCATAGCTCTGGCGCGGCAGGACCTGCGGCTGAAAGCCCCCGTCGGCGCGGAGGATGAGGCTGTTGACGGCGACCAGCGCGGCTGGGGCGCCAGCGGCGAACAGGGCAACACCAAGGGCGAGAGATGCGAGCGCGAGGGCGGTGGTCAGCCGGCGACGTGACATGGCGAGGTCAGCGTCGCCGGGAAGAAGCTGCCGTCGTTCAAGCGAATCGTCCCGTGCACCTGGAGGCGACCGCCGCTGCAGTGGGCGTTGACGTAGCCGATCTTTTTGCCGCCGTGCTTCCAGGTCTTGCCGATCGTCGCTTCGGCGAGGGTGGCAGCGCCGAAGCCTTCGGCGATCGGCGGCACCGGGATCTTCACCTGGAAGCCGTAGCGGCCGTGCTTGATCTTTTCGATCGCGAACGGGACCAGCACCGCCTTCGGCGTCGGCACCGTCTCGTAGGCGTGGACGATCAGGGTCGGGCGCCCGCCCTGGGGCGGCGCGTTGAAGATGGTCAACGGCGAGCTGATCTGCTGCGGCGCCTTGCCCGGCAGGGTCACGATCGCCTTGCCGGTGCCTTCGCCGACGATCGCACCGGCGCAGCGCTTGCGCGCTTCCTGCGGCGTCGTTTCCGCCAGCTTCGCCGCCGTGCAGACGGGCAGGCCCTTGGTTTCGACTGCGCCGTGGCCGTCGAACTGGAGGGTCAGTTCCTTCAGGGCCTGCGGCGTCGAGCCATCGGTGGTGTGGATACGAGTGACGCTGCCGATGCTCACCGGGGCATTGGCTTTCGCCGGCAGCGCTCGCGGCGAGACGTTGACCGTGGCGCTGACGACCGTGTTGCCGATTTCGATCTTCAGCGCCTGGGCGACGCCGGCGCCGACGAGGCCCAGCACGCCGAGCAGTAGAACCGCTTTGACGAAGCTCGTTCGCATCATCCCTCCCGGCAGCAGGCTAGCGCGCCGGCACCGTCGGTCAGTTGGAGGGCGTGCACGGTTTGAGGAAAGTCCCTTCGAGCACGGTGCCGTCGCCGAAGTGGGTCAGCGCTTTCGCCTGGAGGTGGCCGTCGGGGCATTTGGCGTTGGCATAGCTGAGCGTCTTGCCCTTGTATTGCCAGGTCTTGCCGATCTTCAGCTTGCCGTAGACCGGGGTGCCGTAGCCGTTGACGATCTTCGGGACGTTGGCGACGGCTTTGAAGCCGTAGCGACCGTCGTTCACCTTCTGAATCTCGACTTGAATGACGTAGGTCGACGGCCCGCCGACCGTGGTGTAGGCGTGGGCGTAGATCGTCGGGTTGCCGTTTTTCGGCGGCGCGTTGAAGATCGTGATCGGCGAGGAGGCCGGGATCGGCGCCTGTTCGGGGAAGTTGACGACCGCTTTGCCGAGGCCTTCGCCGACGATCGCTTCCGGGCAGTTGCGCCGTGCCTGGGCGGGCGTCGTCGCCACCAGCTTCCTCATCGGGCAGATCGGCAGCCCCCGCGTCTCGACCTTGCCGTTGCGATCGAACCAGAGGATCAGCTGTTTGAGGACCGGTGGCGGGCTGCCGTCGGTAGTCACGATCTTCCCGTAGCCGTGCAGCCGGATCGGCGCGAATTGGTGCCGGGGCAGCTTCGTCGGCGTGAAGCCGCCGTCGGTGGTGACGACGATGTTGCCCGCGGTCAGCTTCAAGGCGAACGCCGAGCCGGCGAAAACGAGCCCCAGGACAAATAGAGACGCAAAGGTTCTTAACAAACTCTTCCGCAACGGTTCCCTCCTCCGTTCCCCTGGGAAGGCAAACTACCAAGCGTGCTTCGGAGGAGGAGCAGGGGACGGCCGGAGCCCGAGGCTTCGGGCTCGGCACGTCGCCCACCACTGACGCTGCGCCACCCAAAGCTGGTGCTGATGATCGCTGCCCTGATCGTCGCCGTGCTCGGTGTCCTCGGCGCTAACGTCGAAGACAAGCTGAAGCCGACGACGCTGACGATCGGCGGCACCGAGTCGGCGCAGGCCGAACACGAGCTCGAAACGCACTTCGGCGACTCGGCGCCCTTCGCGATCCTTCTCCGTGGGCCCGCAGCGATGGTGGACGAACAGGGCCCGGAAGTAATCCGTGCCCTGCGCGAGGACCCGAAGGTGACGACGCTCTCGCCCTGGGACCGGGGCTCGGTGCAGAGGCTGCGTCCCAGCCCTCGTAAGGCCCTGATCCTCGCCAACTTCCACGTCGACGTCGACCAGTCCGTGCGGAAGGTCGTGCCGCGGATCGAACGCGTCCTCGAAGAAGAGGTCCACGCTCCCGTCCACGCCAACACCGCCGCCTACGCGACCCTCTCCAAGGCGATCCAGGAAGAGTCGATCGCCGCCAGCGAGCAGGGCGAGCTGATCGCGCTGCCGATCCTGCTGATCGTCCTGCTGCTCGTCTTCCGCTCGCCGGTGGCGGCCTCGATCCCGCTCGGCTTCGGCATCCTCACCGTCTTCGCCTCGCGCGGGTTACTCCACTTCGGTGCCAGTTGGTACAGCGTCGACGCCTTCGCGCTGACCGTCTGCACGATGATGGGCTTAGCGCTCGGGGTCGACTACGCCCTGCTGATGGTCTCCCGCTTCCGCGAGGAGCTCGCCGCCGGCTCGGAGCCGATGGAGGCAGCCTGGGCGACCCGGCGCCACGCCGGCCGCACCGTTGCCTTCGCCGGCAGCACCCTGCTGCTGTCGATGATCGTCGCCCTCTTCATCGTGCCGGGCTCGCTGCTCGCCTCGCTGGCCGGGACGGTGGCGATGGTGGTGGTGCTGAGCGTCACCGCGGCGACGCTGGTCGGGCCGGCGCTGCTGCTGCTGATCGGCACCAACATCGACCGCTGGCGGATCGGCGGCGCCGCCGATCCCGAGAAGCGCTCCCTACTGATGACCTTCGTCTCGGCGGCGCTGAAACGCCCGGCGGCGGTGGCGGCGCTGATCGGCGGCATCGTCCTCCTCCTCGCGGCTCCCGCGCTGGCATTGAAAACCTCGGCGCCGAGCCCGGAAGAACTCCCCAAGGACAGCAAGGCCCGACAGGAATTCGAACTTCTCGGCGGCCTTCTCGGGCGCGGTTGGGAAGCCCCCTTCCAGATCGTCGCGGTCGCCCCCGAAGGGACGATCGCCGACTCCAACAACCTCGCGGCGCTTTCGCACTTCCAGAAGAAGGTGGGAGCGCTGCCGGGTGTGCGCACGGTGATCGGCCCCGGCGAAGTATCGAAGCGGGTGGCGCCCCTGCAGAAACTCGGCAACTCCTTGCTCTCCTCCAACGGCAACATCGGCGCGGTCAAACAGCTGTCCCGCCTTGGGCACGGCCTCAACCGCGCCGCTGGGGGGGTTGGGGAGCTGCGCGGCGGGCTCTCCGAAGCGAGCCTCGGGGCCGGACTGCTGGCCGAGGGATCGGGCCGGGCGGGGAAGGGCGCGAAGCTGATCGCCGCCGGCCTGGGCCGGGCGGCATCGGGGAGCGAACGGGCCCTCAGCGCCCTCGAAACCTTCTCCAAGGGCGCCAACCGCCTCGCCCACGCGCAGGAACTGGCAGCGACCGGGATGTTGCAGCTGCGCTTCGGAATCCACGACCTTGGCGGTGCCAACCTCAAAGTCAACGGGCTCGACCGGGCGCGCGATGTTCAGCACGCGCTGGAAAGCGAAGTCAACACCACGCTGCCGAAGCTGATCGCGCCCGCAAAGGCGGCGGAAGCCGAACTTAAGGCGGCGCTGGGGCAGCTGGATGGGATGACGGTCGGCAAAGGCGACCCCAACTACGCGGCTGCGCTGGAAGCGGTGCGGAAGGCGACCGCCGCCGTCACCGGCACCGATCCTGTCAGCGGCGGCCAGTACGCGCCCAACTACGGCGGCCTGCCGGCGGAACTGGAAGCCCAGCAGGCGCGCCTCGGCGAAGACGTCGACGACGCCAAGCACGCGGCCGACTGGATCGCCGGCACGATCAAGGAACTCAATCACCTCGAACACGCTGCCCGGAAGCTGGAAAAAGGCCTGGTCCGGATCAAGAAAGGCGGCAAGAAGCTGGCGAGCGGGGCCGAACGCCTCTCGAAGGCGGCGCGCAGCCTCGGCAGCGGCGTCGAGCGGCTGCAGAGCGGCGCCACCGCGTTGGTCGCCGGCCTCGCCCGGCTCACCGGCGGCACCGAAGCGCTCGAGCGCGGCCTGGCCGAAGGCTTCCAGGAAGCGGCGCCGCTGGAAACCCAACTGGCCCGGGCCAGTGTCCAGGTCATCCAGGGCCACGAACGCATCGTCGCCCGAGCGACCAAAGTCAGCAAGGCTTCGCCGAACCTCTTCAACTCCGGCTACTTCGTGCTCTCCACGCTCGACGGGACGCCGCCGAAGACGCGCGAAGCCCTGGCTCAGACGATCGACCTCGACCACGGCGGCCAGGCGGCTTCGATGCTCGTCTTCAGCCGCTACTCGTTCAACACGCCGGGCTCGACCAAGTTGAACAAGAAGCTGAACTCGATGACCGCTCAGCTCGCTTCGGAATCGGGCCTGCAGGTCGGGGTCGCCGGCGGCGCCGCCGTGCTCAACGAATACACCGAAATCACGCACGAGAAGATCCCCGCGATCGTCGCCGCGATCACCTTCGTCACCTTCCTCGTCCTCGTCCTGCTGCTGCGGGCGCTGCCACTGGCGGCGATCGCGGTCGGGCTCAACCTCGCCACCGTCGCGGTCGCCTTCGGCGTCCTCACCGCGCTCTCCTACCTGCCGGAAAGCTGGCCGCTGGGCGGGCACGAACACGTCAACGCGGTCGGGGCGGTGATGATCTTCGGGATCGTCTTCGGGCTCTCGATCGACTACGCCGTCTTCCTCTTGGTGCGGATGCGCGAACACCACGAGGAGCATGGCGACAACGCCGGCGCGATCGAATTCGGCCTCGAGAAAACGGCGCGGGTGATCACCGGCGCGGCGGCGATCATGATGGCCGTCTTCATCGCCTTCGCCGGCGCGCCGATCGCGACGGTCAGCCAACTCGGCGTCGGCCTCACGGTCGCCGTCCTCCTTGACGCCACCGTGGTCCGAATCGTCCTCCTGCCGGCCCTGATGCTCCTGCTCGGCGACCGCGTCTGGTGGTTCCCCGCCTCGCTGCGCAGGGTCGTGCCGAAAATCAACGTCTGATGCGGCGAATCGGTCCAGGTAGGGAACCGCTGGACCGCGTTGAATTCCAGTTAAGTCCTCCCTGAGCAGGCGATTGTCGGCAGGCCGCTCGGATACGATTCCCGCGCCCGTTCCACCGGGTCGGAGGGCCGGGGAACGAGACGTGACGACCCGTGGCTGCTAATCCACCAGGCGAGGAGAAAAGCTCGGCTGCGAGCCGAGGGACTACCCCAGCGCGGATTGCGGCGATTGTG
>JGI24740J21852_10000902_pt1 | contig 13161 bp, 12 predicted proteins | sample KBSCornC6_FD_21852 | JGI IMG/M metagenome (IMG submission 21852) | reverse complement strand
GAAGTCGTCGTAGACGGTTACGCCGTCCACGCTGCCGCGCACTTCCATGCGCCGCTTCACGTTGCGAAAGCTCGCCAGCGACTTCGCCGCCTGCGCCGGCGGCACGCCGACATGGCGCGCGGCGGCGATCGCGGCGAGCGCGTTCATCCGGTTATGTTCGCCCTGCACCTGCCACTCGACCACGCCCACACGCTCGGCGTTGTGATACACGGCAAAGCGTTCGTCGACGGGCTCGCCGTCTTCCGCGGGCAGCGTTTCCCAGCCGCCCTGCACGCCGAAGCGCTCCACTTCGCTCCAGCAGCCGCGCGTCAGCACGCGCTCCAGCGCGTCTTCGCGACCGTTCGTCACGACGCGGCCAATGCGCGGCACGGTGCGGATCAGATGGTGGAACTGCGTCTCGATGGCGGCGAGATCCGGGAAGATGTCGGCGTGATCGAACTCGAGGTTGTTCAGCACGGCCGTTTTCGGCCGGTAGTGGACGAACTTCGAGCGCTTGTCGAAGAAGGCGGTGTCGTACTCGTCCGCCTCGATCACGAAGAAGCTCGAATCCGTGAGCCGCGCGGACACGCCGAAATTCAGCGGCACGCCGCCGATCAGAAAGCCGGGGTTCAGACCGGCGTCTTCCAGCAGCCAGGTCAGCATGGACGTGGTCGTCGTCTTGCCGTGCGTGCCGGCCACGGCGAGCACCCATTTGCCGTTCAGCACGTGTTCGCCAAGCCATTGCGGGCCCGACACATACGGCAGGCCGCGGTCGAGAATCGCTTCCATCAGCGGATTGCCGCGCGTGACCACGTTGCCGATCACGAACAGGTCGGCGTTCAGGCCGTTCAACTGCTCCGCGTCGTAGCCCTCGATCAGCCGGATGCCTTGCGCCTCGAGCTGCGTGCTCATGGGCGGATAGACGCCGGCGTCGCAGCCCGTCACCGTGTGGCCCGCGCCGCGCGCGAGGACCGCGAGACCGCCCATGAACGTGCCGCAGATACCGAGGATGTGGATGTGCATAAGCCTGTCGTGCCGCGCGGGCGTTTTTCCTGGAAGGCCCCTCACCCGGCGCTTGGCGCCCGACCCCGAGGGGGCCAGAAAAACGCCGGGCGGCCGGCGCTTTGCTGCGAGGGATGTGAGATGGGGAGCAGCCGAAACGGCTGCCCACAAAGGTCGCTATTGTAACCGACGCCTCCCGAAGACCTAAGCGCGCTCGCCCGCCCCGGCACGCGCCCACAGCGGTCCGGGCCGCCGGAAAGGGCTGTCATCAATCTCTAGTATGATGGACGAATGGTTCGCAAATCACATTTTGATCCGCAGCGCGTGCGCGAGGAAATCGCGGTCGCGGCCGCGCGCCTGATTGCGGAAGACGGTCTCGACTACGCAACGGCCAAGCGCAAAGCGGCCCGGCAGGTGGTCGGGGAAAGCCGCGTCGCCGGCGAATGGCTGCCGGATAACGACCAGATCGAGGAAGAAATCCGCGAATACCAGTCGCTCTTCCAGGGCGACAGTCAGCCGGCGCTGTTGCGGCGCCTGCGGCGTATCGCGGTCGAATGGATGGAGCGGCTCGCGCCGTTCAATCCGTACCTGACGGGCGCCGTGCTCGGCGGCACGGCCGGCGAGCATTCCGACATTCACCTTCAGTTGTTCTGCGACGACCCGAAGGAAGTCGCCATCTACTTTCTGAACGCGAACATTCAGTACGACGTTTCGGAGACGCGCCATTTCGCCGGGCGCGGCTACGTCGAGACGCTGAGCTTCCTNTGGCGGTCGGCGAGCGAAGGACGCGACGCCGAACCCGTCGGGGTTCACGTCGCCCTTTACCAATCNGACGACCTGCGCGGCGCGGTCAAGGCCGACGCGCGCGGACGCACGGCGCGCGCGAATCTGCAGGCGGTTCAATTGCTGCTCGACGGCGGCGGCGTCGCACCTTCCACCAACTAGACACGCATGATGAACACCAGACGGATTCTCTTCGGCGTTTTCGTCGCCGTGATCGCGGCCGCGAGCGGCGTCGCGGCCAATCACTGGCTGAACGGCCGCCACCACGAGGGCGATGGCGTGAGCGATGTGGCGCAGACAGCGCAGCAGCCCGCGTCGAAAGAAAGCGCCGTGGCGCAGCTTTGGGCGATGCCGGTCAAGACAGCCGACGGCAAGCCCGAATCGCTAACTGCGCTGAAGGGCCGGCCAATTGTCGTCAACTTCTGGGCGTCATGGTGCGGCCCCTGCGTCGAGGAAATGCCGGCGCTGTCGCAACTTCAGCGCGACTACGCGGGCAAAGGCATCCAGTTCGTCGGACTTGGCGTGGATTCGGAGAAAAACGTCCAGACATTCCTGCAAAAGGTGCAAGTCGCCTATCCAGTCTACGTGACGGGCTTTGGCGGCGCCGACCTCGCGCGGGCCTTCGGCAATACGGCGGGCGGGCTGCCATTCACCGTAGTCATCGACGCCAACGGCAACGTTCGCGCGACAAAATTAGGCCAGATCGATCCAAAAGCGCTGAAACAGACGCTCGACGCGCTGTAAATTTCCTAATCTTTTGACATCCGTTTGCGGCGGAAAGGCGCGAAGTTACGCGGAAATCGCACGGAATTGGGAGAAGTTGAACCGCTGCGGAGCCGTCAAAAGAGCGCTCCCAACGCGCCGTCCGTGAAGGAAACTAGACAAGTTTCTCTAATCAGCGCTAAAGTGCGCCCAATTCCACGGAAAAAGAAGCGACCATGACGCGACTGCTGGTACTGCACGGCCCCAACCTCAATCTTCTCGGCACACGGGAACCCGAGGTTTATGGCCGCGTGACGCTCCCGCAGATCGATCAGGCGCTCGCCGATCGCGCAGCGGACGCCGGGGTTGAACTGGCGTCGTTCCAGAGCAACCACGAAGGCGCGCTCGTGGATCGCATCCAGTCCGCGCGCACCGAAAAGACCGATTTCATTCTGATCAATCCCGCCGCGTACACGCACACCAGCGTGGCGATTCGCGACGCGCTGGCGGGCGTCGGTATTCCGTTCGTCGAGATTCACCTGTCGAACGTGCATCGCCGCGAGCCGTTCAGGCACCACTCGTATTTTTCCGACCAGGCCGAAGGGGTGATCTGCGGTCTTGGCTGGAAGGGCTATCTGTACGCGCTCGAATTCGCGCTCGACCGGCTGGCGGCCGGTTCGTCGCGCGGCTGAATCAACAACACGTCTAATTTGCGCCGGCCGCCCACGCGCCGGCACTTCCACGCATTGAAAGGGGCTTCCTGATGGATCTACGTAAACTGAAAACTCTGATCGACCTGGTCTCGGAGTCCGGCATCTCCGAACTCGAAGTGACCGAGGGCGAAGGCAAGGTGCGCATCGTCAAGAATGCGCCGCCGGTTTACGTGCAACAGTCCCCTTCGTACGCGCCGCAGCAGTTCGCGCAGGGTGCGCCGGCCAACGGCGGCGAAGCTCCGGCCGCAGGCGCCGCGGCAGGCGCTCCGGCGACGCCGGCGGCAGCCGCTCCGCAGGGCCACGTCGTGACGTCGCCGATGGTCGGCACGTTCTATCGTGCGCCGTCGCCGGGCGCCGAGCCGTTCGTCCAGGTCGGCGATACGGTCAAGGAAGGCCAGACGATCTGCATCATCGAAGCGATGAAGCTGCTCAACGAAATCGAGTCGGACAAGTCCGGCGTCGTGAAGGAAATCCTCGTCGAAAACGGTCAGGCGGTGGAATACGGCCAGCCGCTGTTCGTGGTCGGCTAAGTGGCGCACCGCGGCGGCGCACCCGCGCCTTGCCGCGCGCATGCCGTTGCGCTCGCTGTGCCCCTTGCGTTACTGGCGCCCGTTGGGCACGGCGCGCATCCGATCTTCTGAGGCAGCCGGTGTTGTGAACAACCCGGCGCCCACTGATGAGTCGAAAACCCGCTATGTTTGAAAAAATCCTCATTGCCAATCGCGGCGAGATCGCGCTTCGTATCCAGCGCGCCTGCCGCGAACTCGGCGTCAAGACGGTCGTCGTCTATTCGGAAGCCGACAAGGAAGCCAAGTACGTGAAGCTCGCGGACGAGGCGGTCTGCATCGGCCCGGCGCCCTCGAATCTCAGCTACCTGAACATGCCGGCGCTGATCAGCGCGGCGGAAGTCACGGACGCCGAAGCGATTCACCCCGGCTACGGCTTCCTGTCGGAGAACGCCGACTTCGCCGAGCGTGTCGAGCAGTCCGGCTTCACCTTCATCGGCCCGCGCCCGGAAACGATCCGGATGATGGGCGACAAGGTGACCGCCAAGCAGACGATGATCAAAACCGGCGTGCCCTGCGTGCCGGGTTCGGAAGGCGCATTGCCCGAAGATCCGAAAGAGATCGTGAAAATTGCGCGCCAGGTCGGCTATCCGGTCATCATCAAGGCGGCGGGCGGCGGCGGCGGCCGCGGCATGCGCGTGGTGCACACGGAAGCGGCGCTCGTCAACGCGGTCAACATGACGCGCGAAGAAGCCGGCCGCGCGTTCGGCAACCCGCAGGTCTACATGGAGAAATTCCTGGAGAACCCGCGGCACATCGAAATTCAGGTGCTGTCCGATTCGTTCAAGAACGCGGTCTGGCTCGGCGAGCGTGACTGCTCGATGCAGCGTCGTCACCAGAAGGTGATCGAGGAAGCGCCGGCGCCGGGCATCGCGCGCCGTCTGATCGACCGGATCGGCGATCGTTGCGCCGACGCCTGCAAGAAGATGGGCTATCTTGGCGCGGGTACGTTCGAGTTCCTGTACGAAAACGGCGAGTTCTACTTCATCGAAATGAACACGCGCGTGCAGGTCGAACACCCGGTGACGGAACTGATCACGGGCGTCGACATCGTGCAGGAACAGATCCGCATCGCGGCCGGCGAGAAGCTCGCGTTCCGTCAGCGCGACATCGTCTTCAAGGGCCATGCGATCGAATGCCGGATCAACGCCGAAGACCCGTTCAAGTTCATTCCGTCGCCGGGACGTTTGACGTCGTGGCACATGCCGGGCGGTCCCGGCATCCGCGTCGATTCGCATGCTTACAATGGCTATTTCGTGCCGCCGAACTATGATTCGATGATCGGCAAGCTGATCGCTTACGGCGCGACGCGCGAGCAGGCGATCAAGCGGATGCGCATTGCGCTGTCGGAAATGGTCGTGGAAGGCATTCAGACGAACATCCCGTTGCATCGCGAGTTGATGCTCGACGCGAAGTTCGTCGAAGGCGGCACGAGCATTCACTACCTCGAGAACCGGTTGGCCGCGAAGCAGCAGGCCGCGCCGGAAGAAGCGTAAGTCATGAGTTACCGGGAACTGGTCGCCGAACTGGCACGCGAGCACGCGGAGGAATTGTCCGACGCGCTGCTCGAGTTGGGCGCGCTGTCCGTGTCCGTGGAAGATGCGGACGCCGACACGCCCGATGAGCAGCCGCTCTTCGGCGAGCCCGGTCTCACGCCCGATCGCACCGCATGGCAGCATTCGCGCGTGATCGCGCTGCTTGCGCAAGAGCATGATCCCGCGGTGCTGCTCGCGGCGGCATCGAATGAAATCGGTCTTGCGGAAGCGCCGGCTTTCACAGTGCGTGAAGTCGAGGAACAGGACTGGGTGCGGCTCACGCAGTCGCAATTCGATCCGATTCCGATTGGCGAGCGGATCTGGGTCGTGCCGTCGTGGCACGACGCGCCGGACCCGAACGCGCTGATACTCGAACTCGATCCGGGCCTNGCGTTCGGCACGGGCAGCCATCCGACCACGCGTTTGTGCATGGAATGGCTGGAGCAATCGGTGAAGCNCGGACAGTCCGTGCTCGACTACGGATGCGGCTCCGGCATCCTCGCGATTCTCGCCAAAAAGTGCGGCGCGAATCCGGTGTACGGCATCGACATCGANCCGCAAGCGGTCGAGTCGGCGCGTCACAACAGCGAGCGCAACCGCGCTGAAGTNACCTACGGCTTACCCGACGAATGTCCGACCGGTGAATTCGAGATTGTGGTCGCCAATATCCTGTCCAATCCGCTCAAGCTGATGGCGTCGATGCTGTCGTCGAAGGTCAAACCCGGTGGACGGATCGCATTGTCCGGCATCCTGGCGCGCCAGGCCGACGAAGTCGCGCAGGTGTACGCGCGGTGGATCGACATCGGCGTATGGCGCGAACACGAAGGCTGGGTATGCTTAACGGGAACGCGTCGCGAAAGCCATTAGAATAAGGCGCATTGTCCAACCAACGGCCTCCTGGCTAACCGGCTCACTATGCTTCTGGCAACGCGCTGCCCCTTCTGCGAAACCGTTTTCCGCCTGCAACCGGCGCAGCTCGCGCTGCGTCGCGGGCTCGTGCGCTGTGGGCAGTGCCACGAAGTATTCGATGCATCCGGCAGTCTCTACGACATCAGCGAAGCCGGCGACTTCTCCACTGCAAGACAGGTCTCCGCAGCCGCGGCCATGGAGGCGCTTTCGGGCGCGCGCCCGAGCAGCGCCGACTTCAGCCCCTCAGCGTGGGACCCGTGGGCGCCGAGGCCCACGCCGCTCTTCGAGGAACGCCTCAGGCACAACGCGGAGAACGTCTCGGCGCAGCCGCGCTACGTGGGCGCAGGTCCATCGGCGGCAGCGGGTGCAGCGGGTGCTGCGCCGAAGGAACCGCGCTTGCCCGCAGGCAGCGCGCCGACGGCTGCAGCCGATCACGAACCCCTGCTCGCGGACGCACCGCTCGAACCGTTCGCGTATGACACGGAACCGGCAAACGAGCCGGCAAGCGAACCGGCAAACGAACCAGCAACGCAGCCGCCCGCCGGCGAAGCACCGCGCGTCTGGCATAAGACAGAGCGCGCTCCCGGCTCCGAGCCCGACGAACCGGTGCTGAACGAGTCGGCAAGTTTCCACGGATTCCCCGACAACGAACCGCATTTCGGCACGACCGGCGTAGGCGCGGCCGGCCTCGGCACAACGCATCCGCACCCGCATTTCGACGACGATCTCGATCTGCGCGGCCCGGCACGCGCGGCAGCCACGCCGGACGGCGAGCCGTTCTCCGTGCAGCCGGTCAACGACGACGCCGATCCGTTCCCCGTGGTGCGCGAAACGCGCCCTGCCGAGCCGCGCCGCCTCGCGTGGATCATCGGCGGATCGGTGGCGGCGGGACTGCTCGTCATCGCGTTGCTGGCGCAGCTCGCATGGTGGCAACGCGAAACGGTGCTCGTCTATATGCCGCGCAGCCAAGCGCTGTACACGAAGGTATGCGCGCAACTCGGTTGCCAGGTGACGGCGCCGCACGACATCGACGGTCTGCAGGTCGAGCCGTCCGATCTGCGGCAAGTGGATGGGCCGCACAAGCTCGAGTTGCGCATGCCGCTGCGCAACCGCTTCAACGTCGCGCTCGCCTACCCGGCGATCGAACTCACGCTGCTCGACGACCAGAACAACATCGCGCTGCGCCGCGTGCTGTTTCCGCAAGACTACGTGGCGCCGGGCACGCCGATCGCGGCCGGCCTGCCGCCGCACATGACGCAAACCATGATCGTGCGCCTCGATACGGGCAACGCGGTCGCGTCGAATTTCCGCGTACAGATTTTCTATCCGTAACGCATCCCCGCGCGTCCAGCTCGATTCGGGCGCGCTCACCGTCGTCACAGACGAACTTTCGGAGCACAACAACATGAGTCAAGTCACGCTGGGTGGTAACCCGATCGAAGTAGCCGGCAGCTTTCCGTCGGCCGGCCAGACCGCGCCTGCCTTCTCGCTGGTCGGCAAGGATTTGAAACCGTTGTCGCTCGCCGATTTCGCGGGCAAGCGCAAGGTGCTGAACATCGTCCCGAGCCTCGACACGCCGACTTGCGCGACGTCCACCCGCAAGTTCAACGAAGCCGCCGCGAAGCTCAGCAACACGGCCGTGATCGTCGTGTCGGGCGATCTGCCGTTTGCGGCGTCGCGCTTTTGCACGACCGAAGGCATCGAGAACGTCGTGACGGCCTCGACGTTCCGCGGCCATGACTTCGCGCAGGCGTACGGCGTCGACGTCACCAGCGGTCCGTTGACGGGCCTCACCGCGCGCGCCGTCGTCGTGATCGACGAGAACGACAAGGTCGTTCACTCGGAACTGGTCAGCGAGATCAAGAACGAACCGAACTACGACGCAGCACTCGCCGCGCTGAAGTAAAACCTCGGCGTAGCAGACTCCGGCGCCGCGCTCCACGCGCGGCGCTTTCACATCGTCACTCCGATTTCTTCATTCTTTTTACAGGAACGCTCGCCTTGGCTACGCTGATTTGCGGCTCGCTCGCCTACGACAACATCATGACTTTCGAAGGCCGGTTCCGGGAGCACATCCTGCCGGAGCAGGTCCACATCCTGAACGTGAGTTTTCTGGTGCCGACGATGCGCCGCGAGTTCGGCGGCTGCGCGGGCAACATCGCCTATTCGCTGAATCTGCTCGGCGGCGACGCGCGCATCATGGGCACGCTCGGCGAGGTCGACGCGCAGCTTTACATGGACCGCTTCAGGCAGCTCGGGCTGTCGACGGAAAACGTGCTGGTCGTGCCGGGCACCTATTCGGCGCAGGCGATGATCACCACCGACCTCGAGAACAACCAGATCACCGCGTTCCATCCGGGCGCGATGATGCAGTCGCATCTGAACCGCGCGGACGAAGCGAAGGACATCACGCTCGGCATTGTCGCGCCGGACGGCTACGACGGCATGATCCAGCACGCCGAGCATCTTGCCGCAGCGGGCGTGCCGTTTATCTTCGATCCCGGCCAAGGACTGCCGCTCTTCGACGGTGCTGCACTGCGGCGCATGATTGAACTTGCGACCTATGTAGCTGTCAACGATTACGAAGCCAAACTTGTGAGCAACAAGACGGGTTGGTCGATCGAGGAGATCGCCGGCAAGGTCGAAGCGCTCATCGTCACGCTCGGCGAACACGGTGCGCAGATTCATCATGCGGGCGGCGTCGAAGACATTCCCGCCGTCAAGGCACAGCAGGTGCTCGACCCGACAGGATGCGGCGACGCGTTTCGCGGCGGCTTGCTGTACGGCATCGAAAAGAAGCTCGGCTGGGCGACCACGGGCCGTCTCGCGAGCCTGATGGGCGCGCTGAAGATCGAACAGCAGGGTCCGCAAAACTACGCGCCCACCCGGGCGCAGATCAACGAACGGTTCAAGCAGGCGTTCGGGTACGACCTGCCGTAATACCGAAAGCTATTGGAGTTAGGGAATGAGAACAACGAGTCGCCTGATAGTGGCCGCCTTGATCGCCGGTTCGCTGGCCATGTCGGGGTGTGCGTATAACAGCAGTTCCGCCGACGTCTACACCGCGTCGCAGGCGCAGCGCGAGGAAACGGTCCGCATGGGCATGGTCGACAGCGTGCGCGCCGTCAAGATCAGCTCGAACAACGGTCAGCCGAGCGGCCTCGGTGCGATCGGCGGCGGCGCGCTCGGCGCGGTGGCCGGCAGCACTATCGGCGGCGGCACGGGCTCGATCGTCACCGGCATTATTGGCGGTCTGGCGGGTGCGGTGGCGGGCAACTCGGTCGAGAACCGGGTGGCCGTGCGCGACGGTCTGGAAATTACCGTGCGGCTCGATAACGGCGACATTCGCGCGATCACGCAAAGCTCAACCGGCGAGATTTTCCGCGCCGGCGACCGCGTCCGGCTGCTTTCCAGCGGCGGCGTCACGCGCGTCACGCACTAAGCTTTCCCCTCTCGAGCGGCCAGCTTCATGCGGCCGCATCGACCTCACACGCATGCCCTCCCCTGTGCATGCGTTTTTTTTCGCCTGCGCATTCGTGCTGCTTCCGTTTGTATCGACTCGTACGGACGAAAAAAATCCCGTCGCCGAAACCGGCAACGGGATCCTGACCGAGTAGCGCTCGCGAGACTGCGTGAAGCGCTACTCGATCATCGACACATCATGCGATGCGTCGAAGTACTGCTACCGCTGAACAGCCCGATTACGGACGGCTGCCCGTCGGGAACGGCCATGCTGCTGCCGGGTTCAGCGCGGTCTTCACCGTTGCTGCCGGTGCGCTCGAAACGGAAGTCGCAGCGGGTGCAGGTGCAGCCTTCTTGGCAACAGCCTTCTTCGCAGGCGCGGCCTTCTTCGCGGGAGCAGCAGCGGCCTTCTTCGCAGGAGCAGCCTTCTTGGCAGGCGCAGCCTTTTTAGCAGCAGCCTTCTTCGCAGGCGCAGCCTTCTTCGCAGCAGCCTTCTTGGCAGGCGCGGCTTTCTTCGCAGCAGCCTTCTTCGCAGGCGCGGCCTTCTTCGCAGCGGCCTTCTTGGCCGGCGCTGCCTTCTTCGCAGTCGCCTTCTTCGCCGGTGCAGCCTTCTTCGCTGCAGCCTTCTTCGCCGGCGCTGCCTTCTTCGCTGCTACCTTCTTGGCCGGTGCTGCTTTCTTCGCTGCGGTCTTCTTGGCCGGCGCAGCCTTCTTCGCTGCTACCTTCTTCGCCGGCGCTGCCTTCTTCGCCGCTACCTTCTTAGCCGGAGCAGCCTTCTTCGCTGCTACCTTCTTGGCCGGTGCGGCCTTCTTCGCCGGAGCTGCCTTCTTTGCTGCGACCTTCTTTGCTGCAGGCTTCTTAGCGGCGGCTTTCTTTGCAGTTGCCATCATTTTCTCCTTCAGGTTTTCAGATGAGAGTCAGTTCAAACTACACCCTTCGTCAAAACCCGCTTCCCGCGGACGCTTCTCAGGGCGCGCGCTACGAAGCGGGCTATTCATCGGCGTACGCAGGTGCCGCGCGCTTACGCTAATGAATGCGGTAAGGCGCGCCGTGCCGCAAGGCACCGCGCGCCAAATGTCATCGGCGTTGGAAATCAACGCCGGCAATTGCTTGATCGAGCCGACGGCGATACCGCCGACGGCTTTTTCCGGGGGGAAGTTTGCCCATCCCACTGAAGGGTTCGCAAAGTGCCGGTCATGTTTGTGGGCCGCGAAGGCACGCGGCGCACGAGGCACGCTTTGCATCAGGCGGTTCAGCTCCTAAACATAATCGCCGCAGCCGAAGCCACGGCATCCCCATCGATGAATACATCGCGGTACGAACCCGGATCACTCCCAAGTCAGCGCGCCGCCAGTCTGATATTCGATCACACGCGTCTCGAAGAAGTTGCGCTCCTTCTTCAGGTCGATCATCTCGCTCATCCACGGGAACGGGTTTTCCTCGTTCGGGTACAGCGGATCGAGACCGATCTGCTGGCAACGGCGGTTGCAGATGAAGCGCAGATAGCTCTTGAACATCGACGCATTGAGGCCGAGCACCCCGCGCGGCATCGTGTCTTCTGCGTAACGATATTCGAGCTCGACCGCTTGCTGGAAGATCTCGCGGATTTCCGCGCGGAACTCAGCCGTCCAGAGTTGCGGGTTTTCGAGTTTGATCTGGTTGATCAGGTCGATGCCGAAGTTGCAGTGCATCGACTCGTCGCGCAGGATGTACTGATACTGCTCCGCGGCGCCGGTCATCTTGTTCTGGCGGCCGAGCGCCAGGATTTGCGTAAAGCCGACGTAGAAGAAGAGGCCTTCCATCACACAGGCGAACACGATCAGCGAGCGAAGCAGAGTCTGGTCTGTCTCGAGCGTGCCGGTCTTGAAGCCCGGATCGGTCAGCACATTGATGTACGGAATCAGGAACTCGTCTTTCGCGCGGATCGAGGGAACCTCGTGATACGCGTTGAAGATCTCGCCTTCGTCCAGACCCAGCGATTCGACGATGTACTGGTATGCGTGCGTGTGGATCGCCTCTTCGAACGCCTGGCGCAGCAGGAACTGGCGGCATTCGGGCGCCGTGATATGGCGGTAGGTGCCCAGCACGATATTGTTGGCGGCGAGGGAATCGGCCGTCACGAAGAAGCCCAGGTTGCGCTTGACGACGCGGCGCTCGTCTTCGGTCAGACCGTTCGGGTCTTTCCAGAGGGCGATGTCGCGCGACATGTTCACTTCTTGCGGCATCCAGTGGTTGGCGCAACCAGCCAGATACTTTTCCCAGGCCCACTTGTATTTGAACGGCACCAACTGATTGACGTCGGTCTGGCCGTTGATGATGCGCTTGTCGGCGACATTCACCCGCGCTTCGGAAACGGCAGCCGTTCCAGCAGCACGAGCAACGTTAGCAGCGGGAGCGACAGCGATGTCGTTCGCGAAGATGTCTGAAGCCGAGGGAGCATGAGGAGCGGAACGCGTTTCGACTTGCGAACCGACAGCCGATCCCGCAGCGTTGCGCAACACGTTCTGTTGCGTAGCGCTCGAGGGAGTTACGGCAGTGATCTCGTCATCCCAGTTGAGCATAAATGTCACCATCAATTTAGAACGGTTTGTACCATCTTTTCACGAGCGATAAAAGAGTCCGCTTGCGAAAAATCCTGTTTTCGATTCGCGTTGCTACGTTCATACAACACTTTGTTCAACAGACTGTGAACGTTGCCTTGAGTGATGCGACTTCAAGCTGTGTCGTCGAGGTGCTTCGCGAGCTCGAAGAGCAACGTGTCCGAGCGACGTTTCGCTGCTCTATCTATCTGTATTGCGGAGTGCGGTTGCTGTGTACTGCACTTCGATGCGCACTTCGATGCGCGTTGCGGGTTCGTCCGCGTTAGCGAGATGAAGTTCAATGCGATGTCGCGCGATGCATGTGGCCAGTTGCGTTGTTCGCTGCGTCGTTTCATCGCTGCATCATTTCATCGCTGCGTCGCTGCGTTGATTGAAGCGTTGGTGAAGCGGCGATTGAAGCGGCGGGTCTTGCAGTCGGTGTCGTCTTGCGCGCTTCGTGACATGCCGACTCGTTGCTTCTCTACTTCACTTTGCAACGGTGCGACGATGAGCGGTGCGGCCTTCGACTTCATCCACGTTGCTTGCCGCGCCGCTCGTCGGCTTATCTCTGCTTCATCTCTATCAGGTTCGTCGATCGCTGCATGCGGGTCATTACCTAGAACGCTTCAGCAAACAACGAACCTGCTTACTCGTACTACTTGCTGCGACTGCCTGCTTCTACTGCTCGCTCTTGCCGCTTACTGGCAAGCCTCGCACTCGTCGAAGCCAGGATCGCCCGGACGCATCATGCACACCGGACCGTCCGCTTCGGGCGCTGCTTCCACTGCAACTGCCGGCGCTGCCGCTGTCGCCGCCGCTGCCTGGAAACCGCCGACACCCGCACCGCCGCTCACGCCGAAGCCACCGGCCGCGCCGCCGCCGACACCACCGGCACCGCCCGCACCTTCGCCGCCGCCCGAACTCACTGCGT